>Ga0182024_10019702_pt1 | contig 12403 bp, 14 predicted proteins | sample P32metaG_FD_120480 | JGI IMG/M metagenome (GOLD analysis project Ga0182024, IMG submission 120480) | Permafrost microbial communities from Stordalen Mire, Sweden - P3-2 metaG (Illumina Assembly) | ecosystem: Environmental > Terrestrial > Soil > Wetlands > Permafrost | place: Sweden: Stordalen...
CAAACAGACAAGACAGCCAAGTGGCCGCTCCAGTGGTACATTCGTTATGTCGAGGGCATTGTGTCAAGAGCAGTAGAAGCGTACGATGCGCGAGGCCGAGGTCCAAATCCCAAAGTCCGCTCAAATTGTACGTGAACCTCGATGGCCTGCGTTTGTAGCGATGTTGGCCGCTGCGTGTTTGTACTGGGCATTGCCGCAACCGCTTTCCGTGGGTCCGAGCTGGCTGTTGCTCTCGATAATCGTGGTTCTGTTGATACCGATAGCGGTGTCTCACCACCGCGGTCGCTATGACGTCGCTCGGATTCTCACACTCAGCGCCAACGGCGTGATCACCATCGCGATGATTGCTGCCTTGATTTTTCTGATTCAAGGAATACCAGGGCATCGCGAGGCACCAAAGGCGCTGCTGCGTTCAGCGAGCGCATTGTGGGTCACCAACGTTTTGGTGTTTGCGCTCTGGTATTGGAAGCTCGATGCGGGTGGCCCGCTCCAACGAGAGACGGCGCGTGGCCCGCTGAATAGCTCGTTTCTTTTCCCGCAGATGTTGAGCCAGGAAGGCCGGGATACGTCGTGGTCGCCCCAGTTCATGGACTACCTCTTTCTTGCTTTTAACACGAGCACGGCTTTCTCACCGACCGACACGGCGGTCCTGTCCCGCTGGGCAAAAGCAGGCATGATGCTGCAGGCGTTGATTTCGCTAACGATCGTTGCACTGCTTGCCGCGCGAGCCGTGAATATTCTTTGAGCTCTCCATGACGCCTATCTTTGTCTTCCTCTTACTTTTTGTACCGCTCTCCCTTTCGCTGGCTTACTTTCACGTGTCCCCGGTATGGATTTTCATTACTGCGACCGTGGCGATCATTCCACTGGCGCAGGGCATCCGCCTTGCCACCGAGCAGATGGCGGCGCATGCAGGAGCGGCAATCGGCGGCCTTCTGAATGTGACATTCGGCAACATGGCGGAATTGATCCTTGCGCTCTTCCTGCTCCATTCCGGGAAAACCGGCGTGGTGCAAGCCATGATCACAGGATCGATGGTCGGCAACAGCCTGGTGGGACTTGGCCTGGCAATCCTGGCAGGCAGCTGGGGGCGTGAGAAGCAGGAGTTTAAGCGCGAGCGCGCAGGGCTTTTAGGTAGCCTGCTGATTCTCTCCGTGATCGCGCTGTTGATTCCGGCCCTCTTTGACTACACGGAGCGGGGACTATTCGCGGTATCAAACCCTGGGACCTTGGATGAACGGCTGAGTTTGGGAGTTTCGGGAGTACTGATCCTGATTTATGGGGCGAACCTTTTTTACACTCTGCTGACGCACCGCGATGTATTCGCCCTCCCGGAGCATGAGGTGCTGGAAAAGTGGTCGCTACCGAAATCACTGCTGGTTCTGGTGGGCGCCACAGCTGTCGTTGCTGCCGAGGCACAGTTGATTTCGGGCGCGATCGTGAACGCGGGCCGCACGCTCGGGCTGTCCACTTTCTTTCTCGGAGTGATTGTGTTGCCACTGGTTGGAAACGCGGCTGAATATTTCGCGGCCATTTACTTCGCGAGACGAGACAGGATGGGGCTGGTCGTGACGATCGCCGTCGGCTCCAGCATCCAGGTTGCATTGTTCACCGCTCCTTTGCTGGTGCTGATTTCGTTTGCGTTGAAGCGGCCGATGAATCTGGTCTTCAGTAATCCGCTGGAACTGGCCGCTATTGCCGGCGCCGCATTCGCGGTGAATTCCGTCGCGCAGGACGGCGAAACTACGTGGTTCGAAGGACTATTGCTGATTGGCGTTTATGCGCTTTTGGCTATGGCATTTTTCTTTGTGTCAGCTTCATGAGGGTGCCGGGGCCGGCTTTCGCGGCTTGTTAGCATTCCTGTTGTTACTTGAAGGCTTGTGCATCAAAGCATACTATTCCGAGCGTGAACACGAGAGGGTGCTGGGCTAGGGGTGCGAGTACGCGAATTCGATCTGCGAAGGTGCCAAATGAAACTTAAGGTGGCGAAGTCCTTTACGTTCGTGATGAGCCTTCTGGCGGTTTGCGGATCGCTGTCGGCGCACCATGGGAATTCGGCTTATGACGAGAAACATCCGATCACTATCATGGGGACGGTGACGGAATTTGTGTGGTCCAATCCGCATTGCCAAATTTACCTCGACGGGAAGGACGACAAGGGCAACGTCGCCAAATGGGCAGTCGAATCCCAAAGTCCGGGCATTCTGCACAGGAATGGCTGGAACAAGGACTCGATCATGCCCGGAGACCAAATTTCCATTACGCTCGCTCCCGCCAGAAATGGCGCGCCTGTAGGGTTTTCGGGAGGCAATGACGGGAAGATCGTGTTTGCCGACGGCCACGTGCTGAAGATGAACCTGAGATAGCAGCGCCGGCAGGAGGTTCAAGATGCGAAATCGGTTGGCGTACGCAACGGTATTGCTCGCGGCCATAATGATCTTCATGGCGTTTTCGCCCGCTCGAGCGGGTCAATCTGAACTCACGACGAAACCGCAAACGACGACCAAAGCCCCGGTGGCGCCCGCGCTTAAGCGCGACGTTTCCGGAGTCTGGCAATATCGAGGCAGCGGGAGCGCCGAGCCCATCGCTCCGGAGAAGGATATGCCGCCCATGACGCATTGGGGGCAGGCGAGATTCGATGCCGAGAGACCCGGATACGGAAGCAGAGCTGTCCCGGACGGAAACGACCCGATTCTGCAATGCGATCCGGCGGGTTTCCCGCGCGTCATGTTTCTACCGACGCCATTTGAATTCGTTCAGGCTCCAGGTCGGGTGTTGCAGTTCTTCGAGCGCGAACACGAATGGCGTCCGATCTGGACCGACGGGCGGACGCTTCCCAAAGATGCGGATCCCACGTGGTACGGATACGCGGTTGGGCACTGGGAGGGCGACTACACGCTGGTGATTGAATCAACCGGTTTCAACGACAAGACATGGCTTGGCTCGGCGGGGTATCCGCACAGTGACGAGATGCGCGTCACGGAGCGCTACCAACGCGTGGACCACGACACCATCTTGTATAACATTACGGTCGACGACCCGAAGGCGTATACCAAGCCCATCGTCGCACCGCAGAGAATCATGAAGCTCAAGCCTAAGGGGGAGATTGAAGAGCTCGTCTGCGTGTGGTCGGAAGAGAACGCTTTTACCAAGAGAATCAGGGAACCCGCTGCTGCCCATCCCGGCAAATGATCCGGCTTGCCTGGGCGCTACGCTTTCTGGAAGCCCACCCAGTTCGGAATTTGATTCTGGGGGTTGCTTCTCCGGGTGCCCCATCCTCGGTTTTTGAGGGTGGGGTCTTTTCTTTGATTTCGCCCTCACGCCACTTCTGAACCATCGTCTAGTGATAGAGGCGGAATTGTCCGGCTGCAGTAGACCGCAGCGGTCCTGGCGCAATGTTTGTCTTGCGTGTTGGGGCAATTGCCGACCTGCGGGTCTGGTCGGACCGTGGCCCGAATCTCCCGCTCGAATCCGCCTCCCTGGCCAAAAAGAGGGCAATTCTCGATGCAATCCTTCCCATTCCCACCGGTAATGGAAGCCTTGACACAAGAGAAGGATTTGACATAGGTTCATGCGCAGCGAGCGATGAAGCCGGGATTCGGGATCTCCTTCTTTGCCGGCTCAAGGGTGAACTCGCACAAACTGACGGGTTGCCGAATTCAAACGGCTGAAATCACGCTAGGAGATCAAGATGAGTGCAACGACGAGGAGTGGTTTTGCGCCGAAAATGCTTTCGATCATGCGCATTATTGTAGGTTTCATGTTCTGTCAGCACGGCTTCCAGAAGATGCTGGGGCTCTTCGGCGGCATGGGCGGAACGGGCAGAACGGCGCATTTCCCGACTGAACCGTGGTTTGCGGGTGTTCTGGAAATGGTGGGTGGCATTCTGATCCTGATCGGGCTTTTCACGCCCATCGTGGCATTCCTTCTGTCCGGCGAAATGGCGGTTGCATTTTTCACAGTGCATCTCCCGCGGGGATTCTGGACGGTCAAGAATGCCGGTGAACCGGCGGTGCTCTATTGCTTCTTCTTTCTCTACCTCATGTTTGTGGGCGCCGGACCGTGGAGCCTGGATGCGCTGATGAAAAAGAAGTCGGTAGCACCGAGGCATACAGCGCCAGTCGGTGCGGCCGATTAGCCCGCCGGCGGATTTGTGAGTCGGATTTGCCGGGGATGAAGTGGTCTTAGTCGGTGGGTTTGACGATGTGCTCCTTGTCTTTCACGACGCAGGTGCTTTCGAAGATGCGGTCGTCCGGACCGGCAATCATCATGTGGCGGGGAGTGAGGACCCAAGGCTTGGTGAACATCACGGGATCTTCGACCGTGGCGTCATAAACGAGCATATCTCCGCGGCGGGTATAGCGCTCGGTCACGTGCTCCTGGTCGCTGTGCAACACAGCGAACTTCTCGATGATCTGGTGGCCGCCGTTTTCGCTTGGTCCGCCGGGTTCGGTGTGACCCTGTGCGCTGCCGAGCCATGTTTCGTCGTTCAAGCCGACTACATCCACGACCAGCGTATCTCCCTCCCAATGGCCAATGGAATCTCCCAGGTAATTGCTATCGAGGTCTTTGGGGTGCGGACGCCCGTCGGTGTAGATGATGCGATAGGTTTGGCCGATGTTGTTGGATTCATAGAGAATCACAATCAGTTTCGGGGTCTGGACGATTTGCAGCGGCACGGCTGTTGCGCGTGGCACGCCCAACGGCTTGCAATCGTATTGCGGGTCCAGCGGCGAGCTGTTGCCGTTTTCCGTTTCGACCAGCTTCTTGACCTTGTCGAAATATTCGGGCTTATAAGACGGCTCGTTGGGCTCGGGCCATTTGTACGGTGAATTCGCGGGCCCGCCCAACTCGAAATCAAACGAGCCGTCGGCCTTTTTATCGACGCTGTCGTTGAACAAGTTATCCCAGAAACCGGCCAGATCCGGGTGGCCGTCAAAGGAGCGCGGGGTGCGCTTCTTGGCCTGCGGCATGGAGAGATAAAGCTTCTGAAGCTCGTCATTATTGACGCAACAAATAACTTTGGGCGGCGCGGATTTCGCGGAGGCTTCCGAGGGCGCTTGTGCCGCATTTTGTGCGGGTGTGGGAACCGCGGCGAGGCAAAAACCGAAGGCGAGCGCGGCTGCAGCCAAGCCTCGGATAGTTGCTCGATATTTCATGTACGGTTCGTTACGTCGAGGTGGAAGCAACGCAGCGGATGTGAGGAAAACGGGCTTTCGATGCGAGCCGCACTTGGCGGCGTGCCGACTGTTTCACAGCTTGTTGAAATACATCTCGTGGCCATCGGCGTATTTGGTCTTCTTTCCAAATCCGAGATGCTTCGTGCCGTCTTTTGCCGGGAAGGCGGTAACGGTGACGACCTGCCCGATTTTGAACACTTCCCTGGTGATGCCGGCGCGATGCAGCATGCCCGGAGGCGGTCCTTCAAAGGTCCACGTATCGACGTTTCCGGTGGCATCGTCTTTAACGTCCACGTACCAATAGATATGCGGGTTCGTCCAGTCGACGCGCGTCAGCGTCCCGGTCACAGTGAATTCCTTGTCCGGGTCGAACTCTGCCGTGAGTGAGTGATGCGCAAAGGCGGGCGCGACCGTACCGAGCAGGACTACAAGTGCCGCTAGACTGCCGCGAACGCCATGGCTCATCGCATACCTTTCGCTGAGGTTGCCGGAACGCTTACTGGCTCGCTCTCGATTAACACAATAGTGGCCGCGAAGTAAAGGAGGAGTTGGCGACTTCATTCGATGCGTTGAGCGCGCTCGCTGCGCGAAATTGCGAACGCGCTCCGCATTTACCCGCTGGCTGTTGTGTGATCGATTATTCAGGCCGCTTTTCGCCTTGTTTCGCGGCGGCTGCCGCAGTCCACGGCGGAACGACGCCGTTCATGCGGGCGTAAGAGATCATTTGGCCAAGGTGCTCGTGGAGATCGGTGTCCATGAAAAAGAGCACGCCTGCGGCGGTGGAGTCATGGCCGAACATCTTGACCTGCTTCTGGATGTCGGCGTCGGAGAGCTTCTGGATGGCGCTTTGAGAGTAGTCGAAGGACTGGTTGAGCTGATCGATGATTTTCGCTTTGTCCGTGGTTGAAACTTCGTACTTTTGACGGCTGAAGCCTTCGGGCGGGGTCGCGCCGGCCATGGGCGTAAAGGCGAAATTCATCAAAGCGGCGTGAAGAAAAACCTCGCTCACCGAACGGACGCCATCACCGGGGCGCCAAGTGTACTTCTCCGCGGGTATCGCCTGTGCGAGACCGACGTATTTCGTTTTCATGCCTTGCAAATCCATTAGCAACTGGGCCTTGATGTCAAAGGAAGCAGCAGGAGCTTGCGCGAAGGTTCGCGTAGCGCCGAGGCTGAAAAACAAGATCACCGCCAGGGCGGAACAACAGCAAAGGCGCTTCATATCCAGTTCTCCTTTCAAAACGGCTACGGTTTTTCGATTGTTTCAGGATTCCGATATTCTCCGCGGTCCCGGGGGACTCGAATTCGCGCGCGGCGTGGCCCGCATTGTACATCTTCGAGGGGACGGGAACTATGAACTTTCGTCCGGGAGCGTATCGGAGTCCGGCAGGTCCAGGTTGGCGCCGGCGCTTGAACCGCCGGCGACTTGCAGCGCCCGCCGGAGTTCGGCGCGGATAAGTTCGCCAGGGAAACCGGCGCGCAGAAGGCTTCGGTACATTGAAGCTGTCTTGCGCTGATCGATGGCACCGTGTATCCGGGCGAGATGGCGCTTCAGACGGACGCGTACGAGCGCGGATTCATCGCCGGCGGCAAATGCGGCATCCAGGGCGGCTTCGATATGACGATCAGGAACGCCACGGGCGCGGAGTTCGCGGGCGATTCGGCAACGGCCCTGGCGGCGGAACTGCACCTGCCGGCGAGCAAAGTCAGCGGCGTAGCGGGCATCGTCAAGATAAGTTTGTTCGCGCAGGCGGGCGATCACGCGCGAGATAAGCTCCTCATCGCCCGAGTGGCGGCCGAGATAATCACGCATTTGGTGAATCGACAGAGCGCGCCGCATAAGGGCACGAATAGCAGCGGCATAAAGCTCCTTTTCGGTCCCGAGTTTGCGGCGTGGGAGGCGCATCGTGCCGAGGATAGCAGGGAAGAACGTTCTGGAGGAGAGGATCAGAGCTTATTTTTCACGGGAGAGAGAAATCCTGGAAAGTCGGGTTTGACCGGCAGGAGATCTCAAGAAAGTGGGTCTACCTCCGAAAAATAGAGTTCGCTTCCTGTTCAACTTTGAACAGACGAAGCTTCGAGTCCGAGATACAAAACAGCCTCTAAGCATGGCGAACGCAAGAGATTACAGGACATCCCAGCGCTACTCGTAATTTTCTTCCAATGCGATCCATGGAAAGGCCAAAGCGAATGAAGACTCCGCTGTCGCGGAATGAGGGTTTGTTTGAATCGGTACTGCCGGCGAGAAAAAGCACGAAATATGAGGCGGGAAAGACGATCTTTTCCCAAGGCGATAATTGCAACGACGTCTACTATATCGAGCGCGGCGTAGTGAAACTGACTCTGGTGTCGACGCGTGGCAGAGGCGCCGTTTTAGGAATCCTCGGGCCAGGCGATTTCATCGGAGAGGCGTGCATGACCGGCCTCACGACGTACTGAACCTCCGCGGTGGCAATCGTTGCGAGCACCCTGCTCACAATCGCACGGAAGTCCATGGCGGAATTGCTGGAACAGGATGCAATACTCGCGAAACGGTTCATTCACTACCTGCTGGCGCGGCAACAGCGGATCGAGCAAGACCTGATCGACCATCTGCTCAATTCAAGCGAAAAGTGGCTGGCGAGAACGCTCTGGCTGCTGTCTGAATACAGCAAAGACGATAAGGTCCCGCCGATTCTGGAAAAAATCAAACAGGCCACGCTCGCGGAAATGGTGGGAACCACGCGGTCGCGGGTTAATTTCTTCATGAATAAATTCCGGAAACTGGGTTTCATTCACTATAACGGAAGGATTGAAGGTGCAGAAGTCACTAGCCAGCATTTTGCACGACTGAGCAGTCTGCGCGGATTTCAGCGTTGGCCGAGGCGTTCGAATTCGTTCATGGCGCGCTCCATATCCTCGCGAGCGGCGTCGGAGGAGGAGCGAATACCCTGAACGCGGAGGCGGAAATCGTCCGGGTTCGAGGCGCGGAGCAAGGCTTCCTCCATTGTAATGAGGTTGCGCGTAAAGAGATCGAAGAGCGACTGATCGAAGGTCTGCATCCCATATTGGCTGGTGCCGGCGGCGATCGCGTCGCGGATCAAGCGCGTCTTGTCGGGATTGATGATGCAATCGCGGATATAGCCGGTAGAGACCATCACTTCCACGGCGGGAACGCGCCCCTGACCATCACCGCGGCGCACGAGCCGCTGGCTGATGACGGCCTTAAGAGTGGAAGCAAGCTGCAGGCGAATCTGCTTTTGCTCGGGAGGCGGAAAGACAGCAATGATGCGCTGAATCGTTTCGGTGGCATCGAGCGTGTGCAACGTCGAGAAGACGAGGTGGCCGGTTTCAGCCGCGAGGATGGCCGTGGAAATCGTTTCCAGGTCGCGCATTTCGCCGACGAGGATGACGTCGGGATCCTGACGCAGGGCGGCGCGGAGGGCGGTGGAGAAAGACGAAGTGTCAACCTCAACCTCGCGCTGGTTAATGAAGCCCTTCTTGTCGCGATGAAGATATTCGATCGGATCTTCGATGGTGATGATGTGTTCCGGGCGAACTGAATTGATGCGGTCGACCATGGCAGCGAGAGTCGTCGACTTACCGGAACCGGTAGTGCCCGTGGTGAGAACCAATCCCCGTTGCTCTTCGCAGATCTGATTGAGTATCCGCGGAAGCTCCAGCTCTTCGATAGTGCGAATTTTCGTGGGAATGACGCGAAGGACCATGCCTACGTTGCCGCGCTGCTGAAAAACGTTGACGCGGAAGCGGCCGAGACCGGTAACGCCGTAGGCCATATCAAGCTCGGCGGTTTCCTTGAATTTCTGCTTCTGCCGGTTGGTCATCATGCTGAAGGCCATGGAGAGCATTTCTTCCGGCGTAACACGAGGCACGTCATTGAGCGCGTTCAGAAGGCCGTCGACGCGGAAGTAAGGATGGTTGCCGACCTTCAGGTGAAGGTCGGAAGCCCGGTTTTCGACCGCGCGGCGCAATAAGTCGTCAATATTGATGGCCATCTGGAAGTTTCCCCATTGAACGCCCTTCCAGGCCAAACTAGCATGCGCCCCATGTCGGGGCAAGGACGGCACGCAAGCGGATTTCTAGGCCGACAATGGGTAAGAAACTGTACTCCGAGGCACTTTGGGGTTCGCATCCGGAAGTGGGGCTGGCGGACGGACCGAAACCCGGAAGGGTCTTGCGCGGAAAGTATGCCCTTCAGGCGCGGGATTGATCTCTGAGGAAAATCTTGTCGTAGAGGAAACCTGCCAGAACGCCGCCAAAAAGAGGCCCGACCCAATAGACGCCGTGGTTCGTCCAATGATGCGCGGCGAGGGCGGGCCCGAGGGTGCGCGCTGGATTCATGGAAGCGCCGGTGAAGGCTCCGCCAACCAGGATGTCCATGGTGTACGCGAGGCCGATGGCGAAACCTGCGATCCTATGGAAGGTTTCCCGGGCGTCGGCGGTGGCAAAAACGGCGAAGACGAGGAAAAACGTCAGCACGCCTTCGAGCACCATACCATGAATGCGAGTGAAATCCGGGGCAAGGTCCGTGGTTCCAAGAGCCACAGGGCGCCAAACGGTCTCCGGAAGGAGCGACGCAAGCAAATAAGCAGCGGCAATAGCGCCGAGCAGTTGCGCAATCCAATAAAAGATCGTTTGGAGTGTACCGAGCCGCTTGGTAACCCAGAAACCGATCGTCACGGCCGGATTCAAATGTCCGCCCGAGATGTGGCCGACCGCCGTGACCATAATGCTGATGGCCAAGCCCTGCGCGATCGCGACGCCGAGCATGCCGAAACCCGGCTGGCCGCCGGCGCGAAGATATTCATTCGCGCAAATTGATCCTGCCGCCATGAAGACCAGCGTGAACGTCCCAATAAATTCAGCGAAAAGTTTTTGCGGCAGACTGTACACGCATCCTCCGCGATCGCACCGCAAGGCAAAACGTACCTCGCCGACCGCGCGGATTCTACTGGATTAACAAAGGTGAGTCAAAACGCGCGGTTGGCGATTTAGACTAATCGGTTGACGAAGACCCGTGCAGATTCGATTAGCGGACGCCCGCGCCGGCTGAAACTCCGACGGGAGTGAGCCAGCCGTGGCGATCCGATTTGGAGCCGCTGGTGATTGCAAAGAATTCGTCCTGAACGCGTTTGGTGACAGGTCCGCGTGTGCCTGCACCCACCTGAATGTGGTCGACCGAGCGAATGGGAGTGATCTCGGCGGCGGTACCGCTCAGGAACACTTCGTTCGCAACGTAGAGCATTTCGCGCGGGATCACCTGCTCGGCGATCGCGATTTTCAGGTCGTTACAAATCGTGACGATTGACTGGCGCGTGATGCCGGGAAGAGAAGAGTTTCCAAGAGGCGGCGTCGAAATCGAACCATTCATCACCACGAAGATATTCTCGCCCGAACCCTCGCTGACATGGCCGTTCACGTCCAGCGCAATGCCTTCCGCATAGCCGTTGGCTTTCGCTTCCATCTTAATGAGCTGCGAATTCATGTAATTCGCGGCGGCCTTGGCCATTTGGGGAAGGGTATTCGGCGCGGGACGGTTCCAGGAACTAATGCACACATCGACGCCCCCGCGGATCGCTTCTTCTCCGAGGTACTTGCCCCATTCCCAGCAAGCCAGGTAAACATCCACGGGGCATCCGCGCGGGTCGACGCCGACATCGCCATAGCCCCGCAGAACGATCGGACGAACGTAGCAGGCATTCAGTTTATTGGCGCGGACAAGCTCCAGCGCCCCGTCGCAAAGCGCATCCACCGTGAAAGGAACGTCCATTCGATAAATGTGCGCGGAGTTCCACAGGCGCTGCATGTGCTCGCGGAGACGGAATATCGCAGGGCCTTGCTCGGTGTTGTAGCAGCGGATGCCTTCAAACACCGCGGAGCCGTAACTGACAACGTGGGAGAGAACATGGATCTTTGCGTCATCCCAATCGATGAACTTGCCGTTGAACCAGATCTTTTCTGTCTTCGCCAGACTCATAAACTCTCCCACCGCTGATAAAGCGCATTTATGCGCTGGTGTAATCTGAATTATAGCACACCGATTTTGGCTCTCTTAAGTTCCGGCCGGCAATTCGCGAGGATGTTAAGCCTTGCACGCATTGTCAATGTACCCAGTCTCGCGTGATAATGATGGCCATGACCTCGACTACCCCGGTTGCCAAAGCACCGTTTACCGAGACACCTAAATTCGAACAGAATCTCGACCGTCTAGCGCAAATCGCGGTTTGCGCCGGGCTGGGAATCGCGCCCGGACAAGAACTGGTGATGACCGCCACGCTGGACGCAATCCCGCTGGCGCGGAAAATCACGGAACATGCCTATAAAGCGGGCGCCTCGCTTGTCACAACGTTGTTTACTGACGAGGAGTCGGCTCTGCTTCGGTTTCGCTATGGCCCGGATGCCGGCTTCGACGCCGCTCCGTCGTGGCTTTATGAAGGGATGGCGCAGGCATATCGGAATGGCGCCGCGCGGCTGGCGATCACTGGAAATGACCCCTCCTTGCTCTCTCGCGAGGAACCCGAAAAAGTGAGCCGGGTGAATCGCGCAACCTCGAAAGCGTACCGCCCAGCACTGGATCTGATTGTGCGCCACGAGATCAACTGGACCATCGTAGCCTGCGCCACTCCCGCGTGGGCAGCGGCAGTGTTCCCCGATCTGCCGAAGGACGAGGCGCTAGCCCGGCTTTGGGACGCAATCTTCGCCGCGTCGCGTGCGGACCAACCGGATCCAGTGGCCGCATGGAAAGAGCACGACGCGAACTTGCACGCTCGCGCCGACCGGTTGAACAAGAGCCGCTATTCGGCGTTGCACTTCCGGGGACCAGGCACGGATCTCCGCGTCGGCCTTGCCGATGATCACCTGTGGCTGGGCGGAGGCACAACAGCGCTGAATGGACGGTACTGCATCCCCAATATGCCAACCGAAGAGGTTTTTACCACGCCGCACAAAGACCGCGTGGAAGGACGGGTGACCAGCACCAAGCCGCTCTCGTATCAGGGGACTATGATCGAAGAGATTTCGGTGCGGTTCCAGGCGGGAAAAATTGTGGAGGCTCATGCGGCGCGCGGCAACCAGGTCTTGCAGCGAATGATCGAGACAGACGAAGGAGCGCGGCGCCTCGGTGAAGTGTCTCTGGTGCCGCATTCGTCGTCGATCGCGTCGAGTGGATTGCTCTTCATGAACACGCTTTTCGACGAAAACGCTGCTTGCCACATTGCCCTGGG
>Ga0182024_10019703_pt1 | contig 12403 bp, 10 predicted proteins | sample P32metaG_FD_120480 | JGI IMG/M metagenome (GOLD analysis project Ga0182024, IMG submission 120480) | Permafrost microbial communities from Stordalen Mire, Sweden - P3-2 metaG (Illumina Assembly) | ecosystem: Environmental > Terrestrial > Soil > Wetlands > Permafrost | place: Sweden: Stordalen...
CAGCGCCCATCGCATCGGCGGTAAATCCGTCGACTACGGCTACTTGTGGTGGCCCATTCCAGCGGGAGACCCGATTCATCGCGGCGCGTTCCAGGCCATCGGTATCTTCGGTCAGCATCTCTATGTAAACCCGCGGGAAAAGCTGGTCATCGTCGTGCTGAGCGCCCGTCCCAAACCAGATTCAGCCTTTAGCCCGATTGACGACATACCCTTTTTCGCAGCAGTAGCCAGAGCACTGCAATAGTTAACCCGCCCGCTCAATCAGCATGCTGGGGAACACGACGACGTTATCGACATTAGGCAAAACGCAACTGCGGCCCTGAACACGCAGCGGAAAGAGCCTCTCAGATTAGGGCTTTAAGCCCCTGAGGTACGTCTTTTTGCGCTTGCGGCCAGAGCACTCCGATAGTTACCCCGCTCGCTCAATCAGGAACTGGTGGGCGGCAATACTGGCGGCACCACGCACCATAAAATCGGTTTCTACCGATCGAAATTCAAGCCGCGTAGTCGATAGCAGGTGCGGCATGATGTTGCTCTCGATCGCCTGCCGGGCACTGGTAGTAAAAACCCCATTCCCAAACCCAACCAAATCGGCAAAGAGCACCAGTTCAGGATTGTTGATCTGGATGGAGTTTGCCACCGCAATGCCCAGGGCGGATCCGGCGTGACGAAGCAGCTCGATCGCCTTCACCTCTCCCTTCGCCGCGAGCGCCTCAAGCTCACCGATTTCCTGCACTTGCAGATCCAGCTCCGCGGCCCTTCGTAGCAGCGCGGAGCTCGAAGCAAAAGCATCCACGCAGCCTTCTTTCCCGCATTCGCAGCGGGGCCCCCCAGGAGCCACGACGCAATGGCCAATCTCACCCGCGGCTCCGGTGTGCCCGCGATACAGCCGGCCTTGCATGTAGCTGCCGCCGCCGATCTTCTTGCCCAACATAATCACCATGAAGCTCTTGAGCTCCCGGGCCAGGCCAAAGAGCTTCTGTCCCAGGGCCACGGCGTGGGCGTCGTTATCGATATAGGTGGGCATCTCGGTCACGCGCTCGACGATCTTGGCGATCGGGACATTGTGCCAGCCAAGAAGGTTCGAGTGCAGGCAAATCCCCTGGGCGTGGTCGACATGCCCGGAGAGCGCGACCCCAATTCCCACTACCTTCTCCCGCGAAATGTTCGAGGCCCGCGTAAGATAAGGAATGCCCCGGGCGATCGCCTGGGCCACCGCCTCGGGCTCCATCACCACCCCGATCTCGTGCTCCGCCAGAACGTTTCCGTGGCAATCCGTCAGCGCCATCAGGGGAGGATCTTCGGTCAGGCCCACGCCCACGAAGTATCCATATCTGGCGTTCAACGAGAGCATGATCGAGGGCCGGCCCTTCCGCTGCTTGTCAATGACGGATGGCGATTCCTCGACAAACTGATGTTGAATCAGGACCCGGCTCATCTCCGTCAACGCGGAACGGCTTAGCCCGGTGGAGGTTGCCAGCTCGGTACGAGACATCGAACCGTTTTCCAGCAATGCTTCGATAATATTTACGTACGATGAGGTGGCCACCGCGACCGGCCGTCCCCCGTCGCCTTCTGCTGAGCGCGAGGCTCCCTGAGTCCTGGCGTCACGCTTTCCGTTCTGTCGTGCTGTACCCATGCAAGAAAACACTAGCATGACTTGGATGCTTAGACAGGTGTGCCCGTGGTTACCGCTGTGCAGCCTGGGGGCTTACCCCCCAACTGCTAGAATCCTCGCTTACCCGTCCTGCCCGGAGCTAAGTAAATGCACAAATTGAGAGTCACCTGTTGGTTTTTCCTCCTGCCATTGTTTGCCCGGGCACAAGTGTCTGCGGTGCCCGCCGGCCCGCCTGCTCACAACCAGCAAACCGATGCAAAAATGGGTATCCCGCAGCAGCACGCGCTCGAAGCGTCGGATCTTGAGTCCTTTTTCGATGGCGTTGTGCCCCTGCAATTAGAACGCTCCGACGTAGCCGGGGCTTCCGTGTTGGTCATACAGAACGGCCAGGTACTGCTGCGCAAGGGCTATGGATACGCGGATCTGAAGAGCAGGAAGCCGGTCGATCCAGCGGCCACCATCTTCCGCCTGGCGTCGATATCCAAGCTATTTACCTGGATTTCCGTGATGCAGTTGGTGGAGCAGGGGAAACTTGACCTCGACACGGACGTGAACCGCTATCTCGACTTTCAGATTCGACCGGCATTCTCCAGGCCCGTCACCTTGCGCAACCTGATGACGCATACCGGCGGATTTGAAGAAGAAAACCGCGACATCATCGTTACAAACCCCAAGCAGGCGGTGACCCTGCGCGACTTCCTCATCCGCAACCAGCCGCGGCGTCTGTTTCCTCCCGGCACCATTCCGGCGTACTCCAATTACGGGGTGGGGCTCGCCGGCTATATCGTGCAACGCACGAGCGGGCAGCCGTTCGAGCAGTACGTCGAGCAACACATTTTCGCCCGGCTCCAAATGGTGCACTCGACCTTCTATCAGCCGCCTCCAACATTACTGCGCAGGTTACCGTCGGAAGGTTACCCGACGGATACGGAAAAGCCTCCCATCGGCTTTGAGATTTTTAACCCGGTATCGGCGGGAGGAGTTTCTTCGACCGCTGCAGACATGGGCCGCTTTGGCCAGGCCCTGTTGAACGGAGGAGAGCTCGACGGGAATCGCATCCTGAAGCCGGAGACGCTGCAGGCCATGTGGACCCCGCAGTTTCGCTCCAGCGATCAGATGCCACCCATCTGCATGGGCTTTTATGAGACCTGGCGGAATGATCTGCACTGGATAGGCCACGAAGGCGACCTGGTCGCGTTTCATAGCCTGTTCATGCTCGAACCTTCAAGAAAGCTGATGCTGTTTATTTCGTATAACTCCGCCAGCGGTGGAGAAAAGACACGGCCGGAAATCATCGACATGTTCACCGATCGTTACTTCCCCGGCCAGACGAAGCAATCTTTTGTTTCCCTGCCGCGGAAGGAATTGACCGCAATCGAGGGCGTTTACCAATCGACACGCAGAGAAGACAGCACCAGCCTGAAGCTGCTCTCGTTCTTGTCGCAAAGGGTGGCTACTGTCGATAAAATGGGCGCCCTTCATTTGAGCAACATCAAAGATCTCCGTGATCACCCCATCAAGTGGAAGCCAATCGGCAAAGACCTTTGGCAGGAGATGGACGGCCAGCAGAGAGTATTTGCCATCCGTGATCAGGCGAATCGTATCGTGCGTCTTGCCTATGATTTTCCCGGAGTTCAATCACAGCGGGCTCCCTGGTACGAACACAAAGGTCCGGTCCTGACCGCGGTCGCCGCCAGCCTGCTCGTCCTGCTGGCAGTGATCCTTGCACCAGTGATACGCCAAGCCAGGCGAGTGTTCCCGGGCCAAAGACCTACGCCGTCGCCACAACCGGGCACGCAGTGGTTGCCGCGGACCACACAGGTAGCATCGCTGGTGTGGGTCATCCTGTTTGCCGCACTGGGCGCCGTTCTTGTTGCCCTCAGCGGCAGCGACGCCATGCCTCCCACGTCTGCGTGGGATAAATACCTGGTGCTGACGAATTTCGTCACCGCTCTGGCGCTTGGATTAAGCCTATTCGTCGTCTTCTCTGCAATTCGCATCTGCCGTCGCGTCAAATTGCGCCATATCACCAGGGTGAAGTACGCAGTGGTTGCGATCGCCTGTTTGTTTCTTTCCTGGTTCTCCACTCACTGGCATCTTCTCGGTCCGGTAAGCCTCTGATTTCGCAAAACTTGCCTTGGATGCTCGGAGCTCGATCTCCGCTGCTTGCCCGCGCTTGCAAATAAGAGAGCAAAAACTCTTTCCCTTCCTGGTAACCAAATTCCATAAAACCTGCGTCAACACATAGTGACGGCTCTGCTGCTAAGTCAGGGGCTGTTTGATCGTGCAGGGCTTCGCTCCGAAACACGAACGCAAAACTCCAACCTGACAGGCCTGCGGTGCAATGACTGATTTTCACAACCCGATATCTCTATCCTCATTCGACGGCTTCCCTCGTCAACGCAATTGGTCGCGCTTCCGGATATGGATTTGTCTTTACTTCATCGCGTGCGTCGGCTGGTTTGCCATCCGCACCGCGCATTGGAAGCAGGTGAACGACCCCGCGCAGCTGCATTATCTTTGTTTTCTCATGGATCACGGCATGGCGCCTTACCGCGACCTACTGGAGATCAACCTGCCAGGCATCTATCTCGTGAATTGGAGTGTGATGCATTCACTGGGGGGCGGTTCCGCCGCGTGGCGCGCTTTTGACTTTACCCTCATGGGCATGGCTGCCTGGGCCATGATCGCCATTGCGTGGCCGTACGAATGGCTGGCCGGGGTTTTTGGTGCGACGCTCTTTATCCTCTTCCACGGTCGAGACGGTGCAGGGCAGGAGGGCCAGCGGGACTTTATTATTGCCGTGCTGCTGTTGTGCGCGTACGCCTTTCTTTTCGAGAGTTTTCGCAGCCGCCGCAAATGGCCGATGTTTGCATTCGGGCTGTGCGCCGGGATGGCGGCCACCATCAAGCCAACGCCTTTGCCGTTCGCTTTACTCCTTGTGGTGTTAGCGGCGATGCGCTGGAAAGAGGAGGGCGAACGGGTAGGGAAGCCGTTGCTTTGTGCGCTGCTTGGCTTTGTGGCTCCGCTGGCGATTGTTTGCGCCTTTCTGATTTCCAAACACGCCCTGGGCCCTTTCTGGTATCTCCTGCGTGTGGAACTGCCCTTTTACCAGACCCTGGGACGCGTTCCTATGTCGACCCTGCTGACGCAGGTGGGGACAGCGTCCATAAAAACCGTGGCCTTGATCGCGCTGGCGATTGCCCTGATCAAGCGGGATTGGTGGAACTGGGAAGGCAAATTGCTGGTGCTGGGAATTCTATTTGGCATCGCGTCCTACTTCGGGCAAGGGAAGGCCTTTCCTTATCATCGCTACCCCATGCTGGCATTTCTTTTTCTGTGGGCCGGCCTGCAAATCATCACTGCCCTGCGGGCCCAGCGAACGGTTCGCACGTTAGCGATTGCCGGGGTCGGCTTTGTCGTGATCCTTGCGCCTCTCTACATGAGCGAGGCCATCCGCAAGGTGTGGGATCCTGAATTTTCCGATTCTCTTAATGCTGATCTGAACCATCTGGGCGGTCCGCAGCTCTCAGGCCATGTGCAGTGTATCTACATGCCCGCAGATTGCGACGCGGTCCTCTATCGCATGCAGTTGGTGCAGTCCACGGGTCTCTTCTACGACTACCTGATCTTCGGATCGCCGCAACAGCGTGTGATCCACGATGTGCGCGGACGATTCTGGCAGCAATTCCAAAGCAACACGCCCCAGGTGGTCGTGGTGGGCAGCGGATTGTTTCCCAATGGACGGGGCTATGCCAAGCTCGCTTCATGGCCGCTCTTCCAGAGAGAGCTCGCCACCAATTATTTTTTGTATGACGATCGCAATTTTCCTCCCGCTGAGTCGGGGCAGAGGGCCTATCGGATCTATGTCAAGAAAAACACACTGCTCGCATCGGACCAGCGCTAAACCTTCAGGTTGTGTTTTCGATGCGGTCTTTGACCATGAACCAGTAAGACAATGCGCCTAGAGTAGTGGCCAGGGAGCAAATCATCAACGCGATGTTGAAGGAGTGAGTGTGGTCGAGCAGCCAACCGGTGATCAACGGCGCCAGTGAGGCGCAGACAAAGCTGCCGAAGTTTTGGATCGCGCTCACGGAGGCAATCATGTGGGTAGGCGCCATGGCCTGGGCTAATCCCCACCCTGCGTTGCCGGCAAAGTAGATAAAGAAAATTGCCGTGCTCACGCAGGCGACCGCTTCGCTGGCCGTGGCTACATAGGCCACCCCGAGCGTGCTGAGCGCCGAACAAAACATTCCTCCAACGATGAGAATCTTGCACGCAACCACGGGAGTGTAACCGCGGCGGATCAGTCGATTCAAGGCCCCGCCACTGACTACTGAGCCGATGGTGCCGAACATGTAGGGAATGATGGCGACCCAGCCGGTCCTGGCGATGGTCAGGTGCCGTGCCCCCTGCAGATAGCCTGGCAGCCATGACAGATAAAGCCAGGTGGTGTAGTTGATTCCGCCAAAACCGAGCATCATGCCCCAAACGGTACGCAAACGAAACAGCCGCCGCCATTGGAGGAAAGACATTGCGATCCGTGGCTGTTCTGTTTCCAGGCCTAGAGACTCGGCCTCGGCTGAAGTCAGGAACACGCTCTCGCGGTCACGGTAGAGCGGATACCAGGCAAGCGAAAGCAGCAGGCTGAATATCCCCACACTGACAAACATCGACCGCCAGCCAAAGGCGAGCATGATGACGGTCAACACGGGAGGGGCGAGGGTCACCCCCAGGGTGTTGGAAGCCGTCAACAGCCCCGTCGGCAGGCCGCGATCGCGGACCCCGAACCAATCATTCATCACCTTCACGCCACACGGCATCATGGGGGCTTCGCCGGCGCCCAGGCTGATGCGTGTGGCCATAAAGCCGCCAAAGCTGCTGACCAGGCCGGTAGCCATCTGCGCCACTGACCAGACAAACATGCCGACGGCCAGAATCGTGCGCGAGCCGAGGCGGTCGAGCATCAGACCGATCGGAAGCTGGGCCACTCCGTAGGCCAAGGAAAAGGCGGAGAGCAGCGCGCCGATCTGCGTGCCGGAAAGGCCCAGATCGGCACGAATGCTGGTATTCGCAATGGAGAAGGAAACGCGGTCGAGATAGTTGACGATGCCGGCAACAAACAGGAAAGAAACGGCAAAGAACCGCATGCGGCGAACGCGGGACGGCTTGGGGTGCACAACAACTTCAGATGCCATGCCTGCTCGAAATCCCCCCAGCCGGTTATGATCGCAGACGGGGAGCCGGATGGTCTATCTCGTCACCACCCTGATCTTGATCGCTACCGTAGCCGCCTTCTTCCTCTGGGCGCGGAGAGGTCTCTCTTCGTTTGGCCGGACGCAGTGGGTTCTGCGCATCGTTGCAGCGTTGCCCTTGCTGGCCTCCGGAGTGCTTCACTTTACCCATACCGCGCTGCTGGCGACGATCATCCCTCCCTTTTTTCCGGACCGTCCGCAACTAGTCTTGCTCACGGGAGTGTTCGAGTTTGCCGGAGCCGTAGGTCTGCTGGTGCCGGCATTCACTCGCGCCGCCTCCGCCTGTCTCGCGGTCTTCATGATCGCGATCTTTCCTGCGAACGTGTACGCCGCCGGTCAGACGGTCGGCGGATTGCACATGCCCAGCGTGCCGGTTCGTTTGGCGATGCAGATTGTGTACATCCTGCTGTTGCTGATTGGGGGATGGGGGATTCCGAGGAATCCGCAGTCCCTCTAGCTCCCCTTGGGCATGAACTGCATCGTGTACGCAATACCCGGATCGAACGGCTTCTGAATCACCTTCAAATCCAAAAGCTGCTGGTACATGTTTGTCCACCGTGCCGGATCGAACCGCCCCAAATCAGCCCCATTCGCAGCCTCACCGGTAATAAAATGCTGATCCCTCAGCGCCTCATAGCTGAACTTCATCTGCGGCACGCTCATCGCAGGATTCAGCTTGGCAATCTCCGCATTGACGTCATCCGGATGAACCAAATAGTCCCGCCACCCGCGCAGCGAAGCACGCACAAACTTACCCACAACCTCCGGATGCTCTTGCAAAAACAAGCGCGAGGTCAAGAAAACCCGATAGGGATCATATCCCGCCTGGCTGATAAGCATGGCGCGCACCGGCACCCCAGCCTGGCGCGCAAAGAACGGCTCCGAGGTGACAAAAATCTGTTGAATATACCCAGGATCCTGAAGAAAATTAGCAACACTGTAAGTCGCCGGAATCTCCCGCACATTCTTCAGCTGATATCGCTTGACCAAGTACTCAAACCACGTCGAAGCACCGAGTCGGATCGCGACCGCATGACCATCCAGATCCTGAAAACTATGAACCGGCGAATCCTGATGCACCATGATTGCTTGCGGATCATGCTGCATGGTCGCATCCACCGCGACCAAAGGTACTCCGTTGCCGACCGACTCCAGAGTATTATCCGAAGATCCCATGGCGAACTGCACTGTGCCTGCAGAAACCTGCTGAGCTGCGTTGACGTAAGGGCCCCCGGGAAGAATTCTTACATCCAGACCCTCGTCTTTGTAATACCCACGAATCTGCGCATCATAAAAGCCACCGTGCTCCGGCTGAGGATACCAGTCGGTTTGCAGCGTGACCGGGGTGAGCCCGCTCGAGGCTCGTTGCTTTCCGCAGCCACTCAACATCAGGCAAATGCCAAGGAAACAAACGCTGAAGGTTCGCAATCGGAGCATCATGATGGCAGCGTAGCACCTCCTGTTTTCAGGCTCGCCGCGAAAGCCAGCAGGCGGGCGTCACCGCCTCGCGCAGCCACCAACTGCACACCGCCCCCGGGGGCCGAAAGCACAACAGCCGGCATCCCCGCCAAACTGACCTGCGTGGTGTAGCGCAAAATTTTCAGGCGCGACGCCGCGTGGTCGGCGCCCAAGGGCAGCGCGCTCAAAGGAGCACACGGCAGCATGAGAAAGTCATACTGCTCGAGCAGCCGATCCATGTGTGCGCGGAATGCGACATGCCGCTTGCGCAAATCCTCCACCGTGTCAGCGGAGAGCGACGCGCCCCACGCGAGCCGTTCCGCGATCGTCTTTTCAAAGTGCTCGAAATTCCCCCGATGGATCGCGGCCGCCTCATGCGCCTGAATCCCGCCGAAAATCTCCCGCGTGTCCGCCCAGAAATCGGGCGCGAAGGCCTCGACCTGCGCGCCACCACTGCGCAAGGTCTCCTGCCAGCCGTTGTACATCGCCAGCACCGCGGGTTCACAGTCGTCCAGAAAAGACCCTGACACAGCGGCAATCATTGCGTCCTTCGGTGCTGCGACCGGTTTCACGCCCAGCAACGCACCGGCGAGGGCAGGCCCATCGCGCAGATCGCGAAAAAGCCATCCCAGGGTGTCGAACGAAGCAGCCAGGTGCCAACCACCCTCCCATGCTTCCTCTCCGCCGAGTCCGAGAGTCGAGCGGTAGCCCGCCAACCCGCAGAGCGACGCCGGCACGCGAATAGACCCTCCGGTATCGGTCCCAATCGCCGCGATCGCTGAGCCCTCCTGCACGCTGGCCGCACTCCCGCTGGACGATCCGCCAGTGAGCCAGAGCGGATTGCGGGGCTGCAGGCAATCGCCATACTCACTGTTCTCGCCGGTGATGCCGTAGGCAAGTTGATGCAGATGGGTTTTGCCCATGATGACTGCGCCGGCCTGGCGCAGCCGCGCAGCCACCGTTGAGTCAGCCCGCGCAATGCCGAATTTCTCAGCATAGAAACGGGAGCCGCACGTCGTGGGAAAGCCTGCGACATCGAAGCAATCCTTGACCGCGACCGGGACGCCGAAAAGTGCCGGCCGCTGCTCCGGTTGCGGAAAGCGACTGCTGAGAGCTTCGGCTTCTGCCAGGGTGCGGTCCTGGTCCATGGCCAGATACACATTGCGGCCTGCATTGCTGTTGGCGCGCGCAAACGCTTCGCGGGCCGGGCCGGCCGGGCCCCGCGTAGATAACGACTTTTGTAATTCCGTCAAAGCAGACATATCGGTCTGTGTATACCACGCAGCCGGCCCGCAATGGCTGCGAAAATGATTTAAACTGCCGCATGCACGCTGAAAAACCCCCCGCCAGTGACGTCACCGTGGCGGATGAAGCGCACCTCGCCGCGCTGGTCAAATTCACGGCGCTCAGCTTCAAAACTCCCCGGCCGGTGCCCTTCGGCGCCCTCATCGTCGGCAGCAAAACCGGAGAGACGCTGTTGCGGGCACGGAATGCGGTGGCTCTCGAAAACGACCCCTCCGCGCACGCCGAACTGCGCACCGTGCGCCTGGCCTGCAAAAAGCGCAAGAGCTATTCGCTCCAGGGATATACACTTTATTCCACCTGCGAACCTTGTCCCATGTGCATGGCCAATGCCCTTTGGGCGGGACTCGACCGGGTGGTTTACGGGGCAACGATCGAGGATGCGAACCGGCATTGCCGCCAGATTCAGATTCCGGCTGCCGAGGTTGCCCAGCGAAGCGATATGCACTGCGTTGTAACCGGGCCCGTTTTGCGTGAGCTCTGCTACGCCCTGTTTACCCACCCGCGGATGCAGGAGGCCTTCGCCACCTGGAGCACCCGCAAGGAATAAGAAGAAGGAGCACCCACACTGCATGACCACGCCGCTTGAAGTGTCTCTGGCCTCGATCGTGGCCGATCCTGCGCGGGTGTCGACCGCTCCCCAGATAGTGAACCGCCTGTCGCGCGACTTCTACTGGTACTCGCCGGTGCTGCGCACTCAGCTCGATGGCAAGGTCGCCGATGTGGTCGTACACCCTCTGACGGTTCAGGAAATTCGGGATGTCCTGCGCTACTGCTATGCCAACGATATTCCGGTAACGCCGCGAGGCGCCGGAACAGGGAACTACGGCCAGGCGGTGCCCCTGCACGGCGGAGTGCTCCTCGACCTGTCGCGTATGGATCAGATTGAGTCGATCGACTCCGATGGGGTCGCGGTTTGCCAGCCGGGCGTCCGCTTGGGAGTCCTTGAAGGCGAGGCGCGCAAGGTGGGCTGGGAACTTCGCTGCTATCCCTCCACGGTGGTCAAGGCCTCGGTCGGCGGGTTTCTGGCCGGCGGCTCAGGAGGCATTGGCTCGGTAACTCATGGCGGTCTGCGCGACTTTGCCACCGTGCGTGCTATCGACGTGGTCACCATGGAAGACTCACCGCGTCTCATCCATCATGAAGGCGAGGAGGTGCACGACATCCTGCACGCCTGGGGCACCAACGGCATCATCACCCGCATCTGGCTGGCGTTGACCCCGAGTGTCGAGTGGGGGCAATGTGCCATCGCCTTCGACACCTTCGACCAGGCCTTCGACTTCAGCGAGCGGATCGCAACGTCGGAAGATTGGACCAAGCGGCTGGTCACTCCGTTCGAGTGGCCCATCCCTTCCTTCTTCAGCCCGGTGAACACCTTGGCGCCCAAGAACAAGGCGCTCATCTTCTTCATGATCGCGGAAGATCAGCGGACCAGGCTAGAGACGGCCGCACGCGAAGCCGGAGGGGAGGTGACTCTCTCCGCTCCCTACATGGGCTTGCGCACCGTACCCTTGCTTTCCGACTACACCTGGAACCACACCACACTCTGGGCCATGAAGTACGACCCCGAGTACACCTACCTGCAATGCGCTTTCGATGCAGTCAAGGCCCGCAGCCAGTTTGCCTTGCTCAAGCAGCGCTTCGGCGACGAGTTTCTCTTCCACATCGAGTTCATCAAGAACGCCCAAGGTGTGGTGTATCCCGGATCTATTCCTGTGGTGCGATTTAGTACGGAGAAGCGCTTGAACGAAATGATCGATTACTGTCGCGAGATTGGAGTAGGCGTCGCCAATCCTCACGTAAACAACGTAGAAGGCGGAGGCCGCTATCGCAGCGACAACGTGCAGCTGACGGCCAAGCATCGCTACGACACCAAGGGACTACTGAATCCGGGCAAGATGGTCACCTTCGAGCGTCACCCCGCCGGAGCGCCCATCGCATGAAGAGCTGGATACCGGATAACCGCAACTTCGCCTATCTCACCTGGAAGCAGGTCGACGCACTTTTCCGCGACAAGACATTACTGGTGCTGCCCACGGCAGCCATCGAGCAGCATGGCCCGCATCTTCCGCTGGCGACTGACACTCTCATCAACAGCATTCTTCTCGGCGCTGCACTGGCGCATCTTCCGCCGGAAGTATCCGTCTACGCCCTCCCCGCGATCTGCTACGGCAAAAGCAACGAGCACATTGGTTTTCCTGGAACGCTCTCCGTCTCTGCGTCGACCTTCATGGCCGTAGTGCGCGACGTAGGCGCCAGCGTCGCCGCCTCAGGATTTAAGAAACTAGTCCTCTACAACACCCATGGAGGAAACTCGTCGCTGGTCGACGTTATGGCCCGCGACCTCCGTGCGGAGCTAGGCCTGCGGGTCTTCTCCCTCTTCGGCTCCGGAGGAGCATCTTTCCCCGGCCTGGGGGAACAGGAACGTACCTACGGCTTCCATGCCGGCGAAGTCGAAACCTCATTCCTGCTGAGCGCCCTACCGGAGCTCGTGCACACCAACGAGTACACCGTGAACTACATCGCCGATGTAGCCAAGCCCGAGCTGTTGCGTCCAGAAAACGCCCCCGCAACTTTCGCCTGGCTGACGCGGGACATCGCCCCCAGCGGAGTCATGGGCGATCCCAACCCAGCCACAGCAGAGAAGGGAACCCTCTGGATTGAAGAAGCCGCAAAAAAACTAGCAGCAGCCCTGACCGCCATGGCCGCCTACGAGAACTGGCATAAACCATGATCGACTGCGGCTCCGGAGTTCGTCTCGAACGAGCCG
>Ga0182024_10019704_pt1 | contig 12403 bp, 10 predicted proteins | sample P32metaG_FD_120480 | JGI IMG/M metagenome (GOLD analysis project Ga0182024, IMG submission 120480) | Permafrost microbial communities from Stordalen Mire, Sweden - P3-2 metaG (Illumina Assembly) | ecosystem: Environmental > Terrestrial > Soil > Wetlands > Permafrost | place: Sweden: Stordalen...
ATCGGAGACGAAGGGGCATACTCTAATCGTCAGTGCCCATATTTCAGAAGCGCGCGGCGATTGCGATTATCGCCACGGTTGTTGCGGCGGCCTGCGGCACGCTGGCGGGCTATGTGCTGGGTCGCGCCCTGGTCCTGCGGCACGAAGAGAACAAGCTGGATCAGTATGCGATCAGGATACGCAGGGAGGCCGAGACTTCCGCGGCCGAGTCGAGGGCCTTGCTGGCCACGTTGAACGCGCCTCCCTATCCGAATTGCTCCGACGCGGAGATTGCCTGGATGCGCAAGCTGATCTTTCAATCGGAGTACCTGAAGGACGGCGGACACATGCGCGACGGGAGGATCGACTGCTCGGCGACGCTGGGGCGTCCCGGCGAGCCGGGCCCGCAGTACAAGCCTGCGTTCTCACGGCAAGACGGCACGCGCGTGTATCTGAATCTTCCTCCGCTCCGCATGGGCGACCACACGGTGGTGAGCGTTCAGCTGGGCGACTCCTTCATGGTCTACAGCCCGTACAACCTCAAGGACCTGGGATCCGCCTTCATGCACTTCACGGTGAGCGAGGTGGACATTTCCAGCGGCCAGACGGGGCGCCTGGTGGGCGAGCCGACGGGCGCTCAGGCGTGGATCCTGACGCACGAGGGCTGGGCGCGGGAAGGCGACACGATCTATGCGACGCGGTGCTCGACGCGCTACACGAGTTGCATGACGGCCTTCATTTCGATTCCGGATGCGCTGCGGGTCGATCGCGGCGAGTTCAGAGCGTATATAGGCTTGAGCGGGGTTTGCGGCGCGCTGTTCGGCTTTGCGTGCTCGCTGCTCTACCGGCGCAGCCAAAGCATGGAGCAGCAGTTGCGCCGTGCCATTCGGCAGGATCGCCTGCGGGTGGTTTACCAACCGATTGTTGAGCTGGCAAGCGGGAGGGTTGTGGGCGCTGAAGCGCTGGTGCGCTGGATCGACGACGATAACTTCGAGGTTACTCCGGATGTCTTTGTGAGGATCGCGGAAGAGCGGGGATTTGTTGGCGCCATTACTGAGTTGATGGTGGGCCACGTTCTGCGGGAGTGCCAGGACCTGCTGCGGAGCCGGCCTGAGTTTCGTGTGAACCTCAACATTGCCGCTGCCGATCTGGGCGATCCGCAATTTCTGTCCATGATGGAGCGGGCCATTGCGCAAGCAGAAGTGGAAGCACCGCGGCTAGGCATTGAGATTACCGAGAGCTATACGGTGCGTCTGCAGGCGGCGAAGGACGCGATTCTGCATCTTCGGGAAATGGGCCACAGCGTCTATATCGACGATTTCGGGACAGGGTATTCGAGCCTTGCGTATCTGCACGATCTCGCGGTGGACGGGATCAAGATCGACAGGGCGTTTACGCTGGCCATCGGCACGGAGGCAGTGACGGTGTCGATTATTCCGCAGATTCTGGCCATGGCCGCGGCGCTTAAACTGCAGGTGACGGTGGAAGGAATCGAAACGGAGCAACAGGCCGATTACTTTGCCGCCTGCGAACTGCCTCTCCTCGCTCAAGGCTGGTACTTTGGGCGTCCGTTGCCGGTGGCGGAGTTTCAGTTGCTGCTGCGCGTGGAAGATGAGAGGGCGGCTAAGGCGAATGCGGGCTAGGGCTGTGGCCGAGGGAGAGTCGATTGAATGGGCTCGTCATTCTGGAGCGATTACATTGCATGGGTTAGCGGACCATTCTGCGGGAAACGAGGAACACATTGGACGCGCGCGATGAGGTTGAGTCCGACCAGTTGAATCTGCTGGCGCAGGCATTCTGCGAGCAGCTGTTGGCTTGCCTCGATGAGTGTGCGCGAGGGCGGAAGGGACTGTTTTCCGACGTGGAGTTGCTGAGCGACGAAGGTCAGGGCAGCGGCTGGACGGAAGCGGCGCGGCTGCGGGAGCTGGCAGGGGCGCTGCAGGGCGTGTTTGCCCAGCAAGAACGACAGAATGCGCTCTGCGATGAGTTTCTCGATTTGTGCTCGATGCACGGGGAAAGCCATCCGGGAGAACGGCGGCTGGCGCGGGCGTTTCTGGAGCGGATTGAGCGGGGCGAGGTGGGCGTTCAGCCGCCGGAGGAGAAGAAGTTTTGGTAATGGTTCGCGCATTTCCGGCGCTGCTGGCGGGGTTTGCCACCATGGCGGTGCTGGTGATGGGGCTGACGGCGCTGGTCACCTGGCTGGTTCCGGAATGGGCCGGCGCGGAGGGCAAGCCGAATCCCGGCTATGCCTTCGTGAGCCTGGGGTATTCGTTTCTGGCCGCGGCGGCGGGCGGGTATGGGACGGCGTGGGCGTCGGCGGCCAATCCCATGATTCACGTGCTGGTGCTGGGGATTGTGGTGCTGGCCATGGCGGCGTTGAGTGCGCTGCAAGAGCGCAGCAAGCAGCCGGTATGGTACGCATTGACGCTGCTGGCGCTAATGCCGCTGGGCGTGCTGGCCGGGGGGCTGTTGCGGCTGAGGGTGTTGGGGATTCTGTAGGGAAGCGAGTCAGTTGCGGGTGGGATTCAGAAATCCCGGGTCTCAGAATCGAGACCTGGGATTTCCGCGGGTCAGCGTTTTTCCAACCCCAAATCTAGAAACGAACGCCGAAGGTTACGGGGATCAGTTCAGTGGTTCCCAGGCCGTTGGTTTGGGTGATGGGCGGGGTGTGGATGTAGACATAGCGGGCCTCGGCAAAGAGTTTCATCTGGCCATCGCCGTTGACTCCGCCCAGCCGATGGCTGAACCCCATACCGAGGTTGAAGCCGCCCTGGTTGGATGTGATGCTGTTGGCCGTCACGGTGACCGGGTACCCTTCGAAGTCACAGCATTCCTGAACGTTGAAGTTGGTGCTCTTGTGATAGTAGCCGCCGCCGCCCGTCACGTAGACGCTGTTGGCCCATTGGGGGAACAGGTCGATGACCGGGTCCGCGGTGAGCGAGATGATGTGAGCATTGCCGAGTTGTCCGCCGCCTGCCGCAATAAACGCGCCCGGCAGCTTGTCGTCAATAAACTGAAACTCGCCCAGCAATGTGAATCGCTTGGAGAAGCGCAGTCCGCCGCCGCCGGTAAAGTTGCCACCCCAGGTGATGTAGGGAGTGTCGTTGCCGACAGGTGCATTGAAGCCGGCGCCGCCTTCGAAGGCGAGGCCTTGGAAGAAATGATGGTGCCCGCCGTAGTCCTGGCCCCCAGCGGCTCCGCCGTCCGAGCCGAGTGATGCGGCGGCGTCGCGCAAGGCTGTGGCGCCGGAGAGGCCGTCGTCAAACCCCGGCTGGAAAGCGCTCGAGCTCGATTCCCCAGGGGCGAATTGCGTGGTGGCGGTGGTGGAGGGCGAGGACTGGGCACTTGCAGAAACGGAGACAAGGATTGCCAGCCCGGAGATAAAGCAGGCACGCCGCAGAAGCGACATCCAGCGGGGTGAAGACATGTGTGCAACCTCAATATTCGATTTGTCTTAAGTGCATCCGGGAAATACGCGGTAAACCGGCCACAGGATTAGACACCGAATGGGGGGTAAAGTTACGGAGGGAAATAAGACGGCGGGTGGGAAGTCAGATGATATTCCCACTTGCTTTGGATTATGCCACTAAGATATGGTAGTGGTACTGAATGTCGGAGGTGGGACTCATGGAGACAATGCAAGTACGAGAGCCTGAGGCAGTTTGGGAACGTCCCAAATATGTTGAAGATCTTCGGGTTCGGACGCGCGTTGGGGCAAAAGGCGCCTGGTCATTCCGGCTGCGATGCGGGAAGCGCTGAGGATGGCTGAGGGCGACATGCTCGATCTGGTTGTGGTGGACGGCGAGTTGCGCATTGCAACCATGCGCGAACGGTTGCGGCGAGCTCAGGGGCGAGTGAGAAAATATGTGCCGGCCGGGGTCAGCCTCGCCGATGAGTTGAGCGCAGAACGGCGTGAGGCTGCGAAGCATGAATGACGAGCGCCGGTTCCTAAGCTTTTTTAGATCGCTGGTGAGACGCAGTTCTATAAGCAGCAGCCAATTATGCGCGACAATATTACTTCGGCCGGAGGTGGGATTGTGGAGACTCAGGTAGAACTTCAGGCCCGGACGCAGGTCGGTGAAAAAGGGCGGCTGGTTATTCCGGCCGCGATGCGCGAGGCGCTCGGGATCTCGGTTGGCGACGCAGTGCATTTGCGCGTGGAGGACCACGAGCTGCGCATTTCGACACTGCGAGGCCGGATTCTTCGCGCCCAGCAGCGTGTGCGGCACCTTGCCCCGCCGGGAACCCTGGTTTCCGATGAGTTGAGCGCGGAAAGGCGCGAGGCCGCCAAGCATGAATAAAGCCGTGCTCGATGCCTCCGCAATCCTGGCCGTACTTTTTCAGGAACGAGGCGCTGAAAAACTGAGCGATGAAATCTTGCAGGGCGCTGTGGTCAGCACGGTCAATTTAGCCGAAGTGCAGACCAAACTGGTAAGAATGGGCCACGATCCAGAGAAAGCTTGGGTCGACGCACTACTACTGGAAACAGCCCCCGAGCCCTACACCAGCGAGCATGCGAAGATCGCAGGCACGCTTGCCAAAGAAACTCAAAGCCTCGGGCTTTCCCTGGGAGATCGATCTTGCCTTGCGCTGGCAATTACTCTCAAGGTCCCGGTCTACACGACCGAACGAGCCTGGAGAAACCTGAAGGTTGGGGTTCCGATTCATGTGATTCGGTGAAGTCAGTTGAAAACACGAGAACGCTCCCTGCGCCATAGGCCTTTACTTTGGAACAAATGGGCAATACCCACTGTCGATTTGTTGAACCATCTCACATGTGTGTGGGCGCCCGTTCGCTGGTTTGATCTCTGCGGGTAAGCACTGATCTGGCGAAACGGCGCTAGGGCTTCTCGGCCCTACCCACAGCACGAACGTATTGCTTGGCACATCCGGATCGGCAAATACCCTGGAATGCCGCTTAATCCCAGCCCTTTTGAACGCCTCCATTAGTTCTTGAGATTTCGGATTGAGCCTATTCCAGTTCTCGTGGTAATTGACTGATAACTGTAAGTCGACGGCTCGTTCGTCCCCCGCGGGCACCGGGGATGGGCCACTAACCGCCCAACCGTTATCACTGAATATCTTTTGAAATTCTTTGGCATACGCCAAGGTTTTCTCGCCGCCAGCATAATAAATGTGTATTTTCGATTTCGTGTATTTCTTCAGAATTGGCTCAATAATTTGGTGCTGGTATTCAGTTACTTGTCTGTCGTCCGATTCTGCATCTAACACTGACGGGGAAGGTAGTTCCTTTATTCGCCTGATAGCAAAGTTTCCGTCCGCAGTTTGGTAGCTGGGCACATCGAGCTTTCCGGGTAAATCTCCTTCGAGCGCCAAAAGCTCACTGCACGAGTGTTGATCTCCGAATGCTAACTTGTATGATTCTGGTAGAGATTTGTCTCGGCAGCTCGCAATCGGCTCCGGCCCATTGTCGTACCTTACTTGCGTGGCAAAGTGAAGCTCTTTCTGAGAACTGCCTACGATGAGAATCTGTGATGATTGTGATTCTCGCGCGGCGATGTTAATAGTGTACTGTTCCTCCCATGGAGTGGATGGTGTGAACCAGAAGTACTTCTCTGATAGTTGTCTGCCAGGATCCAGCTCCGGGTAAGCTTCTGAAACAGTCCTCCCGGATTTGTCCTCCCTTAACTCTACCCGGACGTTATGAAGAATTTGCGGGCCAACCGTCCTGAGGAAAAAGGCTCGTCTTTGGCATTCCATCAATTCCCCAGTTGGGACGAGGTACGCGTAGGTGCGTTCGCTCGCGACGGCCAGTCGCATGACCAAAAAGCATACTAAAAAAAGAGGGGCCAGCGACAGGACCGGTATTCCAATGAGCTTGAGCTGGAAATACTTTGGTCGAGGCACTGAGACCTGTGTATTGATGGGCCTCGCATTCGGAAGCAGTATGGCTGACACTTCATTGCGGACCTCCGGCTGGCTGCCTATCTCATGCCAGACCTTGAACGCTGCTGTGATGAATTGGACCTCAACGACAAAGCACAGAATCCAAGTGCCAACCGCCGCCGTCTCCCAGGTAGTACCTGAGTTGAACAGGGAATGTCGGTAAAGCAAGGCGATACAGGCCCCCGCTAAGTCGATCCACTTCTCCTTTGTAATACGAAAGATTCCCTTCCTGAACTCAGCCAACACGCGACATAGGAGTGGGAGGGAAAGGCACGCAGAGGCAGCACGCGCTAAGTTGAGCGGCTTTTCCTTTATTATTGGCCAGAGTCCATTTCTTAATTTGGCAATAGCGCGACTTAGAGGCTGGAAGGTCATTACACGAAATTCCACGTCGAGCAGAATCCGATGTCACGCGCTTGTTGCGGAGCCTAATTCTCGCGAGGTTCCCACCCTAGCCACAAACACAAAAGCGCGGCGAGGGTGGGGCAGCTAACTTTCGAACTACTTCTACCCCTGAATGTCAACTGCTCAGGATGTAAAGTGACGTCGCTCTTGACCAGGATGTTCTTGCCGACCAACTCCTCGAATTCGTTGAGCCAACTGGCGTTGTTCGACTTGAGAACTTTCACGGTTTCGGGGTTGACGCGCAGCAGCACGTCGGCGCCTTCGAAGTGCTTCTTCATCTTGCGCAGCTCGATGTAGATTTCGTTGCAGACAGTGGTGGGGCTCTTGACCATGCCGGTAGCCTGGCAGGTGGGGCAAGGGACGCTCAACGTCCGCTCGAGCGATTGCTTGACGCGCTTGCGGGTGATGGCGACCAGGCCGAAATCGTTGAACTGGAGAACCTTGGTGGGAGCCCGGTCGGCTTTGAGCGCTTCTTCGAGTGCGGCCAGAACCCTGAAGCGGTTCTTGCGCTCGTCCATGTCGATGAAGTCGATGACGATGATGCCGCCGAGATCGCGGAGGCGAATCTGGCGGACGATCTCGGGAACGGCATCGAGGTTGGTCTTGACGATGGTGTCTTCAAGCCGCGCCGACTTGCCGACGTATTTGCCGGTATTGATGTCGATGGCCACCAGAGCTTCAGTCTGGTTGATGACGATGGAGCCGCCGGACTTGAGCCAGACTTTCGAGCGGAGGGCCTTGGAGATTTCGTCCTGAATGCCGAAGTGGTCGAAGAGCGGCACCTCTTTGGTGTAGAGCTTGACGCGGCGGACCAGCGTGGGCGAGAAGCGGTTGAGGAAGCGGACGATGCGCTCGTAATCGTCCTGCGAGTCCACCCAGATCGAGGAGAAGTTGGCGCTGACCTGGTCGCGCAGAATGCGCTCGATGAGCGACAGATCGTGATAGATCAGGGCAGGCGATTTGGAGGTGTCGGAACGCGTCTTGATCTCATCCCAGAGGTGGATGAGGAAGCGCAGATCGGCGCGGAGGTCTTCTTCCGACGCGCCCTCGGCGGCGGTGCGCACGATGAATCCGCCGGAGGCTTCGCCGCGCTCGTGAACGAGGACCCGCTTGAGGCGCTGGCGCTCCTCGTCGGAGGCGATTTTGCGGCTGACGCCGATGTGCGAGACGGTGGGCATGAAGACCAGGAAGCGGCCGGGCAGGGCGATGTGCGAAGTAATGCGCGCGCCCTTCTTGGCGATGGGCTCCTTGGCAATCTGCACCAGGATCTCCTGGCCGGGTTTGAGCAGGTCGGAGATGATGGGCAGGTCGGAGGTCTGCGCGGAGCGGCGGGTCATGCCGCGGCGCTGGCCTTGTCCGCCCTGTGGACCTGCCTGGGTTCCGCGGCCCCCACGGCGTCCGCGGCCACCGCGATCACGGCGCTGCTGGGATGAGTCCTGACCCTGGCCTGCGGCTGGCTGGTCCGCCGCGGCGGACTGCTCGTCCTCGTCGTCTTCTTCATCGTCAAAGGATTCGTCTTCGACGTTCTTGTCGTCGAAGTTCAATTGGATCTTGTGGTCGAGGTGGGCTTCCTGGAGCAACTCTCCCAGGTCGCCGGTGCGGAGCTGGGCGGGAAGCGTCTCCTCTTCGTAATCTTCCAGGTCGAGGTCGTCCGCCTTGGCGTGATGATGACGGGGGGCGTCGAACTCCTCCTCTTCAATCACCTCTTCTTCGATGTGGCCGGCGCCGGGGGCGTAGGCGGAGACAGCGGCGACCGTGGAGGGCTTGGCTGCCGATTGAGCGGGTGCGGGTGGCGCGGGCTCAACGGCCTTCTTTTTGCCGCCAAGGCCGAAGAGGCGGAATCCGCTGGGCGCGGCGGGGTCGACGTGGTGCGAGGCCTTGGCGTCGGAGTCGGGCGATAGAGACTCCGTCTCATCGACATCGTACGCTTCGGCGTGGACAGCACTCTCGTCGTGATGCACTGCAGCTTCGGGAGCGCCGAATTCTTCTTCGACAACCTCTTCGACTTCGTATTCGTGCGTGGGAGAGGGCGCCAAAGTTGATTGAGACGCAGGTTCGGATTCGGATCGCTCGGCGAAGAAATCCTCCTCTTCGATGGCGTCGGGAGCAGATCCGCTCGCTTCAACCGAGTCGGAGAAGACGCCTTGCGGCTCTGCATCAACCTCGATCTCAGGTTCAGCCTGGCGGGTGCGATGCCGCGAGAGCGACTCGCCGGGGAGCAGGCCGCTGCCGTCCCAGGCCAGGGGCGCTTCAATGAGCGATGCCGGTTTGAAGGCGGACGGCGGGCGCACTGGCGCGGATGCGGCGGCCGTGGATTTGGAGGACTCGTCTTCAGCCGTGCCGCCGTACTTGCGGAGCGACTCGCCGGGCAGAACGAAAGGAACCGGGGCCTGGCCGGAGCGCGGAGAGGGAGCGTGTGTCTGATCAGGGGCTGACCAGCTCTGCGACGACTGTCTGTCAGCCGGTGAAGCGCTGGCCTGAATGCCCTGCTCTTCGGCAGTGGGCGACGATTCGCCCGAATCCTCCGAGGATTCTTCGGAGCCGGCTTGACCTTCAGGCGAGCCGGCCGCGCCACGGCCACCGCGACGGCGGCGACGGCCACGCCAGCGCTTGGCGCCTGGACCGGAGGCTTCATCCTGACCGGCCTCAGTTTGCGCTGAGCTGAAGGTGGATTCGGAAGCGGAGTCGGTGGCCGGCTCGACGACCAGCCGGCGGGCTTCCTGAGGCGCACGGTCGGGGCGCTGATCTTGACGGGAATCTGGACGCTGGTCCGGACGCTGATCTGGCTTTTGGCCGGAGCGCGGGGAGCGGTCTTCGCCGCGGGCGCCATTGCGATCCGGGCCGCTGGTGTGGCGGACTTCGCGCGGGGGCTGGCTGGCGCCACCGGCGGAGGCCTTTTCAAGCTCGTCGGCTTCTTCCGGGTCTTCGAGCTCGAGGAAGTCGGTTACATAAAGGAAGGCGTCGCGTTCCAGGCCCACATCCACAAAAGCGGACTGCATGCCGGGGAGAACCCTTGTGACGCGGCCGTTGTAAATGGACCCCGCCAGGGTGTACTCGTTTTCGCGTTCGTAGTAGATCTCCGCGAGCTGATCGTCTTCAAGGATTGCCAACCGCGTTTCATGCGGCGTTGAGGAAATACAAATCTCTTTTGCCATCGTACCTTTCCGTCCAGCGGCATTTGCCTGCTGGGATATAGGCAAGGAACGGATGGAGACGCACGAGAACGGAAGGGGCGGGGTTAAGCCGGAGGGATGACCTGCAAGCCGCTGGGGTGCCGGCGATCGCGCTGCAAGCAGCCCGTGTGGGCGGCGAACTAGGCGAGGGGCGGCAGATTTCCTGACGAACTGGCTGCGTGAAGCGGTGACCCGATTGCAGAGAGTTTGTGGCCAACCATGCAGCATGCAAGCGAATGACTGCGTGCTGCGGGGCCGTTCCAACCGTGGCGACTGCACGGACGAACCAGCCGAGAAGAATGAGCCAGATGCGGCCCGTTTCCCTCGTGCATTCCGTGCAATAACGCTGCCAACGGTTTTCCCGTCTCTGCGTGCTCATGAACCCTTATCCTGCCGGGCTCGAGATCCATCCGGACCTGGCCGGCTAGCGCGTATTTCCAAGCAGGGAATACGCCGTAAATGCTTGAAACCCGATCTCTTGCGTACCGGACCGACAAGGCGGGGAGGCAAGAGACGAACTTGAGGAATACAACCAACCCCCTGAGGGGCCAAACTTTTAGTTGCCGAACCGGCTAGTTGACGAACCGGCGCATACGGACATTCATTACCGTACCCAGCGCCAGGAACGTAAACAACACCGAAGATCCGCCGTAACTCATTAACGGTAAAGGAATTCCGGTGACCGGCATAAAACCAATGACCATGCCCACGTTGACCGCGATCTGGAAGGTCAACACAGCCACTATGCCCATGATAATCAAAGAGCCGGACAGGTCCGCGGCTGTTTGAGCGTTTTGAATCAAACGCATCAATATGAAGAAGTATAGCAGCAGGACAAAAACCGCGCCCACAAAGCCGTGTTCCTCGCTGAAGGCGGCAAAGATGAAGTCGGCGTGGGGGATGGGCAAGAAGGCTCCCTGGGTCTGCGAGCCTTTCTCCGCGCCCTGGCCCCAGACGCCGCCGGACCCGACCGCGATGAGCGCCTGCTTGGTCTGATAGCCGGCGCCCCTGGGGTCGTTGTCGGGATTGACAAAGCTGGTGAGGCGGGCTTTCTGGTAGGGCTTGAGCAGCTTGCCGCTGGACCAGACGCCGGCCACCAGGGCCACGCCGCAGGTGCCGAGGATCAGCGCCTGGCGGAGGTTGATTCCGCCCAGGAGCAGCCCGGCGATCAGGATGGGCGAGTAGGTAAGGGTGGTGCCCAGGTCCGGCTGTTTGATGACCAGCAGCATGGGCACTCCGACCATGGCGAAGGCTTTGAAGATGTCCTTCCAGGTGAGCGAGCGCCCGCCGAGGTTGGCGAAGTAGCGGGCCACGGCGATGATGAGCACCAGCTTGACCCACTCCGAAGGCTGGAAATGCATGGGTCCGAGCCTGATCCAGCGGCGGGCGCCGAGAACTTTTTGCCCGACAGCGAGAACCACCACCAGGGAGACGAGGCAGAAGCCGTATGCCCAGGAGACGAAGTCGATCAGCTTGTGGTAGTCGATCCGGGAGAAGATCAACATGGCCACGAGACCCGCGCAGATCCAGTAGATCTGCTTGGTGTGGAAGCCGGTGTACTTGGTGTGGAGCGTGGCGGAGTAGATTTCAAACACAGAGATCGTGCAGAGCAGGAGCACCGTGCCCAGCAGGACGCAGTCGAAGTCGCGGAAGCTGAGGAACCGGCGCATGCGCTATTGTCCTTTTCCGGAGGATGCGACGGCAGGCTGAGGATCTGGGGTGGACGGAACGCGCGAAGGTTGGGGTCGCGAAGCTGGAAGGTTTCCCACCCTTGCGACGGAAGGAAGTCGCAAGGATGGGGCACGGGAGGGTGATTCGAGCGCAGTCGAATTGCTTGGATGCATGTTCGCCGGGCTTTGAAAGGGCACGGCTTTAGCCGTGCCGCTCGACGGCAAAGCATGAGGGCTGGGCTTTAGCCCCTGAGGGAATGTATCTCCGCCGCCGTGCATTCCCTCGGCGGCTAAAGCCGTGCCCCGGCTGGGCGCGCTTGCGGCACGGCTAAAGCCGTTCCCTTTCAAATCCAAATCACCCTTCGGCGCGCCTTGGGAAACGATCTGGCCGTGGTCAATGAGAAAGCGGCCGGATTGCAGGCGGTCGGGTGAGGCGTTGGGGCTCTTAGAATCAGTTGGCTGGTTGGGGACGGTCCCGACGGCGGTCATTCCAACCGGAGCAGCGGCCTTCGGAGCTGGCAAGTTGTTGGCGATGCGGCGCTGCTTTTCAACATAGGCTGAAACGATTCTGGCGCCAATGCGGGCCGCGAACCAGCTCTTGTTTCCATTCTGATAGAGCACGGCAACCACGAGCTCCGGGTTGCGTGTTGGGGTGATACCCACAAACCAGACGTTGGGATCGGTGGCGCGGCCCTTGTTGGTTTTATCCAAAGCCTGGTGGCTCATCAACTGGGCGGTTCCGGTCTTGCCGCCGAAGTCGATGCCCGGTAGGCCCTCAGCGGCGGCGGTGTGGTAGAGACCGGGCTGCGTCACCTGGTACATGCCGTCGGTGACGGTAGTCCAGTTCTCGGGATCGATGGGGACATAGGTGCTGCCGGAGCCGGGAAAGCTTTCGGCGAGCGCCTTGCGGAAGTCGACGGGAAGCTGGTCGGGGAAGACGGTGTGGGGCCGAACCATATGACCGCCTGAGGCGATGCCGCCGATGATGCGCGCCAGTTGAATGGGCGTGGCTTCCACTGCGCCCTGGCCGATGGCGACGTCGAGGGTTTCGTCCGGATACCAGCGGTTGTGGTAGTTCTTCATCTTCCATTGCGCGGAAGGCATGAGGCCGGCCTGTTCTCCGGGCAGATCGATGCCGGTTTTCTGGCCGTAGCCGAAAGCAGCGGCATATTTGGCGATGCGATCAATGCCCAGCTTGTCGCCGAGCATGTAGAAGAAGGTGTCGCACGAAAAGGGAATGGCGTTGTGAATGTCGACGGCGCCGTGGTG
>Ga0182024_10019705_pt1 | contig 12402 bp, 16 predicted proteins | sample P32metaG_FD_120480 | JGI IMG/M metagenome (GOLD analysis project Ga0182024, IMG submission 120480) | Permafrost microbial communities from Stordalen Mire, Sweden - P3-2 metaG (Illumina Assembly) | ecosystem: Environmental > Terrestrial > Soil > Wetlands > Permafrost | place: Sweden: Stordalen...
ATGAGCTACACCGTTATTTATCCGCAGGCCTGCGTCACACGGCAGCTTTACAAAGACGTTCCGACTATCGCCGCCGACAACGAGTTCGTTTGGGAACCAGAGGGCAAAGAGGCAGTATTCTACGAAGTGTCGATACGCCTTGATGCCGTCGAAGACATGGCACGGAAGGCCGCAGGCAACGCGGGTCAGGTGTCAAATGCTGGCCCCTTGCGGGTGCGGGTTTTGAAACGCTTCCCTGTAGCGGCAGACAATGACAAGCCCCCCGAGACGGCGTATAATCCCGGCTGACACGATAACCTGATAAAAGGAGCGCAGAACATGCCAACAGCAGCACTAGATTGGTCACAATGCCCCGCTGTGGAGAGTGTCCCCGGCAGGCGTAGCGGCGCGTGGGTTTTCAAAGATACGCGCATGCCGGTTTCGGCGGTGTTTGAAAATCTTCAGGACATGAGCGTTGACGAGCTGGTGGAAGAATTCGGCGTCACGCGGGAGCAGGTTCAAGCTGTACTCCAATTCGCGGCGCACAGCACTGAAGCGCCAGCGCCCCGGCCCTAATGCTGGTTTTGTTTGACCACGGCACGCCGCGAACGCTGGCCCGCCATCTCATTGACCATCACACGGTGACGGAAGCCCGCGCGCGCGGCTGGGAGCGTGTGGAAAATGGCGAGCTGCTCAGGCTGGCAGAGGCAGCAGGGTTTGAAGTGTTGGTGACGACCGACCAGAATTTGAGCTATCAGCAGAACCTTAAGAGCCGAAAAATTGCGATAGTTGTTTTGGGAAAAGGCCAGTGGGGTTTAATCAAGGCGCGTATTTCGGAGGTCGTCGCAGCAGTGAACGCGGCCACCCCCGGCAGCTTTACCGAGGTTGACATCCCCTTCCGTGAATAGCCCCCGTTTTTCGCGCCACGAAAAAAAGCCCTCGTCTGCAGATCGAGGGCTTTTAAAAGTACTTTTGGTATTTCACGCCGTTTGGACGGGCGTATAGGCGTATCGCAGTAGAAGCTACAACCCCACGGCTGTTCAGCCGTTCTGTGCGTGCTGTCTTCTGTGACGCTTCTTTTTACATGGTAGCACCCAATCTGGGGAAAAAACGAACGACTCCGAGAATGTTTTAGAAATTTGGGATAATGGAGACGTAGCAGCCTCGTCCTCCAGCCGTGGCGCTGCGATGTTACAAAGCCCGGAGGGAATTAAAAAAAATGCATTTTGTTCGCGCTCTCACCGATGAAGACCGCCGCAGATTTGCCGACACAGACTGTCAACAGGAACTTTCCCGTCGTGTTCGCGGTCAACCCGAAGGAGATGACTGCAAAGAGGAAATCCTGTACGTCTATCGCTATCGGCATATTATTACAGAGCCGTGGCGCGAGTGGCCTTTGTGTGAATTACACAAACAGAAGGTCATGAAGGCAGGGGCGCAGTTAGAAGGATGAAAAAAACACGGCAGCGCCGGTGCCCCCCCCCGTGTTTCTGAGCGGCGCGGAGCGCCGCCGAAATTTTTCCCGAGCACCCTTCCCCGCCCTCTGAGTCGTGGGGCTAGAATGGACCCGTGAAGAAAGAGGCGGCCCTTCAAGCCATACTCGCCGAATGGAAACGTCTTCCAGAGATGGAGAGGCAGACCGAAGCTCAGCTTGTCGCCTTTGCGATGGGAATGGGGAATAATTCCGATTACTGGTTCCAGTGCAGCGGTGACCGGTATCAGCACATCATGGCCTTTATGTCCCGCCATACCTCGGGGCTAAAGCGATTAGGCCTCTGACCCCGGTTATGGCTGATCGCTGGAGTGAAAATGAACCGCGTCGCGCACTTGTCCTGGCCGTAGTTCTGCCGATAGTTGGATTACTGATCGGGATGGCGTGGTCGGCCAAACCATTTCTAAAGCTTCAGCAGCGCCGATGGGATCATGCCTATTTCACAGAGCAAACAGCCAAACACCCAGAGTTAACGGTTGAGCAGAACGCTGACGGCTGGTATCTCATTGACGAAAAAATTGTAAAGCAGGCGGAGGCGATGAAGGAGAAATACGGCTATTATGCGCCGTATTATGACTGGCACTGGAGTGTTGTCGCTCAGTTTCCACGGACAGCAGACCAATCCCCCGCACTGGCCGATTTTGCTCCCTTGGTATTTCCGCCATTGGCTGGCCTGCTGCTAATGGGTTTCATCGCTCGTAAGCGGATATGGGTTACCGCTTTGCTCCGGGCGGTTCCGCGAACTCCAGCCAGCGCCCGCATTGGGATGTTGCTGGTCGTCGTATGGGTGCTTTGCAACTCGTCCGAAGGACATACTGGAACGCGGACGTTGGCGCAGCATTTCACATCGTTTTGGTGGAATATCGGAGTTAAGTTGAACCCCTCGGAAGACCCCAATGACTGGCCGGTAATTCCGATTGCTTTGGGTGTGTTGTTCGTGTTGCCCATGTTCACCGAATGGGCTATCCGCCCGTTGCTAGCCAAGTTTCGAATGTCGCACAAAGGGTAAGTTTTGCGACAACCGGCCAGTCCTTTGAAATCAGGGGCTTGCAAGTCTCAAAAGTCTGTCGCAAAATGGGGCCATGCCAGAACCTCATTGCCCGATATGTGATGCTACCAAGAGCCGCAGCGTCGGCCTTGTTCGAATTGCTGGTGGCAACGTGGCTGAAGGTCGCGAATGCATCCAGTGTGGGGAGCAGTGGGCCATTGATGATGAAGGCCAGCCAGTTCGATGAAATACGGTTACGCCCGCGTCTCGACAGACGACCAATCCCCTGCCCTGCAGCTCGCCGCGTTGAAGCGGGCCGGGTGTAAAACTGTTTTCAAAGACGAGGGGCTTTCGGGAGCTACGATCAAGCGTCCTGCCCTTGCGCGTTGCCTGAAGACGCTGCAGGAAGGCGACACGCTTACGGTGTGGAAGCTCGACCGACTGGGCCGCAGCTTGCGCGATCTGATAACGATGTTGGACGACCTCCGCGCCCGTGGCGTGAAATTTCGTTCGCTCACGGAAGCAATAGACACCGAGACGCCGACAGGCCGCGCAATGTGGCAAATGATTGGCGTACTGGCTGAACTGGAGCGAAGCCTTATTTCAGAACGTACACGCGCCGGGGTGAAGGACGCGCAGCGCCGAGGGGTGAAATTTGGACGCAAGGCGAAGCTATCAGCGAAACAAACCGCCCATGCTCGAAAACTGATCGGCCAGAATGAGCGACCCGCCGACGTGGCCGCGTTGTTGAACGTTAGCCGCGCCACGCTTTACCGGGCGCTGGCGGCATGAGGGGATCAATCAACAAGGTGTCTAAAAACGCCATCACAATTCAGCAGCTACAAGTCGCGTGTCGTCATGTGGAGGAGATGATTGCTGCAGGCGTTACCGAAAACCTTGCTATCAGAACGCTGGAGCTGTTTGCAGATGTGCACGCGAAATGCCATATGGGAGGAAAGGGGCAGACTTCACCTCATCACGTGGGTCAAGTGGAGCTGTGGTCGGTGGCCGCTATAAAAGTGCGAGACGCCACCCCTCATGCAAAGCCTCGGGACGCGCTCCGAGTGGAGCACGGAACGCCGCGCCGGAGTTTTGCGCGAATGATTTTAGCGCTTTATCGGAAGGACAATTTAAAAGAGAAGACGGTGAAGGAATTGGTCGAGCGCTACTGGAAGCTCGCCGTCATCACGCTTGACGAGGATCAACGTCTCAATAAAAAGGCCCGATCAAAGATGTTCGATACACCGGAGGAACGCTGGATGGCGGCAGGTATCGAGTTTCCACCTATCACTTGACCCGACTCCCCCGCCCCGCTATCCTATAGGAAGCAACACCTATAGGTGTATACATGTATAAAATTGCCGTCATCATGGAAAAAGGGGGCGTCGGAAAAACCACCGTCGCGCTTAATCTCGCCGTTGCAGCCGTTCAGAAGGGCCGTAAGGTCGCGGTAATCGACATTGACCAACAGGCGACAGCCTCCAAATGGACCGACCGCCGTACTGATGAAATGCCGTGGGTCGTGCCCACACTTACCGCCAGACTGCCTACAGCAATCAAACAGGCCGAGGCGCAGGGCGTCGATTTTCTGGTGATTGATACCCCGCCACACTCTGGCGCGGATGCAGTAGAGGCAGCCCGCCGCGTCGATCTCGTTCTTATCCCGGTTGAGCCGCATTTATTCACGCTCGAAACCCTACCAAAATTGGGCGATCTTCTGAAACTGGCGGGCAACCCCCCTGCCCTGTTCGTTGTCAATAAGGCCGCGACACAGGGCGTCGAGGGCGCTAACGCCGTGGACTACATCAAGAAGCAGGGCTTTGCCGTTTGCCCCGTGGTGTTGCATTTACGGGCCGCTCACCGGCACGCTACCAATGTTGGCAAGGTTGCAGCCGAGTACGAACCCGGCAGCAAGGCAGCCCAAGAAGTGCTACAGCTATACATGTATACAGTACAATTCATCAAGAAAACGAGGAAAGACCATGCCGAAGCCGAACCCGCTCACGCAAGGGCTTGAACGCCAGCCGCAACCTGTCCGGGCCACGGTTAGCCACCGAGCGCCAGAGAGAACACCCCTAAAGGCCGTGCCGCCATCTCGAACGGGCAGGGTACTTGTCGGCGGGCATTTTGCCCCCGAGGTTCAAACCGCCCTGAAAGTCATCGCCGCCGAGGAACGGACGACGATGCAATCGTTACTTGCGGAAGCCATCAACACAGTATTTGCCAAGCGCCACAAACCAGAAATCGCCGATATAGCTACAAACTGACACCTATACATGTATAGGTGTATACACAACCGGGAAAGCCATGAGTAAGAAACGCGGGGAAGGCGGGTTAGCACATGTCGGCGACGTGCTCGTAAAGAGCCCTGCGCTGAAAATCGCCACCGCGCTAACGCCGCATGTGTTGAAGTTGCTCGACGCCGCCGAAGCCATCCGTTCGGAGCCAGACGCCGCCGAAGCCGCTTTCATGGCGCGGCAGCTTGTCCAATGCACATTGCCGCACGCCAACCCGGGCAACGTCCCGCTCTGGAAGCGCAGCAATGGAAATCTTACCTTGGGCATTCAGCAGGGCTACGATCTCAAAACGGGAAAGGCTATCGGTTATCCCTTCGGCTCGATTCCCCGGCTATTGCTGTTCTGGATAACGACCGAGGCCGTACAGACAAAGACCCGCCGTCTCGAACTCGGGAAAAGCCTTTCAGCCTTCATGCGTGATATTGGCCTTGACCCCAACACAGGGCGGGGAAAGCGCGGCGATGCGCCGCGCCTTCGTGACCAGATGCGGCGTTTGTTCGGAGCGCATATCAGCTTTGAGCAAAGCATGGAGGAAAACGACCGACACGGCCAGCGCTGGCTACACATGCACGTCGCCCCGAAAGGGGAGTTATGGTGGGACCCGAAGCAGCCGCTTCAAGACAGCCTTTGGGGAAGCTGGATTGAACTTGGGGAGGATTTTTTTACCGCCATAACAACCTCGCCCGTGCCCGTGGACATGCGAGCGTTGCGGGCGCTGAAGCGGTCACCACTGGCCCTCGACCTCTACGCATGGAGCGGCTATAGGGCCTTCACGGTGACAAAGAAGGGCAAGGCGCAGTTCATCCCGTGGGCGGGGCTGATGACCCAGCTAGGAACCGATTATGCCGAGCGAAAAGACTTCAAACGATACGCCAAGGCAGCGCTGCGAAAAGTGCAGGCGGTCTATCCCGGCCTCAATCTCACCTTTGAGCGCGGCGGGATTATGATCCACCCAAGCCGCCCTGCGATTGCCCCTCGCACAGCCAGCCGGTGAGAGCCAAGGGGGAGGGTTTCACCCATCCTAAACTGTTGATAAGTCTGTCAATCTCGAAAGTTATTCTGGGTGAAACGCTCCCCCCTAAATGGGTGAAACTCTCCCCTTTCGAGACGAAAACGCGGGTGAAACTCTCCCCCCTTCCTGTAGTAAGTACATATAGTCTTCCGGTAGTAGGCGGGTGCACTCTGTGGATATGTCGTAAGCGGAACGAAAACACCGGGGCCGCTGACGCGGCCAACAAGGAACACGCCTAACGGCGTGTATTTTTTTAAAGCCCGCTACGCGGGCAGGGAATTGGAGCGCAGCCCTTCGGGCCGCGCAACGATTTCTTTACTGGCTTATCGTATGCTGTCGCTCAGAAGATTTGAGACACATGGAAGAACTCGTCAATAGAAACACGGGGCGGGGCATGGAGGCCAACCGAAAAGCAGCGGACATGCTGGACGCTTTCGCCAGCGTCGGCGTGAGAGCGTTCGACGTGACGATAACGGATATCAACGGCGAGAAAGTCCCCGGCGCATTCCGGGCGAACTGCGGAGTCGACCAGCTCCGCGCCGGTATCGGCCCGCTACTGGAACGGGCGACTCGAGCACGGGAGAATTTCATCATTCGCCCGCGATCGACAACGGCGACTTTGGTACAGCTTGACGACTTGTCGGCCGAGGCGGCCGCCTCGATCGCGCGTTATGCGTTTATGGTGCTGTGTACGTCGCCGGGAAATTTTCAGGCGTGGATAGCTGTGAGTGATGCGCTTCCGGATTTTGCCCGGCGTCTTCGCAAGGGTGCCGGGGCGGATCCGTCAGCCAGCGGCGCCACACGGATCAGCGGAAGCCTGAATTTCAAAACCAAATACGCGCCGGCCTTTCCGTTGGTCGAAATCACCGAAGCGAATGCCGGCAGGATTACGACTGCCGGCGAACTGACCAGCGCCGGACTTGTTGCACCGACAGAGGAAGCCCCCCGCCGTGTTCCTAATCGTGTTTCTCCTGCCCACAGGGCAGGGAAGGCCCGGAGATGGCCGAGCTATGTGCTATGCGTCCAGAAAGCGCCGCCCATCCACCAAGGCGAGCGCCCGGATATCAGCCGGGCGGATTTCACATGGTGCATGATGGCGGTTGATTGGGGCCACAGCCCGGAGGACACCGCCGCCCGCCTGATGTTGGAGAGCAGCAAGGCGCAGGAGAACGGCGAAGCCTACGCCGTCCAGACCGCAACCCGGGCAGCGGAAGCAGTGGCCCGTCGAGAGGGCCCAGTAAAAACGCCGCCCGCGCCCGGAACACCCCGCCAGCCGTAGCGGGGCAGGGAAGGGATACCCCCGGGCCACCCTCAGCCAACGTGAGCTTTCTCCGATTGTTTCTCGCTCTGCCGCGCTTCGCGCTCTGCCTTGGGCAGGTGGTACGGGTCGGGACTGTACTTGCCGCCAAATTCAGGGATGGTTCTATAGTCGGCGCGATAGCCCCGGATGAAGGTTGCTTCCAAGAGCGTTTCCGGGAAAAGCCAGAACTGATCGCCGGGGATCTGAAAAACTTCATGCGGCAGCTTCACCCGCCTTTGTGTAACGCCGGTTGAGGTGCTTTCGCTCTTGCCGGTTGTGCCGTCGAAGACGCCTCGCCCGGAGTTTTCAGATTTCCCTTGAGAAGTCGAAGTGGTGGTGACAGTGGTTTCGCCGCAGAGCTTCGAGACGTATTCCGCCGTGGTCATTTCGCGCGGCGCGAAGAACATCCGCACCCCGGCATTGCCGAGAAAAGTTTCCCAGCTCTTTTCGTAATGCTCCTGAAGCTGGGTTAAATCCTGCAGGATCGGCCAGAGTTGCAGACCGTAGCCCCGCGCGAGGCTCATAGCGTTCTGAATAACCTTGAGCTTGCCGAGTTGGTAAAACTCATCGAGGATGACGAGCACCGGCACGCCGGTTTCTTCGCGCATCAGATCATCGAGCGCCGCGGCGACCACCAGCCGGAACCATTTCGAACAGGTTCCCAGATAGCGCGTTGGCAGGGTCAGGTAAACCGTGACGGGTCGTTTGTCGTCTTTTCTACCCACCTTCAGTTCGCGAAAACGGAAATCGGAACCGTTCAGGTTTTCCGCAATCGCTTTTGTGCCGAGAAATTTTGTTTGCGTGCGAGCTGTCGAGATGATCGAAGACAGCTCGCTTTTGTTGGGTGCGTTCGCCAGGTCCCGGAAACCGTCGAGCGCCTCAGCCACCATCTCATCCTTGCCACCCTGTGCGAAATCAGCGGCGTCTTCGAGCAGCGAAGGCCGTCGCAGAATTTTCCGAACCTCACCGAGCGTTCGGTCTTCCGCGTTCATATTCGCGGCCAGATGGCCGATGAGCGCTGAAATCAACCCGTGTGCGCTGTCGTTCCAGTGATTATCACGACCGCCGCTTTCATGCACTACGATCGCGTCGGCGATGTTGTCGCAATCCGTACCGAAGCTGTCCAGCCCCGGATCGAGCGCCGCCATCGGGTTGAACCGGGCCGACGCCCCGATATATTCCGGCAGGATGTTGAATGGGTTGAGCACAATGATGCGCTGGCCCATGCGCTCGCGCTGTTTGCGCGTGATGGCCGCGAGCTGGCCCTTCGGGTCGATGACGATGCATGAGCCTTCGTATGTGAGCAGGGCGGGCACCAGAACATCCCGGCCCTTGCCGCTGCCGCTCGGCGCGACCGTGATCAGGTGCGCATCGTTTTTGTACGTCAGGAGCTTGTCTTTTTGCGGCGTGGCATAGCCGAGCCGTACGGGGCATTTCATAACAGCCCGGCCTTTTCGGCATCGCTGATTGTGCCCTCACGCCCTGCGCCCAAACTGGTGTCCGGCGTCGTGGGTTGAGAATTACCCCAGTCAAAAACCCACCCCCCCATCTTGAGAATTGTAGAGATCCATCCGAGCCAAAAGCTGTGGCGGATAGTAGTGTCGTTCCCTACCCAGCGTGGAGGGGCGACACGGGCTTTTTCGTCAGCCACCAGTTTGCAATAGAAGATCGCGGCAGGAAAGCACCACAGGCACCACAGGAACGTCCCCGCCCAGATGGCTCCAAAAAAAGTTTCCTGGGTCTGCCGGGCTGCAAAGAGAGCGATCCAATGCGCAGTCATGTACGTATACAGGACCTTTACCCACCACCACCACGACTCCAGCCAACTACGGATGATCTCTCGGTCTAAGAGCCAAGAGAGAATTTTGAAAGGCACCAATACTTGCAGCACAACAACGGCAGTGGTGGAGCAGACGTACCAGATGAAATGCTCTGGCCGCGGATTCGGCAAGACGATCCGAAGGAGCTCCCACCCCAAAAAATCTCTTAAGATAATCGGCCACCAAAGCAGGAGAGTGGGCAGTTCCGCCACGTAAAGCATCAAACACGCGCCCACCGTCACACCCAATGCATAAACGAAGCTTTTAACCCCCTTGAAGATCGCGAGGAAGCCCAGAAGTACCAGATAGGCTACTAAACACGGGAATATGTAGCGACTGAAAAACTTGACCACCCACTCTGTGATCATGTCGCTCAGAAGTACGGTGGCGGCGAAGAGGAACCGAACTACATTACCAAAGTCGAAATCCACATTTCCCTTTAGCGGAGCCAGCCTTTGGACTTTAAAAATTCCCGATCGCGTGGAGCGGTGACGGCTTTTTCGGCGATCCCCCGGAGAAGGTTTCGGGTTTCGTCGTGAATGGCGGCATCGGCGAGACAAGCGGCCCCGATGATGACTTTCAGCCTTGTATCTTCTTTGCGGGCCTTTGCACTTTCCGCCCGTTCGATTTCAGCGATGCGGGCCTGAATTTTTGCCTGTTGCTCTCTCAGGGTTTCAATTTTTGATTTTTTTCCGTTGCTTTCGTGGCCTGCCATCAAAGCCCCCGTGTTTCGAAAATTGGATGTCTTCAATGGTACACCCGGAGATCAGTTTTCAGGAGAAGGAGGGTACAGGAGTGAAGTTAAAAATCTGTGATTGTGTTCGACATGGTTAACAGAGAGTGAAGGGCAGGGAAGTGCAGAGCCGTCATTGTCAGCAGTGAGCAAAAATTTAACGGAGCTGGGATAAGATAGATACGAAGACGAAAGCCAAATCCCGATTAAGGGCGCACTTATACATTACTTCGTAATGTCGTGCTGTCACCCTGCCGGGTGACGGGCCGCGCTATCCAGCGCGGCAAAGGCAAGAGCAGCCCCTCACGGGGCAACCGCGCCATATGCGCGGCGGGTCGAGCTCCACAGCTTGCCGGATGGCAAGCCGCAGCGCCTCGACAGGTAGAGCGGTTTTGCAGGGGCGGTATTGCATGGCGATTTTTCACCTATCGGCGAAGGTGGTTTCACGCGGCAGCGGCCAGAGCGCGATTGCGAAGGCCGCGTATAATTCCCGCAGCAAGCTGGAAGACGAACGCACCGGCTTGACGAAGGACTATAGCCGGAAGGAGGGCGCGGAATTCTCCGGCATCTTTGCGCCGAAGAACGCGCCGGAGTGGGTCAACGACCGGCAGCAGCTTTGGAACGCTGTAGAGCGCCGCGAGGACGCCAGCAACCGCGCCGCCAGCGCCCAGCTTGCCCGGGAAGTGGTTGTAGCTTTGCCGCATGAGCTGACCGACCAGCAGCGCCAATGGTTGGTGAAAGATTTCGTGCGGGAGCAGTTCACTCGAAAAGGCATGATTGCTGACGTGAACATTCACGCGCCCGGAGGCGAAGGCGACCAGCGAAACCACCACGCGCATATTCTGGTGACCATGCGTGAAATCGGGCCGGATGGGTTCGGGCCGAAGGTGCGAGAGTGGAACAGCGACGCGCAGCTTCAGCAGTGGCGGGCGGAATGGGAGCGCAGCACGAACAAGCAGCTTGAGCGCCATGGCCACGACGAGCGCATAGACAGGCGCACGCTGGAAGCGCAGGGCATCGACCGGGAGCCGACGACGCACCGCGGCCCCCATGTTGACGCTATCGAGCGTCGAGGCGTCGAAGCCGACAACACCCGCCAGAACACCGACCGCGCCGACGAGCTGGCCGGATTACGCGCCGCGCTTTCAAATATCACCCGCGACATAGCCGCCGAACGTAACGAGCTGGCCGCCGAGGCGATCGCCGCCCTCGAGCACGGCCACGACGCCCCGGCGAACGAGAACGAAATCCCGCTGCCGGAAATAGAACTCGGTGAAATTCCCGAGCTGGCCAGCGACGCATTGGATGCCGCGCCGGTTGACGTTGCCGGAGGAGGGTTGAAGATACTCAGTAGTCTTGTTTGGGCCCTCGACAATGAACACGCCGCGCCGCCGCCTCCACAGACGAAAGAGGAAGCCGCCGGGCAGCGGGCCGACCGGCTGGCCCACGCCGAACGCATGTTGCATGACCGCGATTACCGCCGCCGTGTCGAAGCCGAGAAGCAGACGCAGAACCGCCTTGCCGCCGAGCGGAAGCGCGAGGACGACGACGAGCGAGGCCGGGCCCGCGAACGATATTGAGCCGGGGGGATGGCGGAATCCCCCGGCGAGAACGAAAACGTAAAACCACAGGCAAGAGCCAAAGCGACGGAGGCGCAGGCATGGCCGCTTTCCGCATAGCCGCCCGAGCACTGTTCACCCGATCGCGAGCGGTGCGGCTTCTCAGCCAATTTCGCGCCGCCCTTTTTTCTGTCTTCAGCTTCCATTGAAACCCTGCTATAAAGCCCCGAAACCAGCAACAGGGGGCAGCATGGCAAATAAACCGACACACACCGCTTATTCAGTCCGCGACTTCAAAAAGCAGGACGGTGAGGCAGATTCCTCATGGTCGAAAATCGGTGTGGGCTTCGTCCACCGGGACGGTAAAGGCTTCGATGTTCTTTTAGATGCCCTGCCCGTTTCGGGCCGCGTGACACTGCGTCTCAACACGCCGAAACCCAAAGCCGACAAGGAATAACCCGGCCATGCCGAGAGGCAAAGACGCGCCGTGGTCAGAAGATGCCCGGGTTCTGCAGGCGGCCCTTGAAATGGCCTGCCGCCCGCTGGGCGGTTCGAACACGGGCGGATACGGCGTTGCTATCAGGAAAGTAGAAAAGGCCGTCGACACTATGAACCGATTGAAGGGCGACGAGCTGCAACGGTACGCCGACCGGCACAACGTCAGTAAGCCGGAGCTGGCCGACGCGCTGACGAAGTTACGGACGCTGCACGATCAGGCCGAGCGGCATTTCAGCCGCGCTTATCTGCGATCGCCACGGCCCGGAGCGGCGGCATAAACCAGCCCGGTATTTTTCCAGTGAGCTGGGCGAATCCGCCCAAAGGGCCGACCGGGCTCTATGCGCCGAGGCGCACCGGGTCGAAGTCCCGGCCATTCGGTAACGATTCCCTTTCGCAAAAAAGAGCTAAGGGGCTCTGCCCCTCGCGCGGGCAAGGGCGCGGCCCTCCGGGTTTTGGCTCCCCCGCCAGCGGTGCCCCCCAAAAAACCTGCAAGCAGGTTCCGCAACCCTTATGCCCTCGCTAACCCCGCGTTCGCCACGTGGCAGGGTTCAGACAGCACACATGCTGATTGATGAACCCATAAACCACAAGGAAGGCAACCATGAGCTACACCGTTATTTATCCGCAGGCCTGCGTCACACGGCAGCTTTACAAAGACGTTCCGACTATCGCCGCCGACAACGAGTTCGTTTGGGAACCAGAGGGCAAAGAGGCAGTATTCTAC
>Ga0182024_10019706_pt1 | contig 12402 bp, 6 predicted proteins | sample P32metaG_FD_120480 | JGI IMG/M metagenome (GOLD analysis project Ga0182024, IMG submission 120480) | Permafrost microbial communities from Stordalen Mire, Sweden - P3-2 metaG (Illumina Assembly) | ecosystem: Environmental > Terrestrial > Soil > Wetlands > Permafrost | place: Sweden: Stordalen...
CCAGCAGGTCCATTCAGCAGATCGCCGATCTCACACCGGCCGCGCGGGCCGCAAGACACAATCCCGCAAACCTCTAAACTTGCGCCCTCACCGAGTCAACCGTGTGTTTGGCCGTACGCATACCTTCAACATGCTGCCCATCTATACCTTGGACGGCGGACAGATACTTCGTTCTCTGCTGTGGTTTGTACTGGGACGCGCCCGCAGCCTGATGCTGGCCGCGGTCCTCGGATTTGTGGGCATCGTTGGGTTCTTTGGCCTCGCATTGTGGGTACGGTCGGTCTGGTTTGGCGCGATCTCCGTCTTCATGCTCATGAATTGCTGGGGTGGGCTGAAACACGCGCGGGAGCTTCTACGCCGTGCCAAACTGCCGCGTCGAGAAGGATTTGCCTGCCCGAGCTGTCGAACTGCGCCACCGATTGGAACCTACTGGAAATGCGGGGAGTGCGAGCAGCCGTTCGACACATTCCAGTGCCGAGCCGTGTGTCCGCACTGCGGGGCACAGTTCGCCACGACGGTGTGTCTGGACTGCGGAGAACAACGTCCGCTGCAGGACTGGATTGTTGAAGCCTATGCGGGACATGACACGACGAGCGGTGGTTTTTCCGCAAGGTAGTCGTACCATAGCTGATCCCCCCGCCTCCCCTTCTCACTTAGAAGAGCTTTCAATCCGGCGCATTGCAAGCCAGAGCATCGTCCTTGCGCTGGCAGACCCAGGGAATCACATCCCGGGCCCGATCCGGCCTCTGCATTCGCCCGTGGTAAACCACACGCAACACCTAGGTCCCGAACCCCAGCTCGATCCCGAACTCTACGGCGTATATCAGGACCGCTCTGGAATTCGGGCGAAGTGCGATCCCACGCTTCTGCAAAATGCGTGGAGAGGCGGGTCAGAAGTCAACTTCTTGCGACATAGCCCGAAAGGTGGCCGCCCAGCGTTACGAGGCCGGACCCTAACGGGGCGACGAGGGCCTGACAGTCTGGTCGTACAATCGTTGAATATGCGTGCGTTTACGATTGCACTGGCCATCCTGACAACATCGATGCTCGCCGACGCGGCCTCGGCAGTTCATACGTTTCGCGTGTGGGGCACGGAATCCGCTACGCAGAAAAGCACATACGGCGAGAAGCTTTCCATGTATATCGGCTGGTCAAACGGGTACTTTTCAGGGCACGTCACTTACTGAATTCTCCTTGGGGGCAGCCTTCTTCACTCGCGCCGCAGATTTCCGGGCACTACTTTCTGGGCTCTTCAATCTCAACAATGCGGTCAACTTCTACATTGTGGAGCACCTGCCTGATGCCGCTTGGCCAGCGGATTTCGACTTCCTTGATGATCTTGTTCTTACCCAGTCCAAAGTGCACGCGAGGATCGCTGGATGAAGCGTATCCAACAGCGGTCGTCACTTCATTCCATTGCACAGAATCGTCTCCTGCGGTGAGCTTTACCTGGGCGCCGATTCCCATTCGGTTGCTTTTTGTCCCCACCAGTTTGAGAAGAATCCAGTGATTTCCCGTTTCTGAAATGTTATGGAAGACTTCAGCAGGGCCGTTCAAAACCGACACCACCACGTCGACGCGCCCGTCGTTGTCCAGGTCTCCGAAGGCTACACCGCGGTGAGCCGCCTCCTTTTGAAAATCCGGCCCGGCCGTCGCGCTCACATCCTGAAACTTCCCCTGGCCCAGGTTCCGAAAAACCGAGTTTGGTTCCGGGTAGCGTCGGGCAGGATTCAACTCGTTGATATTGTCCATCACATTCGCGCGCGCCACAAACAGATCCTTCCAGCCGTCGTTGTCGAAGTCTACAATGCCATTGCCCCAGCCGGACATATCGGTTGTCCTGGCCAGGCCATTGGCCACCGTCATATCCACAAAGTCCCCTTTGCCGTTGTTTATCGCGAGGGGAAACCCTTCGTGTTCGACGGCGGTATACCAGATGTCCGGCAGGCCATCGTTATTCACATCCCGAAAGTCAGCGCCCATGCTGGAGAGCGCTCCTCCGTCTGCCGAGTAAGCAACTCCGGCCTGCGCCCCAACCTCTTCGAATCTCTTGCCGTGAAGATTGTGAAACAAAAAATTCGGCGTGGTGTCGTTCGCCACAAAGGCATCCAAATATCCGTCGCCATCGTAGTCCGCAAAGGTCACGCTCATCCCTTTGCCTGCATACTGCGCGATTCCCGTTTCCACTGAGACATCCGTAAATGTCCCATCGCCGTTGTTGCGGTAAAGAGTATTGTGCAGCGGTGCGTAATGCCTGGGATGACAGAATCCTCGAACACCATCCTTCAGCATGCATACGGGGTCCTTGTTCACTTCCCACGCGCAGTAATTCACTACGAAAAGGTCAAGATAGCCATCGTTGTTATAGTCAAACCAGCCTGCTCCAACCGACCACATCTTCTTCCCGTTCAGCTTGGCTCCCGATAAACCTGCCTTGGCGGTCACGTCGGTGAACGTGCCATCTCCATTGTTGTGGAAGAGTTGATTTCCGGTGACATTGGCGAGAAAGATATCTGGCCAGCCGTCGTTGTCATAATCGCCCACGGCCACGCCGCTGCCATAGCCTGCGCCCGCGAGTCCCGCTTTTTCCGTTACGTCAGTGAATGTGCCGTTGTGATTATTGTGGAACAGCCGGTTCCAATAGACGGGCGAATCCTTGATGAGCGAAGGGATCGCTGCGCCGCCGACAAGGTAGACGTCCAGATAGCCGTCTCCGTCGTAGTCCAGCAGCGCCACGCCGGCAACCATGGTTTGCGGTTGATTCTTGTTTTCAGTGCTGGCCGTCGCGGTAACGTAATGCAGCCCTGATTTCGTGGCGATTTCTTCAAATTGAATTGGTCCGGCATTTGCTGCGCTCTGCGTCGCGGATGGCGAGACGGTTTGACCGATTGCGGACGCCATGACGATCGGCATGAGGATCAGGATCCCCATTGCCGGCTTAGACACGGGAAAAACTGGATTCGGAGATCTTCGACAGTCTTCATCCATCGTCTGTACGCGCCTCAATTCTTCGGGCCTCAGTTGTTTGGGCTTTGTTCAGCAGCGTCCGTCACGTTGATGGGCGCGTCCGGAGATTCGCCCGCGGTTGAGCCAGTCCCTGCGCCCTCTTCCGGATGCGCGGACTTACGGGAGAGGCGGGCAACTTCGGCGCGCGCTCTGGCTGCGTCCTGCGCGCGGCCCACACGGGCGTAGGCGGATGCAAGGGACCAGTAGACTTTCGTGTCTTGCGGGAACGCCCTGCGCGCGGTCTCGAGTTCAGGAATTGCTTTCTCTTCGGCGTCTGTGTTCGCCAGCAGTAGTCCGAGCAAATAGTGCGCGAATGGCAGCTGCGGCGCCAAAGCGACTGCCTGCTCGGCATAGGGCAGTCCCGCGGCGGGGTCAACTTTGTATTCAGCAGCCGCGATCTGCAACATCGGCAGCACGCGGTCGTGTCCTTCGTCGATCTCGCGCTTGAACTCGGCAACCGCTCCAGGAATGTCGAGCGCGTCAAGCAACACCCTGCCATAGGCGTAGTGCACGTAGGGGAAGTGCGGATAGGCGTCGCTAACCACTGTCATCTGGCGGCGAGCGGAATCGAAGTCCTTTTCGGCGGCCAGGCAGACGGCGTGGCCCACCTGCTCCGCAACAGTTGCCGCTTCGCTCCCCGCCGCGGGAAATTGCCTGTCGCGCATGCGCAAGGCGGTCATGCCAAACTCGCGCGTCACGTCCCCGCTTCCCGCGCTGCCCAGGCACAGCGAGGCGAAGGGCATCTCAGCGGAAATAAACCGCCCCGCGCGCTGCAGCAATACGCCTTCGTGATAGAGAACGACGTCGCGCAACTGCGGGTCTACATCGACTCCCAGGTCCTTCGCGGCTTCGATGTCGCGCAGAGCAGCCTGGTCGTCACCCAGCTCGAATTCGCACAGACCGAGCAAAGCGTGCGCCGTGCCATGCTTCGGATCGATGGCGACGACGCGCTGGAAGGCCAACTCGGCCTCTGCGTAGCTTTCCTGATCGTAGTAGGCGGTACCGAGCGACCACCAGCCCTCAGCCCAGCGGGGATTGAGCGCCAACGCCTTTCGAAACAGAGGAACCGCCTCTTGCAGTTTGTCGGCGTCCAGCGCCTCCATGGCGCGCTTTGAGAGCGACTGGAATTGGGCGGAAGACTGCGCGGCTGCGGGCGCTGGCTTGGCTCCGTCCTGCGCCGCCTGCGGCCGGGCAACTGCACAGCAGGCTCCCAACAGGAGAACAGCCACGAGCGCTTCATGCAATCCGGCGTCCGGCAGACAGGAGCGAATTTTCCGGAATCCTGTCATCGGGGTAGAGGGAGAACCTGTCTGCTCAGGCGGGAGCGATTTCATCATAAAAGAAAAACCGCCGGCGATGTGCCAGTCGTGCTGGCCAGCGCCGGCGGCAGGAAGAAGGAGACTTCACGAAACCCTGCGCCCGGGCCAAATGCCCGAGCGCAGGAAGGGTTGATCGACGGTTAGAACTTGAAGTGAGCCTCGACCTCGATCGTGCGCGAACCCAGCACGCCATTGGCGCGCCCAAAGTCTGCGTCCGGAATGTTGGTGTCCACGTTCGTGAGGTTAAGCTTGTTGAACAGGTTGTAGGCATTGCCGCGCAATTCGATCTTGGCGCCTTCACCCAATACCCTCATAGTGGGAAGTCCGAAGGCCTTGGTGATCGCCAGATCGAGATCCGAGTACTGCGGCCCGAAGAAAGCGTTGCGGCCGATCCCTGGAGTACCGGGAAGTGGTCCTGGGGTTGGGCCGGTTGTGCCGGTAAATGGCGTCGACTGACTTACGACGCCAGGAGCGGTGAAGTACGAGACCCCGCCTTTGGGGAAGTTAGGTCCGGGTGTGGAAGGGCTGCTCTTGAAGGAGTTGGTACTCTGGCTTCTGCCCGCTCCTCCCGCATAGGCAGAAGGACGCAAGCTGCAATCTCCGCTATTGACGTAGAAGGCATTGCAGCCTAACCCCCCAAAGGTGGGGTCGAATGGAAAGCCGGAGTGATAATTGAAAATGGGGCTAAAGGTCCAGCCGCCCGCGAGTTTCTCTGCCATCGAATTGCCGTGGAAGATTATCGGTGTCCACATGCCGAAAACCTTGAACATGTTGCGCGAATCGTAGTCCGCGGGACCCCAGTTGTAGCCGGACAGGAACTGATAATCGGGTTCGGCGTACGGCTGCGATCCCTGATCCATTGAGCGTCCCCAACGGTACTGCACGTCAGCCTCGAAGGTGTGAGAGAACTGGTGCCGCAGTTCAGCCAGCATTGCGTCGAAGTTCGACACGCCCGTGTCCTCATACCAGTCGACGTTGTTCACGATGGGGTTGAAGGCTACCTGGCCGGCGAGGATCGCAGGTGCGTACTTGTTATACAGGTTGTACTGCACCGGCAGGTGGCGACCGGTGCTGGCCTGGTAGCCCAGCGTGGCCACCCAGTCGTGCCCCAGATCGTATTGTGCTTCCAGCGAGTACCGGAAGACGTACGCCGTAGGCAGATTCACGGGGATGCCGGTGAGACCGACGGTTCCGTTGACGGGCAGGTTATTAGAGTTGAAGGCTGTTATCAGATTTGGATTGGCGGGAAGATCAAATGGCGTGTGGATGTCTGGTGCGGTGCCATAGACGATCTGAGATCCGGTTAGCAAATTGCTATTTGTGTCGAACGGCGGATTGAAGCGCGTATTGGTGGTGATGGCAAATTCAAGCCCATCGAAGCCCACACCGAAACCGCCTCGAATCACGAGACGTCCGGCGTTGCGAACCGGACTCCACGCGAAGCCTAACTGGGGACCGAAGTTGGCTTTTGGTGCGTTGGTTTGAGCACGGTTCAGAACCACCGCCATGTTCGTGAAGGTGGAGGACCCGGAACCGAGAACAACAACGGGGTTGTTTCCCTTCTTCTCGGTCATACCGGCAAAATATTCCCAGCGCAGGCCCAGGTTGACGGTCAGGTTGGGCTTGACCTTCCAGTCGTCCTGGACAAAGAACGATTCGACATACGCCCGGTCGTCTTTTCTTGACGCGGTTGGAACGCCGGTGAGGGGGTTGGCGCCAGAGACGCTTTCCGACTCAGGCGCGTCGTTCAGGAAGTCCCAATAGTTGTTGAAGTAGAAGTTGGCGCTGGCCGCCCATGGCGCTGCATCGAGGAACCCGAGGCGCGTATATTGACCGCCGAACTTCAGGTTGTGGCTCTTGTAGACCTTGGTGGCCACGTCTTTCGCGTTGAGTGTCCACTGGTCGAAGATGCCGCCAATGCTGGGACCAAAGCCGGCAGGACCATTGCCGCCATTAAACGTCACGTTGGCAAAGGAGGTCGCATTATTGAGCGCGATGGCGTCGTTGGGCAATCCGAGTGGCGACTGCGGGTTGGTCTTGAACTGGTTATACTTCCAGCCGGCCTGATCGAAGCGCGCCTCGTTCAGCAGTGAGCTCGAGAAGGTGTGGTTGTAAAGAAGGCCTGTGGAGTAGTTGAGGGTGTTGGAGTAGAAGATGTTGGACGCGCGGTTCGGGCCGTCATAGCTGGTGCTGTCGGTGGGCACATAGTAGAGGCTCGCGGCCACCAGATCCTTCGGGGTCACCTGGAAATCCAGCCGGCCGTTGAACTGCTGATTGACGGTCTGGCTGGGGCTGACTGTCTGGATGTAGAACATGTCCGCATTGCCGTCCATGTCGGTGGCGTAGTTGCCGGTGCCATCGCCGCCAAGTCCGGGTGTGTAGACGCCGGTTGAGGCGTTTTCCACCGCGAACGAGGGGTCATGCATGCCGATGCCAATCGTCAGCGGCTTGCCAAGATCCAGGCCCTGACCCTGGATCCAGTTGCAGTTGGTCCCCTGCACGAGGCTGATACTGGCGCAGTCGTGTCCATCCGACGCGCCCTCAAGAATCTTGCTGTATACGGCGGTCGCGCCCGGGATGGTCAGGAACTTGTTGGCGATGGTGCCTGAAGTAGATTCGCCGTCAAGGCTCGCAGTATCGTACCAGCCGCCTGAGACCGAGGTACTGTTGTTCCGGATGGTCTCATACGAGAAGAACCCAAAGATCCTGTTGTGCAGGATGGGCCCGCCGGCGGTTCCGCCCATCTGATTGAAGCGCGAGGTATTTTTATCTGCGAGGTAGTTGTTGTTGGGATCGTAGCGAGGCGTGGCATTCAATCCGGGACGGTCAAGCTTGATGAACGCCGTGCCGTGGTAGCTGTTGGTGCCGTTCTGTGAGATCATCTGGATCTGCGATCCACTGGTACGGCCGAATTCGGCGTCGTAGGGGTTGCTTGTAACCTTCATCTCTTTGATGGAGTCTTCAGCAGGCGTGATAACAGCCGCACCGCCCCAGCTCACGCTGGTGATCGCCACTCCATCCAGAGCGATGCCGTTGGAATTCATGCGTCCGCCGTCGCCGAATACCTGGGCCTGATTCTCAGTTTTGAAGATGCCGTCTGTGGCTGCAGAACCGCCCAGGTTACTTCCGGGCAGGCTGTTGGTGCCGCCGCCTGAGGCCTGCGAACCGTCGCCGAACATGCCGGGCGCCAACTGTGCAAGCTGGAGTATATCGCGGCCGAATGAGGGCATCTTGGCGATGTCGTTCGAGTCAATCGTTCCGCTGATGCTGCCGGTGTCGGTATCCATCACCGGCCTTTCGGCCGCGTTCACGGTAACCGTTTCGGCCGCCGCACCCACTTCCAGCTTCACCGTCAGCGAGTTGGCCTGCTCGGCCAGAATTGTCACGTTGTCGAGCACCTGCTTTTTGAACCCGTCGCGCGAGATCGTAATCGTATACGCGCTCGGCGCCAGTTCGTTGAAGGTAAACAGGCCGGTGCCGCCGCTGACGGCGCTTGCGGTGCGGTTGGTTTCCTTGTCCACAAGGGTGATGGTGGCGCCCGGCACCATGGACCCCGAGGTGTCTTCTACGGTTCCCTGCAGGCTGGCGCGGTACTGCGCGTGAGCCGGCACAGCCAGGATGACGAGCAGCAGTAGTGCTAGACACCAGCCGATCATGCCGGGGATGGGTTGCCCACTTTGCCATCGCTGGCGTGGAAAACGCTCTAAATTACTTGGTTGCATTGTGGTCTCCTCAGTGAAGCAGTTGAAGTAAAGGTGGTGAACGTCTTGGTTTTTCGGAATCGCCGCCCGAAAAATCGGCTCAATCTGCACAATCGATTGCGCAACTGACAATTCTTACTCTGGCAACATTTGGTTGTCAACTGCCTTGTTTTCCTTCCCTTCCGCGCCACTCAGCCCTTTTGTGCTGGGCGTGGGCGTCGAGCAGTTCAGCCCATCTGCTTCAGTATGCTTGTACCCATGTCTTTTGCCCCGCATCACAAAGCCCGCACGCTGCGCACGGAACCAATTGTCGGCAGTTCCGATGTTTCTGTACGTGTGGCGAAGGCATGAACCGTCTGCGCAGGGAGGTTGAAGTCTTTCGCGCCTGCCCACGCTCCATGCAGGTTCTGCTGCTGGCCAACATGATCTACGCCCTGGTCCTGCCTGTGATCGAGATCTTTGTCGCGGCCTACGTCATGCGGAATTCACACGCCGTTGGCAAGGTCGTCACATATCAGTTGTCGGTTTACGTGGCCACACCAATGGCGGACTTCACCGGGCCAGGCGCAGACTTTTGAGAACAATGTTCAACAGCTCATATACAGTTGTGTGCGGGAACCAATCACCGCGGCAGAATGAAACTTTTGAAGCATCTGCGTGAAGCAGCTATCCTTTGGGTCGAGCCTGGCTTAAAGAAAGTGGAGGGCATCCTTCGATGAATAGATCATGCCGAATCCTGGTGCTCAGCGGGTCATTGCTCCTGTTGACGCAAACTGTGCGGGGCCAGGACAAGCCCTTCCCCGTCGTCTCTATTCTCGATGCGCCCACCATCGCCGGGCGCTCCGTGAACCTTGATGCCAAGGGAAAGCTCTTGCCCTGGCCCATGCCCGGCAACACCGGCTACTCCTACTCTGCCTACTTCCTCAGCCAATGGACGATTCTGTGGGATCAATACAATCGCCAGCGCCTTCCCTACTACTATTGCTGCTTCGACTTTAACCGCACGACATTCGAATTGGCGCCCGATCCGCATTGGGCTAACTCAACCGGCTACCTGCGAGCCATGATGGAGGGCTTCATCGAGCGTCTCTATCCCTATACGGGCGATGAGCGCACACTCACTTTTCTCCGCTCATTTGTCGATTATGAGTTGGAGCACGGCCTAACCCCGGAGGGCTATGCATGGTCCCAGGTTCCATACGCTTCGGCCAATCCAGGAGCGGCTCGCTACAGCGGTTGGAGCAACCTAGGCGAGGATTACATCGAGCCTCATGTGGTTGGCGAAGATGGCTACGGCTATCTGAAGCTATATGAAATGACCGGCGACACAAAGTATTTGCGTGCGGCTATACGATGCGCTGCAGCACTGGTGAAGAACTACACGCCGGGCGACGAGACGAAATCTCCCTGGCCCGTGCGATGCTATGCCAGAGATGGAAAAGCCCCCGGCGGCCCGATGGGCCCCTACTCGGCCAACGTCATTGAGCCCATCATGCTGTTTGACGAACTCATCCGCCTCGGCCAGGGAAATGTTCCAGATTTGAAACGCGTACGGGCCGCCGCGTGGGACTGGTTCCAGCAGTATCCCCTGGCCAACAATGTCTGGGTCGGCTACTTCGAGGACACAGTGCCAAGCATGGGCAATATGAATCAGGTGATCCCTCTGGAGTTTGCCCGCTACGTTCTGCTGCATCCCGACAAAGATCCTCAATGGCGCGAACATACACGCAAACTGATTGAATGGGTGAAGACCACTCCCAAATGGCCGAAGTACATTGTCCGCGGCGCAACCATCACCACCGAGCAGGGTGACGGAAGCAGTTTTTGCTGCAACGAGCCCAATCAATGCTGTGACAGCCATACATCGCGGCTTGCCGCGGTCGAAGCCCTCTACTACGCAAAGACTGGCGATGTTGCCTATAAGGAGGAAGCTTATCGCTCCTACAACTGGGTGACTTATTTCCAGGGATTGTCGTCCGCCGCGCATAGCCCCTTTGCGGGCCAATGGTGGTTTACCGACCAGTATGCCGACGGCCCGCGCCGCATGATGGATGCCTTCTGGGCGGTGCCTGAGTGGGCGCCGGCCGATGAGTCGCATCTGCTGGGCTCAAGCTCCATGGTGACAAGGATTCGCTATGACAAAGGTGCGGTGACTTATTCCACCTTCGACCCGGCAAGCGAGGATGTGCTCCGCCTGGATTTCGTACCTGAGTTTGTGACCGCAAACGGCAAGCCGCTGGCGCGAAGGAAGGACCTTGACCAGCCCGGCTTCACGTTTGATGATGCAACGCATGTTTTGCGAATCCGCCGTGATGATGCTCGCGACATCGATGTGCAGGGTCCTGATGGAACAAGTCCTGCACATACGATTACATTCGATGATCCGCACCTTGCCGCTGGAACTGCGCTGACTGGCCAGTACCCGTCCGGCGCCATCGAATGGGGCCCGAACCAATGGCAGATCAACATTCCACAAGGCGGATTTGGGACATTCAATCTGGTTCTCGCGGATCGCAAGGCAGCCAGCGCTAGCTTCAGTTTCTACTGGCCCCGCATCTTTGTGGGGATTGACGTCTACAACAATGGACCATCTGAAGCTACTGTGACCATCCGTTGTCCTGAACTTCGTGAGGTCACATTTACCATCAAGCCGGGAGATCTGCGCCGTCTGCGCACAGGATGGCAGGACCCAGCTTCGCATGTCGTCTTCGAATTCAGGAACGGCGAAGGTCTGCAGTTCGACAATCTCGAATTCCGACAAGATTGAATGTATTCGTAAACGACAAATGAGTGGTTTCATCGAGTAGTTGGAAGTTGTTGATCGAGGCGAAATTTTCGCTCGGAATCAATGGAGCAATTCCGTTTTTTGGGCCTCCGGACCCGACCAAATCTGGACTGAATCGGCCGCAGTTTAGCGCGATGCTGGGCCGAATAGCGCCGCTGCCGGTGCCGACGGGATAGCGGATGCTCGTCCAGCCCGTATCGCCGTCGGTTTTCTTGCGGGGCTTGGCTAAGGAGAGGTGTGCCAAAAGTGGCGCAGAGAGAAGCAATCCTGAGCTGTGTTGACGTGGATCGCAGACCGTTGGGGGCGCTCTAGATGAAAGTCTTTTCACACGTTGCTAACGGCGGATTAGGCGTACAATTGTTGTCGTTTTCGGAATCAAAAGGAGATTCGAGCTTGAGGTGAGCATGAAGCGCTCACGATCCCTCTGCACAGTTCTGACCGGTTTGTGTCAATGGCTTTTGCTTGTGACCCCAGCCTTTGCGCATCCGGCCTCCGGTATCGTTGTCGACGACCATGGCCGCATCTATTTTCTGTTTGACAGCCTTTATCGAATCGATCCTTCGGGGAAACTCTCCGTTGTGCAGGAGAACGCGGGCGGTCATTGGCTCGCACTCGATGCCAAGGGCGCCTTCGCCAATGCCACACCCAAAATCTTCAAGCGGGCGACCCCCGACGGTGCGATACCAGCGTTGATTTATGGCGACGGCGCTCCGATGGTCATTGGCCTCGATGGCAACCTCTACTATGGCAGCAACGGTTTGCAGGAGGACTCGTTCCCGGCGGGCGCGATGACGGTTGTGCGCATGTCGCCCCAGGGCGAGCAGAGCTTGTTTACTCCTTCGCTGAAGCAGACTCTCAGCAATTTGAACGACGGCATCACAGGATTGACCTCCGGTCCGGATGGTTCCATCTACGCGGCCACTTGGAACGGGATCGTAAAGTTGGGTAGGGATGGATCGATCGCGAAGATCATGCATCCAGTTGCGGTGAAAGATTGCGATTCTGATCCTGCCGACCACAATCCGGCTAACGCGTCTTCCCCGCTCTTTCGTGGCTTGGGAGTGGACGCCGATGGCAATGTGTACGCGGCTGCGACCAGCTGCCATCGCGTCGTCAAAATCACTCCCAGGGGTGACGTCAGATCGATTCTGATTTCGGAGCGCCCGTGGTCGGCCACTGGGGTAGCGGTGAGCGGGCGGGACGTGTATGTCCTTGAATACACCAACGCCAACGGCCCCAAGACGGAAGGCTGGAAGGCACGGGTGCGGAAAATCGCGGCAGATCATACAGTAACGACTCTGGCGGCGTTTTCCACGCCACTGCCTCCACCGCCGGCGAAACACTGAATCAAATGAAATCTCCACCCGTTTTCGCTCACCCGTGATTGGCCCGTCTTACACGTATTCCGCCGTATTTAGGCGGCCCGCCGATGTCCTGTAAGCTTCGATGCTGAGGTCATTCAATAGATCCTGGTAGGGTCGGGGACTGGCGCGATATTCCGAAGGTCCAGCCTAGCTGTTGCTCCCCGTTTCCTCTGGGAGTGCCTCAATAGCCGAACCGTGAACCCGTTTCCAACCCCCGCCACATCGCA
>Ga0182024_10019707_pt1 | contig 12402 bp, 11 predicted proteins | sample P32metaG_FD_120480 | JGI IMG/M metagenome (GOLD analysis project Ga0182024, IMG submission 120480) | Permafrost microbial communities from Stordalen Mire, Sweden - P3-2 metaG (Illumina Assembly) | ecosystem: Environmental > Terrestrial > Soil > Wetlands > Permafrost | place: Sweden: Stordalen...
CTTCTATGCGCTCCACAGCGGCCATCGCCTCGGGGTTGTCCAGGATTCGCCGCAGAGTGTCGTTGTCCACGTTAACCAGCAGGGCGCTCTCCCATTTGCGCGCCAGAAGAGTGGCCGAGGTGCCCGCCATCGCGATGTCGAGAATGCCACCCGCGTCAATTTGCGTCATGTTCGCGCCGTCGTACGCCAGCACGGGCAGGAACGACACGAGGTCCTTGACCGCACTCTCCGGGTTCGGCTCGTTGGGCGACAGCCCGATTCCGTACTCGGAAAGTTGGCGCAGCGCGCGCGTTGGCGCGAAATCGAAGACGAAGCAGACGGGTTTGAGGATCTCCTCCTCATTCGGGTTGTCGCCGTTGGGGTTCTTGATGGACCACGGCGACTGCACGCGAAACGCGGCCTGAAAGTAGGTCTCGGGCGACTTGAGGTTGCGCAGCATCAGGATAGACGACCACTGTGGCACCGTGACACCGGTGGTGAGCTTGCCGCACGAGAGCGTGATGGTCTTGGTTTCGAATCCGCTCCCGATGGCCTTGCGCACCGGCGGCAGCGCCTCCAATCCGATGCCGGCTGAGGCGCCAGCGGCGACAGCCACTTTATAGCCGTGCCAGAAGATGTTGTGCTTCTCTGCCAGTAGGTTCGACATCGCCTGGCAGGCCGCGACGTTGGGGAGGAACCAGAACGAGTGCTGGAGGTAGGGCAGCAGGCGCACGTCCGAATACGGAAACGGCGGGCGCGTACCCGCCTTCAAGTATTCAAGCGTCTGCGGCGCGTAATCGCCTCGGATAATCTCAAGCCACTTCTGGACGTCACTCTTGTGTTTGAACTGCGCCTTTTGGCCGCTGCCCGATGCTTCGAAGAACGCGTTTAAGTCGAACTCGTCGAATTCCCCGGCATTTGCGATTGCCAGCAGCTCAGGCGGCATCTGGTAGGTCAGAAGGCGCATTTGCGGCAGCGCGCCGTACGGGTTGTGTTTGCCCGGGTTCTTCGCCGGGAACTCCTCCTTGGCCCGCTGCTCGTCGGTATAAGTCCAGTTGAAAATCTGCTCCTCGATGAACTCCCCAGTCGATAGCGCTCTGAAGGGCGTACCGGAGAGGTATAGATACGCCTTAGTGGTTATTGGGAGGAACTCAATCTCCTTCTCCGACAGCTCGCTGAGGTCTTCGTTCACATCTTGCAGCCCGCTGCCGTACTCGATCTTCGCCTCCTTCTTGGCGACGACTTCCTCCTCGCCCTCGAAGAGCTCCTTCGCGGTGTCGCGCCATGCGCCGAAGTGGTACTCGTCAAAGACAACGAGGTCCCACTTCACCTTGTGAAGCCATTCGTTCTTAGGCTTGATGTTGCCCACCTCGTCGCGCCCGAGCAGGTCCTGAAACGAGCCGAAATAGACTACCGGCTCCTTCGCGTTGATCTTCGTCGGATCGCTATCGGAATTGCGGGAAAGGTACTGCCACCCGTCGAAATCCACGTGCGATTCCAGGTCTGTCTGCCACGCATCTTCCACGGCAGGCTTGAAGGTGACGACCAGCACGCGCTTCGCGCCCAGCTTCTTGGCGAGTTGGTACGCGGTAAAGGTCTTTCCAAAGCGCATCTTCGCGTTCCAGAGGAAGCGCGGGACGGCGTGCATGTCCTCGTTCCAGATCGAGTGGAAATAGGCGTGCGTCTTCTTCACGGCTTCGGTTTGCTCCCGGCGCATCCTGAAAGCTTCGTGATGCGTGCCGGTGAGCAGTTGACCCGTGCGCAGCTCAGCGAGCACGGCCTTCACGTCCTTGACCGAACATCGCATCCACTCCAATTCGGTGTTCTCAAACTTCTTTTTGACGAGCGCTGTGCGCACGTGGTAATCGGTGAAGATCGTGGCGTCATCGCGCTCTGCGGACTCGTCGAGTTCGATGGTGTAGTTCTTAATGGCGGCGGTCTTGAGCTGCTCTGCGATCCGCTGCTTCACGTCACGCGTTGTTTGGCCAACCTTGAGCAGTCCCTTGTGCGCGGCGTCATCAATCGAGTAGGCGTAGATTCGCGGCCGGGCCTCTGGCTTGGGCGCAAGGATTTCTTCGATGGTTTTACTCATCATCACTCGCCTTGCCGAGGTCCATTGGTTTGATTACCGACTCTATGTATTCAACCTGCTCTTGGGATAGGCCGTACTTCTTGTACAACGCTCTGTCAGTCCACGTTCGATCCAGCGACTGATTGGGAACCCAAGTGTATGTAGATCGGATGGCGTCCTGAGTGATCTTGCGGAGTGATACGAAAAATCGGAAAAACTTGGTCGTGTATTACGATTGGAGGCTCTTTGCCTCGACCTCTGACGAGACGTGAAAGAACATGAACGAACCGGTGCAAACCGATGGCGACGGCGCAATCCAGGGTTTGCCAAGTACCGCGTCTGGGACCATCCCACCGCCCGATCCAGCCTTCGGCACCATTACCTTCCAAGTTGCGACCAAGTGGCCGTTCTTCTCGATCTGCTTATCGGCGACGTATCCAACCCCGCGCTTGCCACGCTGAACATAGTAGAGCGGGATGTCTCCTGATTTCGGCTTTTCGCGAAAGTCAGCAAAGTTGGATGCCCACTTGAATGGCTCAACGCCGGTCAGGTTTGCGACAACCGAAGCCTCCTTGCGGGCGAGAACCTTGTGCAAAATCTCGACGGCGCGAACGTCTCGAACAAACACATCGAATTCGTCAAGTGCGCGAAGAGCTGTGGCGGAATCGCCCGAACGAATTGTTGTCACCTTGGTCTTGCCCTGATGTGCTGAGTCCCAGAGGAAGTACGAAATACCTCCTTTCACCTCAACACCAGGAAACACCTCGGCGGACAACGGGAAATCGACCAGGGCACGCAACTTGCCACCGCCGAGCATCTTGCTCCTGTACTCGTCTAGGCCGTGCCCGCCTGCGAGCCACCGGGAGGGAGTGACCATGCAGACGTATCGCGGATCCAAGCGAATTGCCTGCTCTACGAATAGGTGGTAGATGGATGAGTCGAATCCCCCTCCTCCGCCGGTCATCTGATACGGCGGATTGCCAATGATTACATCGAACTGCATATCGCCTCCGAATAGCTCGGCAAGCCGAGCTTTAATGTCATCCGTGTGAATGAAGGCATAGGCGTGGGTTTCGAGACCCTCCTTGCGGTCAAAGATTGCGCGTGGCGCGCCACAGTACTGGCAGTTCCTTCCATCCCACTTGTGCTCCAACGGCTCGAACCAGATGTTCCCATCATCGCTATCAAACGACTTGGCGATGGAGTGCTTGCCCTTGGCGCGCTTCGAGCAATACACGCTTCGCCGTGCGAGCATGGCGGTTAGCTTCGTGATGGCGATACCGAACACCTGCTTCGTCAGGATGTGATCGACGCGGTTCTCAAGGTTCGGAATCTGCTCAGCTAGCCCCTCGGTCAGGCGGGTGGTGATTTCGCGCAGGAATACGCCCGTTTTAGTGAACGGGTCAAGGAACCTCACCGTCTTATCCGCCCAAATGTTCGCTCCGTTTTTGTCAGCCGCCCATGCCTCGGCCAGCGTGTCGAGCATCCGATTCGCGAACTCGGGCGGCGTGAACACCTCATCGTTGGAGAGGTTCGCAATGCACGTCAGCACGTCCGGGTTCCGGCCGCGCAATATGAAGTTCGCCTGAGCGCTCATATGGCCACTTTCGGAACGTCGAAGAGCATCGCGGCGCCCAACTCGCTCATGGTCATGGGTGGATATGTCTTAGTTGGAGTAAAGAGCTTGTGCTTGCCAAGGTGGGCGAAGATCGACTCCGCCGCGCTGAACGTAGATGATCCGGTGAGCGTGGCGAAACAAAAGTCGCGCCGCTGGAACTTACCCTTGCCCAAGTAGCCCCACTCGGCGAACGTGATCGCCCTGTCGTCGTGGGTTCGCATCGTCCGTGCGTCCCCATGTACGAGATTCTGCGAGAGCACGTAACATGCGGCGCGATAAAGTTCGTCCGACTCATCGAGATTCAGATACTCGGCGAGGACCTCCAGAACGTTCGCGCGGCACTCGGCGATATTGTCCGCCAAGAGCTCGATGCCGTAGATGCACATCAGCCCGAGCAGCGCATAGTGCCGCCGCTCGAAGTCGGACTTTCCGTACCTGAGTTCCACGGCGGCGAGCTTGCGCCGCATGATCTGCACGAGGAAGTTACCGCTCCCGCACGCCGGCTCCAGGAAGCGGGAGTCAATGCGCTCCGTCTCGTCCTTCAGCAGGTCGAGCATGGCCTCGACCATCCACGCCGGGGTGAAAACCTCCCCGTGGTCGGCGACACGGCGTTTGGATTTGACCAAGCTCATAGGGTGTTGTCGACCGCGCCGTCGCGCGGGTCCCTCCCGTTGGGTTGTGTCATTCAGAACCTCGATTGGATACCGACCAGAGTAGCGGCTTGAGCCGTTCGAGCAAGGGTGGCGCCGATCGGGAGCGATGAAGGCGGAGCCTGTTACAACTTCGTGCCCGGCACCGCGGCGAGCTTGGAGTTGAAGAGGCGGACGGCGTGCTGGCGTTCCACATCCGATAGGCCGGCGGCGTCGAGGAGCCGGTTCCAATTGTTCCTCAGATCGTCGAGGCTTTGGAGTCCGTCGAACCCGACATCGCCGGCCTTGCGGATATAGACGAGGTTTTCGGTCTCGCTCACGTTGATCTCGGCGATCTCCGGGGTCGTGAAGGACTCGCCGAGGACGTAGCCCACCATGGCCGCCATCAGCGGCGACATGCCGGAAAAGCGGCATGGGTTCAGCTTCTTCGTGAGGCTCGGAGACGGCATGTTGAACGAGTATCGCCGTCATTGCGACACATTCAATGAGCAAGCCATTCACGATGTGGAGGAAGGCATGGAGGGACGAAGGGGCGGAGAGACGCGGGGACACGGGGACGCGGGGACGGGGAGATGCAGGGGCGGAGGCTGGGATGTTGGCGCGGAAGCCAGCGGCGGTGGCCGGCGGGGGCGAGCGGGTTTGACGCACTGCGTGGCCTGTACAACAATGGATTGCCGTGAAGACGACCCTGGACATTCCCGATGAGCTGTTGGCACAGCTCAAAGCGCGCGCCGCGCGGGACGGGCGGGAGATCGACCAGCTCGCCGCCAGCCAGCTCGCCGATGCCTTGGCCGGCGCTGGGCAGGACGTCGCCGGCCTTGGGCCCAAGACGCTTCCCGTGATCGGAGCGCGTCCGGCGGCGGCGCTGCCCGAGCCCATCATCGCGACCGACCCGGAGACGGGGCTGCCCGTCATCTACTCGCCGCCGGACGCGCCCATTCACCGGATGACCGCGGCGGAGTTCCAGGCCGTGATCGACGCGGCCAACGAGGAGGAAGACCTTGTCCGGGCCGGGCCTCTCCCAAGCGTTGGATGGACGCCTACATCGCCGCGGTAACCTTGGAAACTGGCCTGACGCTCGTGACAACGGACGGCGCGTTCGGATCCTTCGTGGGCCTCAATCCCACGGTTCTGACGGCCGCCGCACCGGTCGCGCCGCCGGCGGGAGGGCCGGGGGCCCCATGAACGAAGCCGAAACGCGGTTCGCGTGCTGGTCGAAGCTTAAGAGATAGCTGCTTCCAGTCTACGGTAGCGGTTCAGCAGGCTTGAAAGCCTGCACCATAACGGCAAATGCGATTGCTCTGGTGCGCAAAGGTGAACGGGAGTGCGGCGGTTGCGGCGGGATGGACAAAAGCGGCGGGCGCGAGGGCTCACAGGGCGGTCGGATATTTATCAAAATATTGCTTGCACCATCGCATGAAACGTTAGAGCGGGGCATTGTGGGACATTTTGGGGTGCTAGGCGACGCGGCCGGCGAAGTGCAGCATTTCGAGGATTTGGGAGCGGAGGGCCAGGAAGCCGGGGCTGTTCCGTTCGCGGGGTCGCGGCAGATCAATGTCGAGGATGCGCTCGATGCGGCCGGGTCGCGGCGTCATTATCACGATGCGGTCGCTCATGTAGATTGCCTCGTCGATGTCGTGGGTGACCAGCAGCATCGTGGTGCCGCGGGCCTCCCAGAGGCGAAGGACTTCGTCCTGCATTCGCATTCGCGTGAAGGCATCGAGCGCGCCGAGCGGCTCATCAAGCAGCAGCACCCGCGGGTGATTGACCAAGGCGCGGGCGAGCGCCACGCGCTGCGCCATGCCGCCGGAGAGTTGGTGGGGATAGACGTCGGCGAAGGTTTCCAATCCGACAAGGCGGAGAAACGCTTCGACCTCGTGGCGCTTCTGGTGCAGCACGCCGCGTGCGACGAGCCCGGCTTGCACGTTTCGGCGGACGGTCAGCCAGGGAAAAAGATTGGGGTCCTGAAACATCAGCCCGCGCTGTTCGCTGGGGCCGGCGATTTCTTCTCCTCCGACGTGCAGTTCGCCGCTGCTGGGCGCATCAAGGCCGGCGATCATGCGGAGCAACGTCGATTTCCCGCACCCGCTTGGGCCCACCAGACAAACCATCTCGCCCGCGGCAATCGACAGCGACACGCCCTCCACCGCGGCCACCAGCGATCCGTCCGGTGCGGTGAACCATTTGTTGACGTTATGGATTGACAGGGACGATGCGTCGATCGACGCCGGCTCGGTCACCACTTGATGACCCCCTTCTGCCAGACCAGGATGCGATCGCGCACCTTAAAGAGCAGCGTCATCACCGCGGAGAAGAAGACCGCCATCACAATCAGGGCCGCGTAGACCTTGTCATATTCGCAGTAGGCTTGCCGCCAGCGGACATAGTAGCCCAGCCCCGCGGAAACGCCGACCGTTTCTGCGGCAATCAACGTCAGGAATGCCGCGCCCAGTCCCATGAACAGTCCGATGAAAATGCTCGGCATTGCGGCGGGGAGAGCGACGCGGAAAATCAGATAGAGCCGGCCCGCGCCCAGCGTGCGGGCGACGTCCAAATAGGATTGTCGGACATTCGAGATCCCCGACGCGGTCAGCATTGTTACTGGAAACCAGACGGCAAGAGCAATCAGCGCCGCGCCGGAGAAGAACGAGCTGCTGAAGATCGCCATTGCCAGTGGAATGAGCGCCGTGGCGGGGATCGGGCCGATTACTTTTAGGACCGGCATGCCCCAGTATCGGGCCTTGGAAGACCACCCTATCGACATCCCGCTGAACAGCCCCGCGATGGTGCCGGCGGCATAGCCGGTGGAAAGCAGCAGGAGCGATTGCGAGGCATTCAAAAGCAGCGATCGCCGCTGATCGACCAACCCGCGGAGGACCATGTCCGGGCCGGGAAAATAAGGAAGCGGCATCCAGCCGAGCTTCAGCGTCACCAAGTCCCAAACGCAGAGCGTGACGATGCCGAGCGTCAGCAACGGCGCCTTGGGGCGCAGCCATCGTCGAACCGGCCAAAAGAGCAGATCACCGATCGCCAGCATAAACGTGGAGCCAAGCAGCCATTCAAGAAAAAGTGGATACCTGCCGGTCATCGGCAGAGTCGTTTGCCCGTTGGGAAGCAGACGATGCAGCGTCAACGCCAGCAGCGTGGCCGCAAAAGGAAGAAATGAGATCCATGCGCCTTTCGATCGGATGCGCACCTTCTCCGAGGATTGAAAGGCCAGTCGCACGGGAGATTCAAGGGATTGAATCGACATGGTTCATCTCGAAGTTCCGGTGTAGGGGCACACGGCCGTGTGCCCTGGGCCGGCCACGCACGACGTCAACCTCCGCAACAGCGATCGCAGCACGAACTCTTATGGGCGATCAAAGTCGCAAAAGCCGCGTTCGCATCCATCGGTCCGCCACCGGCGACTTTCTCGATCTTCAGGCTCCTGATCCATGCATCGGTCACGCCATCGAGCGGCAGCCAGGCGCGTTTGACCAGCTCGGCCGGATCGGTCGAGGCATTCAATAAGCCGGCCCGCTTCAAGTCCTTTGCCTGCTCGTCCAGCCCGGCGCGGCAGCGATCCACCGCGGGGTCGTAGCTCAGCTTCGAGATCGCCGCCGAGTTGAACTCGACCGTCGATCCCATGTATTGCTTTTCAACCGACATTTTAATCGCCGCCGTGGGATTCACGTGGACCCACGCGGCGCCTTTCAGCAGCGCCCGCGTCACTTTCGCGGCGGCGGCGGGATCGCGGGCGGCGAACTTCCCGCTCAGCGACACCACGCAGCAGTATTCATCGTTGTAAGGCGGATCCTTCGCCTCCTCGACCAGCGTCCGGACCTTGCCGCTATTGAGCATCAGCGTGCCGATCAGCTCCGAATCGCAGACGGCATCGATCTGACCATTGTCCAGCGCCAGCATTTGCGCGTCGGCCGGGAAGACGACCCATTTCACATCGGTCGCCGGGTCCATTCCGTGGGCCGCCAGCACGCGGTTGGTGAAGATGAACGGCGGGCTTCCCATGTTCGACGTGGCGATACGTTTTCCGCGAAGGTCCTCGACGGACTTGATGCCGCTCTTCACGCCCGCCTGCACGCGAAGGCAGCCCTTATGGATGCCGCCGGTCAGCTTCACGTCGAGCCCCTGCTCGATCGGCTTGAGCACGTACGCAACAAGGGTGTGCGTCGCATCAAACCGGCCCAGGCCCAGGCCGTCCTTCATCGAGTCCCAATCCGTCTTCACCAGTTCGACGTCGAGACCTTCCTCCTTGAAGAAGCCGTATTCATACGCGACGAAGATCGGCGCTTCACAACTAAGCCCGATGTAGGCGATGCGAACCTTGCCGGAACTGGAGGCGTTTCCGTTCTTGCAGCCACTCGGCAGCAGCACGCCGACAATCGCGAGAACGAGAAACAGTCTGGCCGCCGGCAGCTCGTTGACTCGAGGCAGCCAAGGCAAGGAACAGATTGTCCGAGGCTTCGTTTTCATTGCCCAGACTCGCTTATTCATCGAGAGGCGCCATTCCCCCGCCACAAGAAAATACTTGTTTGAACAAGCTTTGTCCAGACAAATATCACTCGAAACTCTTCGTGGCGGGTGGGTCCGGGCTATCTGGGAGTTCAATTCACTGACGGATCATCTGGAATGAGTTTGGGATCGACGCCGGCCAGGCGGACGCGCCGGCTGGCCAGGCGAAGGATGGTGGGCCAAAGTTCGTCGTCGCCGCGGAAGACGTCAGTGCGATCAGCGGGGGTGGAGAGCCAGCCGCCGCGATCGATTTCATCCTCGAGCTGGCCGGCGGACCAGCCGGCGTAATCCACGACGAACTTGAGTGGGCCGGCCGTCTTGGAAACCAATTGCTCGATCGATGCCTTGTCGGTGCTGAAAAACACGCCTTGGCAAACCTCCAGCTCCGAGACGCTCGGATCCGTGTGAACGACCATCAGCGGGCCGGGGCACGGGCCGCCCTGATAAAGCTGGCCCTCGGCGTTGCAGGCGCTCTGGCTCACCTGCGGCCAGACGTCCTCGATCGTGCTCTCGGTCGGCCGATTCAAGATGACGCCAAGCGCCCCCTGCTCGTTGTGCTGGACCAGCAAAACCACCGACTTGAAAAAGTTCGGGTCATTCAGGTGCGGTGCGGCGATGAGAAGATGGCCTTGAAGCGAGTTCATCGGGAGATCCTGTGATCCTCGGACGAACGATCTTAGCAGGGGATCATGCTCGGGAGCTACTGGCTCGATAAATACAGTTTAAGGCAAATTCTCACGCAGAGGCGCAAAGACGCGGAGAATACAAGATGCGGACAGAAGTTGGATGCACTGTTTGACCTCTGCCGCGACCGACAGCGTGCGCAGATCACATCCGCAATGAGCCCCCGCTGTTCTCTTTGCGTCTCTGCGCCTCTGCGTGAGCCATGCATTCTCCGGCGCAGGTCTCGCGTTCGCGCGGAGAGAAGCCGACGCGGATTAATAGCTATTGTAGAGCTTGCCGGTGATGTCGGTCAGGGAACCGGTGTTGGGGTAGACGTTTCCAGCTCCATCGTAGAGCCAGCCGTAGCCGTTGGGGACGAATCGCGTGGGGGCGCCGCCGATGAGGGCGGGGCCGATGGTGGTGCTGCCGTGAGGGACTGCGGCGACATCTTCGGGATCGGTCACCGGCAGCGGCGGGACGCTCCGCAGATAGGGGCCGAACACGTGGCTGCCATCCTTGGACGTGGAGACCTCGCCGGCCAGATCGGTGTATTGTGTGAGCTGCGCCGCCAGGGCCGTGCTGTCCTTCGGATAAGTGCCATTGTGGTCGCGCTGGTAGAGGTCGAGCGCGTTGCGCCAGACGGCCATGTCCCCCGCCAGCGAAGTTTCCGCGGCGCTCTGTCCGGCATGGCTCATTCGCGGAATCGCGATGGCTGCGATCGTCCCCAGGATCACCAGGACGATGACCGCTTCGATCACGCTGAAGCCGCCACTAACAGCCCTTCGGTTCGGCATGTCCGATAATCTCCTTCAAACTGGACTTGGGGAAACGCAAAGCCCCTTGCCCGTTATCGAACGTTTGAGGGATCGGGTGGAAAAAATGCGGAAATCACGTCTTCCCGTGCCATGTTGACGCGGCTGAAGCCTCCGGCCGCGTGGGTTCAGGGGATTGCGGGGACCGTTGTGGTGCAGGCTTGGAAGCCTGCACCACAAAGGCATCCGACCGAATCGAATCTCGACAGCAGCCCGGTGTCGAAGGATTATCACCGGGATGAGCGAGACCAATGACGGCGGGCTTCCCAAGGTTTTATCGGTACTGGACCGGCTGACGGAGGAGGAACTCTCACACCTGAACCAGGTGATCGTCGCTCGGCTCCGGCTGATGCAACAGATCCGCGCCCACGGACACATGATGAAGCTTCACGTGGGCCAGTCGGTCCACTTCACGACCGCGGCGGGACAGCTCGTCAGCGGGGTGATCGCCCGACACAACCGCAAGTCGGTCACCGTGGTCACAAAAGACGCGCAACAATGGCGCGTTTCGCCCGGCCTGCTCAAACCCGACTGAACGGAATACGGCCGGTCGACCGGCGATCATGGAGAGGACATCGCCGCGACGAGTTCCGCATGGAGTGAGCGATAGGCGGCACGAAGCTGCGCTTCCAACGCATCGACATTCTCGCCTGAATTCGGCTCGATCGGCTCGCCATAGTTGATCCCATATCGGACGCGACGAAGGGGCGCCCAACTCAAGACGCGCTGGTACGCCGAGGTCCCCAGCAGCACGGCTGGAATGATCGGGACGTTGGCGAGCTGCGCCAGCCGGATGACGCCCGGCTTGATCCGGCCGCCGCTCAGAACCGAATTCTCTTCTTTTCGAATGCCCCCCTCGGGGAAAATCCCGACAGCTCGGCCCTGCCGCAGGCGGTCGAGGATGGTGCGGGTCGTGCCCAGATCCACCCGGCCACGGTCGAGCGGAAAGGCGTTCATGTTTCCGTAGAACCACGCCATGAATGGATTCGTAAATACTTCCGTGATGCTCACAAAGTCGAGCTTCCGGCCGCTCTCCTTAATTAAGCACGGCACGTCGAATGGGCTGAGATGATTGGCCGCCAGCAGATACGCGCCGGGCCTTCGCGGCCGTTCTGGATGAAGAACGATGGGGCTGGACGAGACCCCGAACGCGGGCCAGAAGGTGTACCACACCAGATTGTAAAACCAGTCACTCACTCGGAGACCCTTTGGCTGGAACTTGCAATTGTGCCTGCATGACGCCGCGGTTATTTTGCGCCACGGTCTTGAAGTCCCGCCCACGCGGCTCTTCGGTTTTGTAAAGGGACATGTTATGGGATTGCGTCTGTGCTTGCTCGCTTCGGTCGGACTTGCGTTTCTGCTGATGTGTGTGCAGTCGGCCCGGGCCGACAAGATCACGCTGAAGGACGGCACGACACTGGAAGGGACGGCGATTCCGGAGCCCAGCGGATACTGGTTTAAGGGCCCGGACGGCCAGACGCGCCATATTGCCGCCGACGATATCACCAGCGTCCAGCGCGGACCTTCGGCAAACTCCTCGGGGCCGGGATCAGGCGAGCCGGGACATTTCAGCGGCGGCATCGCGGTCGTCAGATCCAGGGCCGACGCTGCCGATTCCACCCTCGCGGCGATCTCCCTCTGGCAGCAATTCATCGACTCGCACCCATCGGCCGACGACCTGAAGACCGCCCAGTCCGAGATGGCCCGCTGGAAGAAGATGCAGCAGGACGGGGCCGAGCGCATCAAAGGCCGGTGGATCAGCGGCGACGAACGCAAGGCAATTGTCGAAAAAGCGGTCAAACTGCATCAGGAGGGTTTCGCACTTCTGAAAAACAATCAGACACTTCAAGGGATTAAGAAGCTGGAGGAGGCCCAGGCCATCTATCCCAATTCGTTCGCGGCGACCTTCACGCTCGGCTATCTCTACACGCTTCAGAAGGACGATGCGAAGGCGCTGGGGTATCTGGACCAGGCGTTGAAGTTGAAGCCGGGATCCCCCGAGGTGCTCGGGAATATGGCGCTGTGCCAATTCCATAAGAAGCAGCCGCTGGACGCTGTCTTCACGCTTTACAAGGCCGCCCAGAACGGGGACACGCC
>Ga0182024_10019708_pt1 | contig 12402 bp, 12 predicted proteins | sample P32metaG_FD_120480 | JGI IMG/M metagenome (GOLD analysis project Ga0182024, IMG submission 120480) | Permafrost microbial communities from Stordalen Mire, Sweden - P3-2 metaG (Illumina Assembly) | ecosystem: Environmental > Terrestrial > Soil > Wetlands > Permafrost | place: Sweden: Stordalen...
CAACTTTTGCAGCTTCAGAATCAATCGCATCTCCGAATCGGTCAATCCCGCCTGCTGCTGGACCGCCTGATTGACCAATTTCATGATCCAGTAGTTGGCGTACGTGGAGAATCGATTGCCCTGCTCGGGATCGAACCGGCGAAGTGCGTTGACGAGCGCTTCGACCCCGGCCGCCTCCAGTTCATCGTTGCCAAATCGGTATCCGCGTTCGACGACGCGAGTTCGAACCAGACCCAACGTCGCGCGAAGCAGTTTGGATTCCGCCTCCTGACCAGCGTGACGCTGGCGAAGCAGTCGACGGCGCTCGGTCGAATCCGTTTCGCCACCTTGAAGTAGTTGTTCAGCTCGGCGACCTTGTTGGATGAGCGGATAGAGGCTTCGCTCCTCCTCCACACTCAAGGGGGCCGTCATCTCGAGTCCGCCGATGACGCCGAGAGTCTGTCCGGTCACGACGACCTGGACGACGTTCGCTCTACGAGCCACTCTCGAAGTTCGTGCTCAGCGAGGTGTCCGGATGAACTATCAAGGAGGACGAGCCGTTCTTTCACGTCGCGCACGGTCACGTCGGCGACTTCCGGCGTCATGTTGCCTTCTTTGAGATCGCGCGCCACGTTCTTTAATTCGACGGTGACCGCGCTGCGAATCAGTTGGGATACCACGGCGGTGACGTCTTCCACGGTGTAGTCGCGATCGAGTTCGTCGACCGCGAGTTCACTGAGGACGTGCGCGGCCTCCTCTTCACCCCGACGATCGAGTTCATCGATGACTTCCGACAGCGAACGCTCACTGGAGAGTCCATCGAAGATCTCGCGCTGCACGTCGTTGACGAAATAGGCCGCGATCAGTCGGTCCTTCACGTCATTGGGAAAATGCACTCGAAGTCGAAGGGCCTCGAGACCGGGACGCGGCATCGGCAAGCGAGGCGCGCGAGGTGGGCTCGGTGCCGTCGGCGGCTCATTGGCCGTTCGCGGCTTCGGGTTGCGCGCGAGCTCCACGACACGTGGGCGAAGCAGCGACTCCTCGAGTCGCAGGGTGCCGGCCACTTGCATGATGTACTGGTCGCGAACGAGCTCACTCGGGTGTTCGGCCAAGACCTCCATGGCGTGTTCCGCGGCCCTCCCGCGGCCCTCGGCCGTGGCGAGATTCGCACTTTCGAGGACTCGGTCGAGTCGGAACTGCAAGAACGGGACGGCGTCGGTCACGGATTTTCGGAGCGCTTCGGGATCGTGCTGGGCCAGTTCGGCGGGGTCTGATCCCTTCGGCAGTCGCGCGACGAATACGTCGACTTCGTTTTGGCGTTCCCACTGATAGACCGACGCGGCCGCGCCCTGGCCGGCCTTGTCGGCGTCGTAGGCGAGCACGATGCGCTTGGCGAAGTTCCGCATCGTCTTGAAGTGCTCTTCGCCGAGGGCGGTACCGCACGTCGCCACGGCCCGCGGCATTCCCGCCATGAAGAACGCGATGACGTCGGTGTAGCCCTCGCAGACGATTATTTCGTCGGATTTGATGACGTCGTCCTTGGCCCAGTTGAGCGCGTAGAGCGTGCGGCGCTTGGAGTAGATGGAGGTCTCGGGCGAGTTCTTGTACTTCGCTTCCACGCGACCATCTGGTCGAGGCGGCGACCCGTAGGGCGGCGGCAGGACGCGCCCGCCGACAGCGATCGCCTTACCACCGGGATCGAAGATCGGGAAGATGATGCGCGCCCGAAGGGCGTCTTGACGGCGATCGCCCTTGTTGACGAATCCCAAACCGGTGTCCATTAACACCTTCTCGGTGAATTTCAGCCCCTTGGCCAGTCCGTCCCAATCATCCGGCGCCCAACCGAGCTGGAACTGGCGGGCGATATCGCCGCCGATGCCGCGCGACTTGAGGTATTCGCGCGCCGGTCGGGCGTCGGGAGAGTTCAACAGTCGCTCGTGATACCACGTCACGGCCTTGGCCATCGCCGCCAAGGCCTCTTGGCGTTCCTTGCGAGCCGGTCCGGCATTGGCGTCGTCGTGCAACTCGATGCCGGCCCGGTCGGCCAACAGTCGCAACGCATCCATGAAGTCCAGGTGCTGGATCTCGCGCACGAACGTGATCTGATCTCCGGAGGCGCGACAGCCGAAGCAATAATAGCGACCCTCTTCGGCGTTAACCGAGAACGACGGGGTCTTCTCCCCGTGAAACGGGCAGAGTCCGGTCCAACGACGACCGGACTTCTTTAGGGCCACGGTCTCGCTGATGAGGGCCACGATGTCGGTCGCCGAGCGAACTTGCGCGATCTCACTCTCCGATATGGCCATAGCAAGAAGGTACCGGTTCTATCGCGTATTCACATCGGACGTGTAACGGTCTCTGCCTAAACTCGTACCTATGTCTGAATTCTCGGTTGAGGCGACCGATATCGTCCGCACGTTCAATGACGGCGAATTCCGAGCGCTCGACGGCGTCACGTTGCGCGTACCCACCGGTCAAGTCTTCGGACTGCTCGGACCCAACGGTTCGGGTAAGACGACGATGGTCCGCATCCTCTCCACGGTGCTTTCACCGACGGAGGGCAAAGCCATCGTTGGTGGCTACGACGTTGTGAAGCAACCGGGACAGGTCCGGCGCGTGATCGGCCTCGCGGGCCAGTTCGCGGCGGTCGACGAGAACCTCACTGGATTTGAAAACCTGCGAATGGTGGGTTTCCTCAATCACATGGAGAAGTCGACGGCCATCGCTCGCTCACGCCAACTCCTCGCCGACTTCGGTCTGGCCGAGTTCGCGCACAAATTGACCCAGACCTACTCCGGTGGCATGCGTCGGCGTCTCGACCTGGCGGCCGCGCTCGTCGCCAATCCGCCAATCCTCTTCCTTGACGAACCGACGACCGGGCTGGACCCGCAATCTCGCCAGGACCTCTGGGCGATCATCGAAGGACTCGTCGAGGGCGGGACGACCGTGTTACTGACGACGCAGTACCTAGAAGAGGCCGACCGACTATGCAAGCAACTCGTCGTACTCAACCACGGCAAGATCATCGCTGAAGGAACTTCCTCGCAGTTGAAGAGCTCACTCGGGAACACCGTCTTGGTGCTGACGTTCTCCTCGACCGGCGACTCGCAACTCGCCCACAGTCTGATTTCAGATCTCTCATCGAAGGCCGCCAACGTCGACGGCACCGTGATCGAGTTGACGGTCGACAAAGGTCCCGCTTCCGCGGCCGAGGCGATTCGTCGGATTGACGCCGCCGAAATAATCGTCGCGGGACTGCAACTTAGGGAGCCGAGTCTCGACGACGTCTTCTTGAGTCTCACGGGTCACAAGGCAGAAGATGATGTGGCCGTCGTCACCGAGAAACTGTCACGCCGCGCTCGTCGAAAGGCCCAAGTATGACCACTACTCCTCTCACGACGACGCTCCCGGCGCCTCACCACAGCGCTCTTGGCTTCGCGGCTCGCGACGTATTGACGTTGGCCCGCCGAAATCTGTTGGCCCTCATTCGTGTTCCCACGGCCCTCGTGTTCATGGTTATTCAGCCGGTGATGTTCGTGCTGCTGTTCCGATACATATTCCAGGCGTTGGGTGCGTTCACGCACGGCAACTACGTGAACTTCCTTGTTCCGGGGATCCTGGTTCAAACGACGATCTTCGGAGCCGTCGGCACCGCCATCGGTTTGGCCGAAGATCTGCAACGCGGTCTCATCGAACGGTTCAAAGCGCTGCCGATGGCCCGTATGGCGGTCCTCGCCGGTCGAACGCTCGCCGACTCGGCGCGCAACGTCATCGTGCTCATCGTTATCACCGGCGTCGGGTACTTGGTCGGCTTTCGACCGCACGGTGGATTCTTTGATTACATCGCCGCCTGCTTGGTGATGCTGCTCTTCGCCTACTGCCTCTCGTGGGGTTTCGCCTTCATCGGCCTGGCCGCACCCAACTCCGAAACCGCCCAAGCAATGACATTCCCGCTCATCTTCCCGTTGACGTTTGCCTCCACCGTGTTCATCCCGTTGACGGACCTGCCGTCGTGGCTCCAAGGATTCGCGAACAATCAACCGGTCAGTCAGACGACGAATGCCGTTCGAGCGCTGATGACCGGCACACCAGCTGGGGACTCGATATGGGTCTCGTTGATCTGGTCAATCGGTCTTGTCGCCGTATTGGCGCCACTGGCCGTGAACCAATTCCGCAAGATCGCCTAGGTTCCGATGCCAAAATTGGGCGTCGCCGAGCTGCAAGCGATCCTCTCAGATGGATTCCCTGCCTCCGATGTACCTCGCGTTGAAGAGGTCACCGACGAATCAGTGGTCGTGAGCTACGCCGTCACCGACCGTCACGGCCGACCGGGCGGCACCCTCTCGGGTCCCGTCATGATGTCGTTGGCCGATACGTCGGCCTGGGTGGCGATCATGTCCCAAATCGGTCCGGTCGTTCTCGCGGTCACGACGAGCCTGCACATCGACTTCTTGCGGAAACCTCAACTGACCGATCTGATGGCGCGAACTCGCGTGTTGAAACTCGGACGCCGTCTTGCGGTCGTCGACGTTGAACTGTATTCGCGCGGTGAGACCGAACTGGTCGCCAAGGCGCAGGTCACTTACTCCATCCCGCCGTCGCCGTCGACGTAACGACGCCATTAATCTCGCGTTGTGAGTAAGGCCTCCCCGAGCGAGACAGCGGAACTGCAGCCGCTCTCGGGCACGCTGATCACCTTGATGGCGCTCGCCATCGGCGTCATCGTCGCCAACCTCTACTACCTGCAGCCGCTCCTGCACCAGGTGACCAAGGACTTTCGGATCAGCGAGTCGAGGGCGACGTTGCTGCTGGTGCTGATCCAGGCCGGCTACGCCGCCGGTCTCGCGTTCGTGGTGCCGCTCGGTGACCTCATCCCTCGTCGTCGCCTCGCGGTTCTGGTATTCGCCATCGCCAGCGTCGCGATGTTCGCCGGCGCCGCCGCGCACTCCTTCGTTTTGTTCGCCGCAATCACGTTTTTCATTGGACTGGCCTCGTGCGGAGGACAGGTCATCCTCCCGCTCGGCGCTGACATGGCCGAACCGGGGCAACGCGGACGCGTCATCGGACGATTGATGACCGGGCTCTTGATGGGACTCATGTTGTCGCGTTCGTTCTCGGGTGTCGTCGCCCAGGCGGCTGGCTGGCGCACGGTGTACCTTGTCGCCGGCGTCGCGTTGGCTCTGATGGCCGTCATGTTGGTCCGCGTGTTGCCGAACGAACCGGTCCGGGAGCACGTCCCTTATCGCCGACTCCTCTCCGGGACGCTCGCGATGTTCGTCACATTGCCCATGCTCCGCCGTCGCGCACTCTACGGATTCTTGATCTTCGCGGCCTTTTCCACCCTCTGGACGACGCTGGCCTTCCACCTCTCAGCGGCGCCGTTTCACTACGACAATTTGGTCATCGGTCTCTTCGGAATCGTGGGAGCGGCCGGCGTGCTCGCAGCGAATGTCGCCGGACGCTACGCCGACCAGGAACGCTCGCACCTCACGACCATCGCCTGTGGCGCGTTGATTCTGGTCTCGTTCGTCATCCTCTACGTCGGTCGCCACGTCGTGGTGGTATTGGCTATCGGGATCGTCTTGCTGGACGCCGGTATGCAAGGTCTTCAGATCACCAATCAGTCGATCGTCTACTCCCTGGCCCCCGACGCCCGTAGTCGCATCAATAGCGCCTACATGGTGTGCGCGTTCATCGGCGCAGCCTGCGGTTCTTTGGCGGCCGGTCAGTTTTACGCGCACGCCGGATGGCGCGGCGACTGCCTGTTGGGCGGTGGCATCGGGTTGGTGATCCTGGCGCTCGCGGTTCTCTGGCGCGAGCCCATCACCACGACTTAGCGACTACGACGACGGGCAACCGTTCCCCGGATGGTCATCGGAAGTTCCGCGACCCCGTCGACGGCCAACGCCTCGAATCCTTGACGAAGTTCGGCCGACATATCGCGGCGCTCTTCCTCAGTGCGGATGATCGCCCCGGAGTACGTGGCGAAGAGCGACACGACGTCGTCGACGCTGCGCGTCCACGTCCAGTCCAACTCAACCTGGGACTCGACGTCGAATTCGCCTTCGATGCCCAGGTCGGCGGCCCAACCCCGTGGGCGCTTTCCGTCGTCGTCGGGCCGGTCGCGCAGTTCGATCAAGGGCGTCAGCCACGGCACGTCTCGGGTGAATCCATTCCAGAGCACGAAGAGCGAACCGCCGTCGCGCAACACTCGCGCCATCTCGTTCAAGGCGGCCGGTTGCTCGAACCAGTGCCACGCCGAGGACACCAAAATGGCGTCGAACGTGGCGTCCGCCAACGGCAAAGCCTCCGCGGCGCCCCTGAGGGTGTGCACGTTGGGACTTCGGCGCACCAGCACCGCCCGCATGTCGTCGTCCGGTTCTACGACCGTGACCTTCGCACCGAGTTCGATCAGCAGGCGCGTCCACTTGCCCGTGCCGGCGCCGACTTCGAGGACTTCGAGTCCCCGTACGTCACCTAGAACCGTCGCCACGATGGGGGGGTGGCGCCGGACGATAGAGGTCATACTGCTCGGCGACCGTGCCGAAGCGCAGTCCCCGCCCGTCATAGGTCACGTCAGGACTGTCCCGTTCGTTCATGCAACGACGCCAACAGTTCGCCAATCGGCACGCGCACCTGTTCGGTCGTGTCGCGATCGCGCACCGTCACCGCACGATCTTCCAAGGTCGCGAAGTCGACGGTGACGCAATACGGCGTACCGACCTCGTCCTGGCGACGATAGCGACGACCGATGGACTGCGTGACGTCGCAGTCGCACATGAAGTGTGGCTGCAAAAGTTCCAGTACTTCAAGCGATACGTCTTCGAGCTCGGCCTTCTTGGAAAGCGGCAGGACGGCGACTTGGTAGGGCGCCAGTCGCCAGTCGAGTCGCAGGACCGTTCGACTCTCGCCCTCCACGACGTCCTCGTGGTAGGCGGCGAGCAAGAAGGCCATCATGGCGCGCGTGGCGCCGGCGGCCGGCTCGATCACGAAGGGCGTGTAGCGCTCGTTGGTCGCCTGGTCGAAGTAGTCGAGCGCGACGCCCGAGGCCTTGGCGTGTTGGGTCAGGTCGTAGTCGCCACGGTTGGCCACACCTTCCAGTTCGTCCCAACCCCAGGGGTAGGCGAACTCGACGTCGGTCGTGCCGCGTGAGTAGTGCGAGAGGTCCTCCGGGGCGTGCTCGTGCAAGCGAAGCTGCTCTTCGGGAATGCCCAGGTCGAGGTACCAGGCCAGGCGCGTGGCGATCCAGTAGCGATACCACTGGTCGGCGTCCATCGGCGGAACGAAGTACTCCATCTCCATCTGTTCGAACTCGCGCGTGCGAAAGACGAAGTTCTGCGGCGTGATCTCGTTTCGAAAGGACTTGCCGATCTGGGCGATGCCGAAGGGCGGCTTCTTTCGCACCGTGGCCAGTACGTTGGCGAAGTTGGTGAAGATACCCTGGGCCGTCTCGGGTCGCAGATAGGCCGTGGCGCCTTCGCCCTCCACGGGTCCGGCCTGAGTCTTGAACATCAGGTTGAAGGCCCGGGGCTCGGTGAACTCGGTCGAACCGCAGTTCGGACAGACGCCGTCGATCTTGTCCTCGCGCCAGCGCTCCTTGCACTTCTTGCAGTCCACCAACGGGTCGGTGAAGGTCTCCAAGTGGCCCGAGGCGGCCCAGATGGCCGGCGGCCCGAGGACTGCCGCGTCGAGGCCCACGATGTCCGAGCGCATCTGGACCATCGAGCGCCACCAGGCCTGCTTGACGTTGCGCAGCATGTTGACGCCCAAGGGGCCGTAGTCGTAGGTCGAGCGGAAGCCGCCGTAGATCTCGGCCGAGGGAAAGATGAACCCGCGGCGCTTGGCGAGGTTCGTGACCTTCTCGAGCAGGTCAGGGGTGGTGGCCGGCGTCGAAGTCATCGACAAAGGCTACCGGTTTACTCTGCGCTACTCAGCCGGAGAATCACCTGGTTCGCGAGCAAACGACCGCTGGGTGCCAACGTCACGCGTCCGTCTCGGACCGACACGAGGTGTGCGACCTCCTCGAGCGAGTCGAATGCTTCGAGCGGCACGCCCCTGGATGTTCGAAGCGCCAACGAGTCACGCTCGAAGGCTTGCGTGCGGGCATCGAGGCTCTCTTCCCCGCCGAGTGGTCGTGTGCCGTCGCGCACCGTCGCGATGTAGCGATCGGGCGTGCGCACGTTCCAGAATCGTCGCCCGTGGCGATGCGAGTGGGCCGACGATCCGAAGCCGACATAGTCGTTCTGATCCCAGTAGACGTGGTTGTGTCGACACTCGTGTCCCGGCTTGGCCCAGTTCGAGATCTCTTCCCACTGATAGCCGTTTGATTCGAGCACCCGGCTCACCAGTTCGTACGCGTCGGCCGACTCATCCTCGTCGGGGTGTCGAAGTGGGTCTTCACCGAGTGGCGTGCCCGGTTCGGGCGTCAACACGTAGCAACTGATGTGCGGCGGCGGGAATTCCAGAGTGAGGAGATCGTCCAAAGTGTGCGCGACGTCTTCGAGTGACTCGGCGCGCGAGCCAATGATGAGGTCCATGTTCCAGGTGTCGAAACCGGCCGCCGTGACCGCCCGCGACACCTCTTCGTGAGCCATGGTGCCGTGGCGACGCCCGAGGTCCGCGAGGACCGCCGGTTGAGTGGACTGCACCCCGAAACTCATGCGATTCACTCCCCCGGCGCGGTAGGCGTGTAGTCGCTCCGATGACGCGTCTTCGGGGTTGCACTCCACGGTCACTTCGGCGTCGCCCGTTCGTGGAATGGCCTCCAAGATTCGAAGCAACTCGTCGGCGGGGAGTCGAGAGGGTGTGCCCCCTCCAAAGAACACCGATGTCGCGACGGGAAGACCGTCTTCGAGCGACCACTCGATCTCTTGAAGGACCGACGTGACGTACTCATTCATCAAGTGGTCGCGGTCGGCGTACGTCGCAAAGGCACAGTAGTCGCAACGATGCGCACAGAAGGGCACGTGGACGTAGACCCCGAAGGAGTTCGTCGAGATAGTCATCGTGCGAGCACGTTACCGGGCCGGTGACGGCGGCGAGAGCGGCGGTGTCGAGCGCGTCGCGCGAAGTTGCTTGCCGAAGTGCGCCTCAATCGACTCGAGTGCTATCGCCATGACTTCGCCGGCGCCGGCCGGTGACCCCTCGCGAAGCACCGACGCCAAGTCCCCGTTCATGATGCGACGAATCAACTCCAGCGCGTCGGGCGAGATCGAAGTACCCGAACGACAGTCGGCGCAGAGCGTGCCGCCGACCTCGGCGTCGAAGGCGACGAGGGGTACGTTGCGTTCACAGTTGACGCAGACGTCCACCACCGGCCCCGAACCGTCCAGGGCGAGCAGCTTGAAATAGAAGGACGACGGCACCAGCATCGGGTCGTAGGTCTCGTCGTCGAGGGTCAACAAGACTCTGGTGAGCAGATCGAAGATTTCCTCGTCGGCGACGTCGTCCGACGGGATCGCGTCCATGACTTCGACGACGGCGTAGCCGGCGTTGATCCTCGCGTAGGACGCGCGCAGCGTGGTGAGTCGTTCGCGATGCGCCACGTGTCGCGCGATGTAGAAATCGCCGCGGGTCTTGACCAGATCGACGTTCACATAGGCCAGCGTCTCGAGGTTGCCGCCCAGACGACTGGTGGCCTTACGAATGCCCTTGGCCAACACCCGGACCTTGCCGTAGTTACGCGTCCAGAGCACCACGACCCGATCGGCCTCCCCCGATTTGTACGTGCGAAGCACGACCGCGTCGTCGCGAAGTTCCTTCATTGCTCGGTCTCGTCTTTCGCATCGTCGAAGTGCTGTCGACGCGGTTCGATACCGATGAAGCGCTGGAGGCCCACGCCCAGAGCGACCATGACCGCGATGATCGCCGGAATGAGTAGCGGCGCCAACAGTACCGAGTCTCCGTAGGCGTAGAGCGCCCACAAGAAGGCGTAGATGAGGACCCCGACGACCAACATGGTCTTGGTCATGATCATTTGTCGAGGCCCCCGAAGCGTCGCTCGCGTTGCTGGTACTCCTCGACGGCCTCGAAAAGATTCTCGCGTCGAAAGTCCGGCCACAGCACGTCGGTGAACACCAGTTCGGAGTACGCCATCTCCCAGAGCAAGAAGTTTGAGATCCGGTACTCCCCCGACGTGCGAATGACGAGGTCGGGGTCGGGCAGCTCCGGGTGGTACATCCGTGTGCGCAACGCCTTCTCGTCGACCTTGTTGGCCGACACCTTGTCGGCGACCAACCGGGCGACGGCGTCCACGATCTCGGCGCGTCCGCCGTAGTTAAAGGCGATATTGAGCGTCAGCGCCTTGTTCTTTTTCGTGAGATCTGAGGCGTTGTCCATGTTGGTGAGGACCTTTTTGGGTACGCGCCAGTCTCGTCGGCCGGAAAACGTGATCCGCACTCCCTGTTCGTGAAGCTCTTGTGAACGTCTCTGCAATAGTCCGCTGTTGAAGTTCATGAGGTAGCGGACCTCGTCGACCGGCCGCCGCCAGTTCTCGGTGGAGAAGGCGTAGACGGTGAGGACCTTCACGCCGATTGAGAGCGCGCCGTAGGTGGTGTCGAGCAAGGATTCCTCCCCGGCGCCGTGACCGACGGTGCGCGGCAAGCCCTGACGCTGCGCCCAGCGACCGTTGCCGTCCATGACGATCGCGACGTGATGGGGCACGCTCGAGGTGTCGAGAGTCGTCGGAATCGGTCGTGGACGCGGATCGGGCACGTTTCAAAACTACTTCGTTGATCTAACAAAACTGTCAAGGCAAACCCGTAGGGTCGGTGGATGCACGGTTTCGACCCCGACGAGGAGAGCGCCTACGTCGAACCCGATATTGAGAGCGGCGTGCAACTCGACGACGACGTTGTCGAAATCGACGCGGAGCGTGCCTTGGCCCTACTGGACCGCATAACGCACGAACTTCCCGGCGGCGGCGAGAGCCGTGAAGGTCAGCGCCAAATGGTGCGAAGTGTCGCCGCGGCGTTCTCGCGTCGACGAACGACGGTCATCGAAGCCGGTACCGGGATCGGCAAATCGCTCGCCTATCTGATACCGGCCGTCATGTCCGGTCATCGCGTCGTCGTGGCCACGGCCACCAAGAACCTGCAAGACCAACTGGCCCAGAAAGACGCCCCGACGGTGGCGGCGATCGCGCCGGGCGTGCGCGTTGCCGTCCTCAAGGGTAAGCAGAACTACCTGTGTCGTAATCGCGTGCACAGTGTCGGCGGGGCGGCGCAACTCAGTTTCGATGACGGCACGGACGTCCCCAAGGGTGTCGCCAGTCAGATGCGCAAGATTCTGCAGTGGTCGAACGAGACCGAGACCGGCGACCGCGACGAACTGCCCTTCGAAGTCGACCAACGAGCATGGCGCGGCCTCTCGGTCACGCCCCAGGAATGTCTGCACCGCGCCAACTGTCCCCAGGGCCAGAACTGCTTCGCCGAATTGGCGAAGGACCGCGCCGCCGAGTCGTCAATCCTTATCGTCAACACCCATCTCTACGCCTCGCACCTCGCCTCGGGCTCGATGCTCTTGCCGGCGCACGAGTTCGTGGTGTTCGACGAAGCCCACGAGATCGTGGACATCTTCGCCTCGCTACTCGGCACGTCACTGAACGCCACGCGACTTCGCGCGCTCGCCGGCGTGGCTCGACCGTTGCTCGGTGCCGAGTTCCTCGAACGCTGCCTCGATCTCGTCACGGTCGCCGACCGCTTCGCCGCGTCACTGCAGATCCAATACGACCGGAGCGAGCTCACCGGTCTGGACGAGGAATGCTCGCGCGAACTCGGTCGCGTCAACGAACTCGTCGTCGTCCTCGTCGAAGGTCTTCGCTCGCTCACGACCAGTGGCGCCGACACCGAAGCGAGAAAGATTCGCGCGCTCGGACCGGCCATCCACCTCGCGAACGACCTCGCGCGCGTCAACAACGTCCGGGCCGGCGAATTGCTCTTCATCTCCAAGCGAGACCGCGAGGTCGACGTCGAGATCTCACTGGTGGACGTCGGACCGAGACTGGCCGACGATCTCTGGGGCAACGTGACCGCGATCCTCACCAGCGCGACGATTCCCGACACCTTGCCCAAGAGCCTGGGCCTCGGCGGCACGCCAATCGAGCATTTCGACAGTCCCTTCAACTACGCCGCCAACTCACTTCTTTACGTGCCGGAGAACTTCCCCAGTCGCAACGACGCCGGCGCCGAAGAGGCAATTATTGAGGAGTTGATAGAACTCATCGGCGCGGCCGGCGGACGGACCCTCGCGCTCTTCACCAATCGTTCGGTGATGAATCGCGTCGCCGACGCGGTGACGCCCCGGCTCGAGACCGAGGTCCTAGTCCAAGGGACACGCTCGCGTCAGCGCATCATTGAGGAGTTTCGCGACAACGCCGAAGCGAGCTTGTTCGCCGTCGCGAGTTTCTGGCAGGGCATCGACGTG
>Ga0182024_10019709_pt1 | contig 12401 bp, 10 predicted proteins | sample P32metaG_FD_120480 | JGI IMG/M metagenome (GOLD analysis project Ga0182024, IMG submission 120480) | Permafrost microbial communities from Stordalen Mire, Sweden - P3-2 metaG (Illumina Assembly) | ecosystem: Environmental > Terrestrial > Soil > Wetlands > Permafrost | place: Sweden: Stordalen...
AAAGACTCCAATGTTCCAAGGATTTTAACTGCAATCGTGTTCACTGCGCAGCATACCTTACGGTCTCTTCTTGTTCAATCCGGCGAATGACGGAGGCCTAGCTGAACCGCGACCGTAAGGGAGACGGTGCCTTTTGCTAAACTCGCATGCCGCGAAAGATCTCCGCATGCGCGGCCACGATGCGTGCCTCCGCTTCGCGATTCGGTTCCAGATCCCAATTACCCCTCTCGTGCGTACCACCCAGAAGAATGCCATCGCGGCGCGGAAACATGTAAAGATCGCCGAGAGGCAAAGTCGCATACTCCACTTCCGGCTGCGGCAGCAAAATTGTGAGCTGTCCCTTCACAGGCGTTAATTCCGCATCGTTGAACAGAGCCTTGGCTCCCAGGCCCGTGCAGTTTACGATCACCGCTTGCGGCAAATCCAGCACTTCGCGCAGATCGTGCATCTCGCGCACCAGCACCGTTCCACCCGCGATTCGGAATTCGCGCAGCATCGCCTCCAGGTAGATAGAGGGCTGGATGAACATGCTGTCGAACTGGCGGACGTAGGGGAACGGAAAGGGATGCTCTTCTCTCGCCAGATCGCGCAGCTCCGGCAGCAGATCGGCGATGGGGCTCCGTCTGTCGACCAGCCCGCCATCGCCAATCGGCTCGCGATCCATCACGTAATTGGGCATCCAGCGAATGCCGTAATAATCGCCCACCATGAGTTGATAGCGCCGGTAGGCGAAGCGCGCCGCCTCTACGAATTGGGCCAGAAAGGCCGGCGATGCTGAAGCTTGCGAAAACACGCCGAACGGAAACCATTGCCCTCCGGCGATGTTAGAGGTCGTGGCCGGCGGCAGGTCCTTGGCATAGATAGCAACTTCCACGCCGTGCTCCTGCAGCAGGCGCGCCGTGGCCAATCCCACCGCGCCCGCGCCGAGTACGGCCATGCGCCGCGCATTCGTGGGCAGCGCTTGCTCCACTGCTAGATGAGCGGTGCCCCACGAGAGCGTGATGCCGCCTCCGCCGTGGCCGTAATTGTGGACGATGGTCTTCCCTTCCACGGATTCGGTTCGCACCACAAAGCCGGAAGGCCGGAACGGACGGAGACCAGTCACGGTACGAATGATGCGCTCGTTCGAAACATTCACCGGAGCCAATCGGCGGCCGCTGTAGGGCGCGGCAGGCGGCTGAATTTTGGTTCGCCGCACGGAGCACGCGGAAGTCAGTGCCAGAGTACTGAGGAAGTGTCGGCGATCCATTGGCGGTTCGTTATTCTGATTATATGAAGATCGGATTCATCGGACTCGGACGAATGGGCTCCGGCATGGCGCACAACCTTCTGCGGGCCGGAAACGAAGTAGCGGTTTACAATCGCAGCCGCGAAAAGGCAGAAGCGTTGTCGAAGGATGGCGCGCGCGTGGCCGATTCGCCATCGGATGCCTGCCACGGCGCCGAAGCCGTATTCACAATGCTCGCCGACGATGCGGCAGTGGAACAAGTGGTGTTCGGCGAGAAGGGCATCCTCTCCGCACTTTCGAAAGATGCCGTCCACATTTCGAGCAGCACCATCAGCACCGCCTTGGCACGGCGCCTTGCTACGGAACACGCTGCACAAGGACAAGGCTATCTCAGCGCACCCGTTTTCGGACGGCCAGAAGCGGCGGAAGGCAAGAAACTTCTGGTGGTGGTTGCAGGAAGGCCGGAGTTGGTGGAACGCTGCACTCCGCTGTTCGACGCCATCGGACGCCAGACCTTCGTCATCGGCGCTGAACCCTGGCAAGCCAATGCCGCAAAGCTCTGCGGGAACTTCATGATCGCCAGTATGCTGGAAGCATTTGCGGAGGCGTTCGCCACGTTACGAAAGGCGGACGTGCCGCCGCGCGCGTTTCTCGAGATCATGAGCACGTTGTTCGGGTCGCCCGTGTATTCCAACTATGGGCGCTTGATCGCGGACGGGAAGTTCGAACCAGTGGGATTTGCATTGCACCTGGGATTGAAGGACGTTCGACTGGTGCTCCAAACCGCGGAAGAATGCGCCGCACCAATGCCGCTCGCCAGCCTGATACGCGATCAGCTCCTCTCGGCGATGGCGCACGGGCAGGCGGAGCAGGATTGGGCCAGCGTAGCGAAGGTTGCAGCACGCAACGCCGGCTTGTAGAGCGTTACCGAGCCGCGATCGTAAGGGAGTCGGTACCTTCGCCGGTTTTTTCACGGCTTCTCAGGCTCAGTGCGAACGCGGCAAACACGAGTATTCGCGCCACACGCGTAGCGCACGCACTTTCGCGTGCCGCGTCGCCACTCCGGGCGACGCACGGCGGTAGTAAAGATTCAGAGCGGAAAGCCCAGTAGCCGCCCATGGGTTGACAGATTACCCGAACAGGCGCATACTCCTGTTAGATGCTGACCCGAGACGAAAAGAACCGCGTGGCCCTGCTGCAAGGCACGCTCGATCTGCTGATTCTGCGCACGCTGGTATTCGGCGCACAACACGGCCAAGGGATCGCGCGCGCCATCCAGGAACAATCCGAGGACGTCCTATTGGTGGATCATGGCGCGCTGTATCCCGCCCTCCAACGTTTGGAGGAGAAGGGCTGGATTTCGGCCAAGTGGGGCAATTCCGAAAATAATCGCAAGGCACGGTTCTACACATTGACCAAGAACGGGCGCAAGCAACTCGTGGAGGAGACCAGCCAGTGGCGCAAGCTCGCGACGGCGATCGGGCGCGTACTGGGACCAGAGGAGGGCTAATCCATGTTTGGAAGGCGCAAGCGGAATCCGGAGGATTTCTCCGAGGAGCTTCGAGCCCACCTGGCACTCGAAGCACAGCAGCTTAAGAAGGAAGGCCTCAGCGCCGGCGAAGCAGAGATGGCGGCGCGTCGCAGGCTCGGCAACATTGTCCAGAGCGAAGAACGATTCTATGAATCCAGCCGTTGGATCTGGCTGGAGCAGCTTCGAAAAGACATTCATCTCGCATTTCGCCAACTGGCCCACAATAAAGGTTTCACCACGGTGGCGCTGCTGACGCTGGCGCTCGGTATCGGCGCCAATACAGCGGTCTTCACGCTGGTTCACGCGGTGATGTTGCAATCGCTACCGGTCGCGAATCCCAGCCAGCTTTACCGGCTGGGCGATACTGCCGACTGTTGCACACTTGGGGGGCACCAGGAACGCTTTTCCATTTACTCTTATTCGCTGTATCAGTATTTACGCGACCACACCCCGGAATTCGATGAGATGGCGGCGTTTGGGGCTCAAGCTGGGCGATTCAGCGTACGCCGAGGCAGTGTACAGGGTCTCCCCACGCCTTTGTTGGGCGAATTCGTATCGGGAAATTACTTCACCATGTTCGGAGTTCGCGCAGCAGCTGGCCGAACGCTGCTCGCCACTGACGACTCGATCGGCGCGCCTCCGGTGGCAGTGCTGAGCTATCGGACCTGGCAACAGCGTTACGCGCTCGATCCCAATCTGGTTGGTTCCACGTTCGTGATCAACGGAACCAGCTACACCATTGCTGGAATCGCTCCTGCCGGATTTTTCGGCGATACGCTGCGCGCCGATCCGCCGGATTTCTGGATACCGCTCTCGGCCGAGCCAATCGTGCGCGGCCAGAACTCGATCTTGAATCACGCCGGCGACCATTGGCTGTATCTTAATCGGGCGCCTCAAGCCCGCGGCTAGCCCGCCGCAAGTAGAAGCTGAGGCCAATCTCGAATTGAGGCAATGGTTCTTGGACCAGGCTGGCTCGAATATCGGCGCCGGGGAGCGCACCGCAATCGCAAACCAGCACATTCATTTGACGCCGGCAGGCTCGGGTGTTGGAACCCTGAGAGACAACTACAAACAGGGATTGCGATTGCTGATGATTGTGGCCGGGCTAGTGTTGCTGATCGCTTGCGCCAACATCGCAAATTTGCTGCTCGCTCGAGGGACGGCCGGCCGTATTCAAGCCTCCATCCGTCTGGCGCTCGGCGCGCCACGCCATCGGCTGATTCGCCAAACCCTGATCGAGAGTATTCTACTGGCAATGCTCGGCGGCGTTGCGGGTCTCGCGGTCGCCTTCATCGGGACCCGCGCCATTCTGCTGCTGGCTTTCCGCGGCGCCAGCTTCGTTCCCATTCAAGCATGGCCCTCGCTCCCAGTGCTCGGCTTCGCCTTTGGGCTTTCGCTCGTAACAGGCATGGTCTTTGGCATTCTGCCGGCCTGGATCTCCGCGCGCCTAGAACCGGCCGAGGTTCTGCGTGGCGCCAACCGGTCCACGGGGAATAGCTCCACGCTTCCGCAAAAGTCGCTGGTTGTTTTTCAGGCTGCATTGTCGCTGGTGCTGCTGGCTTACGCCGGCACACTTACTAAGAGCCTGAGCAATCTCGAACATCAGCAGTTCGGCTTTGAAACCAGCGGCCGCGTGATGGTCTCCGTGAGTCCTGCGTTCACTGGCTACAGTCCGGACCGGGTTCACGCGCTGTACCAGCAGCTTGAGCAGCGCTTACCGCAAATCGCCGGAGTGCAAAGCGCCAGCTTGTCGCAGTACAGTCCGATGGAGGGAACCAATTGGGACTCCGGTATTCACTTTGAGGGCCGTCCAGAGGGAACATCAGCGTCGTGGCTCCGCGTCAGCCCGCATTACTTCGAGACGATTGGTACGCGCCTGCTGCGCGGTCGCGTGATCGACGAACGCGATACCCCCAACTCACGGATGGTCACCGTTGTAACCCAGAACTTTGTGAAGAAATTCTTCCCCAATGAAGATCCCATCGGAAAGCGCTTCGGGATGGAGAACCAGAGCGATTATGAGATCATCGGGATCGTCGAAGACGCCAAATACTTGGATGCTCGGGATCAACCCTGGCCGACATTCTTCCTACCACTACTCCAGATGACCAAGGCTCATTGGGCCGAATCCGGCCTCGTGCGTTCGAATTTTATTCACGACATCGAATTGCGCGTGGCGGGCAACACCAAGGACCTGGAGCCCACGCTGCGGCGGACCATCGCCGAGATTGATCCGAATCTCACGGTGCTCAAAGTGAGAAGCTTCGGCGAGCAGCTCAGCGTCAACTTCAATCAGGAGCGGCTCCTTGCGCGGCTGACCGCCCTGTTCGGTTTGTTGGCGCTGGCAGTCGCCACGGTCGGACTCTACGGAATCACTTCCTATTCTGTTGTGCGCCGCACCAGCGAGATCGGTGTCCGCATCGCCCTGGGTGCTTCGCGCGCCGGCATCGTGAGTATGGTGCTCGGCAGCGCTGTGCTGCAGATCGGCCTCGGTTTGGCCATTGGCATTCCGGTAGCACTTTGGGGCGCCAACATCCTGGCCAATCAACTCTACGGAGTGAAAGCTCATGATCCGCTAATGCTGGCTGGTGCGACGGCTATACTGGGCGTTTGCGGAGTGCTGGCCGGATTGGTTCCCGCGTTTCGAGCAGCGGGTATCGATCCAATCAAAGCACTGCGCACGGAATGAGGTGCGAGGAGCATGTTACCGAACCGCGACCGTGAGGGAGTCGGCGCATTTTCCGCCAGAACGCTATTCGTATCTGAGCGCCACCATCGGATCCACATGCGTGGCGCGGCGCGCCGGAAGATAGCTGGCCAGTATCGCGATAGCGGCCAACAGCAGAGACACCGCGGTAAAGGTAACTGGATCAGTGGGCCGCACTCCCCACAAGAACTTTTCCAGCACCCTTGTCATTGCGAAAGCACCCGCGATGCCCAAGGCAACACCGATCGCCGCCAGCAGCATGCCCTGCCCCACCACCAGCGCCAGCACATCTGGGGCGCTCGCGCCCAGCGCCATCCGTAATCCCATCTCGTGTGTGCGCTGCGTCACCGAATAAGCCATCACGCCGTAGATTCCCACCGTCGCGAGAATCAGCGCCAGCGCCGCAAAGACACTGAGCAGCAGCGCAGTAAGGCGCGGCTGCGCGATGGAGCGAGAACGGATCTTCTCCATCGTGGCGACACTCGTAATCGGCAGGTCTTTTTCAACCGACCACACAGCGCTTTGAATGCTCCCGGCCAGCTTCACCGGATCGACTGAGGTGTGCACCAGCAGTGTCAGGTACGGCCATGCAAACGGATCTTGCAAATAGGATAAATACACTTCGGGTACCGGCTCGGCGCTCAGGCCCACTTGTCGGACATCGCCCACCACTCCCTGAATAGTGGCCCACGTCTTTCCATCGCTCGAGATGCGCGCACCAACGGGGTCCTGGTTAGGCCAGTATTTACGTGCTAGCGATTGGTTAACGAGCGCGACCAGGGGCGTTCCCATAGTGTCGCGCTCAGCAAAATCGCGTCCCTTCAGCAAAGGGATTCCGAGCGTGCGAAGATAGCCCGGCCCCACCACATTTACGTTCAAGTCGATTTTGAGATTGGGCCCCGGGTCGGGACGCCCTTCGATACTGAATCCAATGGAATCGCTGTTGTTGGTGAGCGGTGTGTCTGTCACTACCGCGGCAGATTCGACGCCGGGCAGTTGCTCCACGCGATGAAGAACTTGGGAAACGAACGGCGCTCGCGCCTGGGTCTCGGCATATTTCTTGCCACCGATGGATAAGTTCAAGGTGAGAACGTTTTCTGCACGTATCCCGGCATCCACGTTGTTGAGCAGCACGAAAGTCTTAATCATGAGACCGGCTCCGATCAGCAGTACCAGGGCCAGAGCAATTTCAGCCACCACCAGCGTGCCGCGAATCCGGTTGCGGCGCCTGTTCCCGGTGAGCCCGCGGCTTCCTTCTTTCAACGTGTCGTTGACGTCCAGCCGGGACGCTCCGAAGGCCGGCGCCAATCCGGCGATCATCCCAACCGCGAGCGACAGAAACAGAGTGAACGCGAGTACGGTTGCATCGATAGACACCGTGTCCAAAGCCTGCGTCGCGAAGGTGGAACGGACTAGCGTGACCAATCCTTCCATTCCCCAATACGCCAACAGCAGGCCGACCGCGCCCCCGGCCAAGCCTACAATAGCGCTCTCGGTGATGAGCTGCCGGATCAGCCGCAGCCGGCCCGCACCCAGGGCCGCGCGGACGACGAGTTCTCTGTGCCTCCCTGCGGTACGCGCCAAAAACAGGTTGGCGACGTTGGCGCAGGCGATCAGCAGAACGAATCCCACCGCGCTCGAGAAAATCATAAGCGCTGGACGAAAATTGATGGCGCAGGAATCGCGCAACGAGAGTACGCGCACTCCCGTATCCTTGTTGTAATTCGGATACTGGAGCTGTTCTTGCTTGGCGATGGTGTCCATTTCCACCTGCGCCTGAGTGAGCGTCGCGCCCGCTTTCAGACGCGCCACTACGTTCACGAAACCGTGGCCTCGGTCGGGATCGGGCGGCTGCGGCAGCACAATATCGGCGGGATGGTCGGGAGGGAATTGAAATGTTGAAGGCAAGATCCCGATCACAGTGAATATTTCATCGTTGAGTTTCACGGTCTTGCCGAGGACGCCCGGATCGCGCGCGAACCTGCTCTGCCACAGGCCTTCCGACAGCAGCACCACGTGATCCCTGCCCGGCTGAATCTCATCGGGAATGAAAGTTCGCCCGTGAACGGGGTCGACCTGCAGAAGCTGCAGCAGGCCGCCGGAAGTCCGAAGCCCACTGACATGCACAGGGCGATCGCCTCCAGTGATGTTGAAGGATCGCGGGACGTAGGCCTCCACTTGTTCAAAGCTGCGGCTCTCGGTTTTCCAGTCCAGGAAGTTGGGATATGAGGTGATAGAGCCGGTATTGGACCACAGCCTCATCAGCCGGCTGGAATCCGCGAAAGGCAACGGTCGCAGCAAAAAAGCGTTGACCACGCTGAAAATCGCTGTGTTGGCGCCAATGCCGAGCGCGAGCGTCAATATGGCGACGATGCTGAAGCCGGGACTGCGCCGCAACAACCGCACTCCATATCGCAGGTCTTGTGTGAGACGTTCCAAGGATGTCCATCCGCTCATTTCGCGTATCGCCTCCTTCAGCAAGGTTGTGTTTCCCAGGGTGCGCCGCGCCGCATGCACGGCCTCCCGCGGGCCCGATCCAGCAGCCCGCAGTTCTTCGGCTTCAAGATCCAGATGCGCGCGCAGTTCCCGTTCAAGATCGTCGTCGTGCATGGCGCTGGTAGATATTCTACCCTAGCTTGCCGCTTCATGGTAGACGTACTACCATCGTGAAGGGCAGGCTCCGTCCTGCCACCCAAATGGCCGCACCATGCGGAGTGCAAAACCACATATGGGATAGACTTTGTCTATTGGCAGCATTTTAAGAGGGGTTGTAATCAACAACCAAACTCAAAAGTCGGTCCTGCTACTGGCGCTGGCTGGATTAGCGTCGGCACTGTTTACGATAGCCACCTCAACCTTGGCTAACCGGGCGTTCGGATTTTATGAAGGATTCATCTTTGGCGTAGCAATAGCTGCATACTTCGTGCTTCATGAGGGTGTTCGATCGGCCGGGAGGGTGGTCGCATTCGTCGCCGCTTCCACCGCTGCATATCTCGCATCAGTTGAGGCGGCCTTCAAAGCGTTCGATCACTTTCCGGCGCACGCTTCGACGGGGTCGTCAGGCCCTGATATTCCCCTGCCGGTATTTTTCATCAGCGGGGCCGTCGGAGCGTTTATTATCTTTGGGGCGGCCTTTCTCCTGTTCGGCCCGAGGAATGTTACTTGGCGATCCTTGAGCAGGATTGTCTTGTGGTCCGGAATTGGGGGTTTTCTGGGGATTGTTGGCTGGATGCTCGGCTCTCTGCTGAAGCGCCCGAACGCCCAGTTCTTTCCACTGTTTATAATCTGGCAAACTGGCGTAGCTCTATCACTCGCGTTGTTGCTCTCGAGGGAAAGAGCAATTTTCACCGCCGCTCCACACGCGATCCCGGTTCGCCGATCCGGCAAGCCGGTCGCAATTCTCTTCTTCGCCGTGATCATCATTTTTCTTGGCTGGCAGGTTTCGAGGACTACGCAAGCGCAGCGGGCCCAGGGGCGCCGGATGGGAGCATTCCAGAAATCGCTGGCAGAAGCACCGGCTGACAAGAACCTCCCGCCAATACCACCCACGGCGCCCGAACAGGCCCTGGTTCTTGAGGATGTCGGCGGTCTTTTCGCCGAGAAACCATTCGTGAGAAACTCCGACGGACGCCCGGGATCAGCGGGCAAGTTCGCTCCCATTCCGCCGACACGAAGCTACTCTGTTAGCTACGTACCGCTAAAGGACGCACCTTTCGGAACGTACCAGCCCAGAATCACAGCTGGCGTGGAACAGTATCCGAATGCCGATTGGGCTCATTACAAAGCCAAATATACCGCCACATTCAATCCTGCCGTCGGCGATCCGAAGTATCTCGTCACAGTCACGAAATTCCAAAACAGAATTGTTATGGACACCTCAATGCGCGACAGCATCGGACACCTGTTCTTCGTGTGGCCTAGCGGTAACGTGATGGTCACCATCCGCTACGAAACCAAAGATATCAATGAGCAGGTCCTGAAGCGTTACCTCGAAAAGTATCCCAGTTCGCTGTGATTGTGCACTATCGATACATCCCCGGATACGCCGCCCGCATCTCCTCGGCTTGGCCGCGCGCGCTTTCAATCTGGATCAGCTTGCCTTTTCCGATTCCCGGACACCACGCGGCCGCATTCTGCCACTCGCGCTTGGAATCCACCAGCTCCGGCCAAAACGGGAAAATCCGGCACTGCGTGGGCTTGGCGGGATGGATGGAGCAGCCGTCTTCGCGCAGGAAATGGCATTGGCTGTGGCGCGGCATCCGCAGCCGGAGCAGGTGCCGGGTGCGATACACGTAGCGGCGCTCGAAGTCTCGCGGCCGCATCCCCACGAACTTGGCCATGCGCGCCAGATCGTCTTCCGTGATGTAAACAAACCCCTTCTGGCGGCAACAATTGGTGCAGCCGGGCTGGCATTCGAATCTTAGACCGGTCATTCCAGGGGGCTTCGAAGTCTATGGTAACGCTCCCTAACCGTTACGAAAATAAGTAGTCTAAAGGCTGGATGGAAGTGGAAGCGGGCAGCGCGGTCGAACGGGCGCGGTCCGGCGACAGCGACGCCTTTCGGCTGCTCGTCGAGCAGCACAGCCGAGCTATCTTCCGGCTGGCGTTTCGTATGACTGGAAATGAACAAGACGCTGAGGACGTTGTGCAGGAGACTTTTTTGCGCGCATACAAGCAACTTAACCGGTACGAAGCGCGATCCAGTTTCGCCACCTGGCTGTTCCGCATCGCTTCCAATTATTCGCTGGACTTGATTCGTATGCGCAAACGTCACGAAGACAAACGAGAACGGGGGGCCGATGAAGAACGGGACATCCTGCAATCGATTCCATTGGACACGCCGGGGCCGGAGCGAATGGCGTACGGCACGGAAGTGCGGGATCGCGTGAACGCAGCTTTGAACGAACTGAGCGCGCAGGAACGGGCGGCGTTCGTCCTGCGCCACTTTGAGGGCCTCTCGATTGAGGAAATCGGCGCGTCGCTCGGCACCGGGACGAACGCCACCAAGCACAGTATATTTCGCGCGGTGCAAAAGCTACGCAAGAATTTGGAGCCAGTAGTAGGGCATGCAAGATGAATCACATTAGCGAACAACAACTCGTGCTCCTGTATTACGGAGAGTCCACGGAGGCGGCCACAATCGACCAGCATCTGGTTGAGTGCGAAGCGTGCCGGAAGGAGTTTCGCGCGCTGCAGTTGGTGCTGAACACTGTGGATTCGGCGCCGGTGCCGGAGCGCGGCGCGGATTACGGAAAGGCCGTGTGGCAGCGGATCGAGAAGCGCATCGGCGGCCGGAAACAGCGCCGCTTTGCGCAGTGGTGGATCTGGGCTCCTGCCATGGCGGCATTGCTGGTGTCGGCCTTCCTGGCCGGCCGGCTGACTCATAAGCCGCTCGGGCCTGAGGTCGCAAAGAACCAGCAGCAGATTCGCGAGCGCATTTTAATGGTGGCCGTGGGCGATCACCTGGAACGCTCGCAAATGGTGCTGGCGGAATTGAGCAACGCGCCGGATCACAAAGGAAAGCTCGATATTACCGACGAGCGTGAGATGGCGTCGGAATTGTTGGATGACAATCGCCTGTACCGTCAGGCGGCGCGAAGCACGGGCGATACCGCAGTAGCGAATGTATTGGACGATCTGGAACGCGTTCTGCTCGAGATTGCCCACAGCCCAACAGAAGTTTCGAGCAGCCAGCTTGACGATTTGCGTCAGCAGATCGAAAGCCGCGGGCTGCTGTTCAAAGTGCGTGTGATGGGATCGCAGGCGCGCGAGCAAGAAGTTGCGCCCGCCCCCCAGAAGAATGGAAAGAAGCTGTAAGGAAGACTGAAATGACTCAAATATACAGATTTTTCGTGACGATAGGGATGTTGGCCGTGCCGGCTACGCTGGCACTCTCACAGAATCTCCCGGCGCCCCCGCCACCACCGGCCGCGTGGCCGTCGATTGCAACTATGCCGACGATGCCGACGATCGCGCCGATGCCTCCTATGCCGCCAATGGAAGCGATCGACGTGTGGGAATCTATGCCAACGATAGCGCCCGTTGCACCGATTCCTCCGATGCCCCCCATGCCGGCGATGGCGCCAATGCCTCCTCCAGCCCTCGAAGAACTCGCTCTGCTGGGTGAGCCGTTCGAAGCGCAGGACGATGAAGCGAGGCGTGCGCAAGAAGAGCAAAGGCGCGCGCAGGAAGAAGCCCGGCGTGCGCAAGAAGAGGTCCGGCGCGGCCAGGAAGAAGTGCGGCGGTCCATGGAACGTGATAACTCCGACTACCAGCGGGGCAAGTCGTATCTGGATCGCAAGGCATACGATAAGGCCATCGAAGCGTTCAATCGCGTGATTGAGAATAAGGGCAGCCGCGCCGATGGAGCCTTCTACTGGCGGGCGTACGCGCAGAACCGGGTAGGAAAACGCGACGAAGCGCTGGCCAGCCTTTCCGAATTGCAGAAGACTTATCCCAAGAGCCGCTGGCTGGATGACGCCAAGGCGCTCGAAGCCGAGATTCGCCAGAAAAGCGGCCAGCCGATCTCGCCGGAATCCGCGGCCGACGAGGATCTGAAGTTGATGGCGCTCCAGGCCCTCACCGAGAGCGACCCCGAGCGCAGCATTCCGATGCTCGAAAAAATTCTAAGGAGCAACAATACACCGAAGTTGAAGGAACGCGCCCTATTCGTGCTGGCACAGACCCATGGCCAAAAGTCTCGCGAGGTTTTGGCGTCCATCGCGAAGGGTGGGACCAATCCCGATCTTCAATCCAAAGCCATCGAATATCTGGGTGTATACGGCGGCCGCGACAATTTGCAGATTCTCGTAGACGTCTATAAGAGCAGTAACGATACCCAGATCAAACGCGCCATTTTGAACAGCTTCATGGTGTCGGGCAGCCGCGAGAACTTGTTGGCGGCCGCGAAGTCGGAATCAAACCCGGAATTGAAG
>Ga0182024_10019710_pt1 | contig 12401 bp, 9 predicted proteins | sample P32metaG_FD_120480 | JGI IMG/M metagenome (GOLD analysis project Ga0182024, IMG submission 120480) | Permafrost microbial communities from Stordalen Mire, Sweden - P3-2 metaG (Illumina Assembly) | ecosystem: Environmental > Terrestrial > Soil > Wetlands > Permafrost | place: Sweden: Stordalen...
ATCGAAATCCAGTTCGTGCTCTCGATCAACGAACTCGTAGCTCTCACGCACTCGCTCCACGTTCTCCTCGGACATCGAGGAAGTATCCCGCTTGATGCCGGGCAACGCCCACGACGGGCGGCATGGCTCGCGCTATGGCGAGCCGACAGGCGAGTTTCGCCAACACGGTCAGATCGACGTGCAGGCGCACGCGCTCGATCCGCCGAACCCGCAGGGGAGCCATCGCCCATTCGTTCTTGAGCCTGCCGAACTCGCGCTCGACCGCGCCGCGGCTGCGGTAGAGCTTGAGGCTGCGCTGTGACTCGCGCGGGATGAGTGGGTGCAGACGACGGCCGAGGTCGTTGATGCGATCGTCAAGCTACGCGCGCAGCTGTCCGCCGAAGGGCATGACTGCGGGGCAGCGACGATCGCCTATCACCTCGCCCAAGACCAAAAGCAAGTGCCCTCCCGCTCGACGATCTGGCGCATTCTCAGGCGTGAGGGGCTGATCGTTCGCCAGCGACAGAAGCGCCTGCACAGCTCGTTGATCCGCTTTGAGGCAGAGCTGCCCAACGAGATCTGGCAGGCGGACATCACCGCCTGGCAGCTGGCCTCGGGCGAGGTGGTCGAGATCCTCAACCTGATCGATGACCACTCGCGCCTGTTCTTGAGCTCGGATGCCTACCCGCGCGTCAAAGGAGCCGACGTCGTGCAGAGCTTGCACAAGGCGGTCGAGCTGCACGGCCTACCGGCATCGCTGCTCTCGGACAACGGCGCCGTCTTCACGGGCTCTTATCGCCGCGGCAAGGTCATCTTCGAGTCTGAGCCCGAGCGCCTCGGTGTTCTGTTCAAGAACTCACGGCCCTATCACCCGCAGACCTGCGGCAAGGTGGAGCGCCTGCACCAGACGCTCAAGCGCTACCTGGACAAGCAAGCTCCGGCCGAGGCGCTCTCAGAGCTCCAAGGCCAGCTCGACTCCTTCGCCCACTACTACGACACCATCAGGCCCTACAGGGCCCTTCACGGCCGCACACCGCTGCAGGCCTACAGCGCCCGGATCAAGGCCAGACCAGCCACTGCAGCCAGCCCAGACACGCACTTCCGAGTGCGCCAGGACAAGGTCGATCAGACCGGCAAGGTCAGCCTGCGCCACATGTCAAGGCTCTACAAAATCGGCATCGGCAGAGCGCACAAGGGCCGCTCGGTCAAGCTCTTGATCGCCGATCAGAGCGTCCGCGTGATCGACCTGAATGGCGAGCTCATCCGCGAGCTGACGCTCGATCCCAGCCGCAACTACCAACCGCTAGCGCGCGACTGAGCTGTCTACTATGTCCCGGGACATCTGTCTCCGATGTCTTGAGACACAACAAAATGGAGCTAGGGGGACTCGAACCCCCGACCTCCTGGGTGCGATCCAGGCGCTCTCCCAGCTGAGCTATAGCCCCGTATACGCGTCTGGAGTGACGGTGCGCGAGGCATCCAAGTGTAGTCATCGACGAGAACACGCGAGCGCAGTATGGTTTGTCGGCGCAAATGGGATTGCTCGATGACGCCATACGCGAGCATCTGGAACTCAAGCGCCGTCGCGGCGCAGATCCGGGTGAGGTCGCTCGTGAGCAGCGGGAGGCTCTGGAGCCGGTTCCGCGCGACGAGCGCTCGGCGGCCGCTGGCGATGTCGTCGTCGCCGAGGACGCTAGCGAGGATGGGACAGCCGGCAACGCGGATGTCGCCTCCGCAGGCGCCGACGGCCCGGCTCCGGTCAGAGCCGAACCGCTCCCGGATGATCTGGCTGTCACTCCGGTTAGCGCGGCGGACAGCATTGATCCCTCGAACGTCGTCCAGGAGACCGCGGAGCTGGACATGCAGACGGTGCTGGATGGGCATGGGGATGCAACGGTCGCCGAGGCTGATGAGGCTCCCGAAGAGGAATCGCTTGAATGGGAGGTCGCAGGAGACGCCGCGGTCGAGCCGCAGGCCGATGTGAGACCCGAGGCGCACGACGGTGCTGGGGATGTCGACGCTGCGCAGCGTGGCGAGGATGTGCTCGAGGAGACGCCTGATTTCCTGCGCGACACTCCCGAGCAGGACCGTCTGTGGTTCGAGCAGCGCCCGCCGCGGGACTTCGACTTCGACAAGTAGCCTTCGCGCCGTCACGCCCCCGTGGGACGTGTGGCCTTCTCCCCTAAACTCAGGGCGCTGGGGCCATAGCTCAGCTGGGAGAGCGCCTGCTTTGCAAGCAGGAGGTCACCGGTTCGATCCCGGTTGGCTCCACTCGAAGAAACGCCTGGTAACGGTCCTGTTCTGCGACTCCGGGCAGCTGCCGATTCACGTCAGGGACCAAGTAGGGACCAAGTAGCGCCCGCGAGGAGGGCGCAGTCCGGCGGGGTCATGGCGTGTGGTCACGTCCCACCGGAAGGTGTTTCAAGCAACGGGACTCGCTGGCGGTCCATCGGTCGCGTCGGTTACGAGACACGCTGCCACGGAATCAGCACCGCGGGACGTCCGGCCCTTCCTGTCGTTCATCATCTCGGCCATGTGGCTGGCCGACTGTCGAATTCATGGACTTCGCCGATTCGGCGGAAAAGATCCTCATCGCGTGCGCATCGACGCCAAGCTCGTCTGTCTCATCGGAGCGAACGAGGCGGGCAAGTCCACGGTTCTGGACGCGTTGGAGTTCGCGCGCAGCGGCGACCCGATTCCCCCCGGCGATCGGAGCCGCGGCCAGGCCATTGCTGACGATCGAACGATCGTCAAGCTGCAGTACCGCCTCGACGATGGCGACCGCGCCGCGTTGGCAAGCATCGCCCGCGACGGCGACGGCCCTCAAGACGTCCAGTGGTTCTTTCTTGAAAAGCTCGCTGGCGGCGAGACTAACTACTTCGCCGAACCCGATCTGGTTCGGGATCGCACGCCGCGGCGAACGCTATACACAACGCTTCTCGCGCGCGCACGCGACTGGTGGCCGCCTCGCGAGACCGAGAGCGAGGATGTAGACGAGCAGCCGGCGCCCGACGAGCCAGAGCCGGAGCCAACTCTCGCCCCGGACCAGGGTCGCGTGCAGCAGATCACCAATGCACTAGCGAGCGACGAGTCGACGCTTCCGGAGGTCGTCCCACAACAGTTGCGCGAGCTGGCCAACGAAGTCGATTCGCATGACGCCGATCTGGCAGCGGAGCTACGTCAGCTTGCCGAGACCGAGGAGGCCGAGGCGCCTGACTTGCAGGTCAACAACATGCTCTGGCAGCGGACGCCGCAGTTCGTACGCTTTGACAACCGGGCGCGCCAGCTCGAAAGCGAGTATGAGGTCAACGCCGCGGATGTCTCGCCTGGCACGGCGTTGAGCAATCTCGTGCAGCTCGCCGAGCTGGACCTCGCCGGCCTGCGGGCGGCGGTAGCCAACGGCGAGACTGGGACCGTCCGCGACATCCGCGAGAGGGCGAACGACACGCTTGCCAGGAAGATGGAGGCGTGGCAGCAGGACCCACCCATTACGGTCTCGCTGGAGACGGAGGGTCCGCTTCTGCGCATCCACGTGAAGTCGGGCACCGGACCGACAATGGCGTTTCGCGAGCGCAGCGACGGGCTCCGCCAGTTCGTCGCCCTAGTTGCTTTGGCTGCGCATCAGCCGAACCCTGTGCCGCCAATCCTGCTTATCGACGAGGTTGAGACGCACCTCCACTACAACGCTCAGGCCGATCTCATTGAGGTTCTAACTGAACAGAACGCTGCCAGCCAGATCGTCTACACGACGCATTCCGCCGCATGTCTGCCGCAAGACCTCGGCCTTGGTGTGCGTGTCGTGGAAGGACTCGGCGAGCGCACCGCGAGCACCGTTCGTCAGAACTTCTGGCGCGACGAGCATCCGGGTCTGGCCGCGCTTCTCATGGCGATGGGTGCGTCGTCGCTCGTCTTCGTGACGCTTCGTCCCTCCATCATCGCGGAGGGAGGCTCCGATCTCATCCTGCTCCCGACGCTATTCCGCGAGGCAGTCGGCATCGATTCGCTCGGCTTCGCAATCGTGCCCGGCGCCGCGACAACTCCACCCGAGAAGATCGCTGGCCTCGGTCTCCAGGGCGTCAGAACGGTATGGGTGCTCGATGCAGACGACGGCGGTCGCGAACGTCGAGCGCAACTCATCGACAGCCAGATCCCTGAGGAGCGCATCCTGCTTGTCATGGGCGATGGCGACTTAGAGATCGAGGACCTCATCGCACCCGAGACGTACGTGCAAGCTGTCCAGCTCTACCTTGACGATGTCGGCGCGTCGGCTACGTTCGCGGAGACTGATCTACCGGGCGAAACCTGCAAGCGGCCCGACGCAGTCGAGGCTTGGTGTAACGAACGTCAGATTCGTCCTCCATCCAAGATCGTTGTCGCGAACAAGATCATCGACCTCGTACATACCCTGCCGGTGCTGGACCCACAGCAAGCTGAGAACATGCGTCAATTACACGGTCGCGTCGTGGCTCTGTTCCCGAGCTGAGACTTGTAGTCGAGAACGTCGCGGCCGATCGCACGATGCAGGGCGTTTTGGACCGACTCAGTTCCATCGACGTCCCGTAGCGGAGCAGCGTTGCAGCGAAAGTTTGGCTAACCGGACTGTACAGCCAAAATGCCGACGTAGCTCAGTCTGCTAGAGCGTTTCATTCGTAATTAAGGGTCGCGCCTGAGACCGCCCGAGTTTCCTGGTGTTAGAGCCGGATTTCACGGGCCGTCGCGTGCGAGACTGTTCCATAGATGTTCCATCGAAGTACGCGTAGCGCGGTCATTCCGCGGTGTCGGCGAGCAAGCGTCGTTGTCGTTAGGAGCTGCGCCGCGTAGCCGCTTTCGACGCTCGCGTGGCCGGCCGACGATAGGTCATATGGCGTCGCATGAACTCGTCGAAGCGAGGCACCGTGAAGTCGATGTGCCCGTAATCCTCAGTTGCGTATATCAGCCCGCGATCGACAAGTTTCTGGCGGATCGTCGATAATGCGGTGGTCGTAGAACCCATCGCCTTCGCAACCGCCCCGACCTTGTACGGCCCGCTTCCCAGCTCCGCCATCGCGCGCAAGTAGCGGCGCTCCTTCTGGGTCGCACGCTGAATGCGCACCTCGTAGATACCGCGATCGAGAGCCTCCTCGGCACGGGGTCTGGCGACCTCAACGTCCTCAGGAGTTATCGGAGACGACCGCGCGAGATTCCAGATGTGCTTTCCGTACTCCTGGATATAGAACGGATAGCCTTGCGTGAGCTCCAACGTCAACTGGATAGCCGCCTCGTCGTACGTCGCACCCTCTCGCTCGGCCGGAACGACGAGAGCCGCGCGGGCGTCTGTTGGAGAGAGCGCGCCGATGCGCGGAAAGCGGAATAGCCGCTCGGCATAGGAGCGCGCCTCTCCGGCCAGGCCCGGAATGTGCGGCAGCCCCGCGGCGGCAACCGTCAGAGGAAGCCCCTTCTGCACGGCTCGGTGCAGCGCACTGATAAGCGCTCGAAACTCTGCCTCGTGCGCGAACTGGATCTCGTCGAGGAAGAAGGCGATCCCGACCCCCTTGTCTCTGGCCGCTCCCCCAAGCTGGAGGAAGAGCTCGATGAAGTCCTCCGTTAGGCGTCGCTCCTGGAGCCTCTTGGGGTCGATCGAGAGCTCGAAGCCATTGGGGTCGGTCAGCTTGAAGACGCTCAGGGCCGACAGCCCGGTGCGGACTGCCTCCCCGACCTTCTTGCTGAGCTTCAGATCTCGCAGCATGCGCTCGACGTCTTTGCCGAGCAACTCCGGCAGACTGCTCTCCGGCGTCAGCTCGTGGAAAGCGCTGAGGTAACCCGCCCCCTCTGAGTAGTCCTCGAAGGCGTTTAGGAGCACCGTCTTGCCTACGCCGCGAAGGCCTGTGATGATCTGGCTCTGCTCAGGCCGCCCGGCGCGCAAGCGAGACAGAAGGATCCTGAAGTTCTGGATCTCTTCGTCTCGACCGGCAAGCTCGTTCGGACGGGTGCCCGCGCCGGGTGTATAGGGGTTCTTGATCGGGTCCATGCGCTACTTAGCCTCTGTTATAGCGACTTATCCATAGAGCATGGATAACTCGCGATAAGTCTGGAGAACCCTGACGAGTCTCCACACGCGCCCTGGCCGCGAACGCTGCATAGCTGGGAGGGCTGCCCGGTCCAGGAGGCTCGTATGATCCTGCGTAATGGAGATCATCCCCGACAAGCGCAAAGTCGTCGGCCTTATCGAGCACGCGCATGAAGGCAAGATCTGCCTGCCCAACTTCCAGCGCGACTTCGTCTGGACTCGCGAGGAAGTTGCAGACCTGGTGCGCTCGATCATCCGCGGCTACTTCATCGGCTCGCTCCTGCTGCTGCGCTGCGACCCCAACGCGCCGCCCTTCGCTCCTGAGTTCCTGCGCGGGTCCGAGCCGCCACTTAAAGATCCGCGCCCGGAGCATTTGGTGCTCGACGGCCAGCAACGCCTCTCGTCGCTCATGTACGCGCTGACGGCGCCTGATCTCTCGCTCAAGGACTCGAGTCAACGTCGCTGGTTCTTCGTAAACCTCGACGTTCTGCTCAACGAGCCCGACGGCGACGAAGTTGTCTTCGATCGAGCCAAACGCGAGCTGCGCGGGCTCGACGACGTCGAGACACAGTACGAGCAACGGATGCTTCCGTGCACCGTACTTCTGACGCAACAGCGCTTCTACGAGTGGCGCGATGGCTTCGAAGATTGGCTGCGACAGACCTCGCCCGATGACCTCGACCGCTATCGCTCGGAGTGGCGCGACGGCTGGACGACCGCCGTGACCGCTTTCCAGACGTTCGAGGTTCCGCTCGTCGAGCTACCGCGCGTCGACGAGGGCGACGGCGAGTCGATCGGCCGCGTATGCGCGATCTTCGAGAAGCTGAACTCGACGGGCGTCGACCTTTCCGTCTACGACCTACTCACCGCGCGGCTGTATCGCTCGGGCATCCGGCTGCACGACCTTTGGAACGAGGCAGCCGAGACGCACGCTCGACTCAAAGCGTGGTCGAAAGGTAAGGCCGACGAGCACAAGTTCGGCGTCCTCGTGTTGCGCACGCTCGCTCTGCTGCGCGGGCTCGATCCAAAGCCGCGCATCCTGATCGACCTGGAGGGTCGTCGCCTCGCGCCACCTTCCGTGCCGTGGCAACTCGGGCCAAACCAGAAATGGGATTAGTGCGTCACCGGGTTCAGGGTCTGCGAGTTGCTTATTACCGTGACTGACGCGCTGCCACGAGTAAGCGCGACATAGAGCTCGGGTGCTGTGTATCGGTCGGCGTCGAGGAGGATCGCGTGGTCATATTCCAGGCCCTTGACGAGCAGCGGCCGCGAAACAACCCGTCGCTCCAAGCGACGTCCAACGATGCGCGTGTGATTGCGTAGCCGAGTAAGTGCAGCGCGCACCGTCAGGGCGGGGTCGAGCGCCGCCTGATGTAGCGCGACGAGCACTTCTCGCCATGCTTCTCGGCAGTAGGGTCGGAAGCCAGCGAGCTGTTCCAAGCTCAAACAAGCAGCACGCACGTTTTGCGGACTCGGATCGGTGAGCAACCGATTAACGGCCTCGCACTGGCCGCTCAACTCAGGTTTACTGGGCATCGCGATGGCCTTTCCCTCTGCGAGTCGCTTGCGAGCGGCGGATGCAAACTTATCGGCGACTCCGGTGGCGCAGTTCACGGCGAATTGCACGACCCCGCTCGCAACCTGCGGGGGATCACTGGAGTCAACGAGATCGGCGAGCTTCAGAAGCTCCTTTGCTTCCAGCTCCTCCATGACGCCGTAGCTACCGTTGAGCCCCTGAGCGACCTTTGCGCAATCAGGGCGAAACTGTCCGAGCGCCACGACCGAGCCGCCGGCGTTGGCTTGCGCAAGACAGGTTGTTGTTCTCGCCTGGGGGCCGTAGGCTTGTTGCCAGGCGACTGGTGCGTCAGCGATCGCTATCGCTTCTCCGTTCAATAGCGGCGCCCGTATTGACTGCAACCACTGTCCAAGTTGCGGATTCGTACTTTGCCACCGGTACGGAGTCGGCGCCATGACCAGCGGCGGGAAGTTCGGAACCACGTCGGCGTCCCAGCTGACCGGAACGTTGGCGCCGAAATCAAAAAGGCCCTGCAGCCTGTCTCCGAGGACAAGCGTCGGTAGGATTTCCTTGAGGGCGAGGATGACGGCATGTTGGTCGACGAGGCAGTCCTGATACTCATCGACGACAACGACGTCGTAGCTGGCTAGCAGCATTCGCCGAACAGCCGTCGTGCGTATAGCAAGCACCGCCGCCGCGTGATACTTCTTGGATTCACCCCACTCGGGCTCCTCGGGTGCGTCGAGGTGCGAGAGCTGCGGAAAATGCCGGACGAGATCGAAGCACCACCCGTCGATCGTCCGTACCGTTGAAGCGTGGGCAGGGATGTCAAACGAGCGGCTTCTACGCCGCATGGCGTCTACGCCAGCGTGGGTATGAGTGAGTACAAAGGTCCGCCTGCCTTTCCTCGCCATGCTGGCGCTAAATGCAGCGATGAGGTGGGTCTTGCCGGCACCTGCTGGCAATTCGATCGAGCACGGTAGATTGGCGCTGACAAGCTCGACTGCGGCGGCGAGCTCATCCTCGCTATCCATCGCCGCCTGGTGTTGCTGGTCGCGGAGCGGGAGCGCTATCCACATACACCGCTTGCTGGAGGGTGAGCAGTCCGGCACCGAGGCTCGTGTCTTTCAAGGTCTTCCAATGCTTGACGACGAGTTCAGCCAGTTGTTCGCCGCCGGACTCGCGCTTGAACCAGGCTCGTGAGCTATCTGAGTCCGTCCCCGACAAGTTGTCGCCCTTTGCCGCAGAGGCAATTGCACTGCGGACCGCGTCACGGTCCGCGCCGTCGCCTATCCAAGCGACGGGATCAAGACCGACGAGCGAAGCGTCACCGAGCCGGGCTTCGACCGCCTGTCTGACGGAATCGTCGTCGCGATCCTCGGCGGCGGCAGCGAGAAACTCCCCGAGTCCCTCGTCGGGCAGGTTCATAACGATCTCATCCTCCAGCGCGCAGCCTCGAGTCCAGCGGACGACGGTTGCGCCAACTGCCTGTGCATGTGCCACCGCCGAGTCAACGGTCTGGTCATCGTTGTCCATGACGACGGCAACGGGATACCCGAGCTGGGCGTAGACCGCAGCGCGTCGCGGCGGCATGTCACCCCCACCGCCATTCACGACGGCCAGTCCGGCTGTTACCGACGTTACGGTGTGGAGGTCCGTGCGACCTTTGTCCCATGTAGCGAATAGCTGGCGCATGAGCCCGACCTCGGTGGCGCCCTCGCCGACAATAATCGTCTTGCTCAGTAGCGCCGCAGGGCCTGATCTCACAGTCCCCTGAATATCGTCAAGCTCACCGGGCACCGGCTGCACCGTGGTCTTGCCTTCGTGAGATGCGACGACAGCGAGGTCGGTCGCGACAAGGGCGCTGACCGCTACCGGCGAGTGCGTCGTCAGAAAGACTTGCAGCCGGTTGGTCGCGGACCGCTGTTTCAGGTAGCGCAGCGCGTGGGCGAGACGGTGCGGCTCCAGCCCATGCTCGATCTCGTCGATTGCGACTATCGAGCCGCCCTCCACGCCCTCCTCCTGAATCGAAAGGCTCGTCAGCCGTCGGGTGCCGAGACCGTGGTTCGTAAGCGGCACGTCCTCCTCATGCAACACAAGAGAATAGGCCCCGGACGTACTCGTCGGATCGAGACCGGCTCGGAGACGCCCATATTGTGCGCTCCCAAGCTCACGCGAGCGCTGCTTGACATGGTCAGCAGTCTGCTGAAGCTCTGTGGGCGGTGCGTCGAAAACGGCCTGCCGCGCCTTCCGCTGTGCGTCGAGAATCACGGAAGTCGCATCCGATCGATTCTCGGTCATGCCGGCGAGCGCAGAGGCACGCGCCCATCGGAGATGGAGGTCGATGTATTCGCCGACGCGAAAGAACCCCAACCGCTGGCGCTGAGTGGCGCTGATCGCACGTCCGTCGTCCTCGCCGGGCCTCACAATTTGCCATGTAGGCTCGAGAGTGTCATCTACCTTCAGACGAACGATGAGACATTCCTCTGCGCCGTCTACCGGATCGTGTTCAAGGGTGCCGTCCGGGCGGATACCGCTGCGATCCTTACCGAAGGTGCCCTCCTGGATTAGTTGATCCGGCAACGCCGCGATGACCACGTCGATAGCGATGGGCGTCGACGTGTCGCACTTGTAGAAATCAGCGTCGGTGAACTGAGGGTTGTAGCTTCTACTAAGCGCCAGACCCATTGCGTCCAGGAGTGTGGTCTTGGTGCTGTCGCCTGGTCCCACCAGGCAGGCAAAATCAGACGGAATGTGCCAGCAACAGCTCTTGATGCCGCGAAAGTTGCTGATGGCGAGCTTGCGAAGCTTCATGAGGTGCCCGCCATGCTAATGGTCCGCCTTGGGCGGCAGCACCGACGCATGAAATCTGGACGCAGCTCGCCAGGAGAAGCTAGCCGTGGAACGCACGTCGGCGCAGCCGTCTACGGAATGCTCTCAACCACGTCTTGTCGAACAGTCTGACCGCGCCCGATCGTCACGGTTTGCGGGCGCGTTTTGATCCGCTGGCCATTGCTGAAGGCGTTTGCGAATGTGCCAGTGAGCGTATACGTGCCGGGAGCCAGTGGAATCCTCCCGAACTTCCCGTCCGTGACTGACTGAGTTGCGACGACCACGGTGCCCGCAGCGTTGCTGACCGTGATCGTTCCTGCTCCTGGGGTTCCGCGACGAGCACCGCACCGCGGTTCTGACCAGTGACGAAGCGGCCCACCGTCAAGGAAGAACCCGGAGACGAGCTCGGTCGGTCCTCGCGTCACCAACGGCTCGCTTAGCCCTGGTCCACGAGCCGCCGATCCCGAGCACAACGGGTTCACCCAAACAGTGATGACCCTTACGTGCCGACCGGGACGAGGACTCTGCCTGCGGATTGTCTGGACCGTCGGTCGTTCCACCGGCGCGCCCAAAAGCCGCAGAGTGCAACCAGCCTTCGCGGCGCGTGGACGCGCCACCACAAGGACCAGTCCCGTCAATCGCGGCACACGGCATATCGCCGCGCGTACCGGCGGTTCGGTGCGATGCGCGCCCGCTGCACCCACGACTCCGAGGCCAAGCAGAACAAGCACCAGCGCCGCCACAAGACCGAACGCCAAGCGAAGGACTCGGGTGCGCGCCGAACGGAGACCTTTCATGAGATCCACAGAAGATCATTATATACGCTCGGTTCGCACGGCCGGAATCGGTCCCGAAGGATGCTTCAGTTCGCGACGGCCGGCTGACCGGATGCGGCGCCAGAGTCGCCTGGGAAGACGAGCGCGCGGCATCGAAAGCGGTGTCCATCAAAGACAGAGATCGCAATGTTCAGTCTGGCTCACCAGCTGATCGAATGACCTGTCCCGAGCGTCGGGAGGTCGGATGGTGAGCGGTCGTGATGATCGACATAGTCCGGCTCAACCGTGACACGCCGGCGGATGGTCGGCGCTGGCGCGTAACAGCTCGTCGCTGTAGCTGAACGCAACCAGCCGATCGGGGGTTATGGCGAGCGCGTCTTTTGGTTCGCTTGCGCGTTGGCGCTCGACGGTCAGGTCGGACCTACCGCCGTCGGCGGTTTCCGAACGGAACCGAAGGGCAAACGGACGAGCAGGTCCTCCGATCGTGACCTCTGCTACTGCTATACGCAACGCCATGGGTCTGCTGAGTGACTGGCGTGCAGGTGCGCTCGGGCAGCGAATCGGACGCCTCTTTGAGCCGCCGCTGAAGCTCGCCGACTACGACAGGGCCGCTGAGGTCGGACGGCAGAGCCGACGTATCCTTGAGCCGGTCGCGCGGGAGCTTGGCGTCGACTACGACCGCTCGTACATGACGGCGCCCCGCTCGGACGCTGAGCTCGTGATGAACGCCATGTTCTGCGGCTCCGACCTGCTGGAGCCGTTCGCATCCGTTGAGAGCTGGCCGGTTGACGACTTCGGGCGAGGAACCTCGAAGCCTGAGGCGCAAAGAGCGGCGGACCACGTAGAGGAGGCGCTGCGCACAGGCGAAGGGCGCGACGCCATCTCTGTCATGGCGCAAGGTTACGGCCGCGCTCTGGCGGCGACCTGGCGCAGTTCAGCCGCGATGGACGAGTATCGGGACGTGGCCGATCGGTTGAGGGAGAGCGCCCTCGCAAGCGAGCAGCTAGCCGAGCTTGTGGCAGCGACTTGGCCCGCGCGCGGATACGAGGCGGTGCTGGAGCGGGTCGCGCAAGCCGACGCGCACCGCATGTTCGAGATCGATAACCCCAACGCGATGGCGGACCTACGCGCCTACGCTCGTCAAACGCGCGCGATAGCCGAGGCCCTCGCGGTGGCGATGTCCGCACGCTTTGACGAGTTTGCGGATGCGATTCTTGGGCCGGTGTACCAGGTCCACCCCGGCTACATGATC
>Ga0182024_10019711_pt1 | contig 12401 bp, 1 predicted proteins | sample P32metaG_FD_120480 | JGI IMG/M metagenome (GOLD analysis project Ga0182024, IMG submission 120480) | Permafrost microbial communities from Stordalen Mire, Sweden - P3-2 metaG (Illumina Assembly) | ecosystem: Environmental > Terrestrial > Soil > Wetlands > Permafrost | place: Sweden: Stordalen...
CACGAAACCACGCGCCATGCGATTTTCTCTCCATCAAAACGACAGATTTTTGGATTCGACGACCGAGTGGCCATGTGCGCCCCGTGTCGCTTCGCGCCAGGTATTCCGAGAAAGTAGGGCACCGTGCAAACAGTCAGAAGCCGGAGTTTTGTGTTTGGAATCATGCTCGGCCTGATGGTCGCGGCAACCAACTCGGCCGACGCCACGAATTATTACTGGGACGCCAACGGCTCGACTGCTGGCGCAGGCGATACTCCGAGCGGAACCTGGGGCTCGAGTGCGTTTTGGAATACCAACACGACTGGCGGCAGCGGAACGTTCATCACCACGACCGGCACGGGCGACGATCTTTCGTTCATTGCGACACCGGCCGCCAACAGTGGCGAGAATCCTTTCACGGTCACAGTGAGTGGGACGCAAGATGCGCATTCACTGACATTCCAATCGTCAGGAGCCACGACGCTTTCCGGCTCAGGCACGATCGATCTTTGGGGCGGTGGAATCAGCGTGCCGCAGATCGCTTATGGCACGACCTCGCAAGGGGCCGTGACGATTTCAGCCGCGATTTCTCTCGAAGCCGCCCAGGTCTGGACCAATAACTCGGTCAGCGCGCTTTCGGTCGAGGGCAATGTCGCCAACGGTGGCAATACGCTGACGATCGGCGGGGCCGGCAACACGACCTATTCCGGCGCGATGAGCGGCACCGGCGCGCTCACTAAAACCGGCCTCGGCACTCTCACCGTGACGGAAGCCAACAGTTTTTCCGGCGGCGTCACCGTGGCCGGCGGAATGCTGACCGTAGCATCCAGCGGCTCTTTGACGACGGGAAGCGGCAAGAGCATCTATGTCGGCTACACCGGTCCCGCGGCGATGACCATTCAGGATAGCGGATCGGTCACCGCCAGCGAACTCGACGTGAATTTTCAAGGAACGTCGGCGGCCAGTCCGTCAGTTTTGACATTCACCGGTGGCTCGCTCAGCGTCAGCGGGCAAACGTACATCGGTCGCGCCGCAACACTCGGCGATTCCAGCACGACGAGCGCCGCCGTTTACCAGAGCGGCGGCACAGCGACTTTTTCCGGGCTCATCACGGTCGGCTACAACGGAACGGCATCCAGCCTCTATGACATCGACGGAGGAGTTCTGACGGCCAGCGCCGGACTGTTGGTCGGCGGCAATTCCGGTAACGGCAACAGCGGCCAGGGCAATGGCGTCCTCAATATTCATGGCTCCGGTACGGTTAACGTTTCCGGCGGCTCCGGACTCTTGATTGGCCAGGATGCAAACGAAACGACAAGCGGCAGCCTTAATCTTTCCAGCGGCACACTCTCAGTTACCGGAAACGTCACGCTCGGAAGCGGCGGTGGGATTGGCACGCTCAGCCGTAGCGGCGGCAGTTTTTCGGTCAGCGGCGGCTTGGCCGTAGCCGGCAACGCCACTTTGATATTGGACGCGACGACTGGCTCAGTCGCAACCTCGTTTGGCGGCGGCCTCAGCCATAGTGGACTGGGAACGCTCGTCGTCGTTCCGGTTACCGGCGCACTGGGAGCTGGGGAAGCAGTCAGCTTTGGCACGAATCCACTGCCGGGAGGCAGCACGATTATCGGTCCTTGGGCCGTCCGCGAAACGTCGGCCACAAATACCACGGGCGACTTCCTGACTACGACCGGCACCGGCCCCTATCAACTCACGACAGCCACATATGACAGCACGAACTTCAGCGGTGCAACGAGCAGTTCAATCGTGAATGTCAGCGGAACGCCCTCGGTTACCAGCAGTATCACCGTGTCGGCGATGAAGGTGAGTGGCACGGCTACAATCAGTAGCGGCCAGACCTTGACGCTGGGCTCCGGCGGAATGATTCTCAACGGCGGTACGGTCACCGGCGGGACACTGGCCTTCGGCGCAACGCCGCTCGTGTTTGCCGGAACTGCCAGTTCCAGCACGATTGCGTCGTCGATTCAGAGTAGCGCAGGGCTGGTCAAGTTTGGGCCGGGCACGCTGATTCTCTCGGCTGACAATAGTCAAACTCTCAGCGATACGCTGTTCATCAACGACGGAACGCTTAACGTCCGCAACTCGGGGGCGCTCGGAGCTGGCGGCACAGGCAGCCCGGTGACGGTGGCGACCGGCGCCGCCCTTGAATTGCAAAACAACGTTTCCATCGCAAATGTCCCGATCACGCTGAACGGCTCCGGACCAAGCGGAGGCGGATCGCTACGAAACGTTCAGGACAATAATTCGCTTGGCGGCGAGATCAGTCTTACGAGCAACAGCCAGATTAACACGGCCGCCGGAACATTGACGCTTTCCGGCGCGATTCAAGGTTCTTACACGCTCACCAAAGCCGGGAGCGGTACGCTCGTCATCGCCGGCTCGAGCGGCAGTGCTTTCCCGGCCGCCGTGCTGGTCAGTTCCGGCACCATGCGGGTGCAAAACAGTGACGCCTTGGGTTCGGGTGGCGGCTTGGTCAGCGTGGCGGTGACGAGCGGCGCTACGCTCCAACTTCAAAACGAAATCGCCGTGCCCAACGTCCTGCTGACGCTTTCAGGAACCGGCACGGGCAGCAACGGTGCGATCGAGAATGTTCAAGGAAGTAATTCGTTCGCCGGAGCAATCACGTTGGCCTCCAATAGCCAAGTCAACATCGACTCGGCCAGCGACACACTCACCCTCAGCGGTGCCATAGGCGGCAGTTTCGCGCTGACAAAAGGAGATGCCGGAACCCTGATTCTCGCGGGGACCAACAGCTTCACCGAATCGCTGAGCGCACTGAGCGGAACGCTGAGAGTCGCCAGCGTCAATAACTCGGGAAGCTCCGGCCCACTGGGAGCGGGAACCGCACCGATCAGCTTGGGCAGCAGCGGTAATACGGCCACTTTTCTCTACACAGGCTCCAGCGCTACGACCAATCGGGCTTTCACGATGGCGGGTCTCGGCGGATTGTTTTCAAGTGCAAACAGTCTTGGACTAACCGGCGTGATCGACGGCAATGGCGGTCTGACTCAAATGGGAGCCGGCACCTTCACGCTCGGCGCGGCCAATCTTTATTCGGGACCAACGACGGTGACGACTGGCACGCTGGCGGTTTCCAGCACCGGATCGATCAATGGCACAACGTCCATTTCCATCGGGCCAGGCGGAATATTGCAAGTGACCGCCGGCAGTAGCTCCGGCGGCCAACTTCCAGACAGTGGCAACATCACGCTTGCGGGCGGCAGCCTCACATTTATCGATAACGGAGCGACGAATCCCGGCGAACTCGCCGGGGCGCTGGTGCTCAATCCAGGGCAAAATAACGTCACGGCGAGCAACAGCGGATCGGGCACTCCGTACTTGCGTTTTGCCAGCGCCCCACTTTCGCACACCGTCGGCGCAACGGTGGATTTCACGTCGACCAGCGCTGCGGTCGAATATCAGACGAATCCTCCGGCGCTTTCCAACGGCATCATCGGCGGCTACGCGTTCACCAGCAACGCCGGTTTCACCACCGTCGATTTTGCCACGCTCACATCAACCACGCCGTATACGATTCAGGCGTATGCGAGCTACACCACCGGCAACCTGGGTGCGCTTGCCAGCATGTCGTCCGCCAACGTCGCGCCCAGCGGATCGCAAACGACGGTTTCGTCCTCCAAAACATTCAATTCCCTGAAGCTGACCGGTAGCATCGGCGTCACGATCGGAAGCGGCGATTCGCTGGGATTTGGCTCTGGCGGCATCATCGCCAATACCACTGGCACCATTTCCGGCGGAACGCTGGCTGCGCCCAACGGCGAGATGATTATCAACGCGGTCGAACATATGACCGTCTCCAGTGCGATCAATGCCGATGTGGCTTTGGTTAAGACCGGCTCAGCGACGCTGACGCTGACTTCCACGACTCCGCTGAATGGCAACACCTATCTGAATCAAGGGACGCTCGAATATGCGCCTGCGAGCGACCTCGAATATGACGGCGCCATGTACGGAGCCGGCAACCTACTCAAGTCCGGTTCCGCCATGCTGACACTCGGCGGTGACAGTAGCTATTTCGGCAGCACGTCGGTAACGGGAGGAACGCTCTGCGTGAACGGCAGCTTGGGAACCGGAACGACCGTGGGATTGCAAGCGGCTGTGCTTACCGGCTACGGGACCGTGGGAGGAAACGTAAACGTGACCTCAAGCGGCGGCACGATCGCGATGAGCAGCGCGGGAACGATCGGGGGTCAAGTCACGGATAGTAGCGGCGTACTCACCGTCGGCCAGACCGGAGGAAGCAACTACCTCAATACGACCGGCGGCGTGAACATCAGCGGCACTGGAACGCTTGTGGCCAACAGCACGGCCGCGACCATTTCAGGGAGCCTTCGCTACACGAGCAGCGCCAATAGCAGCTTCACCGGCGTCATCTCGGGCGCCAGCACGCTCACGTTAAACTCAACGAGCGGTACGACGCTCACGCTCTCCGGCGCCGATACTTTTTCCGGCGGCGCGATTATTCAAAGCGGCACGCTGATAAAGCAAGGCACCAGCACGCTGGCGATCACCGGCGCTCCAACACTCGGTTCGGCCGGTGTCTTGACCGTCAGCGCCGGCACCTTGGAGTTCAACGTCACCAGCGGCACCGCATCGATCCAATCGGGGTTCACCGCTACGGTTGCAGCCGCCGCGACACTGCAACTGGCCGGCACCGTGTCTGCCCTGTCCGATGGGTCGGCTCTCAATCCGTCCGATGGCCAACTGGTCAACATCACGAACAACGGTGCAACGGCGAGTGGCGGCGGCCTTTTGGTCACCGGCACCAATCAATCCGTCGGCGTGGTCGCCGGCGATAGCACGACCTCCGGAGGCGCGACGACGTATGGCGGCGACACGGTGGTCGGCGACGGTACTAACGCGGCCGATCTCACGGCCACTCAAATATTGCAAAACACATTGACGATCAATGCCGGCTCGACCGTAACAATTCGTCCCTCTGGTTCCGGCATATCGGGCGATGCCATTGTGAGCTCTATTGCAGCCTCCAGCATCGCCAGCGCCTCGCCGGCAATTGCCTCGGACGACGATAATAGCTCCAGCAGCGATCCCTTCATGGCCATTCAGGCGGCGATTGCTGCCGGCTCGATCAGCAGCGTCGCCGGCCAGCGTTTGGAAAATCGCCTCGCTGCGATCGAACGGCTCGCCGCAACCGACCCCGGCTTAGACGTGAGCCTGTTGGAAAACCGTGTTCTGGCGTCGCTTGGGCCGTCGTCACTTTTGTCGGCATCCTCCGATTCGCCAACGACCGAAACTGGCTCGGGCTTGCTTGCCATCGACAACAGTGCGCTTGCATTCGATTCAGCAATAGGCGGAGCGACCAGCGGTCTTTCCCCGGTGTCCGGCTTCGGCGACGGCAGTGAGCTGGGAAGCGGCGGCGCTCCGGTGCCCGAACCTGGAACGTTCATGCTGGTCTGCATCGCCGCTGTCGGATTGGGATTGTTCCAACTTCAAACAAGGATTGGCAGGTGACCTGATGGCGAAACGGAAACGGTTCTGGAAACGTCCGAGAAGAGACCGCAGCGCTAGACCCACACGCGCGCCGGGTCCAAGAATTCGGTCGCTGAAACTGGAATATCTGGAGCCCAGGCTATTCTTGTCTGCCAACCCGGTATTTTCGTTGGCCAACCTGACTCCCAACCCACATCCGACCGGCGACCAACCTTCCGCCACGGCTCAGGCAATTGCGCTTGCGAACTACACTCCTGCCCCAATCATCGATCCAGGCATTCCGGAGCTTGAGTCTTATTTCGATGGCCTGCGGCAGATAGACAGCGACATCGAAAGCAATGCTCAAGCACGTCCATCGTTCTGGGGCGAGACTTCGGCTAGCGATAACACATTGTATCGCCTGCACCTGAACGACAATGGAATGCTCGTCACTCAGTGGACAATTAACTGGGGAGACGGTAGCGCTCCGCAAGTCGTCACGAATACGCCGTGGGTCATCCACCCGTATGCCGGCATTGCCGCCGATTACACCATCACCGTGACGGCCACAAGCCTCGATGGATCATTCGACAGCAGCAGCGGCGGCGACGATTCACCGAGTGCGTCGGGCCTCGCGGTTCAGGTCAACGATGTCGCGCCGAGTCTCCGTGTCATCGGCGCTCAGGTCGCCAGCAGCGGCCAGGCAATCAGCCTGCCGAACCTGGGTGTTTTCACACATCCGTCAGGCTCCGGCGGTTTTACCTATCAAATTGACTGGGGTGACGGCTCATCGCCCGACACCGGCCAAGCCACGATCGTGGACCAAGGGTCGAACAGTTCTCCGCTCGTCGGTTCGATCGGCGGCGAGCACACTTACGATTCCGGCGGCGATTATTTTGCCGCCGTTACGGTCACGGATTCGTCCGGGTTCTCGGACACGCAAACCTTGGAAATCACGGTCAATCAATCGGTGACGGTAAGTCCCGTGCAAACGCCGCCGCCAATCAATCCAAACCCAATTGCGCCCGTAACTCCGCCCCTCTATGGCGATCCAGGCACTCCCGTTGATCCCGGCAATTTCCCATCGACAATTGCACCTCCCGCCCCGACGCAGTCGCAGGGCGGCACTCCGGTCTTAATCGGACCAGGTCTGCCGATTGATATTGGCGGTGGCACGTCCACGAATCCAGGTCCGGGGACGGACCCGGTTTCTGGAACCGACCCGAATTCGCCCGGCACGCCACCCGCATCGTCGGACGAGCCGTCGGGCGGATCGAATTCCGGGTCAACCGGACAGACGACGACCAGTCCCTCCGAAACCTCATCGACGGAATCGAGTTTTATTGGACCAACACTCCCGACAACCTCCGACAGTCTGACTTCGCCGGTAGTCGCTCGGTCGATGGTCAGCGGAGTCGACACCACGGCCACCAGCGATCCGGCACTATTGGTCGCGGTGCGGCAAGCACTGGGGCTCGCCGCCGGTGCGCATGTGATGAGCGAAGATTGGGCGCGACTCACCTCGCTCTCCGCCGATAGCAACCAGGTGCTGAGCTTGGACGGACTCCAGTACGCAGTCAATCTTCAATCCCTCACGCTGGTGCCGAGCAATTTCGCCGATCCGGGACACCTCACGGATTTGTCGCCGCTGTCGGGTCTGAACAATCTGACCAGCCTGACTCTCCAGGATTGCGGATTAGATGCGACGGCGCTGTCGTCGCTGCCAAGTTCGTACTTACCGTCGCTCACGTCGCTCGACCTGCGCTATAACAATATCGCCATTCTTCCGACCGAAGTCGCCGTCTTGCCGATGCTGAACTCGCTCTATGTCTACGGCAATCCGCTTGGCAACAATCCGCGCGCCGGGCTTGCCGTATTGGCCGGCCTGCTGCTTACCGTGGACATTGCCCCGGACCATCCCGAAAACGCAGTCGGCCTCTACGACGTTACGGATGCCAGCACGGCTCAAAACGTCTACAACGATTTGGCCGATGCCTTTTACGATTTGCCGCTGGCGATCTATAGCTACGTCGTCAACACGATCAAGTACGACCCATACCAGGGCGCGATGAAAGGGCCGATGGCGGTCCTGCAAACGGGATCTGGAAACGACTGGGACACCAATGCCCTGCTGAACGTCCTCTTGCAACGGGCTTCGGAACAGGCCGTCATCGAGGGCAATAACGAAATCGATACGAGCTTTGTATGGGACCGTGTCTTGGAAGCCTTACCCACCACCGAACAACGTTTGGGCATACGGACGGTCGCCGGGGTCTACGATGTTTTGGCGCAGGCTGGCTTGAATCCGACTTTGGAAGATAAGTACGGCAACGCCTGTTCCCCGTCCACAATGCTTTCCACCGCAGACCTGCCCCCCGTCTACATCGCTTTCGATCATTCCTGGTTGGAAACCAGTATCACGCCTCCCGGCTCAATCACGCCGATCGACTACGCGCTCGACCCTTCGTGGAAGCTTTTGGACCTTCAGCCGGGTGTGACCGGTATTCTCAGCGACGTGCCGTTTTCGACGAACGGCAGCACGGGGAGTTACTTGAGCACCGAGCAAGACGAGACGGCGGCCGAATTCTACGAAGCCCAGGTGGAAAGTTATTTAGCGACCAATGACCCGAACCTTACCATCGCCGACGTGCCTTACACCGGGCCGATCCATCAGCAAACCATTACGGCACTGCCGACTACGCTTCCTTATGCGGGCCTTGGCGCGTCGCCGTCCTCCGACATGTCGATTCCTAGCGATTTCATCGACCAGGTCAAGATCAGCGTGGCGGTTCCAGAAACCGGCACGATCACCGGCACCGTCAGCGGCTCGACCATCACGCTTACGGCTCCGTCCGGCACTTTCGCCTCATGGATGGCAACCGAGCAGGCTCCCATCGTCTTGGATAATACGCCCGAAGGCAGCAAGGCGCTTACGATCACGTCATTCATTTCATCGACCCAGGTGGTCGTGCAAGGCGACACCGGATACAGCGGAAGCTTTTCCTATACCGGCACTTTTTCCGTGGCGGGTTTTTCGTCGTTGCAAGAAATCCCGGTCATTTCCTTGGAGCAAATCACAATCGGCTATCCGAGCGGCACGCTACTCACGCCGCACCTCTATATCAATGGCGTGGACACGGCCACGAGCCTCTCGTCGGCGACCAGCGGCGGCAATATCGATCTGGTCGTACAAGTCATTCCGGAAAGCGCCTTTGACGGCGGGTTATATGCTGGAACAAACGTCTACACGCGCGCGGCGGGCGATTATCTCGCGGTCGGGCTGGACGCCGGGCAGATGTCCAATCAACTCTTGGTCGACGACCGCCAGGTCGTCAACGATGCGAACGTCAACGAAGCGAACAACTCCGCCTGGGCGGGCTTAAGCCAAGCCAACCAGGACCAACTCACCGGCGGACTGCTGAATCTGGCGATGGTCGAGTTCTATTTGAATTCCGACCAGGCCGACGCGACGATCGGCGGACTCACGGGCGCGATGCCGGTCTACAACTGCATCGCCAATGGCATTGCGACCGCCGACTCGGGGTTGAGCGCGGCCGGCGACGATCTTCAGATTCGTTACCTTCCCAGTTCAATGGGCCTTGACGTTGCCGGCGCCAACTGGAATTCCACGTCGACCGACGAAGCCGCGGTGACTTCGCTGCCCGGCGTAGCGCGCACCTACGCCGCCGAGGACATTGCTCATTACGCCATCATGGGCTATACCTCTTCCGCGCTGGAAGCGCTAACGCTCGAAGACCTCACCAACACGCCCAGCATCTCGACTGTCAAATCGCTTCAGACGGCGTACCAATCGAGTACGTCCGTCATCACGATCAATGCGGCCAACGTCGCTTCCGTTGGCGTGACGTTGTTGCTCGCATTGCCTTCACAGATTCAGTCCGACATTGAGAATTACGTGCTGAATAAGGGAGATAGCGTTCTCGTCCCCACACAGGAGACCACGATCGGGACGGGGAGCACCGAGTGGCAAGGCGTCGGTTATTTTCTCACGAGCGACAACGGCAGCGGCATCGACGTGGGCAATATCATCGACGGCTCTGTGGGCGGCGTCTTCCAGGCGCCACACGGCGGCTTTGTCGGCGACGACCCCGACCCGGCCCCCAGCATTCCATCCCCCTTCACCGTCGGCGATCCCATCGAGATCGGCGACGGCAGCGTCATCAATGACGCGAGCGACATCAGCATCCCGAATCTCGGCACTCCCTTGTCGTTCAGCCGGCACTATTCGTCCGACACGACGGTCGGGCCGGGAGAGACGGCCTTCTCCGATCGCGGCATGGGGGAAGGCTGGTCGTTCACCTATAGCGACACGATGACGCTCAATACGGACAGCTCGCTTACCTGGTTCACGGACGAGGGCGTCGAACTCAATTTCACGCCCAAGACCGGCGGTGGCTATAACAATCCCCCGACGATGTTCGGCACGCTAACGACCATCTCGGGCGGCTACCTCTGGACCGACACGACCGGCTCGACCGTGACGTTCACCACCTATGGCTCCAGCACAACCGGCTACGTCACGCAAATCAGCGATCGTTACGGCAACGGCGTCGCAATCGCCCGCGACTCGACGACGACGGACATCACCACGGTCAGCGATCTGGTCAATACGTCACGGTATCTGACTTTCACCTACACCGGCAACCACATCACCGCCATCACCGACTTCACCGGCCGAACATGGACCTACGGTTACAATTCGGCCGGGCGATTGGTGTCGGTCACGGCCCCGATCTCAAGTTCGACGCCATTGCAACTGACGCAGTATTCCTACTACGCGGAATCCAGCGTCGAGCAGGGCCTGCTGCAAGCGGTCACCGACGCGGACGGCAATCAGACGCAGTTCACCTACTACGTCAATCGACGTGGCTTTCAGGTAACCGACGCCCAGGGCAATACCAACAGCGTCTCGCACGACATCTACCGCGACCGCACCGATTTCACCGATCAACTCGGCCAGAACACCTCGTTTTTCTACGACAGCACCGGCGATGAAACCCGGGCGGTTAACCCGGACGGAACTTCGATCGCCTACACATGGTCGAACGGCCTGCCGACTTCGGTCACCGACGCCTATGGTCAGGTCACGACCAATACTTACGATGCCAACGGCAACCTCATCCAGTCCGTCGATCCGCTGGGCAATATCGTCGATACGTCGTACACGACCTATGCCAATCCCACGTCCGTGACCACGATCGGCATGGTCAATCCGTCCGAATCACCGGTGGTCGTCGCCAACCAGACTCTGACGACGGCCACGACCGTGTCCATTTCTTTGATCGGCTACACGGTCAATTCTTCGACGGTGCTGACGTTTGATTTTTCCAGCAGCGCCGAAGGTACGATTCAATCCATCGGACTCGACAACAGCGCTGGCACGGACCTTCAGCAGTTCGCCCTCTACGGCACCAACACCACGACCGGATTCCAGGATTTTCACACCTACGTTTCGACGGACGGCGTAGTGCATTACGTGATCCCCATTGGAGATTTCCTGACGGGATCGCTCTCCGCGTTCGTAAAGCTCAAGTTCACGCAAAGCGGTTCCGGCGCGCAGTCCAGCTACAGCAACATCCGCATCTACGACGCCGAAGTCGCCACGACCGAATACACCTATCAGACGGACGGCAGCCTCACGTCCGTCAAGGATGCCGATGGCAACGTCACCAAATACTACTATCCGGGAAGTGTCGATGTCCTCGGCACCAATCGGGGCTTGCCCGTGGCGACGACCTCCGCGAACGGCACGAGCGCAGCCTCCTACACCACTTGGTTCGAGTACAACACGGCCGGCCAAGTTACGACGCAGTACACACCGGTCGCGACCGGACCAAACATGGTTCCTCCAGTGGCCGAAGCATTAGGCCCCTTTCCTACCAACACGCCCCCCAACGACTGGATCATCCAGTCGTTCACCTACGACGCGATCGGCGATCTTTTGACCAGCGTTGACGGCAACGGCGCATCCAGTGGCGACGCGGCGGCGCATACCACAACCTACACCTACGACGTTTACGGTGATCTGACGAGTGAAACACAGCCCGATCCCGATGGAAGCGGGTCGCTTTCCGCCCCTGTGACGATCTTTGTTCACGATGCGGTCGGCCATCTGATTTCGACAACAATTACCACCGCCAGTCCCCAGCAGACGACGAGCACCGTTTACAACACCCTGGGGCAAGCCGTCGAAAACATCAATCCGGACGGCACGTACACGACCGCCCAATACGATCCGGCCGGCAACCTCGTCTACCAGACCGATGCGATGGGCCGCGTCACGCAAGCAGTGTTCGACGACCGCGACCGCGCCATCGACACGATTCGTCCCGATGGCTCCATCGTCCGCACCGAGTACGACGGCGGCGGCCGAGTCGTTGGCCAGACCGATCCGCTCGGCAACACGACGCTGTTTGTTTACGACAAGCTCGGGAGAAAGATCGAGCAAATTCTGCCCGACCCGGACGGCAGCGGGCCGCTCACCGCGGCCACCACGCGATATGGCTACGATCCACTCGGCAATCTTGCCTTCGTCACCGATGCGCTCGGCACGAGCGCCGACGATCTGAACCATTCGACCGACTACACCTACGACAAGTTAGGCCACGTCTTGACCGTGACCGAGGCCGCTCCCACCAGCGGCGCCGCTCGACCGGAAACCATTTACACGTATGACGACGACGGAAATCTGAAAACCGTCACCGATCCTCGCGGAGAAGTCACGACCTACGACTACGATGAAGCCAACCGCAAGATTTCGGAGACCGAATCCGATCCCGACGGAAGCGGTCCGCTCGGCGCCTTGACCACTTCATTCTATTACGACCACGACAGCAATCTGATCGCCGTCGTTAATCCGCTGGGCTCCGGCCCGACCGACGCCGCGTACACAACCCAGTTCGTCTACGACAACCTCAATCGCAAGATCGAGG
>Ga0182024_10019712_pt1 | contig 12400 bp, 7 predicted proteins | sample P32metaG_FD_120480 | JGI IMG/M metagenome (GOLD analysis project Ga0182024, IMG submission 120480) | Permafrost microbial communities from Stordalen Mire, Sweden - P3-2 metaG (Illumina Assembly) | ecosystem: Environmental > Terrestrial > Soil > Wetlands > Permafrost | place: Sweden: Stordalen...
CCACCTGCGCAGCTACCTGTCGACCACGCGCAAGCACGGCATCTCGGCGATGGACGCCCTCGTCCGTCTCTACGAAGGCAATCCGTGGATGCCGCGGGACCCGGGTAGGTGAACACTTACGACGGACCGTCCGTGTCAGCCGCGGGCGGTTCAGCCTCCGGGGCACCCGCTGCCGGATCAGTCGGATCCTCGCCGCCGGCTGGGCCGGCGCCCTCCGTCGGATCATCGCCGCCGGCTGGGCCGGCGACCTCCGTCGGATCCTCGCCGCCGGCTGGGCCGGCGCCCTCCGTTTCGCCTGCCGGCGCAGCCTTGCCGTTCGTCGCCCCCACCGCCAGTGAGCGCTCCAGCACCTGTGAGATGTCGAGCACCTTTACCTCCTCGTCACGCTGACGCTCCTTGACGGCATCGTCGAGCATGATGAGGCAGTAGGGACACGCCGTGGAGATCACGTCGGCCCCGGTCCCGAGGGCCTCGTCGGTGCGCTCCAGGTTGACGCGCTTGCCGATCCGCTCTTCGAGCCACATCCTGGCCCCCCCGGCCCCGCAACAGAAGCCCCGCTCACGGCACCGGTGCATCTCCACCGACTCGACGCCCGGAACGGAGTCGATGACGGACCGGGGCGGGTCGTAGATGCGATTGTGCCGGCCGAGATAGCAGGGGTCGTGATAGGTGATCTTGGCCTCGAAGCGTCCGGGTTGGAGCTTCCCGTCGGCGACAAGCCTGCTCAGCACCTGGGAGTGATGAAGCACCTCGAAGTTGCCGCCCAGCTTCGGGTACTCGCGCCCCAACGAGTTGAAGCAATGTGGGCAGGAGGCGAGCACCTTCTTCACGCCGGCGGAGGTGAGAGTCTCGATGTTCTGCATCGCCTGCATCTGGAAGAGGTACTCGTTGCCGAGCCGGCGCGCCGGGTCGCCCGTGCAGGATTCCGCCGGCCCAAGGACGGCGAACCCGACCCCCGCCTTGTGCAACAGCCGGGCGATCGACTGGGTGGTCTTGCGGGCGCGCTCGTCGAGGGCGCCGGCGCAGCCGACCCAGAAGAGGTATTCGACGTCGTCTGGGATCGAGCCGTCCACCACGGGAACCTCGAAGTCGAGTGCCTCGGCCCACTCGAGGCGCTTCGGAGACCCAAGGCCCCACGGGTCACCCCGGTTCTCGATGTTCCGAAGCATGAGTCCCGCCTCGGAGGGGAAGCGAGACTCGATGAGCACCTCGTAGCGGCGCATGTCGATAATCGTGTCGACGTGCTCGATGTCGACGGGGCACTCCTCGACGCAAGCCCCGCACGTCGTGCACGACCAGAGCACGTCCGGGTCGATTACGCCGGGTACCAGTGTCCGCGTGAGCCCCACCTCGCCGGCATCGGCCGCTCCGTTCCCGGCAGCCGCGCCGCCGGCCCCCTCGCCGCCGCCGGCCCCCTCGCCCCCGCCGGCCCCGCCGGCTCCGCCGCCGGCCCGCCCGCCGCCGGCGCGCCGCCCGGCCGCCGCGAACACCCGTTCGGAGTTACGGAAGAGCTCGTCCCGCAGGTCCATGATCAGGAGCTTGGGCGAGAGCGGCTTGCCGGTGTTCCAGGCCGGGCACTGACTCTGGCACCGGCCGCACTCGGTGCAGGTGACGAAGTCGAGCATCTGCTTCCAGCTGAACTGCTCGATATGGCCGGCGCCGAAGACTGTGTCTTCGTCCATGTTCTCGACGTCCATGTCGGGGGTGGAGTCGAGCGGGCCGAGCGCCCGTGGCTGGCGGGAGAAGGCGACGTTTATCGGGGCGGCGACGATGTGCAGGTGCTTGGAATGGAGGAGGAAAACAAGGAAACCCAGGATGACGATGACATTCAAGTCGAGGAAGACGGTCTCGAGCACCTTGTTCGCCGACCTGCCGAGCGGGTGGAGCAAGTGCCCGATGCCGTGTGAGGCGAACGCCCACGACGAGGCGTAGGGGAAGTCCCCTGTGTTGGTCTGTGCCGCCCGGTAGAGGAGCAGCGTGATGATCACGAGGGCGATGAGGCCGAGGGTGATCCAGGCCGCCCCGGTGTGGGAGCCGTAGAAGCGGCTCCGCCGGTCCAAACGGGCCGGGGCGTTGCGCAGCCGGATGACGCTGAACACCACGAGGGAGACGAGGACGGCGCAGGCGAAGAAGTCCTCGATGAACCCCACGAAGGCGTTCGTCCCGATGAGCGGGATGTGGAACGTCGGCTGGAAGAGGTCCCCGAAGGCCTCGATGATCGTGAGGATAAGGATCGTGAAGCCCCAGAACGTGAAGGCATGCGCCAAGCCGGGCACGGTCCACTTGAGAAGCCTCTGCTGGCCCCCCACCTCGACCAGGTCGACCTCGGCCCGGCCGCCCCAGCGGGCCAGGCGCCCCGGCGCCGGGCGCCCCGATGTGACGAGCCGCTCGAGGTAGAGCAGCCGCCGGCCGGCCAGGACGGCCGCGATCGCCGCGGCAGCCAGGGCGATCGGATACCGGTAGAGCTGCAAGGTGCCTCCTCAAAGAAAGGGCGAAATCTATGCCCGCATGCCTGGGGGGTCTATTCCCGCCCCGGCGCCGGGCGAAAGTTCTCGTAGTAGCGGCTCGGGGTTGGGCCGCGCTGATGCTGGTACTTCGAACCCAGGCTGCCGGAGCCGTACGGCGTGTCGGCGGCTGTCGTCATCTTGAGGAAGCTAATCTGTCCGATCTTCATCCCGGGGTACACGGTGATGGGAAGGTTGGCGACGTTGGACAGTTCCAATGTGAGGTAGCCGTCCCATCCGGCATCGACGAAACCCGCCGTCGAGTGGATCAACAGCCCCAGCCTCCCCAGGCTCGACTTCCCCTCCAGCCGGCCGACGAGGTCGTCCGGGAGGCGAACCTGCTCGACCGTCGAGCCGAGGACGAATTCACCTGGGTGGAGGATGAGGGCTTCCCCGGCGATCTCGATGAGCTCGGTGAGCGATTCCTGGTTCTCCTTCACGTCGATGACGCGCTGGCTGTGGTTGCGAAAAACGCGGAAGTACTTGTCGACGTGCAGGTCGACCGAGGACGGCTGGATGCAGCCCTCGCCGAGGGGGTCGATGCCGATCCGCCCGGCTGCGAGCTCTTCGCGGATGGTTCGGTCCGACAGGATCATGCGCCTGCAGGTTAGTTGTCAGCCGCGCCGACAGCCTGGTGGGCAGTGAGTTGCAACCTTCGCACGTGTATGTCAAAGTTGCCGGAGTGAGTGCGGTCAACAGTCACACCTCGAGCCTGACGGCGGGCACGCCTCCTCCGGGGACGCTCACGATCCAGGAGGCGGCCGCCACGACCGGGTGGTCGGCGCGCATGCTCCGCTACATCGAGGACTCGGGCCTCGTCGTCCCGGATCGTTCGGCGGCCGGCTACAGGTTGTTCGGCCCGGCCGAGCTGCAGCGGTTGAGGACGTTGCGTGAGTTGCTGGAGGGTTTCGAGATCGACCTGTCGGAGGTCGGTTTCGCCCTGCGCCTCCGTGAGGACCAGGCGCTGCGGGCCGCCGTCGACGGCTGGCTGAGCGCCGAGGCCGTACAGCCGGCCGAGGTGTCGTCGTCCGAATGGCTCGCCTACGAGCAGGAGAAACACCTCCGTCTGCTCGGCGCCGCCGGCCGCCCGTCCTTCGCTCCGCTGCCCGACGAGACGCCCACGCCGGCGCCTCTTGTTGTCACCCCAGCTACCACCAAGGAGAAATGATGAGCTTAGCGTTCAAGGTTGCCGACCTCACCCTCGCTGACTACGGACGGAGGGAGATTGAGCTCGCCGAGCACGAGATGCCCGGCCTCATGGCCACCCGGGCGGAGTTCGCTGAGGCGCAGCCCCTGCGGGGGGCGCGGGTGACCGGTTCGCTCCACATGACGGTGCAGACGGCCGTCCTCATCGAGACGCTCGTCGACCTCGGCGCCGAGGTCCGGTGGGCGTCCTGCAACATCTTCTCCACCCAGGACCACGCCGCGGCGGCGGCGGTCGTCGGGCGGGGAGGCACACCGGACGAACCCGCCGGAGTGCCGGTGTTCGCCTGGAAGGGTGAGAGCTTGCAGGAGTACTGGTGGTGCACCGAGCAGGCACTCTGCTGGCCCGACGCCGGCGGCCCGAACATGGTTCTTGATGACGGTGGCGACGCCACGCTGCTCGTGCACAAGGGCGTCGAGTTCGAGAAGGCCGGCGCCGTCCCCAGCCCGGAGAGCGCCGAGAGCGAGGAGGTCGCCGTCATCCTCTCGCTGCTGCAGAGGTCGCTCGCCGAGGACGGCTCACGTTGGACGACGATCGCCAACGGCATCCGGGGGGTGACGGAGGAGACGACGACAGGAGTCCACCGGCTCTACGAGATGGCCCAGCGGGGCGAGCTGCTCTTCCCGGCGATCAACGTGAACGACTCCGTCACGAAGTCCAAGTTCGACAACAAGTACGGCTGCCGCCACTCGCTGATCGACGGCATCAACCGCGGCACCGACGTCCTCATCGGAGGCAAGGTTGCTGTCATCTGCGGCTACGGCGACGTGGGGAAGGGCTGCTGCGAGTCTCTTCGCGGCCAGGGCGCCCGGGTGGTCGTGACCGAGATCGACCCGATCTGCGCCCTACAGGCGGCCATGGACGGCTACCAGGTGTCGAGGATCGACGACGTAGTCGAGCACGCGGACATCTTCGTCACCGCTACGGGCAACCGGGCCGTGATCACTGCGGACCACATGAGCCGGATGAAGCACCAGGCCATCGTGGGCAACATCGGCCACTTCGACAACGAGATCGATATGGCCGGCCTCGCCCGGATACCCGGCGTCGAGCGGGTCAACATCAAGCCGCAGGTCGACAAGTGGGTGTTTCCCGACGGGCACGCTGTCATCGTTCTCGCCGAAGGGCGCTTGCTGAACCTCGGCTTGGCGACCGGCCACCCGAGCTTCGTGATGTCGAACTCGTTCACCAACCAGACGATCGCCCAGATCGAGCTGTTCACGAAGGCGGCCGACTACGACTGCCAGGTGTACGTCCTGCCGAAGCACCTCGACGAGAAGGTGGCCCGGCTCCACCTCGATGCCCTCGGCGTCGAGCTGACCACCCTCACGCCTGAGCAGGCTGCCTACATCGGGGTGCCGGTGGACGGGCCTTACAAGAGCGACAGCTACCGGTACTGAGCGGCCGGGCCCGGACGCGGACAGGCGCCGGCACGAGGCCGGCGCCTGTCACTTCGTCCAGTCACTGCATCAGCCGGTGGTCACCTAGGTCAGGCGACCGAAGCCGGCTTCAGGCGGCGGCCGAGGCCACCGCCTGCCTGACCGGCTCGAGTGCCGCCGCCAGCACCTCGCTCACGTTCGTGGCGAGGTGGAAGGTCATCTCGTCGCGCACCGCTTCGGGCACGTCCTCGAGATCCGGGCCGTTCCGGGCCGGCAGGACCACCTCACGCAGGCCTGCCCGGTGAGCGGCGAGCACCTTCTGCTTCACGCCGCCGATGGGGAGGACGAGGCCCTGCAGGGTGACCTCACCCGTCATGCCGACGACGGAGCGGACGGCCCGGTCGCTGACCAGCGAGACGAGCGCCGTCGTCATGGTCACACCGGCCGACGGTCCGTCCTTCGGGACGGCGCCTGCAGGCACGTGCACATGGAAGCGCCGCCCCTCGAGCAGCGACGGGTCGAGCCCGAGCTCCTCTGAGTGAGAGCGCACGTAGGAGAGGGCGATCTCGGCCGACTCCTTCATGACGTCACCGAGCTGACCGGTGAGCGACAGACCCTCCGAGGTGCCCCCGACAGACGTCGCTTCCACATAGAGGACGTCGCCGCCGGTTCCGGTCACCGCCAGGCCGGTCGCCACCCCGGGAACCGCCGTGCGATCGGCGGACTCGAAGAAGAAACGGGCCCTACCCAGCCAACCACGCACATCCCCCTCCTCGACGTGGATCGGGGCCGTGAGATCCCCGGCGGCCAGCTTCGTGGCGACCTTGCGCAGCAGGCGGCCGAGCTCGCGCTCGAGCGAGCGCACGCCGGCCTCCCGTGTGTAGTCGGCGATGACAGTACGCACGGCGGCGTCGCTCATTGTGACCTCGTCCGGGCGGAGCGCCGCTCTCTCTACCTGGCGCGGCAGGAGGTGGTGGCGAGCGATGGCCACCTTCTCGTCCTCGGTGTAGCCGTCGAGGCGGATGACTTCCATCCGGTCGAGCAGCGGCCCGGGGACCGTGTCGATGACGTTCGCCGTGGCGATGAACAGCACCTTCGACAGGTCGAGCTCGACCTCGAGGTAGTGGTCGCGGAACGTGTGGTTCTGCGCCGGGTCGAGCACCTCGAGGAGGGCCGAGGAAGGGTCGCCGCGGAAGTCCGAGCCGAGCTTGTCCACCTCGTCGAGGAGGATGACCGGGTTCATGGTGCCGGCCTCGCGCAGCGCCCGCACGAGACGTCCGGGCTGCGAGCCGACATAGGTCCGGCGGTGGCCGCGGATCTCCGCTTCGTCCCGCACGCCGCCGAGTGCCACGCGCACGAACGAGCGTCCAAGGGCGCGGGCCACCGACTCGCCGAGGGAGGTCTTGCCGACGCCGGGAGGCCCGACGAGAGCCAGGATCGCCCCGGCACCGCGGGCACCCTTCACGGGCACGAGCCCCCGCTCAGCCTGCAGCTTGCGGACGGCCAAGTGCTCGAGGATGCGGTCCTTCACGTCGCGGAGCCCGTCATGGTCCTCGTCGAGGATGAGTCCGGCAGCCTTGACGTCGAGGCGGTCCTCTGACTCGTTCCCCCAAGGCAGCTCGAACACTGTCTCGAGCCACGTCCGGATCCAACCGTGCTCCGGGCTCTGCTCGCTCGTCCGCTCGAGCTTGTCGACCTCCTTCAGGACGGCCGTCTTGACCGACTCAGGGAAACCCGCCGCTTCCGCCCGGGTCCTGAAATCCCCCGGTTCGACCGTCTCGCTCGTCCCGGAGAGCTCACCGAGCTCCTTCCGGATCGCCTCCAGCTGGCGGCGCAGGAGGAATTCGCGCTGGGTCTTCTCCATGCCCTCCTCGACGCTCGACTTGATCTGGTCGCGCAGGGCGAGGTCGGCGAGGGTGTCCTTCGCCCAGGCAAGGACGAGGCGGAGCCGCTCGGTGACGTCGACAGTCTCGAGCACCTTGACCTTGTTCTCGAGGGACAGGTCGGGCGAGTAGCCGGCCAGGTCTGCGATGAGCGACGGCTCCGTCACTTCCCGGAGTCGCTCCGCCATCCGGCGAGCGCCCCTGCTGAGCAGGATGTTCTCCAGAACGGCGCGGTACTCGCGGGCGAGCTCGATCGCCGTCGGTGACGGCGGCGCATCGGGGAGCGTTTCGACCTGGACCCAGAGGGCCTGACCGGTGCCGGGCACGCCCGTTCCGATCGATGCTCTCTCGACTCCGCGGACCACGGCGGCCAGGGGACCCCCCGGCAGCTCACCCACCTCGAGGATCTCGGAGATGACACCGATCGTGGAGTAGCGGCCTTCGATATGGGGCACGAGCACCAGTCGACCGCCGGCGGAGCCGGCTGCCTCGACGGCGGCCTTGGCCTCATCGGTCTCGAGGGCCATCGTGAAGACCATGCCCGGCAGCACAACGCCGGAGGTCAGCGGAAGAAGGGGAAGGGTCTGGTATTGATTCAATTCAGCCACTAGCTGCTCCTGAGGTTCTTCTGGCGGCCCCGCCGTCCCGTCTATCGACTGGCCACCGGCCCGGCGAGGGGACAGCCGTGCCGGCGCCAGAGCGCACTCGGGCAGCTCTGCCGCTGTTAGTTGCCTAGGTCAACAATCTGGTTGTCGTACTATTCCCCGGGGAGAGCGGGAAGCTGGACAGCACGGTCGGTGTTGAATGGGCAGGTAAAGGAGGCAGGACGGATGAGCATGCGGATGGGGGGAGACGGAGGTGCAGGGGCCAACTGGAGGCTGATGCACTCATTCCGCCGCGACCAGAAGGTGACGAAGGAGCAGCTCCCGAAGGGCATCGTGCGCCGCATTGCCAGCTTCGCCAAGCCGTACCGCGGCAAGCTCGGCCTCTTCCTCGGTCTCATCATCATCAGCTCGCTTGTCGGGGCGGCCAACCCCCTCATCCTCCGAGCCGTCATCGACGACGGCATTCTCCGCCACCGCCCCACCCTGGTAGTCGTGCTGGCTCTGGTCGTCGCCGGGCTCGCCATCGTCACTGCGGCCCTGAACCTCTGGCAGCGGTGGATCTCCTCCCGGATCGGCGAGGGCCTCATCTTCGACATGCGGACACGCGTCTTCGACCATGTCGGCAGAATGCCAATCGCCTTCTTCACGCGGACCCAGACCGGCGCCCTCATCTCACGACTCAACAACGATGTCCTCGGCGCTCAGCAGGCCTTCACGGACACCTTCTCGTCCGTCGTCGGCAACCTCATGACCGTCGTGGTCACCCTCATCGCAATGTTCGCCCTCTCGTGGCAGATCACGCTTCTCTCCCTCGCCCTCTTGCCCGTCTTCATCTTCCCGGCTCGGTGGGTCGGCCGGCGGCTGGCGGCGCTCGCCCGCGAGGGCTACTCGCTCAACGCCGAGATGAACACCACGATGAGCGAGCGGTTCAACGTCTCGGGTGCCCTCCTGGTCAAGTTGTTCGGGCATCCCTCCGCCGAGTCGGGCGTCTTCAGCAACCGCGCCGGCCGGGTCCGCGACATCGGGGTGAGCCAGGCGATGTACGGCGGCGTCTTCATGACCTCCCTGCTGTTGATGGCTTCGCTCGCCACCGCCCTCGTCTACGGGTGGGGGGGCGTGGAGGCTGCTCATGGGCTGTTGCAGGTCGGCACCCTCGTGGCGCTGACCGCCTACCTCGCCCGGCTGTACGGTCCGCTGACGGCGCTCAGCAACGTGCAGGTGGACGTCATGACCGCGCTCGTCTCCTTCGACCGGGTCTTCGAGGTGCTCGACCTCCCGCCCATGATCGCCGAGCGGCCGGACGCGGTGACGATCCCCCGCGGGCCGGCGACGATCGAGTTCCGCCACGTCGACTTCAAGTACCCGACCGCCGAGGAGGTGTCGCTCGCCTCCTTGGAGAGCGTCGCCGTCCTCGACCAGGCGCCGTCACAGCAGATCCTCTTCGACGTCTCGTTCCGGGCCGAGCCGGGGCAGATGGTCGCACTTGTCGGCCCCTCCGGCGCCGGCAAGACGACGATCAGCCATCTCGTGCCCCGCCTCTACGACGTCAGGTCGGGGGCGGTCGTGCTGAACGGCATCGACGTTCGTGACGCCACTCTCGAGTCGCTCCGCGACGCCGTCGGCGTGGTCACCCAGGACGCGCACCTGTTCCACGAGACGATCCGCTCGAACCTGCTCTATGCCAAGCCCGATGCCACCGAGGCCGAGCTCTGCGCGGCACTCGAGGCGGCCCAGATCCTCCCGCTGATCGGGACCCTGCCCGACGGGCTGGACACGGTTGTCGGGGACAGGGGCTACCGCTTCTCCGGCGGCGAGAAGCAGCGCGTCGCCATTGCCCGGCTGCTGCTGAAGGCGCCCGACGTCGTCGTGCTCGACGAAGCGACCGCCCATCTCGACTCCGAGTCGGAGGTGGCCGTCCAGCACGCCCTGAAGGCTGCTCTTGCCGGGCGGACGTCTCTGGTCATCGCCCACCGGCTCTCAACCGTGCGCGACGCCGACCTCATCCTCGTCGTCGACGAGGGGCATATCGTCGAGCAGGGCACCCACGAGCAGCTGCTGGCGGCCGGCGGCCTCTACGCCGAGCTCTACACCACGCAGTTCGAGCCGCAGGATCTGCCTGTCGCCAGCTGACGCGGCGACGCCCGGGCGCTTAACTCCCTGGACGGTCGTCACGATCGGGTGAAGGCATTTCTGGCGCCCTGGCGCACGTCGATGGCGGTGGGCGACCCGGGACCGGATGTCCCGGGTCTTGCACCACCGCTATCCGAAGCGTTACCCCGCCACGCTCAGTTCAGCCTGCCAGCCGGCCTCGGCCTCGACGTCGGCGACCGCCACGGCGACCTTCTCGGCTGACATCGCGACATGGATGGACCAGTAGTAGATGATGAGGCTCCAGCCGGCCACGGTGACGTAGTCCCACCACTCCGGGAGGTCCTTTCGCGCCAGCAGCGTCAGGCCGAACACCTTCGGAGGGACACCGTCGAACTGGCCGAGGGCAGAGATGACTGCCAGGCCGAGCAGCCAGGGAATGATCCAGCTGCCCGCTCGCCAGTCGATGATGGTGCGGCGTTCCCTTGGGATCGATAGCTGGTAGCCGGCGAAGGCGATCACACCGAGAGCCAAGCCCATGTAGAGCCAGAAGATCGTGCTCCAGCCGGCGAAGTAGACGATCAGGTTGGCCAGTGCGAACGAGAGTGGGCACAGGACGCCCGCCGCCGGCAGGCGGAACGGCGTCGGACGGACCGGGTCCTTCTTGCGCAGCGCACCTAGAGATACCGGGGCGAAGGCGTACATCATCACCGTCGCCGATGTCACGAGCCCGACCAGTCCGGCCCAGCTCGGGAACGGCAGGAAGCACAGCAGCCCGATGACAAAGGCGATGATGATGGAGTTGACGGGAGCGCCGCGCTTGCTGATCTTGTCGACAGCGTGCGGGAAGTAGTTGTTCCTGCCGAGGCCGTAGGAGAGGCGCGAGGCGGTCCCCATGTAGACGAGCCCGGTGGCGGCGGGTGAGATGAAGGCATCGATGTAAAGGAGCGTGGCGAGCCAGCCGATCCCTGCCTTTGTGGCCAGCGTCGCGTACGGCCCGAAGGAGCCGATGCCCGCGATCGGGTTCGCCCACCCGTGGACGAGGTCATGGGGGTTGAGGGCCCCGACGAAGGCAACCTCGAGGAGAAGGTAGATCAGGGTGCCGATGATCATGGCGCCGATCACCGCTCGAGGTATGTCCCGCTGCGGGTTGCGTGCCTCACCGCCGACTTGTATTGCCTGTTCGAAACCTTCGACTGCGAAAACGACTCCTCCGAGAGGCATCGCCTCGAAGATCCCGTGGGCGCCGTATTTGAAGAAGCCACCCCCGGCCGAGAAGTTCTTCGCGTGGAACACCGTCACGAGCAGGGCGATGAACGTCACCGTCGGCACGGCGATCTTCCAGATCATCGCGATCGAGTTCGTCTCTGCAAGCCACTTCACGCCGAGGATGTTGATGGCCGAGAAGACGAGCAGGAAGGCAGCGCCGATCCAGATGCCTTTCCCGCTCAACGTGGCGTTGGCGTTGAGGGCGTGGACACTGGGAAACTTTGCGCTGAGGAACGTGAGCGTCGCCTCGACCTCGATCGGGGCGATCGTCACCGCCTGCAGCCAGGCGAACCAGCCTCCCCCGAAGCCGCCGAGAGCACCGAATGCCATGTACGGGAAACGCGCCGTGCCGCCCGACACCGGGTAAGCCGAGCCCAGCTCGGCGTGGACGAGGGCGAGGATCGCCAGGATCAGACCGGCGATGAGCCAGGAGAGTATTGAGGCCGCCCCAGCGATCTTGGAGGCGTTCAAAGCCCCGAGGAGCCAGCCCGAGCCGATGATCGACCCGAGCGAGATCATCGTCAGGCCTGTGAGACCGACGTCTCGCTTCAGCACCCCGTCGTGTTCTCGGACTGCTCCGCCTGTGCCGACCGCAATGTCCGTCATATCGCCCTCCCCTGTAGGCAGATCTGAGCACCGCCGAGGCCAAAGGCAGGTCGCGGCCGACGGACAGCATGCCACGGACGCGCCCTGCAAGGACAGATGCTATTTCGACGGTCTCGAAGATGTAGCCCCGACGGCCGGGACGACTAATGTGTTTGTCGCCGCGGGCGTAGTTCAGAGGCAGAACATCAGCTTCCCAAGCTGAGAACGCGAGTTCGATTCTCGTCGCCCGCTCTCTGGGCTGTGACCTGTAGTCGCAGGTCATAGCCACTTTTTCTTCTGGCCACTGTTGACCGCCTCTGACCGTCCGAACCCCTGATTGCGCGCCCAATCGCGCCCAGATCGCGCCCAAGCGACGAGCGGTGGTGAAGGCCGCGCCGTGCGGGTCCTTCCAGTGGGTCGGCGGTACGTGCCGGATGCCACTGGTTGAACCTTCCGTCGACTTCACCTACCGGTACTCCGAAGGCTTCGACGCAGCAAGGCCACTCGACCGCGAAGCTTGTTGCGGGCGTGTCGGTAGCGGCCTTGGTGATCTCGTCGGCCTGCTCGAAATATGAGAGAGCGAGATCGCGGTTTCCAAGGTCCCGGTGGGCGAGACCGACATTGTTGAGGGCTCTTCCCGTCTCCATGGACATCGGCGCGATCGCCTCGCCGATGTCGAGTGCTCGTGCGAAGTACGAAAGTGCGAGATCGAGGCTGCCGCGCTGGCGGTGGGCGGTGCCGAGGTCGATAAGGACGGCCCCTGTCAACGGCCAGTTTGCGGTACCCACTGGTGGCCAACAGAAGTACCCACCCCTCTTGACGCTTCATCTTGACGATCGCGGTTTCGGTTTGTGAGATCGTCAGTGCCGGCGAGGCGGTCACC
>Ga0182024_10019713_pt1 | contig 12399 bp, 5 predicted proteins | sample P32metaG_FD_120480 | JGI IMG/M metagenome (GOLD analysis project Ga0182024, IMG submission 120480) | Permafrost microbial communities from Stordalen Mire, Sweden - P3-2 metaG (Illumina Assembly) | ecosystem: Environmental > Terrestrial > Soil > Wetlands > Permafrost | place: Sweden: Stordalen...
GGCCGGCGCCGCGCTCACCGCGCGCCGCATCGACATCCCGGCCACATTCGTCGCGCAGCTCTACGCCCGCGCGGTGGCCGAGGACGTACTGTGCTACGCCGCCGCCGATCTCGCCGACCTGGCCGAGCGGGCGTTCGATTTTCTCAAGCAACGGCAGCCGGGCGCCCCGAAAATCCGCTGCGCGACCGTCGCGCTGAAAGAATCGGGCGAGCGCAAGTCAGTCTCGGTGATCGAGATCGTCAATGATGACATGCCGTTCCTGGTCGATTCGGTGATGGGCGAAATCGCCGAGCGCCGGCTCAATGTGCAGCTGGTGGCTCATCCGGTATTCGGCGTGCGGCGCGACGGCGCAATGCTAGTCGCGTTCGGCGCTGCCGACGCCGCCGGCGGCGCGCGCGAGAGCTTCATCCATATCCATCTCGAGCCGATCTTGGACGAGGCCGCGCGCGCCGATATCATGCGCGCGCTCGCAATCGTACTCGGCGAAGTGCGGCTGGCCGTGCAGGATTGGCGCGCCATGCTGGAGCGCGTCAACAGCTTGGTATCCGATCTGAAAACCAATCCGCCGCCGCTGCCCGTCGATGAAATCGCCGAAGCGATTCAGTTTTTGCAATGGCTGCTGGCCGACAATTTCACCTTCCTTGGCGTGCGCAATTACACCTTCGACGGCAATACGCTGGAGCCCGATCCCGACAGCGCGCTTGGCATCATGCGCTCGCCCGAATTGCGCGTGCTCAAGCGCGGCAACGAGCTGCTCGAATACACGCCGGAGATCATGGCGTTCCTCAAGGAGCCGCGCCTTTTGATCATCGCCAAGGCCAATATTCACGCGTGCGTGCATCGGCGCGTGTATCTCGACTATGTCGGCATCAAGCGTTTCGACGAATCCGGCAATCTGGTCGGCGAACAACGCATCATCGGGCTGTTCACCTCCACCGCCTATACGCGCACCGCGCACAGCATTCCTTATCTCCGCCGCAAGATCGCGGGCGTCGAGCAGCGCGCCGGCTTCGATCCCAACAGTCATTCCGGCAAGGCGCTGGCCAACGTGCTGGAGCATTATCCGCGCGACGAACTGTTCCAGGTCGACGAAGACTCGCTCTATCGCTTCGCGCTCGCCATCCTGCAGCTCGACGAACGGCCGCGCGTGCGCGTGCTGGCGCGGCGCGACCGCTTCGACCGTTTCGTGTCGGTGCTGGTATTCGTTCCGCGCGAACGCTACGACAGCCGCATCCGCGTGCGGATCGGCGATTATCTCAGCAGCGCCTTCATCGGCCGCGTCTCGGCGTTCTATCCGTTCTTCCCGGAAGGTCCGCTGGTGCGGGTGCATTTCATCATCGGCCGCTCCGACGGCACCGCGCCCATGATCGGCAGCGCCACGCTCGAGCGCGAGGTCGCGACAATCGTGCGCTCATGGTCCGACGGTTTGAGCGACGCGCTGGCGCTGGCCAATCCGCCGGACAAGGCGCACGCGTTGTTTGCCCGTTACCGCGATGCATTTTCCGTCGGCTTCCAGGAAGCCTATGCGCCGGCGGTGGCAGCCGGCGATATCCGCGTGGTCGAATCTTTGAGCGAGCAGCGCCCGCTGGGGGTGGATTTCCATCACCGGCTGGAGGAGGAGCAGCGCGCGGTCGGCCTGAAAGTTTGGAGTCTGGCGCGCCCGCTGCCGCTGTCGGAGCGCGTTCCGGTGCTGGAAAACATGGGCTTCCGGGTGGTGGATGAACGCACCTATCACATCGCGCCGAAAGGCGACGGTGCCCACGACACCTGGTTCCACGACATGCTGCTGGAGCGGCGCGACGGCCGCATGATCGATCTCGATGCCGGCAAGGCGCGTCTGGAAGCCGCCTTCCTGATGGTGATGCGCGGGGCCGCCGAGAACGACGGCTACAACGCACTGACGCTCGCGGGCAACCTGGCTTGGCGCGACGTGGCGTTGATCCGCACGCTGTCGCGCTTCCTGCGCCAGGTGCGCGTGCCCTATTCGCAGGACTATATGTGGGCGACGCTCACCAAGCATTTCGCCGTCGCTGGCTACATCGTCGAACTGTTCCATGCCCGGTTCGATCCGCGGCCCGAGGCGGCGCCCGGGCGCGACGCCAGGCAGAGCGAGATCGCCGCGCGCATCGAAGTGGAATTGCAGAAGGTCGAGAGCCTGGACGAGGACCGCATCTTGCGTCACTTCGTAAATGCGGTGCAGTCGGCGATTCGCACCAATTTCTTTCAGACCGACAAGGCCGGCCATCCCAAGGCGCTGATCGCGGTCAAGTTCGAAAGCGGCAAGATCACCGATCTGCCGCTGCCGCGCCCGCTCTACGAAATTTTCGTCTATTCGCCGCGTATCGAAGGCGTGCACATGCGCTTCGGCAAGGTGGCGCGCGGCGGCATCCGCTGGTCGGACCGGCCGCAGGATTTCCGCACCGAGATCCTCGGGCTGGTTAAGGCGCAGCAGGTCAAGAACGCGGTGATCGTGCCGGTCGGCTCCAAGGGCGGCTTCGTGCCCAAGCTGATGCCGAAGGGCGCCGCCCGCGACGTGGTGCAGGCGGAAGGCATCGAAACCTACAAGCTGTTCATATCGACGCTGCTCGACATCACCGACAACATCCACCACGACGGCAGCATCGTTCCGCCCGACTGCGTGGTGCGCTACGAGGGTGACGACCCCTATCTGGTGGTCGCCGCCGACAAGGGCACCGCGACCTTCTCCGACATTGCCAACGCGATTTCGATCGAGCACGACTATTGGCTGGGCGACGCCTTCGCCTCCGGCGGCTCGGCCGGCTACGACCACAAGGTCATGGGCATCACCGCGCGCGGCGCTTGGGAGGCGGTGAAGCGGCATTTCCGCGAGATGGACGTCGATATCGGAAAGACGCCGTTTTCCGCCGTCGGCGTCGGCGACATGTCGGGCGACGTGTTCGGCAACGGCATGTTGCGCGAGAATACCACCCGGCTGCTGGCGGCGTTCGATCACCGCGATATCTTCATCGATCCGGATCCCGATCCGGCCGCGAGCTTCGCCGAGCGCAAGCGGCTGTTCGCGTTGCCACGCTCGAGCTGGCAGGATTACGACAAGAAGCTGATTTCGGCGGGCGGCGGTGTCTATCCGCGCACTTCGAAGGAAATCCGGCCGAGCGCCGCGGCGCAGAAACTGTTCGGCGTTCCCGAGGCCGTTACGCCGCAGGACATGATGAAGGCCATCCTGACGGCGCAAGTCGATCTGTTGTTCTTCGGCGGCATCGGCACGTATGTGCGGTCGTCGGGCGAGAGCGACGAAGCGGCCGGCGACCGCGGCAACGATGCAATCCGCGTCACCGGCGGCGAATTGCGCTGCAAGGTGATCGGCGAAGGCGCCAACCTAGGCATGACCCAGCGCGGCCGCATCGAGGCGGCGCTTGCCGGCATCCGCCTCAACACCGACGCCATCGATAATTCCGCCGGCGTCAATACCTCGGACGTCGAGGTCAATATCAAGATCGCGCTGAGCCGGCCGCTGCGCTCCGGCGCGCTTACGTTCGAGGCGCGCAACGCGCTGCTCGCCGAGATGACCGGCGAGGTCGCGCGCCTGGTGCTGCGCAACAATTACCAGCAGACGCTGGCGCTTTCGCTGGCGCAGCGGCGCGGGCTGGAGGATTTAGGCTTCCAGCAGCGGTTGATGCAGACGCTGGAAATGCGCGGTGCACTCGACCGCGCGGTGGAATACCTGCCCGACGAGATGGCGATCGCCGAGCGGCGCAAGCGCAATCTGGCGCTGACGCGGCCGGAACTAGCCGTGCTGCTCGCCTATGCCAAGCTCTCGCTCTACAGCGAACTGCTCGACAGCGCGGTGCCGGACGATCCCTATCTCGGGCGCGAGCTCGAACGCTATTTCCCCAAGGAGATGTCGGAGCGCTATGACGACGCGCTGCACGCGCACCGGCTGCGGCGCGAGATCATAGCCACGCAACTCACGAACTCGATGATCAATCGAGGCGGCGCCACGCTGATCGTGCGTATTTCCGACCAGACCGGGGCGGTGCCCGCTGCCATCGCCGCTGCCTTCGCGGCCGTTCGCAACAGCTATGACCTGATCGCGCTCAACAGCGAGATCGATACGCTCGACAGCAAGATATCCGGCAAGGCGCAGCTCGATCTTTACGCCGCCGTGCAGGACCTGCTGCTCGACCGGCTGGTGTGGTTCCTGCGCAACGCCGATCTCAAGCAGGGCTTGGAAAAAATCATTGGGCATTACCGCGCCGGCATCGCGCAGGTGACGACCGCGCTCGACGGCGCGTTGTCGAAGCAGGCTCTGGCTGCGCGCGATGCCCGGGTGGCGGAACTCGCCAAAGCCGGCGTGCCGGAGGCGCTGGCGCACCGTATCGCCAGCCTTGCCGCGCTGAAGGCCGCGCCCGACATCGTGCTGGTGGCGGAGCAAGGCAAGAAGCCGGTGGGCGAGGTGACCGCGACCTATTTCGCGACCGAAGCGTTCTTCCAGCTCGACCGCGTCAACGGCGCGGTGCCGGGCATCGTGGTGTCGGATTACTTCGACCGCCTGGCAGTCGACCGCGCGCTCGATTCCATCGGCGACGCGGAGCGGCGGCTCACCGCCGCCATGGTCGGCAACGGTCAAGTTAGTGGATTTGCCGGCGCCGGCGCGGTGGAGGAATGGGTCAAGCCGCGGCAGGCGGAAGTCGAGCGCATCCGCGCGGCCATCCACGAGATCGCCGGCTCGGGGCTGACGCTGTCGAAGCTGTCGGTGGCGGCGAGCTTGCTGGGCGATCTGGCGCGGGAGTAGTTGCTGCCATTCCGGGACGACGCGAGCGACCTTCGGCCGCGCCCCGGAACAACTAGTGGCGGAAATGCCTTACCCCGGTGAACACCATGGCGATGCCATGCGCGTCGGCGGCGTCGATGACCTTCTGATCGTTCATCGAGCCGCCGGGCTGGATCACCGCGGTGGCGCCGGCTTCGATCGCGACCAATAGCCCGTCGGGGAACGGAAAAAACGCATCGGACGCGACCACCGAACCTGTGGTCAGCGGCGCCGGCAGCTTCAATTCTTTGGCTGCGTCTTCCGCTTTGCGCGCGGCGATACGCGCGGAATCAACTCGGCTCATCTGCCCGGCGCCGATGCCGACGGTGGCCAGCGCCTTGGCATAGACGATGGTGTTCGACTTCACGTGTTTGGCGACGCGGAAGGCGAAACGCAGATCGCTGAGCTCGGCTTCGCTCGGCGCGCGCTTGGTGACGGTCTTCAATTGCATCTCGTCCACCACCGCGTTGTCGCGCGATTGCACCAGCAACCCGCCCGCCACCGATTTCACCGTTAACCCCGCGGCGCGTGGATCGGGCAGGCCGCCGGCCAGCAGCAACCGCAGATTCTTTTTCGTGGCGACGATCTTGATCGCCTCGTCGGTGGCGTCCGGCGCGATGATCACCTCGGTGAATATCTCGGTGATCGCGCGTGCCGCATCGGCATCGAGCTTGCGGTTGAGCGCGACAATGCCGCCGAAAGCAGAGTTCGAATCGCAGGCGAGCGCCTTGCGATAGGCATCGACGAGGCTCGCGCCTTCCGCCACGCCGCACGGATTGGCGTGCTTGACGATCACGCAAGCCGCGGTGCGGCCGGTATCGAACTCGGCGACGCATTCATAGGCCGCGTCGGTGTCGTTGATGTTGTTGTAGGACAGTTCCTTGCCTTGCAGCTGCCGCGACGACGACACGCCGGCGCGCTCGCCGGCGCTGCGGTAGAAGGCCGCTTTCTGGTGCGGGTTCTCGCCATAGCGCAGCGCCTGGATCAGTTTGCCGCCGAATGCGCGGTAATCCGGCGCATCGTCCTGCAGCGTCTCGGCGAACCAGTTGGAGATCGCCGCGTCATAGGCCGCGGTGCGCGCATAGGCTTTCGCCGCCAGCTTCCGGCGCAACTCGAGCGACGTCATGCCGCTATGCAGGGCGAGTTCGGCGAGCAACTTGTCGTAGTCGGCGGGCTCTACCACCACGGTCACGTCGGCATGATTCTTGGCGGCGGCGCGGATCATGGCCGGCCCGCCGATGTCGATGTTCTCGATGCAGTCGTCGTACGCGGCGCCTTTGGCGACGGTGGCCTCGAACGGATAGAGGTTCACCACCAGGAGATCGATCGGCTTGATGCCGTATTTCTCCATCCCCGCGGCGTGCGCCTTGTTGGAGCGGACGCCCAACAGGCCGCCATGCACCTTCGGGTGCAGGGTCTTGACCCGGCCGTCCATCATTTCCGGAAAACCGGTCAGCTCGGCGACGTCGATTACCTTCAGGCCGGCATCTTTCAGCGCCTTGGCGGTGCCGCCGGTGGATACGAGTTCGACGCCGTAGCCGGCGAGCGCGGTGGCGAATTCGGCGAGGCCGGCTTTGTCGGATACCGACAGCAGGGCGCGGGTGATGCGGCGCGGGTGGCTGGTCATGGTCACGGGCTAGCACAGGAAGCGGCCGGAAGTGTATTCGGGATTTCCCCGGTCCTACCGGGCGTCCACAAATGATTACAGCGGCAATTCCGGCTCGTCCGCCCGCTCCAGGCGGGCACCCAGCGGCGGTGCCGGCGGGGCATGGCGGAAACTCCAGCGTACCGCGGCCTGGCTGCGGGCGTGCCCGTAAATCACGATCTGCACCGTGCGGCGCGGGCCTTCTGATCCGGACAGGAACACGCTTTCCTCGATCTGTACGGCTGCGCCGTCGGCACTGAAGGTCCATAGCTCGCGGTCTGGTAGGAGCAGGATCATGCCGCGACCGTCCGACAGGCGGTTGGCCTTGACCAAAGGATGCAGGTGAAAGCGGACGGCGAATCCGTCGGGCTTGCTCACCGGCAGCACGGCGCCGCTGGCCGGCGTGAAGCTGTCCTCGCCGTCGAGCGTGTGGCCGTCTGGACTAAGCCGCAGTGCGCGACGGTGGATCACGCCGAAGGCGTCGGCGTAGCCGTCATGCGAGGCGGTCAAATTCGTACCCTCGGCCGTGTCGCTGCGCGCCACGCGCACGTCGTGCGGCCCGCTGACGACCGGCGTGCCGAACAGCAGCCCCCGCAACCGGCTGGAGTCGAGAAAACGGCAAGACGAGACGTCGTTGAACGTGACGGTGGAATGCGCCGCGGTGGCGCGCGCCACCTGCCGCCAGTTTTCCTTGTTCACCGCCGGCAATCCGCAATTGACCACTAGCCGGTGCGTCTTCCACGACAGCTCGAACGACAGGCAACCGGCATGCGCCTCCTGGCTCAAAGCCAGCGGCGGCGGCCGGCCGGTGTCCATCAGCAAGGCGGTGTCGCCGGCATCGATGCGTTGATAGCCGGAATGCGGCGCATTCGACACCGGGGTGCCGCGCGCGTCGTCATAGGCCAACACGGTGGCGAGCAGGTCCACCGGCGTCGGCCCCATGCCGTTGAATTGCGCGAAATTGCCGTCGGCATGACGGAAGAAACGCTGCATCGGCATCATGCGATCGATGGCGTTGTTGAGCGCCTGCGGCGGTTGCAGGTGGCGCGCCGAGAACAACTGCCGCAGCGGCAACAAGTCGACCAGCAATTCGATAAGCGCGCCCGGATTGCGGCTGATATGGCCGCCGTCGGGCAGGATCTGGCGCCGCAGCTCGTCGATCAAGCGGCGCGCGTTGGAGCGCAGGCTGCCGGACATCCCCTGCATGCACAGCGTCGCATAATTGAGCGCGATCACCGCTTGCAGCCGCGGCAGCCCGTCGCGCGATTGTTTGAGCGAGCGGCGCAGATAGCGGATCTGCCGGGACAGGCTGCGCAAAAAGCGGCGGTAGAAGCGCGGGTCGGCATCCTGCAATATGAACGGCGCCTGGCTGAGCCAGCAGACGATGCGGCGCGAGAGGATATCGACGCGCCAGCCGACCGGATGCCAACGTCCTTGCAGCGTGATCCAGTCGTCGATCAGCGAGCGCGCATTGGCGCGGGTGATGGCGCTGTCAGCGGCGCGCAGGTGGCGCAGCCAGGAGAAGTTCAGCAACGTCACCGCCCATTCGTCGGACGGCGGCGTCGTCTCGAACGGAGACCGGCGATCGCAGATCACCACCTTGCCGGCGAAGGCGAAGCGGCCGGCATAGATTTCACTGGCGCGGGTGGCGTCGGCGGTGCGCAGATCCTGCGGCGCGATCACCACCCGGTCGGTCTTGGTCGAGCCGAACCGCCAGCGCATCAGCGGATGCGTGTTGATGCGGCCGAGCAGGCTGCGGAACGCGCGGCGCCCGATAAGCGCGGACAGCCTGGATCGCTCCGCGACCGAAACCCGCATCATGAAGGCGCTCGTCCCCTGCGGCGCGCGCTGATTATCGCGCACAATCCGTAAGATAGCCAAGGGATGCGGCAGGGCCAATGCTTGCTTTTGCTCAACCTCCCCGCCGTTCGCCAGGGCCGTTGGGCGGACCGGGAGACTAAATCGCATTGCGGGTGAGCCGGGCGGCATAGAAGCCGTCGAGCCCCGCCCAGTGCGGATCGGGGTCGGGCAATTGCGGCGGCAGCGTGCGCAGGTCGCCATTCGCGGTGAGAAATTCGGCGTGGCCGCATACCTCTTGCGCTGCAACAGGGATGCGGGCGACGCACGGGTCGCGCGCCAACAGCGCCGCGATCTGGTCCTCGGCTTCCTCCGGCTCCAGCGAGCAGACGCAATAGACTAGGGTAGCGCCGGGCTTGAGCAGGCCGATCGCGCGGTCGAGCAGCCGCTGCTGCAGGGAGATCAGCGCCGCGATGTCGGCTTCGCTCTTGAGCCAGGGCACGTCGGGATGGCGCCGGATGGTTCCGGTCGAAGAACAGGGCGCGTCGAGCAGCACGGCGTCGAACGGACCGCCTTGCCAGTCGAGCGCATCGGCGGCGACGGTTTCGGCTTGCAGCGCAAGCCGCGCTAGATTCTCGTGCAGACGGTTGAGCCGCGCCGCCGAGCGATCGAGCGCGGTGACATGCGCGCCGGCCAAGGCGAGCTGCGCGGTCTTGCCGCCGGGCGCCGCGCACAGATCGGCGACCGCTTTGCCGCGCACGTCACCGAGCAGGCGGGCGGGCAGCGACGCGGCGGCGTCCTGCACCCACCAGGCGCCTTCGGCAAAACCCGGTAGCAGCGTGATGGCGCCCTGCGCCAGCGTGCGCACCGTGCCGGTCGCCAGCACGCGCCCGCGCAGCCGCTCGGCCCAGCTTTCCGGATCCTGCTTGACGGTCAGATCGAGCGCGGGTTCGTGGCCGTTGGCTTGGGCGATGGCGCGCGCAGTCTCGGCGCCGTAGCGCTTGGTCCAGCGCGCCAGCAGCCATTTCGGCGTGTCACGCGTCGCATTGCTGGCGAGTGCGGCCGTCTTGCTCTGCGTCACGCGGCGCAGCACCGCGTTGATCAGGCCGGCGTAGCGCGCCGCGCGGCGGTCGGCCTGGGCCAGCCGCACGGACAGATCGACTGCGGCATGATCGGGCACTTCGAGCCAGAGGATCTGCGCGGCGCCGATCAGCAGAATGGTTTCTACGCGCGGCGCTTCGGCCGGGAAGCCCTTGTCGAGAAACCCGCCGAGCAGGTGGCGCAAGGTGCCGAGCCGCCGCAATACGGTGGCGATGAGCCGGCGCATCAGCGCGCGGTCGCGGTCGGGAAGCGAGGCGAGGCCGGGATGGGCGGCTTTGCCGGACAGCTGTTCGTCGAGCGCGATTTTCCGCCGCAGGACACCGTCGAGAATGTCGGCGGCAATCCTTCGGGCGGCGAGGCCGAGGACTTCCGGCTGCGGGGAGGTGCGCGGTCGCGCCATGTCCGGATCATTGCCAACGAATTGTGGCTGGGGCGCGAACCGTACAGAAAAAACCTCACCGACACACAGGTTAAGCCGCCCGGCCAGGCGTCGTATGGTGGCATAATAACCAATGTTCTACTATAGATTGTGCTTGCGCGAATCGGCAGACGGCGGCGGATATGCGTGCCGCTATTCCGGCGGGCGGCGCGAAAGCTGGTGCGGATAACTTTGCAGGCGAGACGATTAGGGGAGGGAAAAATGTTGCGCGGTGTTCTCTTCAGTATGGCCATGACGCTGTTGGTCGCACATTCGGCCAATGCTCAAGTCAGTTACGGCGGAGTTGGTGCAAGCGGAATTGGGGCTGGAGCCGCTGCGGCGGTTGGTGCCGACGCGCTGACGACCATGCCGCACGGTTTGCGCAATGATGACTACCTGCGGGCAGTACCGAGTATTTCGGTCGCTCCGTCTCCGCCGCCTCCTGAGGCCCAGCATCTGCATGTGCCGCACGCCCATGCGCATCACTGCCATTGGGTCAGGCCGTGCGAGGGCTGCGGGCGGATTTGCGTCGACGACTGAACGCCGTCGATCCAGCACTAGCATGCAATCGCGGGATCAGCGTTCCACGATCACCGGTGTGCCGACATAGACCAGGCGATAGAGCTCGCGGATGTCGCTGTTGTACATGCGAATACAGCCGTGCGAGACGAAGCTGCCGATCAAGTCCGGCCGGTTGGTGCCGTGGATGGCATATTCGCCGCCGCGCAAGGTGAGAGCGGCAGCGCCCATCGGATTGTTAGCGGCGCCGCCGGGAATAACTTTCGGCATACGCGGATTCTCGCGGCGAATGGAGGCGGGTGCCGCCCAGGCCGGGCGCACAAATTTGCCTTCGACGCGGGCGTTGCCGGTCCAAGCCATGCCGGCACGGCCGACACCGACCGGAAACCGCAGGGCCTGGCTGCCATCGAGGACGTAATAAAGACGGCGCTCGTGGGTTTTCACCACAATGGTGCCGGGCGAAAAGCCGGAGAAGTTGACGAGGTCGTGGGTCGCCGCATTGGCCGATGCCGCCATCAGCAGTAAAGTTCCCGCCCCGATCGCAACCGATAGTGCCGCACGCCGAAACATCGCAAATGCCCTGACGTCGTTTAAACCGGCGCCAATCATAGTCGTTGCGTGCGAATTTTGAGGCGAAAGCTCCAAATAACGTAAACGAATAATTGGGCAAAGTTACGCGGCGGCTGGTTCTATCCGGCGCCGCTACAGTCCGTTCGACAGCAAAAGCGGCTCAAATCGGCTATTCCGCCGCAAACACCGGCTCGATCGCCGCTACGGCATGCCGATTGAGCCGGTTTGGGCGTTCTATCCCAAATACACCTGGGAGATAATCTCGACGCACGCGCGGATGGCGTGGCAATGGTTCACGATCGACCGCATGCGCCGGCGTGTACGCAACGATCCCAATCGCCGTTCCCATGCAGATGCGGCGCTGACGCCGGTGGTGGACGATGAGACCGAGATGCTCGAATTGTTCACGCACAACGAGGGCGCGCGCAACGAGGTCGTGCGCACGCGCAAGATTCACGACCTGACCCACGGCACCGGCCACACGCTGGCCGACGCCTAGAGGCGCCGCGCGTTCCCGCACAAGGCGCGGCCAATTAGCGCCATCACGCTCCCGCTTTGGCCGCCCGCTTGTTCTGCCGGTTGTTGACTAGATCGTCGACCACGGCCGGATCGGCCAGCGTCGAGGTGTCGCCGAGATTACCGAATTCATCCTCGGCGATCTTGCGCAGGATGCGCCGCATGATCTTGCCGGAGCGGGTCTTCGGCAGGCCGGGCGAGAACTGGATGAGGTCGGGCGAGGCGATCGGCCCGATCTCCTTGCGCACCCAGGCCACAAGCTCTTTGCGCAGTTCCTCGCTCGGCTTTTCGCCCGCCATCAAGGTGACATAGGCGTAGATGCCCTGGCCCTTGATGTCGTGCGGGTAGCCGACGACGGCGGCCTCCGACACTTTCGGATGCGCCACCAGCGCGCTTTCCACTTCGGCGGTGCCCATACGGTGGCCGGCAACGTTGATCACGTCGTCGACGCGGCCGGTGATCCAGTAATAACCGTCCTCGTCGCGGCGGCAGCCGTCACCGGTGAAATAGCGGCCCATATAGGTCGAGAAGTAGGTTTGCACGAAGCGCTCGTGATCGCCATAGACCGTGCGCATCTGGCCCGGCCATGAGTCCGCGATGCAGAGATTGCCCGAGCCGGCGCCCTTGAGTTCGTTGCCTTCGGCGTCGACGATCTGCGGGATGACGCCGAAGAACGGAAGCGTCGCGGAACCCGGCTTGAGCTTGGTGGCGCCGGGCAGCGGTGTGATCAAGATGCCGCCGGTCTCGGTCTGCCACCAGGTGTCGACGATCGGGCAGCGGTCCTCGCCGACTACGTGATAGTACCACTCCCAGGCTTCCGGATTGATCGGCTCGCCGACGGTGCCAAGCAGTCGCAGACTTTTGCGCGAAGTCTTCGTCACTGGATCGTTGCCGCCCTGCATGAGGGCGCGGATCGCGGTCGGCGCGGTGTAGATGATGTTGACCTGGTGCTTGTCGCAAACCTCCCAGAAGCGCGAGGAGGTCGGATAATTCGGCACACCCTCGAACATCATGGTTATGGCGCCGTTGGAAAGCGGGCCA
>Ga0182024_10019714_pt1 | contig 12399 bp, 13 predicted proteins | sample P32metaG_FD_120480 | JGI IMG/M metagenome (GOLD analysis project Ga0182024, IMG submission 120480) | Permafrost microbial communities from Stordalen Mire, Sweden - P3-2 metaG (Illumina Assembly) | ecosystem: Environmental > Terrestrial > Soil > Wetlands > Permafrost | place: Sweden: Stordalen...
CTGAAGGCGGGCGCTACATGATCCAAGACCGAGTTCTCGCACAGACTCTTCAGCCTGTGCGGTTTGATGCTTGCGAGATCTAAACCGCACAGGCTGAAGCCTATGCCACGGGGAACCTACTCAAATTGCTTGCGAAACGCGGCGAATTGCTGTTTCAAATCCGTAATTTCCGATTGAAGATTTTCGATTTGGTTTTCGAGGCGCGCCATGCGATCACCGCCGCTTGTTGGCGCAAATTCGGGTACTGACTCTGGCTCCACCACTTCCACATCGCCACTGAGCAGGTGCGCGTAACGCGCTTCCTTGGTCCCGGGCTGACGCGGGAGCAGCTTGACGAGGGGCGGCTCGCGTTTCATCAAACGCTGCAGCGTGGATTGCACGATGCCCAGGTCGTCGAATTTGTGCATGCGGTCGGCACGGCTGCGCAATTCGCCGGGCGTTTGCGGGCCACGCAGCAGCAACTCGGCGAGGATGGCGGTTTCGTGTCGCGTGAAATTGTAAGCTTCCTGCAGGCGATGCTCATACTTGGTCACGCGGCTGACCATGTTGTCGGCGGCGCCCGCGAGGCCCTTTTTGTCCAGACTACGCATCGCTTCGTGCACGGCCTCTTCATCCAAATTCATGACCGGATCGCGGTTTGATTTCTGGTTGCAGGCGTTGACCAGCGCGTTCAGCGAAAGCGGATAGTATTCGGGAGTGGTCAATTCCTTTTCGACGAGGGCGCCCAGCACGCGTGTTTCTATTTGGTTGAGAAGGAGTATATTCACGAGAGGGAATGATACAGCATGTAGGATGCTCCCCCAACTTGCGCTTCTTGGGGAACACGATCTGGACGGGAGGGAACCTATGACGAAAATGATGAAAAACAGACCCGCTGCGGGCGATTACGCGCCATGGGGTTTGCAATACATTTCGCTGGTAAGCGGTGATGACATTCTTGAGGGCCTTCATGCTCAACTGAAACAAACGGTAACGCTTTTTTCGGGCCGAAGCGAACGCGACGGAAATTTTCGTTACGCGCCGGACAAATGGACTGTGAAGGACGTGGTTGGGCACGTGGCGGATACGGAGAGAATTTTTGCCTATCGCGCCATGCGCATCGCTCGCGGAGACCAAACTCCGCTGGAGGGCTTTGAGCAGGACGATTACGTTCGCACCGCAGGTTTTGGCGCGCGCAAACTGGCGGACTTGGTCGAGGAATACGAAGACGTGCGCCAAGCCAGCCTGGCACTATTTCGCTCGTTTGACGAAGAAGCCTGGCTGCGTCACGGCGTTGCCAACGGCAACCGTGTGACGGTTCTTGCGCTGGCCTACCTGATTGCGGGTCATGAACTTCATCATCGCAAGATTCTCGAAGAGCGCTATTTTCCGGCAATTCCGCGGGCATAAATTTTCTGCGCACTGCTCCATGGATATGCACGAGCGCCCGCGCTACGGTATTATCTTTCGCCTATGCCACTGCAAACCATTAAACGCCGCTCGCGCGGCTTCATCTGTGTGAATGCACATCCTGAGGGATGCCGCCGCAATGTTGAAAAATGGGTTGCGGGGGTGAAAGGAAAAGTGCCTGCGGGGCAAATCACGCCGAAAAACGTGCTGGTCATTGGCGCATCCACCGGATATGGACTTGCATCGCGCATCGCGGCGGCCTGGGGCTACGGAGCGAAGACGCTGGGCGTATTTTTCGAGAGGCCGCCGGACGGCGATAAGACCGCGTCTGCGGGCCACTACAACACGGTCGCAATTCATTCACTCGCCAAACGCGACGGACTTTTTGCCGCGAGCGTCAATGGCGACGCATTTTCCGATGAAATCAAGGCCGCCACGGCGGAAATTATCCGCAAGGAAATGGCTCCGATTGACCTGGTCATTTACTCGCTGGCGTCACCCAAGCGCGCCGTTCCCCAAACTGGACACGTGTACAATTCGGTGTTGAAGCCGGTCGGGCAGGCGTTTACCAATCGCACTATCGAACTGGATTCGGAAAAAGTTGTGAGCGTTACCCTGCAGCCCGCGAACGATCAGGAAATTGCGGACACCGTGGCGGTGATGGGCGGCGACGACTGGCGCATCTGGATGCAAATGTTGCTGGAGGAAAAGTTGCTGGCTCCGCGCGCGCGCACTCTGGCCTATTCCTACATCGGCCCTGAAATTACCTGGCCGATCTATCGCGACGGCACCATTGGGCAGGCCAAAAAAGATCTCGAACGCGCTGCAAAAGATTTGGACGCCACGCTGGCGGAGCAGTTGGGCGGCCACGCCTGGGTGTCCGTCAACAAAGCGGTGGTGACGCAGGCTTCAGCGGCGATTCCCGTTGTGCCGCTGTATTTGAGTTTGCTGCCCATCGCCATGAAGAAGCGAAATCTGGAAGAAGGGCCGCTGGAACAGATGCGGCGGCTGTTCACGGATTTTCTTTGCACGGGGCAAGCGCCCAAGCTGGATGAGGCGCGGCGTTTGCGCCTGGACGACCGCGAGATGCGTCCCGATGTGCAGGCGGAAGTTGCGGCGCTGTGGCCGCAGGTCACCACGGAAAATCTTCGCGAGGTAAGCGAATTCGCCGGTTTTCAGCGCGAGTTTCGCGGCTTGTTCGGCTTTGAAGTGGAAGGCGTGGATTACGACCAGCCCACCGAAACAGATCTGCGCTGGTAGTCGTGGCGCGGGCTTCAGCCTGCGCAAAAAGCCCGCGTACATTTTTTGTCATTCCGAGCCGAGCGAGGAATCTCTCTTGGGTTTCGGCCCATGAAAAGAAAGAGAGATTCCTCGCTCCGCTCGGAATGACATAAATAAACTACTTTTTTGGCAAGCTGTGAAGCTAGCCCACTGGCGATCTCTAAATTTGCTTGCGAAGAAACTCCACAACCACATATCCGATGAGTCCGGAAACCACGGCAATCGCAAAATTAGAAAGTGTGAAAATATCTTGAATGGCGAATGCCAGCGTCTTGCCCCGCCCATTGCCGCGGGTAAACTCACCCATCAAAAGATTTGAATAAAATAAGAAAATAATAAATCCAACCTCGACCGCGGCCCTCAATTTTCCGGATTGTTTTTCGCTCGAAGTCATGCCCTAACTATAGCAAGAAACAATTTGCGCGACGGACATACAAAAAAACACAAAACTGCCTGTCATCCTAGATGCCGCCGCTGACCACTTGCAGCCACGGTTGCGACATCGGTTTGATTTTGTTTTTTTTCACGCTTTCGCGATGCGTCGCAGGGGAAAGGTGCGACACGTTTCGCACCGGCGGCCTGCTCTTGCGCTGTTTGCGGGTTTTCTTTTTCATGTGCACTCCAAAACAGCTGCTTTGAAATGACAGTTTGCCCTGCCGCAAAATATGCAAAACGGCGAAGAAACGGTCAAAATGCCGCGGCGTCCGCAAAAGACCGGCGGGCTTTTGCAAAAACGCCGCGGCCAGATGACCCACGCGGGCCTCGCCATGATGGCGGTCAGAGCGAGTCTCGACCCCGCGTGAAACTCAATTACAGAGCGACAGCTCCGCGCTCCTGATTACGGATGCGGATGACCTCCTCCACTTTATACAGGAAGATTTTCCCGTCGCCGATTTTGCCGGTTGAGGCGGTTTTTAAAATCGCCCCAACGGCGGAATCCACAAGCTCATCGGACACAACAATCTCCAGTTTGACTTTTGGAACAAGATCAACCGTGTATTCCCGGCCCTTGTACACTTCCGTGTGTCCCTTCTGCCGTCCGTGCCCGCGGACATCGCTGATGGTCATCCCGCCGATGCCAAGGTCGGTCAGGACGTCCTTCACAGCTTCGAACTTGGAGGGCTGGAGAATCACTTCCAATTTAGTCATCATATTTTCATATCCTCAGTTTCTAATTGCGGATGCAAAACTCAATCTCTCCCACTGGGCCTCGATTCCATCTCCTTGCTTTATCCAATACAAGCCAGCAATCGTCGGCCTCTAAGCCGCCCTCCACCGTGTCTTCCTCCTTGCCGATTCCAGAAAGACACGGTGCAGGGAAAAGGGTCGTGGGCGTCGGCGAAGAAAACATCCGATTCGAGACGCCCGGTTGTTTAGTCGCCGTGCGCCGGCGCCGGTGCTTTCACTGGCGAACCGGACAGTTGTTGGTGTGTAACTAATCCCTTGGGCGAACCCAGGGCTGTAATTACATATTCGGGGTAAGCCGAAATCCCATGCTCGTGCAAATCCATGCCGTAGAGTTCGGCCTCCGCCGGGAGGCGCAGAGTTCCCGTTGCGTTGACGGCGAGCATCACAACCATGGCCACCGCAAACGTTGCCAGCGTAATGCATGCGCTGCCGATGGCCTGAGCGGCCAAGAGTTGTGTTCCACCGCCATAGAAGAGGCCTTTTAGCGGGGCGCTGTTGTCGGGTGAGATTGGACCTGTCGCGCCGAATTGTCCGGAGGCAAACAGTCCGAGGGAGAGAGTTCCCCAAATGCCGCAAAAGCCGTGCACGGGAACCGCTCCGATGGGATCGTCGATCCTCAGATACTCCAGCAGGTCAACGCCAAGGATGACTAAGACTCCTGCGATGCCGCCAAGTAGAACTGCGCCTGTCGGCGTGACCCAATAACAAGGACACGTAATTGCCACGAGCCCGGCAAGAAATCCGTTGGTGGTGTAGCCCGCGTCCCACTTTTTAGTCATCATGTAGCCGTAGATGATGGACGTGAGCCCGGCAGCGCATGCTGCCAAAGTGGTGTTGGTGGCCACGCGACCGATCCCTATAAAGTCCATGGCCGAAAGGGTGCTGCCCGGATTGAAGCCGTACCAGCCGAACCAAAGGATGAGCCCGCCGCTGACGGCGATGGTCAAGTCATGCGGCAGCATGGGCGTGCCACCGTCGCGCTTGAACGTGCGCCCAAGACGCGGGCCCAACACAATGGCGCCGGCCAGGGCAATGAATCCGCCGATGGTGTGAACGACCGTGGAGCCGGCAAAGTCATGAAAACCCATTCCGAGACTGGGCCAGACATTGCCCGCGCTTCCCATGTTCGCCAGCCAGCCATCGGGACCCCAAGCCCAGTGGCCGATGACCGGATAAATGAAACCTGTAACGCAGATGCTATACAGGAGGTCACCGACGAAGCCCGTGCGTCCGATCATGGCTCCGGAGGTGATGGTCGAGCAGGTATCGGCGAAGGCGAATTGGAAAATCCACACCGCCAGGAAAGCCACGCCGGTGGTTTCGTAAGTTGCGGGCGCATTTTGCAGGAAGAACCAGTGATAGCCGATAAATCCGTTGCCGTGGGCGAACATGAATGCGAACCCAACGGCGTAAAATAGAAGGCCGCACAGGCAGGTGTCAACCACGCATTCCACCAGGACGTTCACGGTCTCGCGGGAACGGCAGAAGCCGGCCTCCAGCATGGTGAAACCCACTTGCATGCCGAAGACCAGGAACGCCGCGATCAGCGTCCACGCGGTGTTAACTGGATTGACAATATCGTTTCCTTTAAGGTCGGGATCCGCGGCGTACACATGGCTGAAGAAAATCCCGGTAATGACGGCCATGATTGCGAGCACCAACCCTACTCCCACAATTTTCCCGGCGAACAGGGTTCCTCCATACCGGCGCCATTCGGGCTTCTGCAGCCGCAATCCAAGGCGGGAGATCTTTTCTTTCAGCGACATCCTTCTTGCAGTGATCGGAATATCAGACATTTGTACTCTCCTTTGAAGTATGAGAACCCAGGCCTTTTTCAAACCTGCTTCCACGTCTAGAGCCATGCCGGTCAATCTAAAAAGCCGGGAAACGGCGCTTTGCCGCTGGAAAATAATTTCCCTGAAGGAACCGTTTCCGCGCATAAGGACACCAGTCCCCTGCGGAACGGTTATGGGGCAAGACCAAGACGTGTCTATCCGGTCAAGCGCCGTTCAGGGTTTATTAATGGGCTCGTCGTCGAGCGTTATGTTTCGATTGGTTGGACACGGCATCGTGTCCGAGAAAAACAAAGCAGTCGGAGTTTCGCGGCGCTGGCGTTTCATTTCATCGGCGAAATAAAACAATCCAAACCGCGATGCAACCTCTCCAAGTTCACGCGCAGTCTGCACCTTTTACCGCGGGACAGTCAAATTCAAACTTTTAATTGCAGCGATTTGCAATGCATGGGATTTGCCGAGCGTTATTGCGCACCACGCTTCAGCTCTTCGTTCAGGATGATGGACTCCGCAATTTCTTTCATCGATTTGCGCATTTGCTGGCTCTGCCTCTGCATGGCGCGATACGCTTCTTCCTCGTTGATTTTCATTTCGCGCTGCAGAATCCCCTTGGCCCGCTCCACCAGCTTTCGGGCCTCCAACTGGCCGGAAAGAACGGATTTTTCGCTCTCTAATTGCTCCCTCTGCTGCTCGTTCTCTCGCAACTCAGCAATTGTTTTCTGGAGTTCCGCGGTGCGCTCCGCCACTCTTCCCTCGAGGTGATCGCGGGCCTCGCGAAGTGCCTCCTCACTATTTCTTTTCGAGGAACTCACCCAGCTTGCAGCCAGCGCGCACACCACGAAGGCCGCAAAATATGCCGTATCCGTGGCGTTTACGGCAAAGGAATGAAACGGCGGAACAAAAAAATAGTCCACCGCCAGGGTGCATAGGAAGACCGCAAAGAGACCTGGTGCCGTGCCGCCAAACCACGCGCTCGCCATGACGGCGGCAAAGAACAGGAACAAAAAGGGATAAGGAAATAAGTGTTGCAGGAGCAGGCTCAAGGAGAGCGCACCCGCTACGCACAGCAGGGCAATTCCACAGCGAAGGGTCTGGGCGATTACCCCTGCTCTTGTCCATCGACCACGATCAGAAGTTGAAGACAGTGAAAAATTTCCCGAGGCCACTAAAGAATCCTTCTTTATAAAATATTTATGTCTTCAGATAGCTTGCAGCGCCCGTGGCGCAAAGACAAACTCAAAGAGCGGATGGCTTGGATTGAAAAGACCTTTCCATTGGCTGGGAACGCCAACCTCCCGGCAGGCGTTCCCGCATTTCAATTGCTTCGGCGGCATCCAGTGTGTGTTGCTGTGCTGCGCGGGAATCGTGGGAAACGTTTTACCGAGGAAGGAACTCGTCGGTGTGGGTCACAAATTCCGGATATGCGCCCGCGCCCAGTTCGTGCAGGTCCAGGCCCTGGCGCTCGCCCTCGACGGAAACCCGGTACGGATAGAATCGATTGATGAGCAAGTTCGCGCCGTAAGTGAGCGGCAGAACGAAACCCAGGAGCGTGGCCACACCAATCAATTGCGCCAGCCATTGGCCGGACGTAATTCCGTTCAACTGCGTGGAAAGTGAAGCTCCCGCCACGTTCATCACCGGCCGCTGAAATTGACCAAAAACTCCCACCGCCACAAGGCCCCAAATTCCGCCTACGGCATGAACGGAAATCGAGCCTCCTGGATCGTCAACCTCCATGCGCAACTCCAGCAATTCGATGGAAAAGATAATCACTGCGCCCGCGATCGAGCCGATTACCACGGCCTCGGCGGGGATCACGAACGCGCATGCCGCGCTGCCGGCAACCAGCCCGCCCACCCAGCCATTGGCTGTGAGCGAAGCATCTGGCTTGCCGAAACGAATCTTGGTAATCAATGCCGCAGTCAGCGCTGAGGATGACGCAGCTAGGAAAGTATTGATGGCGATTGAGGCAGAACCGGGAGCGTCGCCTCCCGTGAATAAAATCGCGCCCGCTGAGTTCAGACCGATCCAGCCGATCAAGGCCAGCACGCAGCCAAACAGCACCAAGACTGCATTGTGCCCAGGGATCGCCGGCGCCATGCCGTCTGCGGAATATTTTCCGCGCCGCGGACCGAGTATCCAGGTAACCGCCAGCGCTGTCAGGCCGCCCAGCGCCTGTATCGTGCCAGATCCTCCGACGTCGAGGAATCCTCTGCCAATTCCGTAATTGACGCCAAGTTGCGCAAGCCATCCGCCGGCCCACACCCAATGAGCGAAGAGCGGATAGGTCCATGCCGCAAGCATAGCCGTGGAAAGGCAAATAGCGCGGAGGCGCCAGCGATCCGCGCCACTCCCCAGCGGAATCAAAGCCGCCAGGCCTACGGAGAACATCTGCAGTAACGCCGTGAGAGAAGCGGCAGCGCCGTCAAAGGACAGTTTGCCAAAGAAGAAAGGATTCGCGGCAATCCAATTCCAGGTTTTCCCGGACAAGAAGACGGTATGACCCGCTCCGCCGATGGTTCCCTGCCAGGAAAATCCACAAACGAAATAGGCAAGGCCGGCGACCGCAAGAGCGCAGAGCGAAGCCATCATCATGTGGCCGGCGCTGCGCGTACGCCCCAAGCCCACATTCATGATGGCAAGCCCCGCAGCTGCCAGGGGGATAATAAAGATAAATGCGAGGCAGGCGAGCGAGTTGATTTCCGTAAGCTTGGAGGGCATGGGCATGGGACTCAGCGCTTATCCTCACGAGGAATTAAATGCGCGCGGAACGCAAACACCAAACCCACCACTTCGAGAGCAAAACCGACAAGTGAAAATGCCCCTCGCAGCGCCGGCGACGGGAATAACACAATGGCGGCAAGGACCAGAAACCACCCCGCCGGAAGCATCAGGAAACCCACGACTTTCATTGCCAAATCCCTCAGATCAAAGCGAAGCGACTTGTATTGAGATTAACAACGCACGTTAAAATATCACAACCACACCACAACCCAACGCACCTGCCCAATAAAAATGAATTTGGCGCTGAGGAGCAACGTCGAGTGCGCGGTTTTCGTCCCGCTGGAGATTGCGCCAAGCTGGTCCTCGTGCCCTTGAGATTTCTATGCAAGGAATAGAAGAAATGGATACTTGGACTGAAACCCAGCCATACGTTGGAAACGATCACCTAGCCTGCGCACAGGGTCCCGCGCCAAAGATGGCCCTTAACATATATAAAATGAGTAAGTTGCAAGGAATCTGTGCGCGCCAGTGGTTTGCCTGATATCGCCTCACTTGGACGGAAACGCCCGTTGGCAGCAGTCCCAAACGGTCATCCCGGCCATACGAAACCATAATTCAGGACATCGAAAGGTTGCATTTTACTACTTCGCCGAACCCCTTTAGCATCACCTTCCTCGACACACCTTAATCCCTGCAGTTCATTTAAGGGGCGAGGGATATGCAGTGAGATAAAGATTATATAAGGAGAATACATGGCGGAGAATACCGGCGAAGTCAAAATGACACCGACCTTAGGATTAACTGGGTTGACGATGAACGCCATGGCGCTCATCGCTCCCGGCGCGTTCCTATGGCTTACATTTGCACCCCAGGCCACGGAGGGTTCCACGGCGCCTTCGATGTGGATTGGCATTGTCTTCGCGCTCTTGCTGTGTCTGGCAACCGCGGTTTGTTACGCGGAAATGGCCAAGCTGTATCCAGGCACCGGCAGTTCTTATTATTTTGCGGAGCAATCGTTCCTGAATCACGACAAGGCATGGAAGTACGCCCGCCTGATGAAGTTTATCGTCGGCTGGGGTTCGCATCTGTATTACTGGATTTACCCCGGCGTCATGGTCGCGGTCACGGGAGTTTTCTGCGGTTATATCACGGGTACTTTGTGGCCGAACTTCATGAGTGCATCGAACCCCGGTCCGATGTTCATGATGCTGATCGCCATCGTTTTTTCATTCGCGGTTGCGTACATCGCGCACCGAGGTGTGAACGGCTCCACAGCCGTGAGCGTGGCAATCAACGTGATCCAAATTTCCGCGCTGATCGTTTTCTCCGTCATGGCCATCAGCTACCGCATGAGCCATCCCCCGGGAAGTGAAGCATGGCAGTTCGATTCGGTTTCGGGCGAAGGCTATACCTATCAATTCGCGACCACCAGCCAAACGGTGAATGGAACAGCCACCGATGTCATTACCCGCGATGCCAATATGGTGCCGCAACCCAAGCTTGACGCGGCCGGGAAGCCGGTGCCTTTCCTCGTCAGCTACGACATGTATGACACCAGCAATCCCCCGGTGTTTCAAGCCCATCCGAACGCAAAATCGGTCATCGCAGTGCACAATTTCAACTGGATGTTCGTTCAGGCCACGGTGGCCATCCTGATCCTGGTGGGATTTGAATCGGTGACGGCCATGGGCGGCGAGGCCAAAAACGCCAAGAGGGACGTCCCAATCGCGGTTATTACATCACTGCTGGTCCAGGGGGCGTTCTGCTATCTGTTCGAGTATTTCGCCGCAAACTACTTCTTAAGTAGCGGCTATCCAATGTCAACTGCAACCGGATCATCGGCGCCGATCGGCGACATGATGATCATGGTGGGCGATGCCCTTTTCCACGGGCATGGCCGAGCGTTCATGCTGATCGAAGCTGTAACTGTGTTTCTGGCTTTGATCGGCACCACGCTCTCCTGCATTAACACCGGCGCGCGCGTTACCTACGCCATGGGCAAGGACGCGGAAGTGCCGGAACACTTCGGCATGCTGCACGAAAAAAACCTGAGCCCGCATCGCGCCATCTGGGCTTTGGCAATCATTTCGGCCATCTTCGGCTGCCTGGCCCTGACGTTTCTGTTCGGCGATGGCGGAGCAATCCCCGACGCCACAATCAAGGCCCTTCCACAAGGGTTCTGGTCGAGCTTCGGCTACACGGGGCACGACACAATGGCCAAAATGCCCAACAGCCTGCTGACCATTACTCTGGCTTCCAACTTCGGGACCTTCGTGCTCTATATGCTAAGTTGCGTTACTTGCATCTTTTGCTATAAGGGACACCCGAATTACAGCTTCTTGCGACACACACTCATCCCATATTTCGGTATCGCAGCGAACTTGATCTGCATGGGAGCCTACATCGTACTGCCATTCATGGGGTACGGCACGAAGATGGAACCGTTCCTGGCCTTGGGGATCGCGGCAGTCTGGGCAATTTACGGAGGGATTTACTTCATGATGTCCAGCAAAGCCTCGGGCCGCACAACGTTGGTCACGAGTCGTACCTAATGGTGTAGTATGAACCTAGCTCAAATTGCTCGGAAAATCGGACAGGTCCGCCTCGGCGGACCTGTCCGAATTTCAGTTTCAGATATAAACGAAATTCTTGGGGAACCCGGGATAAACAGCCCCCAAAGTAGTGCCGCCTGGGTTGCCTCGACTGGAACCACGGCCTCCGGCCATATGCTCGATCTCGAATTTGCGTCTCGCACCGACGTCGGGCGAGTTCGCGACCACAACGAAGATTACTTGGACCACTCGGCTCCGGCGACCCCCTCGCAGGCACGATCGCACGGCTGGCTATTTGTGTTGGCTGACGGTGTCGGCGGGCACGAAAAAGGCGAAGTTGCATCGCAAACCGCTGTGGAAAGCATTGTGGCGGGGTTTCCCCGGGCAAAGGATGGAGAATCGCATTCCGCGCTGCTGCAGCGCCTGGTGCAAGAGGCCAACGCTTCCATTTTTGAAGCCGCTGTATCCGGTGGGCGTGATTCCGCCGGAATGGCAACCACGATCGTGGCCTGCGCCTTGCGGTATGACCGAGTGTCTGTCGCGCACGTGGGCGATTCGCGCTGCTACCTGATCCGCAACGGCAAGGTTGCACAGATTACTCGCGATCACACAATGGCCGGCGAGCAGGTCCGCCTTGGCCTCATTACCGCGCAGGAAGCAGCCGAGGGCGAAACCAACCACATTCTCAGCCGCTCACTTGGCACTGAATTGATCGCCAATGTCGATACAAACGACCACCAGGTTTTTGCCGGAGATGTTCTCCTGCTATGTTCGGACGGTTTGCATGGCGTCGTGGATGCATCGGAAATGGCCGCGATTTGCGGCCACGGTATGGACCTTCATCAAGCGGCTGAAAAACTGGTCGCTCTTGCCAATGACCGGGGTGGCGGCGATAATATCAGCGTTCACTTGATCCGAATCAAGGGCGTTGAGCGCATGGGCATGTATCGGGGTCGGCCCTACAAACTGTACTGATGCAGCTGTGCTGATACAGGTTCGCCGCGGTTTTCGTGTTACCTGCCGCTGACCTGCCTTCCCAATGAGCGAATTCCATTCCGGCGATCAGCTCGACCACTACCGCATCGATGGCCTGGTCGCCAGAAGCGGCATGGCATCTATTTTTCGTGGCACCGATGTTCGAGACGGACGCTCCGTTGCAATCAAGATTCCTCATCCGGAAATGGAGGCGGACCCGGTCCTGTTCGACCGCTTCCAGCGCGAAGAAGATATTGGCAGGAAACTGATCCACCCGGGAGTCGTTCGCGTTTTCCAGGACGAGGACCGCAGCCGGCGTTACATGGTTCTGGAATGGGTTGACGGCCGCCTGCTGCGACAAATCCTGAACGAGCATGGGAAACTTCCAGCGGAACGCGCCATCCGCATTACCTTGGCAATTTGCAAGGCGCTTGATTACGTCCACAGTCAGGGTGTCGTGCATCGCGACCTGAAGCCCGAAAACATCATGATCGGCC
>Ga0182024_10019715_pt1 | contig 12398 bp, 9 predicted proteins | sample P32metaG_FD_120480 | JGI IMG/M metagenome (GOLD analysis project Ga0182024, IMG submission 120480) | Permafrost microbial communities from Stordalen Mire, Sweden - P3-2 metaG (Illumina Assembly) | ecosystem: Environmental > Terrestrial > Soil > Wetlands > Permafrost | place: Sweden: Stordalen...
CCGGGGAGCGGACGGGAGGCAGGTGTAGCGAAGCGGAACGGACGCCCGGTAGCCGCCCCGGTCTGCGGGGGGGGGCAAAATTTGCGGTTTCGATTGACGTTAGACACGTATTTCAGACACTCCCTCATGCTTCAACGGCCATGAAAAATAAATTGATTGCGATTTTGGCTGCTTCCGCACTTTTATTAATGGGCGCCGGTATATGGTACTGGGATGAAACGTCCATCATCCAGATGCCAGATCCGGCTTTTGCCGAAGCGGACATTGAGTCGCAAACGAATGCTTGGAAGGGGCATGTCACTGCCAAACTGAAAACGGGCACTCGTGCCGAGGCGGATTTTGTCGAGGAACTACATGAATTTGACGCTATTGTTGCTACACACAAAGGCGAAAAAACTGATGAACTCGCAAAATTAGCAGCCATGCGAGCGGCGCTTTTCATTGAGGTATTTAATGAACCGGAGAAAGGCGTAGTCATGCTAAAGCAATTGGAAACAAATTATCCCGACACGGCTACGGCTCAGGGAATCGCACAGGTCATCTCAAAGTTGGAGGCTCAAATTGAAGCCCGAGCAGCAAGCGCAGCCATTCGAAAATCATTAGTAGTGGGCTCCGTTTTCCCGGATTTTTCGGTAAAAGATATCGACGGCCAGCCGTTGTCGATTGTGAAATACCGAGGCAATGTTTTGCTGGTGGATTTTTGGGCAACCTGGTGTGGGCCATGCCTTCGTGAAATGCCCGACATCATTCAAGCTTACAATCAGTATCACAATAAAGGATTTGAAATAATTGGTGTTAGTCTAGACCGCGAGATGGATCAAGCCAAGCTGATCGATTTTATCAAACAGAATGATATGCCCTGGCAGCAATTTTACGATGGTAAGTTATGGGCGAACGAATTGGCGGTCAAATATGGAGTCGAATCGATTCCGACAAGCTATCTTCTGGATCGTGAAGGCAAAATCATCGCAGTCCAGCCACACGGCCCAGCGCTGGAGTTGACCATTGAGAATGCATTGGCCGCGAAATAGAGTGGTGGTAGTTCTCCTATGGACTGTCCGATCCAATCCAAGATAAACGACCGAAATAGGCTCCTTGGGATTTAAAATGAAGTTACCCATTATCACTTGGATGTTATTGATAGGCCATTTTGGTGCTATCGATCTGCCCGCTGTTACGATTGAGAAGATTTCGCTTCCTGTGGTTGCTGACATTCAGCGCGCCGATATTTACTATGTGAAATGCGCCGCGGCTCCAAAGGCGATCCTTGTGCTTTGTCCCGGATACAATGGCAGCGGAGAAGTCTTGATTCAAGAAACGACATGGCAAAAATTTGTTGGAGAAAACAACCTTGGCCTTGTGGGGGTTTCGTTTGCTTCAGATGCAGAGGCTTTGAAGGGAGGACGTGGATACTATTATGCCTCACAAGGGTCAGGAGAACTGCTTTTGCAGGCAATACGCCAAGCTTACGGCCAAGATTTGCCTCTGCTGATTTATGGCTTTTCTGGAGGAGCCCAGTTTACCAGTCGTTTTGTGGAGTGGAAACCAGATCGAGTGATTGCCTGGTGCGCTTATTCGGCGGAGTGGTGGGATAAGCCGGCTAAGAGCGAAAAAATGCCGCCTGGAATCGTGGCCTGTGGTGACGAAGATGAGCGACTGGGGGCTTCTCTCATCTACTTTAAGCAAGGGCGTGCGATGAAGAAGCCCTGGCTGTGGATTGATCTGCCTAAAGCCGGCCATGCATGGTCGGCATTGTTGGATGATTTCGTGCGCGCCTATTTTGAGATTATTCTATACGGCGACGGCAAAAGCCCCGGCATTTGGGTTGACATTGATACAATGAAAAAATATCCGAATCAAAAGGATATAGTATATTCTTCGGAATCCGCTTGGCTTCCGAGTGAGGACTTACTACCCCTATGGAAGAAGATTGATGTGCCATGAAAGCCTGTTGTTTTTTAATTCTCACGGCTATCATGCTGGCATTAGCTTCTTCGGTTGCGAGAGCCGATGACGATCTTTTTACGATCGAACGTATCAATGTCATTAAGCAAGCACCCGAGGACGGATCAGGTATCTGGGTAGATGTCAAAGATCCAATGACGCAAGCTACGGTCAAGCAGTTTTATCCATCGTTACAGGTAGAAGTTAGAACGCATGAGCAGATTCCGGCCAAGGGCATCTATGCGCGGTTGTACGTATTCGACCCCAAGCAGAAGTTGGTGCATACAGTAAAGGCCCCGAGACCTGCGATTCGCCTAGCAACCGATCCGGCCACGGCAATGCCCATCGTATTTCAAAGGGACGAAGAGGTAAGTTTATATTTTCCTTTGCCTGATGAAGTGGCGCGCGAAGGCTATACAATCATTGCAGTTTTTGGCGATCAAGACTCGGCCTCCGCCAAAGCCTATCCCGCCGATGCGTCGACGTTCGGCCTCAAATATCCGGAAGAATCCCTGGTGGAGCATACAACCGTAGCGCCGACACCGACACCAACTGAAAAAACAGGCTCTCTTGTCCCCAAGATACAGTCCTATATCGTAATGACCAACAGCACCCGCGAGCCGCAGATTACCTTTTTTGTGCGGTTACCCCCTGGGATTACCGATGGATCCCAAGTTCAAGGGGTGATGGCGTTGTGCATACTTGCACACGACACCAATGAAATTCTGGCCGAGTTGATCGGTGGCAAAATCAAAAACGGCACTGCGGCCGATCCACTGATCGATTTCGCCGACAAGCATAACCTTGCGGTTTTGGCGTGGGGTTCTCTCCGCATGTGGGATCCGACTCAAAACTATGAGAGTCTTGATGCCGATGCGAAAAAGGCCTACGACGAGAATTTTGACGAAGTAGCACAATCCTGGAAGGACGGAGTCCAGAAATTGTGCAAGCAGTTTAATTTGCCTGATCACGATTTCCTCATGTGGGGCTCATCAGGAGCTGGGCAATTCGCTTTACGCCTGGGGGTACGCATACCGGAGATGTTTTTGGCGGTGCACGCGCATATTCCCAGTAGTTTTGACCAACCCACTCCCGATGGAAAAAAAGTTCTTTGGCTGTTGACTACCGGTGAACTGGAAGGCGGCTACGGACGCTCGCTGGATTATTATAAGGAATGTCGGGCTATCGGCTACCCGATGATTTACAAGGCCATTATTGGATTAGGGCACACAGACAGTCGGCTGGCCACAAATTTGGGACTTATTTTTTTCGATTATGCACTTAGCATGAAAGCACAACGCGATGCGATTGATAATGCGCTAATTCAGTTGGCGGCTGAGGGCAAAACTTCAAAACTAAGCACGGCAACCCAGCCGTGGCCGACGGCTTATCGCCAGCCGCCTTTTGTCGGAGACATCGTGAACCAGGCGATATATAGCGCTAACCAGGTCGATAAGGCACCTGCAGATTATCGAGTGGCGTTGCCGACGAAAGATATCGCCGATGCGTGGAACGAAAGGTAAAACGGGTGGAAGATTTTTTCTATAATGGCATCTGGCGAATGGATTGGGGGTTTGGCAATCCCAATAAGACGGCTGCGTTGATTGGCACATTGATGGTTGGGACGTGGTCGTTGGCTTATCTCCGTCGCTGGGGTTTTTGGCTGGCATTGATTATTTTTACCGCGCTGGGAGCATGCCTGATTCACACATTTTCACGTGGAGGAATAATTGCCCTTTTTGTAGGACTCTTGGCCGTAGTTTGGAAATTGCCACGTCCGTGGCCGATGATGAAGGTTGCCGCGATTACTTTATCGATTTGGGTGATGATTGGTTTGGCAGTTTATTTTGGGATGACTAAACGCATCGAGCAGGGGGTGGCCATGGATGACCGTTCAATAACCAATCGGTTGCAAATTTGGACTATTGCCCCGCAAATGATGGTTGATGCTCCAAGTGGGTGGGGCTTGGGAAATTCCGGGCATGCTTATATCGAGTGGTACCAACCACTCGACCAATCGGAGGATTACCGGACACTGGTTAACAGTCATTTGACGTGGCTGGTGGAATTCGGCTGGCCACTGCGCTTTCTTTACCTTTTTGGATGGGGCGTTGCATTCCTTCTCTGTTGGCCGACGGAAAGGACGGGGTATTTGGTAATTCCGCTTGGCATATGGACCACTTTCGCGGTAGCGGCATTTTTCAGTTCTGTAGCGGAATCCGGCTGGTTGTGGATCGTGCCGGGGTTAAATTTGGCAACGGCGTTGGGTTATCGCGTTACCCGTCGCAATTGGTTTCCCTCATTTGCGTGGTTACTGCCGGGTGGGGCGGCAGTTGTCATCTGTGCCATGCTTTGGCTATTCGGACATGGCGGAACAACGATCAATGGATCTCCGAATTATGTGTTGATTGGTGAAGGAAAGCCCTCAGTTTGGCTGGTAGCGGACGAAAATGTTCTTGGGCACACTTATGGTAAAGCCTTGCGCAATTACCTCAACGAAGCGCATCCGTCAGCCGAGTTGCTAACCGTCGGTGTTGCCGATTCGGTCGCAAACTTGCCCGATGTCAAAGGCGCCATGTTAATCATCTCCGGTCAGCTTTCCGAAAAGGACCGTCAACGTCTGACGCAACTGGCCCCTTATGTCTCAAAAATCATTTTAATTTGTCCTGCCTTCTACCCTCAGGACTTACACCTTTCAGCAAATGACATGAAAAGGATGGACGTGGTGTTCGGAGAGTTTTCCCAAGCGTTTTCCGCTACTGCATGGGAGAAGGCGAGCCATGTACGGCGCATCGTCGGCATGGGTGACTTTCTACCCTCCTGGCCCAAAGCGGTTTTTGTTCCGAATAGCTCGCTATGACAGCAAAGAACCCACATTCGCTCCTGAAGGGGATAGGGAACGATTTCGTTGTCTTTTGGATCATGGCGACGGGAGCCGTTTGTATAGGGCTGCTGGTTAACCAATTTCGAGACCAACCGCTGGCGCTCACTTACCAGACCAAGGCGGAGCGGATGTCAGAGACAGTGGAGCGTATGGGCGCGCAAGCTCCAACCGCAGCCGAGGTAGCGACCAAGTCTGATCATCTTTCACTGCAAGAACTCCGCATTTTTGTCGAAAGCAAACAAGGAGTTGTGCTCGACGCGCGGCCAAACGTCTTTTTTAGACTTGGCCATATTCCGGGGGCATTAAGTTTGCCACGCAACGATTTTGAAAACGGCTATGCAGTGTTGCGCAAAGTGTTAGAGGTCGATAAAAATCAAGCAATCGTAGTATACTGCTCGGAAGATGATTGTGATGACAGTGAATTGGCGGCCCAAGCACTTAGAAGGCTGGGGTATACAAATGTCCGGTTATTTAAGGGCGGCTGGGCGGCCTGGGTGGATAAAGATCTCCCTCAAGAAATGGCACTATGAAAAGGCTGCTCAATAACTGCCGGTTTTTGCTAGCGATCCGACTAGTCCTCGGAGGGGTGTTTGTATATGCGGGGGCGGTCAAGATCGCCGCACCGCAGGTCTTTGCTGACAGCATCGCGACTTACCAATTCGCTCCGGCGGCACTGATAAACCTTATTGCTCTTTCCCTGCCGCCTTTAGAGGTTTTGATGGGATTAGTATTGTTGTCCGGATTCAAGAAGCGGGCGGCGAACTTCTCTATCTTGTTATTGATGAGCATGTTCTTGATCTTTCTGGCTCAAGCTTTGTTGCGAGGTCTAAACGTAGATTGCGGATGTTTTGGGGGAGGCGAGCCGTCCAAATGGAAGCCTTGGATTTCACTAGGCCGTGACATTTTGATTTGGATCGCAGCATTTGCCTTATACCGTGATGCAATAATACCACCAGAGAGTAGAGATTAGCAGGTGTGAATAACTTTTTTGAAATGTGATATTTTCTTGTTGACGACACCTATCCTTCAGCTAATTTTGCGCATACAAGGAGGCTCACCCCATGAAAAAGATCGTACTCATTTTATTGATTGTTGGCACAGTTCTATGCACTACGGCTCTGAAAACTTACGCTGATACCGATCCTTGCAGCACTGTATTGGGGAACGATCCTGATTGCGAATAGTTCATTGTGAGCAATTGATCATGAAAAAGCTCCCCCTAAAGACGACTGCCTGTCTTGGGTTGATTGCTTTGCTAACTGGCGTTCCGCGGGCCGTTTTTTCTTGTGACTTGTCTTGGTTGCCGCCTCAAAATCATTTCGATGGAGTGAACGAATACGGCACAGTCAGCTACTGGGAACAGATTGACAGCGTTGATTTTGGCGGGGGACTCAAATTACCATTGATTATTGGGTTTCGCTCGGATCGTGCCGGCACGTCGCCCTATCTTGGCACTGGTTGGAGCATACCTTTGCTCGAATCAAGGTTCTACGCCGTGGATGATCGCAATTATCTCATGATTCAGCCAGATGGAACAAATCGCTATTTTTCAAGGCAAAACACCACCGATACGATTGTCAAGGACCGCGGGGGATGGGTGGCTGAGATCAAAGGAGATACTGTTGTTGCGGCGGCGACTTGTGGGTGGACATTAACATTCACGAATGGAAAACTCTCCTCTATTATTACCCCCGAAAACCGGCAATTGACTTACATCTATGTAGGCGATCAGGTTTCCGAAATACAGGAGAACTCCAACACGGTACTGAAGGTTATAACCGGTGCAATGGGTCACGCTGAAGGACTTGAATTCAACGACAAGCAGATTAACTTTGATCTTAATGGCGTGCCGGTGATGGCGAATAAGGCAACTCAACCAGAGATTGCGGCATTAGTCGGTGCTGAAGCATTGTCTAAAATTTCAGGCGTGAGTAAGGGCGACGTGGAATTTGAGTATGCGTTTGATAAAGATTCGCAGCCCACTTTGCTCGCAAAAGATGCAGATGGAAAGGCCACCCATCAATTTGCTTGGAATGGGACCACGGGCATAGCGACATCAGTGGATGGCTGGAAGTACAAGATAAAACAACACACGTTGGAAAAGAGCGCCCTGTTGGTTAATGCGGAGATTTCTCGTAAGAACGCGAAAGGTGCCGTTGAGTCCTGGTTCAATGACGTGCAGAAAGGCACAGCAACAACGCAGAATGCTGACGGCACAAAGGTGATCTTTACCCGCTTTGTTAGTGGTTCTTTAAACGGAAAAATCAGGCACTCAGAGGTGGACCTCAACGGGAAACCCATAGTTGCTCGTGATTTTCGGTATACCGAAGATGGACACATCGATTTGGTGCAGGATTTGGGAGGAGGGGTTTATACTTGTGAATACGACTCAAGTGGACGCTGCACGAAAGTTTTCTACGGTAATGAAACACTCATCACCCGCCAATATAATGAGGGGGGCAAAGAAACCGATGAGGCCACCATTGATGGAAACAGACTTCATTTTGATTACCTCGATAACGGCGACAGGACAAGAACGATGATTCGTGCTGACGGCACCACGAGTACTGTAGTCTTTGATCCGAAAGGAAACTTTTTAGGATCAAGGAATCCTGATGGCTCAATACAGCCAATAGGGTTGAAAAACCAACCCGATTCGCAAAATCGTGAGACACTGACCACTGATGATCGGGATGCGACGGTCAAGAACATTGATGACCAGTTGAACAGCACCAATGATCCACTGCAACGGGCTAGTTTACTTCTGCGTAAGGCGGGAATTTACATTAGCCCGCGATACAGTCCACCGGATCCGGTCACCGCGTTACAGAACTACCAGAACATCATTAAGGACTCCAGTGTAGACGCTTTAACGGTTGCTGAGGCGGAGGATGGTGCGCACTTAGCCGCTACGCTTCTTCAGACCAAGGATGGAGACGACAAGGCCATCAGCTTTTTAGGACAAGCCTTAGAGCAATCCGGTAACGGTCTTCCAGACGATCGGCGGAAGCAATTGACTGCACTGCAAGACCGCAGCTTTCTTGCCTTGTTGCAACTGTACCGTGTGGACGATTTGGATTTGGATAAAAATGCTTATGCCGAGGTTGTGAAGAAATATGGCTCCTCCGAAAGCAGGAAAGCGCAGGTGGACGAATTGTTGGTTGAAGAAAAAGCCTATCAAGGTAGAGCGATTGCCGAGTACTGAAAAAAATGAAAGCCCATAAAACTAGATTGTTTGTTTTGTCAGCCGTCTCAACCACGATGCTGATTTGTGCGGTTTCTTTATATGGTGATAAAACGGGACCCTGCACCCCTCCTTGGGCTAATGACACGATGGTAACTGCAAGCAACATCAGCTTGGGCACTTGCACTGACGACGCTGTAAATTACTACGTCGCCCTTGATATGACCATTACAGGCAATATCTCGCAATCTGGTGATGAAGATTGTTGTGGAGGAAAAGCAATAGCCGACGTTGTCAATGCAAACATCACCGGTATGGAATGGGATTTAAACAGTGGACAAACAATTACAGGTGGTCCACACGCCAGTTTTACAATGCCAGGTACTACAAGCGGAAACCCAGCTGAAGAGGGAGAAGACGTTGATTTGTATATTGAAGATGCAGGGCCCACTACGAGCATTCCAGATGCGTATAAAGATCCGCCTGGGACAATGGTCGAGTGGGATTGGTGGCCTATTAATGTTGTCGCACCGAGTTATGCTACATCCGAATACACTGACAATGTTGGGTGCACCTGCACGGGGGTAGCAAAAGCATACAATACGTTGGTTGGCTATACGGATGCAACTGGTGAAGAAGAAAGTTCAACATGTAGTGTTGATTGGTCCTCAATCACTATAACCGAGAACGGCAGCCAGATGATAAGCGATGGATGTCATATGGGTAACATTTTTGGAAGCTTAATCTCAACTAGCGGCGGTTCATCAAATCAAATACCCGTCAATTCCTTTGGCTTAACGACTGGGACTCTACAAGATGTTCCCAATGATTGTACATGCAATCCAATTAGCGCTAACTATGAAGATTCCTTTGCGCCTTGCTCCACTATTGATGAAACATTTTGGTATTCTGAGGGAAAATTGGACGATGGAACGACGTATCCGCTTGAAACATTTCAATACGTTGCACACATTCCTAGTTCATCAGCCGGTCTAGCCGGTTCGGCTATCAGTAGGACCCCCTAGCCGCATAAGACTTCAAGCTAAATTTACGGATACTAATGAAGAATCTCAGGAGATGTGCAGTTACGGCCTCGGTATTTTTTATAGCCTCTGTAGCTATATTATATTCTGCCGACTTGGTAGCACCGGCGCAGCAAAAGCCGAATCAACTTGCATACGACAAAAACAATTTGATCACAGGTGAAATAGTTGATGCCAACATAGAGGATATGGCTGCCATTTTACGCACCAATCTCAACATACCAATTTGCTTGGGTTTAAAGCCATTGGACAAAAATAAGGACGCAATTACGCTGGCTGCGGGCATCGAGGAATTGAATCAAACCCAAAAAAATCGTGCGTTAAATGATATTGAAAAAATCAGATTACAAGCTTGGCGTCAAATTCAGGCACAGGGAACACCAAGTAATACTATTGTGGACTGGAAGGAAACTAGAGCTTCCTTTTCTGTTCAACAGATGAGTGTGGAGCAGTTGATGAATGCAGTTACGAAAAACTACCCAGATTATCGAATCAGTTTAAAAAATACTTACTACGTCATAACGCCAAGCTCCGGCGGGATATTGGACAACACCTTGGATTCAGATGTAAATTTCCAAAATAAATCTTTTCAGGTTATACTGGACACGTTGGCGCCAGAAGCGAAATCCATCGGATTATATTTTTATATAAATGTTCCGGGGTCCGAGCTTGCGAGTACTGCGGGGCTAAAATCAGTTGTTGAGCAAAAGGGGAATCTGCAATCATCAAAAATCACACTAAAAATGGACAAGCCAACTTGGGGCGATTTGATAACTGCCATGGCCCAGGCGACAACGCCCAAAACCGTGTGGAGCATGATTGGGGCTCCAGGGCTAGAATCAATTTCATTTCAAGTTCAACAATAACACAAATTTCAATTCTAAAAAATATTTTTGTAATATCGTTAAAAAATGAGAAATATTTTAATTGGAAAATTGGTATAGGACTCTGCCAATAATTTAATGTACGCGAGAAGAATAGCATATGTCTTGCTCGGCGGCCTCATTTTAAGCGCGGCAATAATTTTATTTGAGGTTCAAAATAAAAATCAAAAGAATTTGAATTTCTTTTGGATGCCATATTGCCCTTATGGGCAAGACGCAGCACGAGTGGTTTTGTCGCTTTGCACGGACGAAAATTCGTTTAAGAAGATTCAATTTTATTATATTGCACGCGAGTTTTCAGACTCGATTCCATTACCTAGCACAGTTATCAAAGATCAGCCTAAAGACTCTACGGGTTGTTCAAGCATGGGCTTGGCTCTGAAACCTGACTTTGAGCGCTTTGCCAGCTTACACGGAGCAAAAGAGACCGAGGAGGGTATCCGGCAGGTGGTTATTCAGAAGAAGTGGCCGGAGAAGTTTCGTACTTATTTGGCGTTGTTTTTAAAAAATCCGAATCTTCCATGGCAGACTCGTGCCGAAAAGGCAGACTTACCTGTCAAGGATCTGGAAACCACAACACTTTCCCCTCAGGCTGCGGATTGGTTTTCAGCTAACATCTATGAGGCTGCGGAGCGTGGTATTGATGTTTCCCCAAGGGTTGTAATCGGCGGTGGCAGACCCCAGACATTGCCTCAAGCTCCAGAAGGTATTCGGTATATGCTTTGCTCCCTGAGCGTTATCTCCGGCACCTCGTGCCAGGGTATTACCTGCCAGGAGGGTCAGGAATGTCCTGTGAAGTTTGGATATATTGCAACCTGCCAGAACGGGTTTTGCACATATACACCTGAGCCGTTGCAGCCGGATGCGGTGGATGCCTACCTAATTGTTCCCCAAAACTGTCTGGCCTGCAAAGGCTTTCCGGTGGTGCAGGAGCTCAAAGGTTGGAGCAGTCATTTGAATGTTACCCATTTGGCTTTATCGGACGAGAAGGCTCAAGAGTTGTTAAGGGGAGTCGAAGTTCAATCCTTTCCGGTCTTGGCGATTTCATCGGAAATTGGGAAGCGCACATGGGGTCAAGAATGCCTAAATGAACTCGGAATGACCAATAATGAGACAAAGGATGGCTGGCATTATCTCGCGCTTGATCGTCCGCAATATCCATTTTCTATCTATGGCCACATTTGGGAAAAAGATAATACCATACGCGTCTCAATTGACCCCATGATTTCCGCAGGAATTTTACTCAAGGAAGGCGATTCTGAACTGGCCGCAAATGCATACCGTCAAGTCCTTGCCTTAGACCCAAATGCATATCCGGCATGGAATAATTTAGGCACTATTCTTTATGACGACTTGAACCTGCGGAGCGCGGCTGGAGCAATGTTTGAAACAGCTTGTCACCTCAACCATGCCTACCAGCCGGCCTTAAAGAACGCGATCCGCTACTTAATTGATGCGGGGGAACCGGATAGGGCGATTCCCTATAAGGCTGATCTAGCATGGAGTTTGGTTATGGCTGGAAATTATGAGATGGCTGGGGCAATATTTAATGAAATTGGGACGAATCCCCAATATGCATTCAACGCACATAAAGGATTGGGCTACATTTTAGTGAAATTAGGGAGTCTTCAGCCAGCCTTGGAGCAGTTGACCACATGCGTGAAGATTGATCCTCAACCGGACAGCGATTTCTGCAATCTTTTGGCAGGAGTTTATTATCGGCTCGGAAAAAATCCGGAGGCACGCACGTGGTATGAGAAGGCGGTTAACAATCCAAAACCGGTGGCAGAGGCCTATTCCAACCTATGCACGTTGCTAGAAACCGAAGGCGCTTGGAGCGAACTTTTGGAGAATGCGACCAAAGGGCAGGCGACACTGCCGAACAATCATGAGTTTGCGTTCTTTCAGGCGGAAGCTTTGGAAAAACTGGGACACCCACAGGAAGCGATTCCAGTGCTGGAAAAGTTAAAGGGCTTGGACGCGGCATCGCAATTCCGGGCAGATTATGAGTTGGCGGTGCTCAGCGCGGATTCGGGCCATTTGAGTGACGCTCAAGGTTTTGCGCATGATTACTTGGGCGTCATCAAAAGCAACCCTGACAGCAAGTTCCTGGACCAAACGCGTCGGATTGCCCAGTTGGTGACGGAGGCGCAGGACTATTCACTCGCAAAGGAGGCTTGGCAGACGGTGGTGCGGATGAAGCCTTCCGATACGGAGGCGCACTTGCGGTTGGCAGACTGTTACCAACAATTAGGTAAGCCCGCAGAAAGAAAAGAAGAATTAACCTTAGCCAGACAGTTTGGGGCCGATGTACCGGAGGAAAACTGATGCGTGGAGCGATAAAAACCGTGATGATGCAAGGCGCGGCAATTTTGCTGACCAGCGGAACCTTGGGCGTGTTTTACGTGGACAAAGCGACGCCCAAGGCGGACCCGTTGGATGCTCTATGGGCGCAGGCA
>Ga0182024_10019716_pt1 | contig 12398 bp, 10 predicted proteins | sample P32metaG_FD_120480 | JGI IMG/M metagenome (GOLD analysis project Ga0182024, IMG submission 120480) | Permafrost microbial communities from Stordalen Mire, Sweden - P3-2 metaG (Illumina Assembly) | ecosystem: Environmental > Terrestrial > Soil > Wetlands > Permafrost | place: Sweden: Stordalen...
CCCGATGCGGAAAGTATCACCGCCGGCGACTTCCTGAAACTTCCGCTTGGCGTTCATAGCGGAGATGTTCACGGGAAAATAGGGCACGGCCATCTGCGTCTCGAAGACCTGTTTAAGGCTGTCGCGCCCCAGAAATTTCGAGCGAAAGCTATAAAACTGAAAATGATTTTTTTCCTCGTACAAGGGCGAGAAAAACGGGATCCCCTGTATGTGATCCCAGTGATAGTGCGTCACCAGAATGTGCGTTTCCGTCGGAATGACCCCATTGGGCGCGGCCAGGTGACTGCCCAACATGCGCACCCCGGTGCCACAATCAAAAATGAGCTGTATCCCGTCGGGGGTGAGCAACTCCATACAGGGCGTGTTGCCGCCATAGCGCCACGTGCCGGGGTCCACGGTAGGCGTCGACCCTCGCACACCCCAAAAGCTCAATTTAGCAACGGGCGCAGTCATTTGTATAAGCGGTGAAGCCCCGGTGGCGGGCGCTCCACTTCCCCCGAAACGCCAACACGACATAACTATTCAGGCATTCTGAAGCTCATTCCATCGTGGCAGTCGCTGGCCACAGCGTCAATCAATTCGCAAACCACACGTGTCAAACTGCCCAATACAATGGGCTTCGAACGAACCGCGCCATTGCTGCCCTTGGCAGCACGACCTGAGTAGAATAGGAGCAATGGCTTCACCTTCTCAGGACGGCGGCGGCCAAGACCAGGCTATGAATAACCGTCACGAACATGTGCACGAAGCTGGGCACACCCATGGACACGCGCACACCCACCCGCATGGAGATCATGGTCACGGGAGCCACGGGGGGCACGGGCACGTGCATCCACCGCTGGAACCATCCGTTCTGGGTTGGGCCATGGTGGCCACCCTTGGGTTAGTCGTTGCGGAGGTGTTCGGCGGTGTGTTGGGGCGCAGCGTCGCGTTGCTAAATGACGCGGTCCACAATCTTTCCGATGTTCCCGCGCTCGGCATTTCCTATCTTGCAATGCGCTGGGCGCAGCGCCCTGCCGACAATGAGAAAACCTACGGATATCACCGCGCTGGGATTCTTGCCGCTTTCACCAACGCGCTGGTTCTCGTGATGTTGTCTCTGTGGTTGGGCTACGAAGCCTTCGAACGCTTCCGTTCGGCGGTGGTAGTGGTGGAAAGCTGGATGATCTGGACGTCGCTGGCGGCGCTGGCGGTAAACGGCGGAATCACTCTGGCGCTTGTGCGCGGCCACCGCGATCTGAACCTGCGCAGCATTCTGGTGCATAACTTCGGAGATGCACTGTCCAACATCGCCATTATCCTGGGTGCGGTGATCATCCACATGACGCATCTCCGATGGATAGACCCGCTACTCGGCATCGCGATCGGTTTGCTGGTGCTGTGGTCCAGCATCGGCATCTTGAGGCAATCGTCACACATTCTGCTGGAGGGACGTCCCCAGGGTATGAGCGTGGAAGATGTGGCCCTCGCCGTTCTGACTGTTCCCGGTGTGCAGGAAGTACATGACGTGCACATCTGGTCGCTGGGCGATGCGCACAACGCGCTGAGCATGCATGCACGCGTCCCGGACATGCATCTGGACGAATGCGAACGGATCCTCAGTGACATTCAAGGGAAAGTAGCAGAGAAGTTCGGTATCGGTCACACCACCGTGCAGCTCGAGCGTGCAGGATTGCCGGCGCAATCGGGATACGTCATGCCCGAGCCGATGAAGAAAGTGGAAACCGCGTAGGCAGCAACGGCCAGCTTCGACGGGTTTTACGCTGGAGCGCGGAAAGTCATGCCCCGCTGTTCATTGAATTGTTGTGTGGCGTCCAAATCCAACGCGTCACGCGATACGGTCCGGCGCAGTCCTTCGCTGGAAACGTAGCGCAGCGAGCCTTGGTCCCAGGAATACGCGACGGCGAAAAACACGGTGCCATCGCGTCGTACAAATACATATTCGGGAACGTCAGCCTGCGGCGCGGGCGGCAACTGTGGAGCGCGGTCGACGCTTAGCGCGCGCGGAGGCCGATCACTCGGTCCCAGATTATCCTGCTCTTCAGCGGCCTCGCCCGCAGATTGGCCCTCTCCGCTGTCGGCTCCAACGCCTGGGTCTGTCGGCAGGAAATACCCACCGTCAAAGAAGGGAAACAGGATTGCGCCGTCGTTCCGTCCACGCTCGCGCCCACGCCTTCCACGGCCGAAATCATTCGGATGCGTGGCGGCTACATGAGAGTAGTCAAAACCGAGTCCTGGCACAGAACTGGAATCGCTGGAAACTTCGGAGACATCATTGCGGTGCCGGGAAGTAAGTTGCCCGGTGCGAGTGCTGCTGCCGACACGGCCGCCACGGGTGAATCCACTTGCATCCGTAGCAGTGGAGCGACGTACCAGCAGTTGTCCATTCGCACCGCGGTAATAAACATAATGGCTTCCAGAGGTCGAAGAACTGAATCCGCGACTAAAACTTCGGGACGACGCCATGGAACCCGTGCCAACCGAACCGACATGGGCTCCGGCCGCCGCGGGTGCAGCACCGCCTGCGTGAGCAACCGCACCGGCGCGCCCCTGTGCATTCAAGTTGATGGGAATAATGATGAAGAGTGCTGCAAGACTAAGAACCCGGCCCATGCTGGTCACCTGCACCGCTTCTGCCTGGATGCAAATCGGCAGTTCCAACTGACTACGGCATGACGTGCTACAAATCTAACAACACCTACTGTAATAGATGCCGATAAGCTGAAACAGGTTTCAGAGCGCAGCCTTGCCCGGCCCATCGACCAAGGCCATTTTTACTCCATATTCAGATTCTTTACCAGCATGGCCGATAAAACCACGACCAGCTTGACGGAAAGCCATAAAGGACTCCCCCGCTTTCCCGTTTGTGGGGGATGTGCTATAACCTTGCAGCCGTGCAACCTACAGCGAAGCAGGTGCTAGCTCGCGAGACTCTCCAGCCGGACCATTCGATGCGCACCATGAGTGATCTGAGTCCCGCGGCAGCGGCCCACGAGGACGCTTCGCACTACTGCCCAGTCTGCTCTCAGCGGCTTCAATCAAGGCGCTGCAAGTTGATTTGTGCGGTTTGCGGTTATTACATGTCCTGCTCAGACTATTACTGATAAGCTTTGCGGCGCCGGTGCAGCTAAGCCCGGTGCCCTTTTCCGACGAGGAGGAAAATAAAGTGGCATTGAAATTTACGAATCGCGAAGTGGACGGCGTTGCGGTGGTAGCCATGGATGGCCGCATCGTGCTCGGTGAGGAAAGCAACGCACTGCGCGAAAAAGTGAAGTCGTTGGTCGCCGAAGGCAAAAAGAAAATCGTGCTGAATATGGATAACATCACGTTCATTGACAGCGCAGGCCTCGGTACGCTGGTAGCCTCGCACCACAGCGCCAAATCACAGGGCGCAGCTCTGAAGCTTTGCCACCTGGGCAGCAAATTCCAGGAAGTCCTGCAAATAACCAAGCTGCTTACCGTTTTCGACGTGTACAACACCGAAGCCGAGGCAGTCGCCAGCTTTAAGTAGGTTCGGCAGTTTTGAGATTTGGCAGCACGGGCACGCGTCCGCGTGCCTTTTTTGTTTTTAGCAGCACGCTGCGGTTACGGAGCAATGTTGACCGCGCTGACGTCAGCGCCAGACCCATACACGCTGTACATGGTAATGCCGCTCATCAATTTAGGATAAAAGTCCGTGGACTTTTGGGGCATCACTTCCCCGGCGGTAGCGATTTTGATTACTTGCTCCACGTCGCAGGGATTCAACAAAAATGAAATCTGTGCCGAACCGCTATCCACGGCATCGAACGCCGCTGAAGCGTCGCGCTCATAAGTTATATTTGCCTCAGCGGTCACCGATTGCGGGGTTATACCGAGGCCCGGTTCGAGAATCCCCTCATGCAGCAGCACTACATCCAATTCGCGCTGTAACGGCGAAACGCTGGGCAGCAACCGGCTCAGATCCACGCCACTTCGTAAGGTCAGCACGTAAAATGCGCGCTTCTGCTTGTCAGCAGGATAAACGCCGATGGCGCGCCGGCTTCGCGCCGCAGACAGCTTCTGCAGAAAGTGCCCGCGGGCTTTGGCCTTATCACTATCGTCATCGTCGGCAAACGCGATGGTTTCCGCCTCAAACCATGGTTCAAGGTGCCGCCGCAAATCGGCCCAATTGAAATCTCGCAGCTTGCTGAGCACGCGATGCGTGGGCAGAATCGTCAATCCCTCGCCCGTCGTATTAATGAAAGTCATCATGGCCCGCTCGTAAGGGGCTTCCGGAATGATCTGTCCCGCTCGCGCGCGGCGCTCATTGCGATAGTTAAGCGCCGTTTCGTAGCGGTGGTGCCCGTCCGCGATGACCAATTTCTGGTCGCCCATGGCTTGGGCAATGGCCTTCACGCGCTCGGGTTCGGAAATGACCCACAAGCGGTGAATCACCCCGTATTCCTCCGTCATCTCCGTAGCGGGCGCGGAAGAAGCCTCTGCGTCATGCAAAATCGCATCCACTCGTTTTTGCGCGTCGGAGTAAATCAAAAAGAGTTGCCCAGTCGAAATCTGCGTGTGCCGCAGCAACTCCAGCCGGTCGGCTTTAGGGCCAGACAGGGTGTGCTCATGCCGGTAAATTACGCCGGCAGAATATTCTTCCAGCTGCCCCACTCCGATGAATCCGCGCCGCGTCTTTCGCTGGTTACTGCCTGGCACGGCGTATTCCTGCGTGTATGCGTAAAATGACGCTGCGGGGTCCTGCGCGACAATCCCACTGCGGATCCACTCCTGTATCGCTGCAGCCGCTCGCGTGTATACGTTGTTTTCAGGCGCATCAGTGGGATACACACGCCCTTTTTCCAAAGTGATTAAATTATGCGGATTGGCTTCGTAATACTTGTCCTGCATCGCTGGAGAAATCTTGTCGTACGGTTGCGTCAGCACCAGCTCGAAAGGTGCATGTGCCGGGTTGTAGCGGAACGCGCGGAACGGAAAGACCTTGGCCATGTAATCTCCGGAAATATTTCTGCATTTGCAGCCCTCTAGTTTACGCGAACTCCCTGTGGAAAAAACGGTATCACCGCCGTGAAAACGGGTCGTTAAAACACGAACTTAGACTACCCGCACGTCCAGAAGAGTCCAAAGCGCACGTCATCGTCCTGGTCTATTCCTAGGGGAAGTTCTACTCCGATGCTTTAGAATATTGATGTGCACACAGCCGACCCACGTTTTTCTTCCGTTCGCGCTCTGATTTTCGATTTGGACGGCACGCTCATCGATTCGAAGCTCGACCTGGTTCATTCCGTGAACGCCACGTTGCGTGAGCTAAAACGACCGGAATTGCCGACCGAGACAATTTCCAGTTACATCGGAAATGGTGCGCCCGTCCTGGTTGCGAAATCGCTGGGACAGGATGTGAATCCCGACGAACTCGCTCGCGCCCTGAAATTTTTTCTCTCGTATTATGAAGAGCACAAGATGGACAACACGTGCGCTTACCCTGGCGTGCCGGAGGCGTTGCATAAGTTATCGGCCATGCCCATGGCCGTGCTCACCAACAAGCCGGTGCGGATCAGCGTTCGCATTTTGGAAGCGCTCGGCCTCGCGAAATACTTTCGCGCCATCTACGGTGGCAATAGTTTCGCCACAAAAAAGCCCGACCCTTACGGCGCGAACACCATTCTTGGGGAATTCAACTTGAGTCCCACGGAAGCGATGCTCGTGGGGGACTCCGAGGTCGACGTGCAAACGGCGCGCAATTCCGGCATGCTGGCTGCCATTGTGAATTACGGCTTTGGTACGCACGATCGCGGCACGCATCCGTCCGATCTTTATCTTGATTGTCTGATGGATATTATTCCGGCACTCACCGCGATGCATTCGTAAGTCTCAAGCGTCGCGCTTGCGTTCCATCGCTGCCCTTGGCAGACTCACCGGGTGCTTATCGGCATATTTTCTGAGCTGGACGCCCCCGGCGGCATTCAACGCGCCGGCCGCCACATTGCCGCAGTCCTCACGGAATTTGCAGCCAGCCGCTCGATGGAATGCCGCCTCTTCAGCCTGAATGATTCTCCCGAGCTTCATCACCTGTCGGTCGGCGACCGGGAATTCGTTTTTACCGGCTGTGAACGCGCCAAAGCTCGCTTTGCCGCTACAGCCATGCGAAACGCTCGCCGCCACGCAAAGCTTGTCATCGCCGGTCACCCGAATTTAGCGCCGGTCACGCAAACCATGCGGCTGGCCGCGCCCCGGATGAAAACGATCATTTGCACGCATGGAATCGAAGTCTGGGAACCTCTATCGCCGGTGCGCCGCCGTTCCTTGCGCCGTGCGAATCTGGTACTAGCACCAAGTCAAAGCACCGCCGAACACGTCATCAATCAACAAAAAGTGAAACGCGAACGTATTCGTGTGCTGCCGTGGGCTCTCGACCCGGAATTCGAGGCGATTCTTCCCGCCGCGTCGAAAACTCCACCTCCCTCCAGTTTCCCTACGGGCCGGGTTATTCTGACGGTCGGCCGGTGGCTTGCCAGCGAACGCTATAAAGGCATGGACACACTGATTACTTCTCTTCCGCGTTTATTGCCGCGCTGCCCGGAGTTGCAACTCGCCATGATTGGTGAGGGCGACGACCGCGACTGGTTGGAGGAACTCGCGGAGAAAAGCGGTGTTCGCTCCCACGTGCATTTCCTATCTGGGCTTTCGTATGCGCAGCTAGCCTCGTGTTACTCTGCTTGCGAAATTTTTGCGCTGCCCAGCCACGCCGAAGGTTTTGGCCTGGTTTATCTCGAGGCCATGGCTTGCGGCAAGCCAGTGATCGGCGGCGCACACGGTGGCGCACCGGAAGTGATCGTGGACGGAGTGACAGGATACCTGGTGCAATACGGAGATGTAGACCAGCTTTCTACCTCCATCGAAACCTTGCTATCAGAACCGGCCCTCGCGCGTGATATGGGCTCCCGCGGTTGCGAACGCGTCGAACATGAATTTCGTTTCAGCGTTTTCGCCAAAGCATTGAAAAAAATACTTCGCGAACAATGCGAATCCTGAACGTCACCGAAACCTACGTTCCTTTTTTGGAATTTGGCGGGCCTCCGGTGAAAGTCCGGGCCTTGTCCGAGGGCCTCGCTCAGTGCGGTCATCCCGTCAATGTGTTGACCGCCGACTGGGGACTGGAAAAAAGGCTGCGGGATCAGTCTGAAGACGATCTCAACAGGGCCGGTTGGGACCGCTCTCCTTTCGGATGGCGTCACGCGGAGAGGGGCGTGCAATCCATCTACCTACCCAGTTGGTTTCGTTATCGGACGGTCAGCTGGAATCCCGCAGTGAAGCGATATTGCCGTGCGCGTCTGCAAAATTTCGATGTCGTCCATATCTTTGGTTTGTACGATCTTCTGGGGCCGCGCGTAGCCAGGGTGGCCCGAGCGCTGAACATACCCTATGTAGTCGAGCCGATTGGCATGTTTGTGCCCATTGTGCATCACGTGAGGCTGAAACGGATGTATCATGCCGTCCTAGGCCGACAACTTTTCGCAGGAGCTCGCGCCATCATTGCTACATCCGACCAGGAGGTTGCGGAACTGGCTACTGCGGGAATCGCACGAGACAAAATTATTGTTCGCCGCAACGGCGTCGAGCCACCCGCCTCATGGCCGACGGCAGGCATGTTTCGCGCCGCGTACGGAATTGCGACGAGTGACAAAGTTATATTGTTCCTCGGCCGGCTGTCACCGAAGAAGAGTCCGGAGTTGTTGCTGCAGGCTTTCGCGCAACTTCCGGAACGCATTGGGGAAGGCAGCTTGCTGACACTGGTGTTTGCAGGTCCGGATGAGGATGGGCAGCAAGAGCGGCTCGCTGTGGAAGCCTCTCGGCTGGGAGTGGCGTCGCGTGTGAAATTTGTCGGTCCGCTATTTGGGGAAGATAAATGGGCAGCTTATCGAGATGCCGACGTCTTTGTTCTGCCATCGCAAAATGAAAACTTCGGCAACACGGCAGCGGAAGCGGTCGCCGCGGGTACGCCCGTTGTGGTGACCGAGCAGTGCGGCATCGCACCTGGCTTGAAAGACCGAGCTGGATTGGTGGTGACGCATGACGCCGCATCTGTGTCGAATGCCATCGCGGCACTGCTTGGTGACTCGCAGCTGCACACCAGATGCGTCGCCGGATGCGCCGAAGTTACGGCCGAGCTCGGCTGGGGGCAACCGGTGAAGGAAATGGAGACTTTGTACGGTCATTTAATTAAAATGGTGTCCCCCGGAAATGTGTCCCGGCCCGCGGAGTAAACTTGCCAGCCCTGACTCCCAATCAAGCAGCTATTTTTCGAGTGGTCTGGCGCACCGTGAATGTGCTCCTGATCGCTTCGCTCATGTTTCTAGGCTATGCCACCGCCTGGGAGTATTCCGTCCGACGGTATTTGAGGGGTTTTTCCGACGCAGTCGTTCCTACCGCTTCAACCGCAGAGGCCAAAGTCGAAGCCATTCTTACCTGGATACGCACGGGGCCTCCCCGTCCGCTGGCCGCCAATACCGATAATCTCGCCTTTCGCGACCCGGAAACCACCTTGAATTATCGCCAACTGCTTGCGATTTGCGGGACGGCGACAAATGCTTTCCTTAACCTGTCGCGCAGTACCGGACTTGAAGCGCGCCGCTTGTTGCTGTTAAATCCCGAGCGGCTAACGAAACATGTGGTCGCAGAAGTGCGAATAGATGACCGCTGGATCGTAGTGGATCCTACGTATCGCGTTATTCTGCGCGACGCTCAGGGCCATATGCTTACGCGAAGAGATTTACAGGATCCGGAAATCTTCAAGCAAGCGACCGGCAATCTAGTAAATTATCCAGTAGAGTACGACTATCAGAGCTATGCCCACGTTCGTATTGCGCGTGTGCCTATGTTGGGGACAGTCTTCCGTGGTTTTCTGCAACGAGTTTATCCGTCGTGGGATGAAGATTGGGACTGGAGCCTGCTTCTGGAGCGCGAATCTTTCTTTTTCTTTTTTGTTTCCGCTTTGGCATTCCTATTCTTTTTCGTTCTTCGGCTATTGCTCGCGTGGTATGCGGATCATCGTGCGCGCCTTCCACGCTTCCACCTCCGCCGCCACGTAGTCCGAGCCGGCAACACTTTTTTCTTCACTCCGGAGATCGAAGAGTAGCGTGTGCGGAATTTGCGGCGTTGCCTTCGCTGCGCATAACCATCACGCTCAATCGCGCGTGCGGACCATGTCCGCAGCCCTTACTAATCGTGGCCCCGACGGAGAGGGATTTCTCTTTGACGATGATCCGGCCTTAAAAAAGGTGCCGGGCCTGGCTCTGGGAATGCGCCGGTTGAGCATTATTGATTTGCCCGGCGGCGACCAACCTATCTGGAACGAAACCCACGACGTCGCGGTCTTTTTCAATGGTGAACTTTATAACTATCGCCAGTTACGCGAGTCGCTCCTACTCTGCGGCCACCGCTTCGCCACGAAATCAGACACGGAGGTCCTGGTACACGCCTGGGAGGAGTGGGGCGAGGATTGCCTAAACGAATTGCGCGGGATGTTCGCATTCGCGCTGCTCGATTTGCGCGAGCGTCACGCCGCAGTCCCTATCCTTTTTCTGGCGAGAGATCCCTTAGGCATCAAGCCGTTGTATTACACACAGACCGCGGAGGGCTTCGCTTTTGCCTCGGAAGTGCGTGCGTTGCTGGCCGCAGGAGTTTGCTCTAAAGAATTATCTCCGGACGCGTTGACGTCTTACCTTTTGTTTGGAAGTGTTTCAGAACCGGTCACATTGCTAGATGGAGTTTTCTCTCTCCCACCTGGTCATCGCATGTCGTTGTACATTCCGGAGCGGCGCCGCGTCCCTCGAGCGCGTCCGTGGTACGACCGTACTCGCAGCCCGGCGGCCCGTGATCTCAAGCGCCCCAAGGAGTTTTCAGCAGCGGCCCACAGGCTGCGCCCTCTTTTGCAGGATGCGGTCGAGACCCATCTCATCGCAGATGTTCCGGTCGGGCTTTTCCTCTCGAGCGGCCTCGACTCCAGCGCCATTGCGATGCTTGCGGGACAGGCTCAAGCGGGCATTCAAAGTTTCACGCTGACTTTTCCAGGAACAGGCTTTGACGAGGCGCCTCTAGCCCGTGTAGTGGCGGGCCGTTCTGGATCTCATCATTCTGAAATCCCGCTCGACGGTCCCGCCATGCTTTCGCGTCTGGACGAAGCTCTCGGCGCGCTTGATCAACCCACCATGGACGCTATCAACACCTATTTCGTTTCCTGGGCGGCTCGCGAAGTCGGGCTAAAAGTTGCCCTCTCCGGACTTGGGGGCGATGAGCTGTTCGCGGGGTACTCCACATTCAAAGATGTTCCGCGGCTACGCAAACTCGCGCAATTAGGAAAATTTCTACCGCTTTCGCTGCGCATAGCTTTTTCTCCGCTGGTGCGAAGTTTTGTGGCGGGCTCTGACGCCGGACACAAAGCCTCAGCCGCCTGGACCGGTCCGTCCATTTTGCCGCATCTGTATTTTTTCACACGCGCGCTGTTCCCTACCGGCGGCCGTTTGGAAAGACTCATGGATCCGCGTTTTCGTGAAAGCACGGTCGCCGCTGATGGCGTCACACTAGATCCCACCTGGCTCGGATGGTTGCAGCGCGCCACGGACGAAGCAAAACAACTGGAGCCAATCGCCGCCGTATCGTGGCTTGAAATGCGCACTTATATGGTCAGTACTTTATTGCGCGATACGGATTCCGTGAGTATGGCGAATTCGCTCGAAGTCCGCGTGCCTCTACTCGATACTCCGCTCGTGGAATTTGTGAGCGCCTTGCCGGATGCAGCTCGCCGGCGCGAAGGGTCGCAAAAGGCGTTGCTCGTCGAAGCCTTGCGCGACTTGCTGCCACCGGAAATTCTCGCGCAAACGAAACGGACCTTTACCTTACCGTGGGAGGAATGGCTGCGCGGTCCGCTGCGTCCGCGCCTGGAGGCCAGCTTCGCTTCCATCGCTCCACGTCTGGCCCAACATTTGCACTCCGACGGCGCTCTGGCGGTATGGAGCGAATTCCTGGCACGGAAAACTTCGTGGTCTCGTCCCTGGTCACTCTACGTTTTAAACGAATGGTGCCGCCGCCACCTTCCGGCGTGACGCGCTGCTCCTGGGGTAAACTGATGTCCGCTCAATGAACATTCTGGGAATCAATGCCTATCACGGCAACGCTTCCGCCGCGATTGTCTGCGACGGTCAACTCATTGCCGCGGTGGAAGAGGAGCGCTTCAATCGCGTCAAGTATGCGGCCGGTTTTCCCGCCCTGGCCGTCCGTTATTGCCTCAAGGAAGCAGGCCTGACCCTGGCGGACATTGATCATGTGGCCATTCCGCGTAATCCTTACGCGCGCCTGTTCACCAAATTGTTTTATTCGTTGCGCATGCCTTCGTTTGCACGCCAGCGCGCCAAAGTTCTGGCCACCTTCACAGGCATTCCCGAAGCGCTGGCAGCCGTGTTCGACGCCGATCCAAAAAAGGTGAAAGCGAAGTTTCATCGGGTCGAGCATCACCAGGCGCACTTGGCCAGCAGCTTTTTTGTTTCGCCCTTCGAACGGGCTGCGCTGCTCTCCGCCGATGGCCTGGGCGATTTTGCCAGCACTATGTGGGGGGCCGGCAACGCCAGCCACATGCGCATCCGGGGTTCCGTCGCGTTTCCTCACTCGCTGGGACTTTTTTACAGCGCGGTCACGCAATTCCTCGGCTTCCTAAAATATGGCGACGAATACAAAGTGATGGGCCTGGGCGCGTATGGCGAACCTGAGAGGCTCAAGGATTTTCGCGACATCGTGCACTTCGATGAAAACTCTGGCGGCAATGGATTTCGTCTAGGCCTCAAGTACTTCACCCATCATCGAACTGGTCCGGAAATGACCTGGGCGGACGCAAGCAAGACGCCGACAGTGGGAAAAATGTTTTCGCCCGAAATGTCCGAACTCCTTGGTCCGGTACGTGGACCTGATGAACCACTCGAGCAGCGGCATCGCAATCTCGCTTCGTCACTACAGGCACGGCTCGAAGAGGTTTATCTCGGAATGCTGCGCAAGCTCGCAAAAGAGACGGGGTTCAAGTCTGTATGTCTCGCCGGCGGTGTAGCATTCAACTGCGTCGCCAATGGAAAGATTTTCGACTCCACCGGCTTCGAACAGGTTTACGTACACCCAGCGGCAGGAGACGGCGGCTTATCCGTCGGCGCTGCATACTTTGTTTGGCATCAAATTCTCGGGAAGCCGCGCGCGTTCGTCATGAATCATGCTTACTGGGGTCCGGGCTACACAAGTGCTGAAGTGCGGCATGCTATCGACGGGAGTGCCCTCCGGCGCGACGGTTACGTGATTGCCGAACTCCCCGAGCCTGAACTGATGCGCAATACCGCGCAAATTATCGCGGACGGTAAAATTCTTGGCTGGTTTCAAGG
>Ga0182024_10019717_pt1 | contig 12398 bp, 14 predicted proteins | sample P32metaG_FD_120480 | JGI IMG/M metagenome (GOLD analysis project Ga0182024, IMG submission 120480) | Permafrost microbial communities from Stordalen Mire, Sweden - P3-2 metaG (Illumina Assembly) | ecosystem: Environmental > Terrestrial > Soil > Wetlands > Permafrost | place: Sweden: Stordalen...
CACGACCAACGTGACGCAGGGCATGGCCGACCGGCGCGCTCCCGGCTCGTCGGAGAAGGTTGCATTGCAATACACAACGCCCAACACGAAGTGGGTCTGGATCGGAAGCGACGCGTGGTACAACTACGGCAACTCGCTTGCGCCTGAGAACACCAACACCTGGGTGCTCGACGGACGCTACCGTTTCAGCCACATGCCGGCCCATGGACCCTATCGCGGTCTGTCGATTCGCGACCGTTACATCTACCGGACGCTCTCCAACACGTTCTGCGGTGCGGCAGCGACGGACTGCCCGTCGGGCTCGACGTTGGGTGCACCGGACTTCGGCGGCTTGCCGATCTTCAAATATAACCGCGTCCAACTCGAATACGACTTCTAGGAAACGAGCCATTAATTAGATGAAACGCCTACTCCCTATTTTTGCCTTGCTTGCGAGCGCCACAGTGGCGCTCGCGGCCGGTTCGCACGCCGTCGCGCAATCGCAGCCCGCACTGACGATTCTCAACGTGTCGTACGACCCGACCCGCGAGCTCTACGACGACTACAACGCTGCGTTCAGCACGTACTGGAAAGCAAAGACCGGCCAGAGCGTGACGGTTCAACAATCGAATGGCGGCTCGGGAAAGCAAGCCCGAGCCGTCATCGACGGCCTCCAAGCCGACGTCGTGACGCTGGGGCTCGCCTACGACATCGACGAAATCGCCGCGAAGACCCAATTGATTCCACGAAACTGGCAGTCGCGGCTTCCAAGTAACAGCACGCCGTACACCTCGACGATCGTCTTGTTGGTCCACGCCGGGAATCCGAAGCATATTCGGGATTGGAGCGATCTCGTGCGGCCGGGCATCTCCGTGATTACTCCCAACCCGAAGACGTCGAGCGGCGCGCGCTGGAACTTTCTCGCCGCTTGGGCCTACGCGTTATCGAAGTCCGGTCGCAACGCCGGCGCGGCCCGGGCCTTCGTGACGAAACTCTACAAGAACGTACCCGTGCTCGATTCGGGCGCACGCGGCTCGACGACCACCTTTGTCGAGCGCGGCATCGGCGACGTGGAGATTGCGTGGGAGAACGATGCGATGCTCGCCGTCGAGAAGCTCGGCCCCGGCCATTTCCAGATCGTTCGCCCATCGCTGAGCATCCTCGCCGAGCCGCCGGTCTCGTTAGTCGACGGCGTCGTGGATAAGAAGGGAACGCGACGGGTCGCACAAGCCTACTTGAACTACCTGTACTCGCCGCAAGGCCAGGAGATCATCGCGCGCCACTATTTTCGCCCGCGCCTGGCCTCGGTAGCGAGACACTATTCCTGGCAGTTTCCGGCGGTCAAGATGGTGACGATCGCACAGTTCGGCGGATGGAATGCGGCGCAGCAGAGGTACTTTGCCGACGGCGGCGTCTTCGACCAAATCTACCAGCCGCAGCAATAGCGATGCCTTTATTTGCGGCCGGTTTGCGGCGCAAAAGTATTATTCCCGGCTTCGGACTGACGCTGGGCTTTACGGTCTGTTACCTTTCGCTCATCGTGTTGCTTCCGCTAGCTGCAACCTTCGTCGAAACCTCGAAGATCGGGTGGCACGAGTTTTGGCGGATCGTGACGGGGCCGCGCGCCGTTGCCGCGTACGGCCTCAGCTTCGGAGCCTCGCTGATCGCTGCCGGAATAAACTTCTTCCTCGGTACGCTCGTCGCGTGGGTGCTGGTGCGGTACCGCTTCCCACTCAAACGGATTCTCGACTCGCTGGTCGACTTACCGTTCGCGCTCCCGACGGCGGTCGCCGGCATCGCATTGACGACGATCTACGCGCCCAACGGCCTCTTCGGACGCCCGCTCGCGGCGCTGGGGATTCACGTCGCGTTCACGCGGCTCGGCATCGTCGTCGCGTTGACGTTTATCGGTCTGCCCTTCGTCGTTCGGACGGTCCAGCCGATCCTGGAAGATCTCGATAAGGAGCTGGAAGAGGCGGCCGCGAGCCTCGGCGCCAGTCGTTGGCAAACATTTACGCGCGTTCTCTACCCGGCCATCGCGCCGGCAGCAATCACCGGTTTTGCTTTGGCCTTCGCACGAGGCGTCGGCGAGTACGGCTCGGTCATCTTCATCGCCGGCAACATGCCGATGCGAACGGAGATCGCTCCACTGCTTATCGTCACCAAACTCGAGGAGTACGACTACTCCGGCGCGACGGCAATCGCAACGCTAATGCTGCTCATCTCGTTCGTCTTTCTGCTGGGCATCAATATGCTGCAACGGTGGAGCGGCCGGCGGGGAGAGGGCAACGCACCGGAGGAGCCGATCCTAAGCCCGGCGATGGGTTTGAGTGGTTAACGCCTTACCGGCCAGCGCGGCGCCGGCCGTCACCGAGTCGGCCTTCGTCAAGCGGCTGCTGATCGGGACGACGGTGCTTTTCCTCGGCGTCTTTCTGTTCGTGCCGTTGGGTTGCGTCTTCGCTGCCGCGTTTGGTCAAGGCATTGCCGCGTACTCTGCAAGTTTTCACGATTCCGATACGCTGAGCGCGATTCGCCTAACGCTGCTCGCCGCCGCCATCGCCGTCCCGTTCAACCTCGTATTCGGGGTCGCGGCAGCCTGGGCGATCGGCAAGTTCGAGTTCTTCGGGAAAAGTTTCTTGATCGCGCTGATCGATCTGCCGTTCTCGATCTCGCCCGTCGTGGCCGGTTTGACCTACGTGCTGCTCTTTGGCAGCCACGGATGGTTCGGGCCGTGGCTGGCGGCCCATAACGTGCAGATCATCTTCGCGGTCCCTGGGATCGTGCTGGCGACGATCTTCGTCACGTTTCCGTTCGTGGCACGCGAGCGGCTTCCGACAATCGCCGCGCAGGGCAACGATGAAGAGGAAGCGGCGTTGACCTTGGGCGCAAATGGCTGGCAGACGTTCATGAAGGTCACGCTTCCCAACGTGAAGTGGGCGCTGCTCTATGGCGTCATCCTCTGCAACGCACGCGCGATGGGAGAGTTCGGGGCAGTGTCGGTAGTTTCGGGCCACATCCGCGGGCTGACGAACACGATGCCGCTGCAAATCGAAGTCCTTTACAACGATTACCAGTTCGTGCCGGCTTTTGCCGTCGCGTCGCTCCTAGCGCTCTTGGCGCTGGCGACCTTGGTCGTCAAGAGCGTCGTGGAGTGGCGAGCGGCGGCAATAGAAAGGCCGTCACCATGAGCATCGCAGTTCGCAACGTTACCAAGACGTTCGGAAGCTTCACCGCGCTCGACAACGTGAGCTTGGAGATACCGCAGGGGAGGCTCGTCGCGCTGCTGGGCCCCTCGGGCTCGGGGAAGACCACGCTGCTGCGCATTATCGCCGGCCTCGAGAGCGCCGATTCGGGTGAGGTCCAGTTTGACGGACGCGACATCAGCGACGCAACAGCGCGCGAACGCCGCGTGGGATTCGTCTTCCAGCACTACGCGTTGTTTCGGCACATGACGGTGCTCGAGAACGTCGCCTTCGGCTTGCGCGTTCGCCCGCGCCGGTTGCGCCCCTCACGCGTCGAAATCGCGGCGCGCGTCGGGCAGCTGCTCGACCTTATCCAACTGCGCGCTCAAGCGGGGCGTTATCCCGCGCAGCTTTCCGGCGGCCAGCGCCAGCGCGTCGCTTTAGCGCGCGCCCTTGCCGTGGAGCCGAGCGTTCTTCTCCTGGACGAGCCGTTCGGCGCGCTCGACGCGAAAGTGCGTCAAGAGTTGCGCCGCTGGCTGCGCGAGCTTCACGACGAGGTCGGGGTCACGAGCGTCTTCGTGACGCACGATCAAGACGAGGCCCTTGAGGTGGCCGACCAAATCGCCGTGATGAATGCCGGGAAAATCGAACAGGTCGGCACGCCCGACGAAGTCTATCACAACCCCGCCAGCTCATTCGTCTACAACTTCTTGGGGAACGTCAACCTGTTTCACGGGCGCATCGACAACGGAACGGCGCGCATCGATCGGGAGGCTACGGGTCACCTGCTCTTCGTGCGCCCGCACGCGCTGGAAATTGGCCGCCGGCCTGACGGCCCGAACTCGCTGCGCGCCAGGACCACGCACATCAATGCGGCCGGTCCTGTGGTGAAGATCGAGGCGCTGACCGAATGGGGAGCGCGCGTACGTGTCGAGATCCCCCAGGAGCGCTTTGCCGCCTTAGGGCTGCGCAAAGACGAGGAGGTTTTCATTACGCCTCGGGACCTGGCCGTCTTCTCAAACGACGAGCGCGTGAGTTAAGGAAGCTAGCGGATTGCACGCGGGGGTTCCCGCGCGTTCGAGTGAAATACCAGCGCGTCATGGCTTCGACAATGATGGCGCTGGTCAAACCGGGCCCCGGGCCCGGTTTTAACTTGGCCGAGGTGCCGATACCCTCGATCGGGCCGACCGACGTGCTGATCGCGGTCGAGAAGGCCGGCCTCTGCGGCACCGATTACCACATCTATGCGTGGGACGCATGGGCGCAGCACCGTATCAAGCCGCCGCTCGTCGTTGGCCATGAGTTCATGGGCACGGTCGCCGCAATCGGCGATGCCGTGACTTCCGTTTGCGTCGGCGAGCGAGTTTCGGCCGAAGGACATATCGCGGATCTCACCTGTCTTCTCTGCCGGACCGGAAACGCTCACATCTGCGAGCGAGTCAAAATCATCGGCGTCGACCGCGACGGCGCGTTCGCCGAGTACATCTCGATTCCGGAATACAACGTATGGCGGCTCGATCCGGCGATTCCGGACGAATACGCCGCCGTCTTCGATCCGCTCGGCAACGCGGTGCACACGGTCATGGCGGCCGGCGTAAGCGTGAAGAGCGTTGCGATCACCGGCGTTGGATCGATCGGGCTGATGGCGATTCCGGTCGCGCGTGCCGCCGGTGCGAGCTTCGTCTATGCCATCGACGTCAATCCCGCGAAGCTCGAACTCGCGCAACGGCTCGGCGCGGACGCGACGTTTCTTTCGAGCCGGCCCGACCTCGTCGACGAAATCAAGCGCCGTACGCGTGGTGACGGCGTCGACGTCTTGCTCGAGATGTCCGGAAGCGGTGCCGCGATCGACCTGGGTCTTCAACTCGTGCGCAACGGAGGGACGGCGGCGCTGCTCGGCATTCCGTCCGATACGGTCAATCTCAATCTCGCCGAGCGCATCATCTTCAAAGGATTGACCGTGCTCGGCATCAACGGCAGGCGTATGTTCGAAACTTGGTATCAGACCGAGGCGCTGGTGAAGAGCGGTCGCGTTGACCTGCGCTCGATCATCACCCACGTGCTGCCGTTTCGAGAGTTCGACCGCGCGTTCGAGTTGATGCGCAAGGGCGAAGCCGCCAAGATCGTTTTGGATTTCAAAGGAGAAGGCACGACCTCATGAATCAGGCGTTCGAGGAGAAGCTGCAGACCGATCTGGATGCGCTCAAAAAGGCCGGCACCTACAAGCATCTGCGCCACCTGACGACGCCGATGGCCGCGGAAGTCCATATGGAAGAGGCCGGGGACGTCATCGTGCTCTCGAGCAACAACTACTTGGGCCTGGCCGACCTGCCCGAAGTCGTCGAGGCGGGAAAGCGCGGGCTCGACCAGTACGGCGCGGGAACCGCGTCCGTGCGCTTCATCTGTGGAACCTTCTCAATCCACCGCGTGCTGGAGAAGCGGATCGCGGAGTTTTTGGGAACATCGGCGGCGCTCTCGTACGTGTCATGTTGGAATGCGAACACCGGGCTCTTCGCGACGATCTGCGATGCGGGCTCAGCGATCATCTCCGACGAGCTCAACCACGCTTCGATTATCGACGGCGTCCGGCTGGCCTCAAAGGCTCGCCGCGAGCGTTTCAAACACAGCAACATGCGCGAGCTGGAAGAGAAGCTGCAAAGCGTCGCAGACTGCTTTCCGGTCGTCGTTGTCACCGACGGTGTCTTCTCGATGGAGGGCGATCTCGCCAAGCTGCCCGAGATCGTCGAGCTGGCGAAGCGGTACGGGGCGATCACGGTCGTGGACGATTCGCACGGAACCGGCGTCATGGGAAAGACCGGACGCGGAACAATCGAGCATTATGGTTTGACCGGACAGATCGATATGATTACGGGAACCTTGGGCAAGGCGCTGGGCGGCGCGGCGGGCGGTTTCGTCGCCGGCAGCAACGCCTTGGTCGATACGCTCATCCAGCGCTCTCGACCGCAGCTTTTCTCCAACGCCCTGCCGGCGACGGTTGCCTGCAGTTCGCTGGCCGCGATCGAGTATCTCGAGTCGCATCCGCCGCTGGTGGAAAAGTTGCGCGAGAACACGCGATACTTCCGCGACGGGCTCAAGCGCATGGGTTACAAACCGCTCGACAGCGAGAGCGCGATCGTTCCGATCATCGTCGGCGAAACGGCCTTTGCCATCGCGGTCAGCGACAAGCTTTTAAAGGCCGGCGTCTTTGTTACGGGCTTCGGCTACCCGGTCGTGCCGGAGGGGACCGCGCGAATCCGCGTGCAGATCAGCGCCGCACTAACCAAAGACGAGATGGATCGGGCGTTGGCCGCGTTTGAAAAGGTTGGCAAAGAGACCGGATTGTTGAAGGCTTGAATTACAGCAAGCTCTTCGCGGTAAAGCCCGGCACGCGCGTGCGGCTTGCCGATGTGAAATCGGGCTTTACCGGCAAACACGAAAACAAGGCTGCGGCGACTGCGGAGATGCAGCGCGACGATCGCCGGCTCGCCGATCTCCAATACCTGCTCTATGCCGCGCACGGCCGTTCGCTGCTCGTCTGCCTGCAGGGGATGGATGCCTCCGGAAAAGATGGGACGGTGCGGCACGTCTTCGGCGCGCTCGATCCTCAAGGCGCGCGTGCGCACGCATTCAAGGAGCCCTCGCAAGAAGAGGCCGATCACGATTTTCTGTGGCGCGCCCACGTTCACGCGCCCGCAAAAGGCGAGATCGTGATCTTCAACCGCTCGCACTACGAAGACGTCCTCATCGTGCGGGTGCACGATCTGGTCCCCGAATCGGTCTGGTCGAAGCGTTACGAGCTGATCAACGAGTTCGAGCGGAACCTCACGTTAGCCGGAACGACGATTCTCAAGTTTTACTTGCACATTACCGAAAAAGAGCAGCTCCGGCGCTTCGCGAAGCGCCTTGACGATCCAACGCGCCAATGGAAGATCAGCGACGCTGACTATACAGAGCGAGCGTATTTTCCGGAGTATGTGAAAGCCTACGAGGACGTGCTCGCCAAGACCAGCACCGCGCATGCCCCCTGGTTTGTCATTCCCTCGAAGCGCAAGTGGTTTCGCAACCTCGCGGTGTCGAAAATCGTCATCGAGACCTTGAAGGCATTTGACATGAAGTTCCCGCCGCCGACGGTCGACGTCGACGAGATTCGACGCAAGTTCCACGCCGACGAGGCAAAGGAGAAGACCTAAGCAGTCGGTTCCGGCGTAGCGTCGGTTCGGCGCTTGAAGCCCCGCGCGCCGAAGATCAGCAGCCACAGCATGATGGCAACCTCGGCGAACTTGATCGGTGAGGTGACCGTATCCACCACGTGCGAATACTGCGGTGTCACGAAACCGCAGAGGCAAATCGCAATCCACGCAAAGCCGTCGACGATGAGCCAGTAACCCAGAACGCGCGGGAGAACGCGCGACTTGACGACTAGGATGCCGAACGGGAACAACCAGAGGCCGGCAAACATGAGACTGGCGAGCAACTGGTAGTAGTGCAGCTTGAGGAAGAGCATCGCCAGCGCGTCGCGCTGCACGCCGGTGAAGACCGATAAATACCCCGTGCCCGTTACCAGCGACAGGGCGGCCGCGTAGTTGACGACGTTTACGAAGTACAACGGCACCTGCATGTACGCGCCGAGGACCAGCATTAAATGCGCTTGGAATTGATCTACGTTTTTAAGCAGCCGGTAGAGCGCAAGTACGACCGCCAGCCAAATGACGCCGACGACGATATCGCCCGCCATTCCGACCGGAAGAGCATCTCGTGGACGCGGATGTTTTGGGCGGTCGCGATCGCATCACCCGAAACGACGATCTTGTCGGGGACGTAGAGCAGGGCGAAGACGCCTCCGATGATCGAGAGGAGGTACAGGAACCCAGCGATCCTAGCATCTCGGTTGCGCATGCCAGAGCTACTGACGGGCCGACCGATTGTTTCGGAAACCCCTGCCCGGTGGCCACCACGCCGGAAGATCCAGGGGAATGGCCCGTTACGCCTGGCGGCGTGCGGGGATAAGCGTATGCATGAACGCATCCGAAATCTTTCGCGGAAAGCCCTTCGGTCTCGGCGGCGTGCCGTTCGGCAACGAGTTCGCGTATGTCACCGACGAAGACGCGTACGCGACAATAAAAGCCGCGTGGGAGGCCGGCGTGCGCTATTACGACACCTCTCCATGGTACGGCCTGGGGCTCGCGGAGCGGCGGCTGGGAGCCTTTTTGCACAAACAGGCGCGCAGCGAGTACGTCCTCTCCTCGAAGGTCGGTAAATTACTCACCGCATCGCGCAATAACAACGCCAAAGAGTACTTTCCGTTCACCCCTTCGCCGAACAATCTCCGTTACGATTACACGGCCGATGGCGTCAAGCGCTCGATCGAAGACAGCCTGCAGCGTTTGGGCATCGACGTGCTCGACGTTGTCTTCGTCCACGATCTCTCACCGGATAACCCGTGGCTGCCGGGCCCTTGGGAAGAGCAGTTCGAGATCGCGCGCAAGGGCGCGTTTCCGGCGCTTAGCGAAATGCGCGGGCAAGGCGTGATCAAAGGCTGGGGGCTTGGCGTCAACTCGCCCGAACCGATTCTCAAGCTGATGGACGTCGCCGACGCCAACGTATGTCTCTTGGCGCGTCAATATTCATTGATCGACCATGAGAAGGCGCTGCACCAGGTCTTTCCTAAGGCGCGCGAGCGCGGGATGGCGTTTGTCGTCGGCTCGTCACTCAACGCCGGCTTCATCAGCGGCAGCGCACGCTTCAACTACGGCAAGGAAAACTATAGGATTCCCGCTGAGGTGATTGAGAAGCGCGAGCGGCTGCGCGCCGTAGCTGCGCGGCACGGGGTCGACCTTCGCACGGCCGCCCTGCAGTTTTCCAGCGCGCCCGACATCGCGGCGGCACTCGTCGTCGGCTGCGCGAATCACCATCAGGTGCTCGCGGACTACACGTCACTCGCGACGAGGATTCCGCAGGCGTTCTGGTCGGATCTTCGATCCGAAGGTTTGATCGAGAACGACGCCCCGGTCCCGTCCGAAAATTAGCGCCGTTGACCTATGAGGAGTTAATCGCCAAGGGTTCTTAGTCGCTCACTGGGGGATTTCGGGTACTATATTTAGTCAGCGGGTGGCAGGGCAAGCAACCGCGAATTGATACCGCACCGGTAGCGCTTATGGTAGAATGGCGGTCGAAATGCTAGAGAAAGACATCGAGGCGTTCAACGCGCAACGCGCCGATCTGGAACGCCAGTACAACGGCAGCTGGGTCGTTTTTCACGACGCTGCGTTCTTTGGAGCTTACGATTCGTTCGAAAACGCCGCTCAGGCTGCAGTGCAGAAGTTCGGTCGTGGACCGTACCTTATTCGTCAGGTAGGTGTCCCCGAAATGATTCTTCCGGCGTCGATAATGTACCGTATCGCAGGCTAAGGTGCCGCGCACCAACGCCGGTTTTCCAACTGCCCCAGCTCCAAGTGGCGCGTTAACACTCCTGGGACCGACGATCTACGTCGATATTGGCTTTGACCCCGCATATAAGCCACAGGGAGCGACCGCACCGCCCGCGCCAGGAATACGCCAGGTGTGGGCCCTTGTAGACACGGGAGCTGGCGAGTGTTGCATTGATTCAGAACTGGCAGCAACATTAGGGCTGCCAGTAGTCGATCAAAGGCAAATCGGGGGAGCCGGAGGGACCACCACGGTATCGTACTTCCTAGCACAGATGCATATTCCGGCACTCAGTTTCACTATGTGGGGAGAGTTTGCCGGAGTCCATCTTGCAGCCGGCGGCCAACGCCATCAAGCCCTTGTCGGGCGGACTTTTCTTCAACGCTTCACGATGGCGTACGACGGAAGGACCGGCGAAGTCACGATAGCCGGTCCCGACCTGAATGTGTGAAGCTGCCTAACTGCTCGAACCCGAGGCTACACCCCGCATGACGTCACGCATGATCTTTCAGTCGTTGACGTGGCTCGCCGTGATGACCGTTACGTATGCCTTCTGGTTCGGCGTACGATACGCCGTCGAGACAGCTCGCCTTCGGCGGCGGCAGAGCGCCGACGCTAATGACTGGGATCGGATCATCGCATCGATCAGGCTTCGCTTGCCCCATGGTGCGGAGTTTGCGGTGTTGGAACATCAGATATGGTTTTCCGACGATCGTAATCGCCAGGCTGCGAAGGCGGTTCTCGTCCGAAATGGCTTTGAAGCAAGCGAAGCCGAGACTTACGGAAAGGGAACGAAGTACTGGCTTCTCGCGTGGCGATCCGCCGTGTTCGACAATGTCAAGACGGAAATCGGGAAAGTCGCCGGCTTTACCGGATCGTATGGCGGGCGTTACTCGGGATTAGGCCTCCGGCCGTAAGACTAAAAACAAGCAAGTCCGCAAACTCTAAGGTGGATAAAGAGATGGAACAGCTGGGTGAGAGCGGCAGAAACTAGGGCGGGCAGTTATCGCGCTGCCACTGTTTGAAGCGCTCGCACATTTCGGGCGTCCATTGCTTGCCTGTGCCGGGCGGCGGCATCGTACCGTTGCTCACCGTTCGGTAGATGGCTTCCGCGTACGCTTGGATGTCGTCGTAGCTCGAGAGATCGATGCCAAGGGGCTTCATGTGCTCGACGTCGATGCCGGTAAACATCGGACGGATATCTCTGGCGAAGCTCGTGGTGATCTCGTCCGCCATGTACGCGCCTCCGGAAATGTGCCGATAGAAGTTGGTTGCGGGGGGTGGATTTGAACCACCGACCTTCGGGTTATGAGCCCGACGAGCTACCGGACTGCTCCACCCCGCGGCGACCGACTTACTTACGACGAGCCCGGTTTTGCCCCTGCCGGTGCCGAAGCGGGGCGAATGGCCCCCGGCTCGCTTGCGGAACGCATTCCGAAAATCCACCTGCATTGCCATCTCGAGGGGACGCTGCGTCCGGCGACCTTTGTCGAGCTGGCAGACAAGCGTGGGGTTCCGTTGCGGTATCGGCCGGTCAGCGCTCGACCGCCCTTCGACTTCGCTCAGGGTGACAGGGGTGGGCCCTATCAGTTTGAGGGGTTGCAAGAGTTTTTGTTCCTTTTTGCGGCGGTCAGCCGGTCGCTACGAGAGCCGGACGATTATGCGCGCATGGCGCGGGAGTTCGTTGAGGATGCGTTGGCTCAGGGCGTGATCTATGGCGAGCTCTTCGTTTCGCCGTCGGTTTGGACGTTCTTCAATCCCGGGCTCGACGTGCGCGCGACCATGGAAGCAGTGGTGACGGAGTTGCGGCGAGCGCGGCCGCGGGCGATCTTCAAGCTCTTGCCGGACCTCACTCGAAACTTCGGCGAAGCTAGTGCGATGGAGACCGCACGAGCGATGGCGACGATGACGGACCTCGACGTCGTTGGGGTATCGCTGGGGGGCGATGAAGTACACTTTCCGGCGCGGCTCTTTGTCGAGCCCTTCGCCTATGCACGCGCGCAGGGGCTGCATTGCGTTGCGCATGCCGGCGAGGCCGGCGAAGCCGCAAGCGTTCGCGACGCCGTCGAGCTGTTGCACGCGGAGCGCATCGGTCACGGCATCCACGCACTGGACGACCCAAGCACGATCGAGCTGCTTGCGACGCGCCGGATACCGTTGGAAATCTGTCCGACGTCAAATCGCCTCACCGGTGCGGCTCTGACCGATCATCCCCACCCGTACGTCGATTTCGACCGGCTGGGCTGTATGGTAACCATCGATGGCGACGACCCGGCGCTCTTTGGTACGTCGATTACGCGGGAATACGAACTCGTCGAAAGCATCGCGGGCCCCGCCGCGCTAGAGCGCTATGTGCGAAACGCGATCGAGGCGACATTTGCAGCGCCCGTCGAGAAACAGGCCATGCGCGCCCAACTCGAGCAAGCCGTCGCGGAACTTCACGAGCGGTCGAGTAGTTAGAGCTAGTATGCCCGGACACTCGCACTCTCACTTTGCCGAATCGTTCGAAATGTACATGAAGGCCATCTATCGTCTCGAACGAGAGGGCCCGGGCGTAACGACATCGGCGCTCGCGACGGAGCTCGGCGTTGCGCCTGCCAGTGTTTCGGGCATGCTCAAGAAGCTCGTCAACGACGGATACGCCGAACACGAAGTTCGTGGCGACATCAAGCTTACGCGAAAGGGCTTGGAGGTCGCCGTTGGTGTGGTTCGGCGCAACCGGTTGGCGGAGCGCCTGCTCACCGACGTTTTAAAGATGCCGTGGGACGAAGTCTACGCCGAAGCCTGCATCCTCGAGCACGCGATTACCGA
>Ga0182024_10019718_pt1 | contig 12396 bp, 10 predicted proteins | sample P32metaG_FD_120480 | JGI IMG/M metagenome (GOLD analysis project Ga0182024, IMG submission 120480) | Permafrost microbial communities from Stordalen Mire, Sweden - P3-2 metaG (Illumina Assembly) | ecosystem: Environmental > Terrestrial > Soil > Wetlands > Permafrost | place: Sweden: Stordalen...
CATCTACGGCGACTTCGGCAACCATGGCGAAGTGCACGAAATCGTTCAAGAAATTGATTTCGTCTTTCATCTCGCCTATACGACTTTGCCCCACACCTCCAATGAAGATCCCGTTTACGATGTCCGATCCAACGTTGTCGATACGGTCCAGCTCCTGCAGGAATGCCGATCTAGCAAAGTGAGTAAGGTGGTGTTCGTCTCCTCCGGTGGCACCGTATATGGTATCCCTCAACAAACACCGATCCCGGAAGAGCACCCCACTGATCCAATCTGTTCTTACGGAATCACAAAGCTGGCAATCGAGAAATATTTGCAGCTCTTTCATCGGCTCTACGGACTGGAATACGTAACAGCGCGCGTTTCCAATCCTTATGGCGAGCAGCAGAATCCCAATGCCAAACAAGGAGCTGTCACTGTCTTTCTCGGCAACATCGCCCGCGAACAGCCGATCACGATCTGGGGAGACGGGGGCGTGGTGCGCGACTACATATACATTGGCGATGCCGCCAACGCTCTGGTGAAAGCGGCATATTATCAGGCTCCGGCCGGAGGCCCACGAGTGTTCAACGTCGGGGCTGGACGAGGTTATTCATTGAATCAGCTGATCGAAGCGATGCGAGAGGTTTGTGATAAACCGGTCGAAGTGAAGTACACCCCGGCGCGACCCGAAGATGTACCGGCAAATGTATTAGATATATCGAAGGCGCGGCAATGGTTAGACTGGCAACCGAAAATGGAACTCAACGAGGGCCTGTCAAGAACCTGGAAATGGCTTAATTCCCTTGAGCCCGCCCGAGCAGATTAGAATTGCCAAGTTGAATTTGCCCAGGGAGTAAGCGACAATCATCCGTCGTTACCGATTCGTTTTGGGATTCACATGTTGTTGGACTTATCAATCGTTGTGGCAGTCTACAACGAGGATCCGAGAAATCTGCTGCGCCTGCTCGAAAGGCTCTGGAAAGTGATCTCGGCAGAGAATCTCGCATACGAAGTAATTTTCATAAATGATGGCAGCGGTCCGGAGACGAGCAAAGCTCTGCGACAGATCTCATCAGAAGTTGATTACGTTAAGCTCATCGAATTGTCCCGAAATTTCGGTCAGCAAGCAGCAATCAGTGCTGGCCTCGACCATGCCGAAGGACAGGCGATCGTCAATTTAGATTCGGACCTGCAAGACCCTCCCGAACTGATTCCGCAGATGGTGAAGAAATGGCGCGACGGCTATGACGTAGTCTATGCGCAACGGTCAACGCGCCGGGACAAATTCGGCAAACGTTTTTCCGCATATCTTTTCTATAGACTGCTCGGTGCAGTTTCCTCCGTCAAAATCCCCTGGGATACCGGCGATTTCAGATTGATGGACCGCCGCGTCTTACAAGAGCTGCGCTCTTTGCCAGAGAAGACACGTTTTCTGCGAGGGCTGATTCCCTGGCTCGGTTTCAAACAAATCGGCATTCCCATCGATCGTGAAGCTCGCGAGGTCGGCGAAACTGCCTACACCCTAAGAAAGCTCGTCTCTCTCGCTCTGGACGGCTTGCTTTCCTTCAGCCTGGCGCCACTACTAGTGATACCGACCATCGGTTCTGTGGTCTTGCTCACAGGCATGATCACCATCGCGGCGGCAATGATCAAGCCGTTCGGCAATGGCGTTTTGATCGGCGTGTTCGCGTGTCTGACCGGACTGCAAATCATCTGCACCGGATTTGTTTCCGTCTATCTCTCCAAGGTGATGGAAGAGGTACGAGGCAGACCGACTTACGTCGTCTCAGAGCGCTTGGGTTTGGGCTTTGCTCGCTCAGAAAAGGACGAAGTCGAACAAGTAGCAGTCGAACAACAGGCGACAGCAGTCTCTAACTCGCGCAGCAAAATCGGCAAGTAGTTATACTGCCCGCGGGATTGCGTTGCAGAAAAATTCCAGCTCCAAGGTCGGGCGCACTAGATCCCAGTCGCGGCTGTGGCGGAACGCTGTTCGTGCTCAGGGCATAACTTTCTCAATAGTAGTGCCGCCATATCGCTGGCTTGTTGTCTGATCTCAGGCACCGCAGTGGTTTCCCACAACAAACCCTTGCGCAAAGAAGCCATCGCATACATGCAATCCGATCGCTGACCTGAGTGATTTAGCAACGCTCCATCCAGGTCAACACGTGCACCCAAGCCTAACTCGTCTGCTTGCAGGATGCCGGACGAGCGCAATTTCTGGATTAATGGATCGCCAACGGTGCGGAAATCGGTCTTCGGTCCGGTGCAGTTGATTACGTGATTGGCAAAAATTCTGAGCGCTGTCGAACTTCCACGTGGCATGATGGAAACGGCAATGGCGCCAGCGGCTGGCCCAAATTGCACGACTCTGCCGGCGCTGACATGGAGAACGCCGGCATCGACCAGCTCCTTAATTTGCAGCGCAATCTCCGGTGCCATTCGATGACGGTGCACCTCCCACAACTGGCGCACATGGCGCAAGAAACGAGATCGGTCCTCGTTTGTCATCTGTTGCCAGATCGAAGCAGTGACTTGGCGCAGTTCGTGCATAACACAGCGCCAATTTCCTGGCGAGTCGAGTTCAGCCGCTCGGGTTGCGCGCCGCACCAATCTTAAAACACTGCCCAAGTGCGATGGCATCGAAGCAGGCAGATACGAAGTGGGCTTTTCAGCGGCAAGTCGCTCCAGATCTAAGTGCGGCTGAGGCAGATAACCGTGCCGAGAAATCGCATGCACAAGCCCCGTGTGTCCATTTGCCCGCAACTGCAATACGGCGTCGATCATCGTTAGCCCGGTGCCGATCAACAAGATTTCATCGTCGCTAGAAATAGCCTGGAAAACCTTGTCTTGCCATGGGTTATCATGAAAACGGTCTTGCAACGACGGATCGATCAGCGCGGCGAAGTAGCTGCTTTCCGGCGGGAAGTTACCGAGCGCGAGAACGACTTGAGCGGCGTCGAGAGTTTGCCCGGAGTCCAATTTTATTCGTGGTCTGCCGTCCAGAATCTCGATCGATACGGCCAAGTTCTTGATCACATCGAGCCGCACGGCCCCTGAGGCAGCCATTCTCGATTGTTCCAGCAACTCGCTCAGGTAATCGCCATAATACATTCGCGGTGCAAAGGATTCAGGCACGCTTTCAGGCAGCCGGTGCTTCAGCCAGCGGGCAAAATGCGCACCATCTCTGGCCAACCCGCTCATGCCTTTGGCACTGACGTTGAGCAGGTGCTCGCTGCAACCGGTGCCATAGGCGACACCGCGAGCCGGAAGCGGTGAATCATCGATGATTACGATAGAAAGAGGCGTTGAAAGCTGAGCCAATACATACTGGTCGACAAGCTGTACCGCGGTGAGAGTGCCGCTGCAGCCACCGCCGATGATGGCAACGTCTACAGACGCGTTTTCAACATCGCTGTACATTATCTACCTGGCTGATTGGCCAGATTTGACGGCGGCATCAGGTGAAGATCGAGCTACCGTGTCGCGCGCAGTATTCTGCGGCGGCAAAACGCCGTTGACAGCCAAAAGATCCAGCACTGCCGCCACTTCCTGCTCGACTGTCAATTTGCTCGAATCCAGACGCAAGGCCGGTTTTTGCGGCGGTTGGTAAGGCGAGTCGACTCCCGTTACCGCTCTCACCTGACCAGCAGAGGCTTTGCTATACAGCCCTTTAGGATCTCGTCTTTGACATTCTTCCATCGGGCAGAAAACGAAAACCTCTTGCAGATCATCAGCACCGACCACTTCGCGAGCCAGTTCTCGGTCGCGGGAATAAGGCGAAATGCATGCCGTGATCACGATAAATCCGCGTTCCAGAAAAAGTTTGGCACTATGGGAGATGCGGCGAATATTCTCCGAACGTTCCTCGGGTGAAAAGCCTAGATCCGCGCACAAACCCATCCTCAAGTTGTCTCCGTCGAGCACCACGACGTTGCAACCGCGTTCGAACAAGCGACTCTCGATCGCCCGAGCCAACGTGCTCTTGCCGGCGCCAGACAGCCCAGTCAGCCAGAGAACGGTGCCTCTGTGGCCAATGCGCTCTTCATAGAGGGCGCGCTGGACAAAGCCGCCTTCCCGCCGCAAGTTCGGCGTCGCTTTCATCTCCTTGTGCGCCCGCACGGGACGATTGTCGACTGTTCCTGCCGCCACTGTCTCATAGGTAGTACAAATGACGAAGCGCTCGGTGCTGCATCCCAATTTTGTTCGATCAAACGCCATCTGTTTTGAGAGGCGGATAACCACATCGGCAAACTCGCCATTATCAAGGTTCTCGCACGTAGCCGACCACTTGTCGTGCTCTTGCTCGTCGAAGAATCTGATTTTGCATGTCGACTCGTTGGTGCCAAGCTTAATCGTATAGTCGAGGTCGGGCGAAAATCGCTGCTTCGACAACCAGGCAATGCGGGCACGAAACTCGGTGTCGACCACGGGCACGTTATCGGGCAACGAGATCACTTCACCGCGTTCGACGAAGATTTGCTCGGAAAGGCGCAAGGCGATCGAGTCACCGGGCAGCGCTTCGCTGGCATTTCGCTGGGGCAGTCGCTCGATTGCTTCGACGGTAGAAATTTTGCCTGAAGGTGAGAAGAAGATCTCATCACCGGCGCGCAAGATGCCGCTTTCAATTCTGCCGACAAAGTGGCGCTGCCCGTTGAAGCGATATACGTCTTGAAGCAACATCCGCAACGGCTGCTGCGCATAATTGGATTTGCCACCCGATTGCAATACTTCGATCACGCGCGGTACGAGCGGTTTGCCGGTGTACCACTGCATCTTGTCGCTGGGCGTCGTGATGTTCTCACCAAGCAGGGCCGAGATTGGAACGACATCTTCACAGGTAAGCTGCAACTGCATTACGGTCTGGCGAACTTTAGCGCTGACCTCTTCGAAAACCTCTTGAGCGTAATCGACTTGATCGATTTTATTCAGTGCCACCACCACTGTTTCGATGCCCAAAACCGAAAGAATCTTGAGATGCCTCTCCGTTTGCGACTGAACGCCTTGATGGCAGTCCACCACCAGGATTCCGACGGTGGCTTCCGACACACCGGAAGTCATATTTTTCAAAAATTCCAGGTGTCCAGGTGCATCGATCAAAACCAGTTTGTGTCCATCAAACTCAAAATTGACTCGCGTTGTGTCAATGCTGATGCCCTGTTCTTGCTCCTCTTCAAGCGCGTCGAAAAGAAACGCTGGCTCGAATTGCAGCGACTTGTCAGCACAAATTTTGGTTACGTGCTCGATTTTGTCGTCGGGAACCCGCCCACTGTCGAGCAGAAGACGACCCAACAGCGTTGACTTACCGTGGTCCACGTGCCCTACGACAGCTACCTTTTTCACTTCCTGATCGCCGTTCACGTTACATGTAACCCCCGCTGCGGAGCTTTTGCATGGCATATGTGTCGACTTTATCTTGAGCTCGTCCCGCTCGTTCCGTAGTTCTCGTAGAACGCAGCTCCTCAATAATCTCGTCGACATTGCTGGCCACTGATTCGATCGTACCGGTGCAGGGATGGCAGCCCAAGCTTCTGTAGCGCTTGCCGTTTTGAGCGAAATACAACGGCATAATGTCCAGGTTTTCGCGTCTGATGTACTCCCAGACGTCCATCTCAGTCCAGTGCAAAAGCGGGTGAACACGCAAATGCACGCTTTCGGGAACATGGAGATTGTAATGGTGCCAGATCTCGGCCGGCTGTTCCTTATAAGTCCAGGCGCCAGAATCGGGGCGCGGCGAGACAACGCGTTCTTTGCCTCGAGAGCCTTCCTCATCTCTGCGGATGCCGACCAGCAGTCCCTGTATTTTGTTGGCGCTGACCGTATCCAAAAGCGCTTGCGTTTTCAGGGCGCCGCAACAGGTGAGGCGCCCCAGTGTCGGATTCATTCCGGCAGCAAGAGCAGCTTCATTCTTGCCGACGATCAGACGCAAATTGTGCTCTTTGACAAAGCGATCCCGCCAGGTGATCATTTCGGGGATCTTGTAGGTGGTATCGATGTGAACTAGCGGCAGCGGGCAGTTTCCTAGAAACGCCTTGCGCACCAAATGCAGCATCACGGTCGAATCTTTGCCCATCGACCATAAAACCGCGAGATTTTTCGTCTTGTTGTAGGCTTCTCGAATGATGAAAACGCTTTCGTTTTCCAGCGTATCCAGATATTCCCGCATCGTTATATTTCGCCAAATAGTGCGCTCGAGCCAGACACAGTCAAACACACGGAGCAAAGGAATTCAAGAACCGCGGTGCGAAATTGTTGTTCATGCAGGACACGCGCGCCGCAGACACCCGTGACAAGGTAAATTACACATTGCTCAGCTAAAGCACAAACTCGGACTGCAACCCACTGAGGTGACAAATCGGGCGGTGGCTCGAACGGGCTGCCGACTGTTCTGGCGCATTAGTCAAAATCAGGTTCCAACTGGCAACATTACAGCGGTTAAGATTGGCTCACGCCGTCGCAGACAAATGAATGTATGATGACAACCGGTTAAAGCTATGTCGGACAATCCACAAGCGAAATACTCATCCGGTCGTACCGTCAGCACGACGGTTTCGGCGTTGCTGCTCTTTTGCGCGATCAATGCCTGGTTTGTTCTGGCGCATCCAAAGCTGAGCGACCCGGCTGAAACGGCAGAACGCGGCTGGTCATACTGGTCGCTCAAAGCTATGCACCAGGCAGACCCGAGCACAACCAATGTCGTGCTTTTGGGCTCATCGCTTGTCAGTGCAGCGCTCTTTGAGTGCGATGCCACGTTCATGGCCAAAGCGCCGTTGGATTTATGTTTCTATCGCGACAGTCAGTATTTCGACCACCAACTGCGGTGCCAGTTCGGTCCCGGCTACAAGACGCTGAGTTTAGCCGCTCCCGGACAGATACCGTCGGATGCTTACTTGACGATCAAAGTGGCGCTGTTGAATGGTATCACCCCCAGTGTCGTGATCTACGGGCTGGCGCCGCGTGATTTTATCGACCATACTCTCAAAGATGCTTGCGACACAGAGTCGTTCCACTATTTCAGTCACCTCGTCGATCTGCAAGAGTGCGCCACCGACCTGTTCAAAGACCCAATGGCGCAGTTGAATCGCACTCTCGGTCGCTGCGTTTATCTCTATAATGCGGCACCGCAAATTACATTGGCGGCCAATGCAGCCGGCTGGCAAGCTCTGCATTATCTGCTTTCCCATGGCCCAGGCGAGGCGCCCGGCAGCATGATGCAGCGCCGAGCCAGTCATCGTCTGCTGCCACAATATCAGCCGTTCGACATGGAACCGGGAAAGGCGCTGGCCACCTCATTGCACGCACGCGGACCTTATCTGGACAACATTCAGGACTACAAAGATCGGTATAGGCAGCCAAATATCGCGGCTTATCACACGCAAATGCGGTTTTTGCAGCGGTTGATCGCGCTTTGTCAGAGCAACGACATCGACATCATTCTGGTCAACATGCCGATCACCAAGCAAAATATGGACCTGCTGGACAGCCAATGGCGGCAACGATATTTCACCGATCTGACACGAATGTGCGCACTTCACAACGTCGAGTGGTTTGACCAGTGCCAGTTCGACCAGTACCGCCAGGACGACTTCCGGGACTCGGTTCACCTCAACGGCTTTGGCGGCAAGAAGTTTGTCGACCGCCTGGTGTCCCACATGGCAGCCCGCCGGGAAGCCTTGGGGGCGATCTTGCCGACAGGCAGCCATGAGAAAAGATCGATGGCATCATCCCGCACAACAAACTTCTCACCGGGTATACAGTAATTGGTCTGGCCGGACGGCTCTTTTTTACGCTATTTTTCCTTCCTCAGCCGCGGGCAGATTCCGAAACTCAGTGACGTCATGCGAGAGCAGTAATGTTCGGTTCCCCACGCCCCCCATCAGAAAACCCTCACTCCAAAACGAAAATCAGGCTGCCAAAAGCGACTGTAGCGCCTCAAAAGAAGGAGCTGCAAGAGATGGGGGCACAAGCCCATGACAATCGCGGGCGCGAGGTCGAGCTGACCTGGTCTGAGCCGGGCGCTGCCAAGAAATACTGCATGAGCGTCAAAATGGATGCAGGTCTGATCGAACCCGGCTGGACTTTGTGGGAAGACGACGGCGTTGAGACAAAGCTGGTCTGGAAATACCAGACAATCGATTACGACTTAATCAACGATGTCATTTGCATGCTCAACCAACCGGCCCCCGCTGCGGCGCCTGCCCCTCCAGCCAACGTCGGACACAGTAATCCGCCTCTTTCGCCCAGTGCCCCCGCCCAACCTGAAAGCTGGGGCGCCGGTAGCGCGCCAGCAGGGCAGTCACAGTCCTACGGCGGTGCCCAATCGGCACAACAAGGTCAGCAGTACGCCTCCGGCGTAGCCCAAGCGACGCAACAGCCTCAACATGTTATAGGCGGTCCACCTGCCGCATTTCAGCAACAGCCGCCAGGCGCCAGTCCATTTCAGCAATATGCGCCCACCTCGGCGTCGCCACCACTGCAACCGCAATCCCCAGGCTCTATGGGCTTGGAAGGCCGATTGGACGAGACGAAAACCTCGACCCTGATCCATTCGATCGCCGCAAGCAGGATTACCGGTAAATTGGAGCTGTGCGGAGATGATACCACCGGCGATATCTTTTTCGTGGACGGAATTCCCAAGCACGCCACAACGCCGAGCGCATACGGAGACGGTGCCATCCGTGAACTATGCACCTGGGAAAAAGGAACGTATATCTTTAAACGCGAATTGAAAACAGACATGAGATCGGTTGATGGACGTCTCGATACGATCATCGCTGAAGGATTGGCGATGCTCGATCAAAAGCGGCATCTGAAGAAAAGCGGCCTGGGATATGAGTCATATTTGATTCGCAAACACAAGCAAATGGGCGAAGCGGAACTGAAGCTGATGTTGAGCCGGGGCGCTCCAATTGACTTCGCATATCAACGCAAGATCTGGGATTACTTGAAGCACAAACGTACGTTCACGGATCTGCTGCGCGATCATCCTATGGACAGCACTACGTGGACTTCTTTGTTGTTCAATTTTCTCTCTTGCGGTCTGATGGAGATTCGCGCACCAGAAACGGTGAAAACGGGCGCTCTGGATTTTCTTGGCGATGCAGCGGCACACGTGAAAACGCTGACCGACACATTCAACCGTCCGGAGACTGGCATCTACAGCTATGCTGCGCTGCTTGTGTTCTTGCAATATGAGTACGCCAGATTCGAAGCATACAACTGGCCACTGTCTCTTGTGCTTTTCGAAATCCAGTACAAACGCCAAGACGGAACGGGAGGCTCCGACCTGCTGGCAGGCGAAGCAGTGAATATGGCGGCCATGCGCATCGGTATCATCAAACGACCGCTCGACACTCTCGGGCATTTTGAAACTCTCGACTATGCTCTTGTGCTGCCGAACACGTCCGGCGCTTCAGCGGCATGGGTAGCCAATCGCATTTACGAGAGCCTGACCGCCACGCCGCTGGGCAAAGGACTGGACCGCAACACCCTTTCGATCGCCTTCGGCATTGCCTCACTTCCGGCTGATGGTGATGGAGATGATTTAGAATCACTGGTGCTGGCTGCGAGAGCGGCGAAAGTGAAAGCAAAAACGGGCACCTTCCCCGTTGTACTGTCTCGCTCGTCGAAAAAACCACAATGATCGAACTACCCCATCAAATAGCTCTTCAGATCGGCGAGCTGGCGATCAGGGGTGGCTTGATTACACCACAGCATCTGGAAGACGCTGTCAGACTGGCCGAGAAGATGAACATTTCCCTGGGGCGCGTGCTCGAGATGAATGGCTTTATGAGCGAAAATGCCGTAAATGCAGCGCTCATTTTGAGAAAAAGGGTCGACGACCAAGACATGCATCTCGAGGCCGCCATCAAGGCCCTCGTCTATGTCACCCAAAAGGGCGTCGAGTTGGAAACGGCTATTCGTCAGCTCAATCCAGCCATGCGGCAGCCAGGACAGAAGATCGCTCATAAGTTAGGAGAGCTGATGGCCGGCGCCGGCATTGTCAGTCCGCAGCAGCTCAATCAAGGGTTATACAACAGCGTCAACACAGGTTTGCCACTAGGAATGGTGCTGGTGGAAATGGATCTGGTATCGCCGACAGTGCTAGAGTGGTGCTTGACGGCGCAGCGTCTGGTCCGAGATCGAACGTTGTTACAAGATCAGGCGATGCAAGCATTGCGGGCAGCCAGACTGCGCGGCACGACATTCCAGCAATCGTTAATCGACCACCACTTTCCCGCGACAGGGCTGCAGCGACCGTTCGGCATCGGTGAGCTGCTTGTGCTCGCTTCAGTGATCACAGAGACCCAGTTGCTGGCCGCGCGTGAAATAGAATTGGTGGACGAGAAGAGACTGGAGCAGGTCTTGTTCGAATGCGGCATGGCATCTGAATTCATGTTGTCCGCCTCGCAACAGTTGCTGTCCATGGTCGCTGAAGGAGTACTGTTTGAAGATCAAGCGGCAATCATCGTCAGAAAGTTGCGTTGCGCCGTCTCCACAGACGAGATGGAATATATTTTGAGCAATCTGCAACAGGAAATCGAAACAGAAGCAGAAAGGATCGAAATTATCGACTTGTTGAAAAACTGCGGCATTCTCTCGTCCGATGAGATCGAGACCGCCACGCCCATATCCTTGCAAAACCGCTGCCCGCTGATCAAAACCCTGATGGATTCAGGCATCGTCTCAGAACAGACGATCCAATCGGCCTACCAATGCAAGCAGTTTGTCGAAACCGGCGTCCTCGATAGTGAACAGGCCGCGATCGCTCTGCTATATACAGTCGAGCACGAAATGCCGTTCGTGGAAACCCTGAACCACTTCGGCTGGAACCGCACATTCGTCACAGTATAAGCGTTTGATGGACGCAGGCGCATGCGGTCGATCGCCGTGGTCGGCGCACCGACGTTAACGACGACTGACGATTTGTCCGATCAGCAAGCGGAGTGGTTAAGTCTGATCGTTTTCCACAACCAATAAGCGCCCGTCGTCTTTAATCGAGCGCAACTGAGGTTGCGGCTCCAGAACAAAATTCTTGCTGCCGATGAAGCGATCAAAATAGTGAAGTGCTGTGCCGAGGGCAAATCCCCCACTGGCATAAAGATAGTAAAACCAGTGCATTGGGATGACCGCCAACATGAAATTACGTCCGCGATATTGATAGAAATATTGGTAGAAATCTCGGTTAAGCAATATGAGCAAACCGACGAGGCACGCCGCCGCTAGCAGACAGATCGGCTTGAAAAAACTGGCGGCGATGCAAACGATCAATCCAAGCACCGCCAGAGCACTAACGCGCTGGCTGGTTTGCAAATTGAGCTCGTTCACTCGGCAGGACGGATTGGCTAAAAGCAACCTCGTCCAGGGGATGCCGCGATCGAAAACATCCGTTTTTACCAGACTGTATAAACTCCAAGCCTTGTAATGTTTCACTTGCACAAACTTGGCCACGCGAATACGTCCACCTGCTTGTTTGATGCGATAGCCCAGATCGATGTCCTCGATACTGGGGCGCGCAAAACGTTGCATGTCAAACCCGCCCAGGCTGAGAAAAGTGGAGCGACGCACGATGCCACAACCGGCCCAAAACGTTGAAGCCTCTTCAGCTGCCCGCTGGTGCACATAGCGATGAAATAAATTTTTGTACTGAGCGATAAAGTTGGGTGCCTTGGGCGAATCATCGTAGGAGCCAAAAAATGCTTCGACATCAGGATATTCTCGAATTTCTTCCTCAATGTTGCCAAAGGTGAATTGATTGACTTCGCAGTCTGCATCGATGAAGCAAACGTAGTCACCCTTAGCGTGTCGCGCGCCTAAATTGCGGGCGCCGCCAGGTCCGAGCCTCCCGCCTGTCTGCAGCACTTGCGCACCGGTGGAGGCGGCAATCGCCATTGAAGCGTCGGTCGAGCCATCATCGACAACGATCAGTTCCCAGCCGGCAGGCTTGAATTTTGTGATCGCCGCAATGCACTCGGCAAACCCTTCTCCACCGTTATAGACGGGAGTAATGATGGAAACTGACGGGTAGGTGCCGATAAAAAGCGTCAAACCAGTGCCTCCGCCTGCAGTGGCGTTACTGCCAGCGTCCTTCTTCGGTAACCAGAGGACGAACATCGAGCGATGCATCTTCTTCAGATGCATAGACTTCTTCCAGGAAGCGGAAAACATCCTCAATTACGCCGTCGCTATTCATATATGTGAACGCTCCGGTGCGGCCAACGAGGTGGATGTTGCGCCATTGAGACAGATAATTGCGCACCGCCCGCAGTTTCTGCTGATAGCCGATCCGATATACAGGATATGCATACGGCACACGCAGGACCCAAGATTTGTGCACGTCGGCCTTCTTGATCCAGCCGATGTCGTTCATCTCAGCGATGACGCGATCGAGAACGCCCTCATCGGATAGGTCCCAGATCG
>Ga0182024_10019719_pt1 | contig 12396 bp, 11 predicted proteins | sample P32metaG_FD_120480 | JGI IMG/M metagenome (GOLD analysis project Ga0182024, IMG submission 120480) | Permafrost microbial communities from Stordalen Mire, Sweden - P3-2 metaG (Illumina Assembly) | ecosystem: Environmental > Terrestrial > Soil > Wetlands > Permafrost | place: Sweden: Stordalen...
CGGGTCGAGCGCCAGCGCGCGCGCCAGCTCGACCCGCTTTCTGAGGCCATAGGCCAGGGCGCTCGTCTGCTGCTTGCGCAGATCCTGCAATTCGAGAAAGTCGATGAGCTCCTCGGCGCGGGCGCGGTGCGCGACTTCTTCCTTCTGCGCCAGCCCCCAATACACAAAGGAGGCCAGGACGCCCGCCTTCATCCGCACATGGCGGCCGAGCATGATGTTGTCGAGCACCGTCATGCCGCCGAAGAGCGCGATGTTCTGAAAGGTGCGGGCGATACCCATGCGGGCGATCTCGGCCGGCCGGGCGCGGGTGATGTCGCGGCCCTCGAAGGTGATCGAGCCGCTGTCGGGCCGGTAAAACCCGCTGATCATGTTCAAGAACGAGGTCTTGCCGGCGCCGTTGGGGCCGATGATCGAGGCGATCGCGCCGCGCGTGACCGCTATCGACACTTCCTCGACCGCACGCACGCCGCCAAACCGCTTCGACACCGCGGTGGCGGCGAGCAATACGTCATCGGGCAATTCCGCCGCTCGCGTCGTGGCACCAAGGGCCATGCTGCTCGCGTTCCTTTCTCCCCGGCTGGTGTCCATGCACCGGCGTTATGGCAGGCATGATGCTGGCGCAAACAAGAGAATGCAACCAATTGCGTGGCGAACGCGCCGCGCGGGCGGGGCATTGCCGGCGGCCCCGAAGAGGGTCCTCATTGCGGGGAGCGGCGCGCCGAGGCAATCTCGATCGGATGAGATTCCATCGGAAGGAGATTGCTTCGCTTCGCTCGCAATGACCACCGGTGAGGACTCGCGGCACTTGCCGGCAGCCCCGGCGTCATGAAACGATCGCGGCGGCTTGATGGGACCTTGTAGTGGATAGCGCACCCGCGCAGGACAGCGTACCGGTGACGGTGCTGACCGGCTTTCTCGGCAGCGGCAAAACGACGCTGTTGCGCCGCGCCCTGGCGTCGCCGGAATTTTCCGATACCGCGGTCGTCATCAACGAGATCGGCGAAATCGCGATCGACCACTATCTGGTGGATTTCGTCGAAGGCAGCGTCCTGGAGCTGCCGGGCGGCTGTCTGTGCTGCGCGGTACGCGAGGATCTGGCGGAGACTCTGCGAGGCCTGATCGAGCGGCGCGATGCGGGCGAGATCCGGCGGTTTCGCCGGATCGTCATCGAAACCAGCGGGCTCGCCGACCCCGCCCCGGTCCTCTTCACCCTCGGCACCGATCCGATGCTCGACCAGCGCCTGCGGCTCGGCCGGGTGGTGACATTGGTCGACGCGGTCGCCGGTCTGGCGACGCTCGAGCGCTTTGCCGAGGCCACGCGGCAGGTCGCAATCGCCGACGCCCTGGTCATCTCGAAGACCGATCTCGCGCCGTTCGGCGACGCGCTCGCCGCCCGCCTCGCCGCGCTCACCCCCGACGCCGAGCGGATTCAGGGTGCGGAAGCCAATGATCCTGCGGCGGTGTTGTTCGCTCCGGCCCGCAGCCCCCACCCCAACCCTCCCCTGCCTGCGGGGGAGGGAGCGGCAGGTGCACCGAAAGACCCTCCCCTGCAGGCGGGGGAGGGTTGGGCCCGCCGCGAAGCGGTGGGAGGGTGGGGGCTGGAGGCCGCGCATTCGCACGGCATCGCCGCTTACACGATCATCCTCGAAGGCGCGATCAGCCGGCTCGATTTCGCCCGCGCGCTCGGCGGGCTGGCGATGTCGCGCGGCAACGACCTCTTGCGGGTCAAGGGCATCGTCCGCTTTAACGACCGTCCCGGCCCCGATGGCCTTGGGCGCCCCGCCATCGTCCAGGCGGCGCAGCATGCGATGTTCGCGCCGGAATGGCTCGACGATTGGCCGGATGGCGATCATCGCAGCCGGCTGGTCTTTGTCGTCCACGACCTCGCCCCCGAGGAGATCCTCGACCGTTTCGCCTTCGCCTCCCCGCTGCTCTTGAAACCACAACGACCCCATGTCCATGCGCGATAGCGCCGCCAGTATCGAATGTCGGATCCAGCCACGACCCCGCCACTCCCTATCGGGATTGTTGGCGATAATCCTCGGCTTGGATCAGGCAGACGGGTAAATACGGACAGGCCGGCCCGTGACTTTCAGGTAACGGTGAACCAATTGACTGGAGGCAATTTGACTGCGATCCGAGAGGGCCACATGATTTGTGCCAACGGGGTGCGCGTGCGTCACGGCGGACCGGGTGGAGGGCATCGGATCGATATTCCAGCCCGCGGCTCAAAGCCGCCGGAGACTATTCACTTTCCGCCGGAAACGAGTTGGCCATGGTAGCGGCGAAGATATTGCTCCCGAACCAGGACGCGATCGATCGTCTAAGTGGACTTGGTGCCCCTCTGCATATCTATCATGAGAAAAGGCATCTCGATCGTACGGTACCTCCACTTTTTTTTAACAGTGATTCCGATAACAATTTCATCGCATTGTCGGTCGAGTGGCAAGATGTCAGATTCAAGTTTGAAGTATTTAACCTAGAGCTGGTACGTCTACCGATAGCCATGCCGCACGACCTGCACGAGATTGCAAGGTTTGACAGCTGGAACCGCATCAGCTGCGTCATCGCTTGTGAGTGGGAACGTCCCGCCCGGAGAAGCGAGGTGCCATCCTCCTGGGAGCAAACCGTCCAAGAGCGGGGCCTCAGAGGCGAGTTGCCGCCTACAGCCACCGCGGTCGGCATTTCGATGGTTGGCATCATTTTCGACGACACGGTGCGAAATTTACCAACAGGCATGATCTATCATGATGCCGACCCTCCATGCTCGTTACATGTTACCCAAGACCCTGAAGGGATTCGGCGTTTCATTGCAAATTGTGAGACGGTAATCCCGGCTCGCTTCCCCGCGTGGAAGCGAAATCTGTTAAAATGGTGCAAGTCAATCGGTGCTGAGATGGCAGGCCGCGCGGCGCGCGTCGCCGGATAATACCATAAATAATGCTTGCGGTTATCGATTTGCTTTGAAGGGAGCCTGCACATGCTCGACATCGTCGTATCCGGCGGCCTGGCCGTCCTGCCCTCGGGTCCTGAGCCGGCCGATATCGGCATAGCCGGCGAGCAGATTGCCGCGATCGGCGCTCCCGGCAGCCTCGCCGCCCTCGGTGCCGGACGAGTGATCGACGCCGCCGGCCAGATCGTTATCCCCGGCGGCATCGACCCGCATGTCCATTGCAACTGGCCGATGCCGGTCCCCGGTGTCGCCCAGCCGCATCTGACCGAGCCCGCCTCGCGGGTCAGCCAGGCCGCGCTCCACGGCGGCACCACGACGACCATCGATTTCGCCGCGGTCGAAGCCGGCGACACCGTGCAACAGGCGATCGAGCGGCGGCAGCAGCAATGGGCCGGCCAATGCTATGGCGACTACGCCTTCCACACGATGCTCTTGGGCAAGATCGCGCCGGACATCCTCGGACAGGTCGCCGAGGCGGTCCAGGCCGGCCACCCAAGCGTCAAGATGTTCACCACCGACATCACCCCGTCGCGCAAGGGCCGCATGGTCGATTTCGGCGACATCTGGGAGGTGTTGCAGGTGCTGGCCAAAGAGGGCGGCATCGCGGCGATCCACGCCGAGGACAACGACATCGTCATGCACATGTACGAAAAGCTGTTCCGCGAGGACCGCACCGGCTTCGAAAACCTGGCCGAGGTCCACAACACCCTGAGCGAGGACCTGTCGTTCAACCGAGTGATCCGGCTCGCCGCCAACATCCCAGGCGCCGCGCTCTACATGATGCACACCTCGGCGGCGACCGGGGTCAGGGCGATCGCGGCGGCGCGCGCCAAGGGCATCCCGATCTACGGCGAGACCCTCCACCAGTACCTGATGTACACGGCCGAGGACTACAAACGGCCGAACGGCCAGATCTACCACACCTATCCCTCGCTCAAATTCCAGGAGGACCACGACGCCTTGTGGGCGGCGACCGATCACGGCGCGATCCAGACCGTCGCGACCGACGAGATCTGCTGCCCGTTGCGCCTCAAATTGCAGGGAAGGCGGATCGACGACACGACGGGCGGCAATGCCGGGGTCGAGCCGCGCGTGTCGCTGATCTATACGGAGACGGTCGAGAAGCGCGGCTATGGCCTATCGGACTTCGTCGGCCTCGTTTCGACCAACGCGGCAAAGATCATGGGGCTTTATCCGAGGAAGGGCGCGCTGGCGGTCGGCTCGGACGCCGATATCGTGCTGCTCGACCCGAGGAAGCGCCACATCGTGCGCGCCGCCGAGATGCACGAGGCGGATTATTCGCCGTGGGAGGGCCGCGACCTCGCCGCGTGGCCGTCACTGACGATGCTCCGCGGCAAGATCGTCATCGAGAACGGCACCTTGAAGGGCGCCCTCACCGACGGCAAATTCCTCTCCCGCAAGGTGCCCGACGATATTCGGGCGCGGCCCGTGGTGTAACCGACCCGCGAGGCGGGCGAGGGTCCAACCAGTCGATCCTCGCCTCACCCGCGGTGCGGGAAAGAGCCTAACTCAGTCCCAGCGGCCCTCTTCCCAGACCCAGCCGTCGGGGTGCTGGGTCCAACTGCCCGGCAGCCAGGCGGCGCGCGGCCGCGGTGGCATGGCGTATTTGCCCTCGATCCATGCATAGCTGCCGGCCTCGGGCTTCCAGCTCCAGTGACCCGACATCCACACCATCTCGGGCCCGGGCGCTGCCGGCCGGGCCTCGGCCCGCGGCGGTGGCGGCGGGTTCGGCGCGACGACGATCGTCGACACCGTGCTGCCGGATTCCGGAACCTCCTTGGTGATCGTCTTCTTTTCGATCGTCACCGACGACTGGGCAAAGGCTGGCGCGGCCAGGATCAGGATCGCCCCGGCGGTGAGAAGTGCGCGCTTCATTCGGTACCTCCATAAGGCTCTTGTCCCGCGGCATTCGCGGGCGCGCTCATGGAATCAACCCAGCGGGGCGGCCAATCATTCCGTCGCGATGTGCCTTCAGCCCTGCCGCGCCGGCTCGATCGGCATCGTCGCGATGCTGGTCCAGGCAATGGGCGCGCCGGCACTTTCCGCCGCCTTGGCCGGCGGCAGCGCCGGGTCCCAGTGCACCGCGAGGAAGCGGCGCCCGCTTACTCCGCCGGCGGCATTGGAAACCAGCCAAACGAGCGGCGGCGCCATGATTTCGGGCTGAATCATCTGCTGCCGGTCGAAACCGGCTTCCTTGGGCACCATCGCGGTGTTGGTCACCCCGCCCGGCACCAGCACATTGACGGTGACGCCGGTTCCCTCGAGGTCCTTGGCCATAATCGCGGAAAATGCCTCGAGCGCGGCTTTCGACGGCCCATAGGTCGGCGAGCCGCTGCGGATCATCGTGCCGAGGCTCGTCGTCACATTGACGATGCGGCCCCACTTGGCCTTCATCATGCCGGGGACCACGGCCTGCGCCAGCATCAGCGGCGCAGTGGTGTGCACCGCGACGAAGCGGCGCCAATCGTCCGGGGTGATTTCCCAGAAACGGATCGGCCGCTGCCAATTCTCGGCGCGCAGCGTCGCCTGGCCGATCCCGGCATTGTTGACGAGGATGTCGATCTTGCCGAAATGGCTGCGGGTCCGCGCGACGATCTCGGCGACAGCGGCGTCGCGGCTGAGGTCGGCCGCGATCGTCAGCAGCGCGCCCTCCCCGCCCGCCTCGCGGGCCAGAGCCGCCAGGCCGCCCGCGGTCAGGTCCACCGCGGCGACCCGCACCCCGGCGCCGAGCAGCCCCTTCACCAAAGCCCGGCCGATACCGCCGGCCGCGCCGGTCACGACCGCGACGAGTTCGGTGTCGCTCATCTCCGGCGGCCGGCGATCGGAGGATCAGGCCGCGGCGCTTGCGCGCTGCGCGGTCGTCGCGACGCGGGCGAGCAGCGCAGCGGCATTGCGGTGCAGGATCTGCTCGCGCGCCTCCTCGCCGATCTGCGCTTCCGCGACCGCTTTCCTCGTCCAGTCGCAGCCGAACTCGGTGCCGTCGGTGCCGCACACGATGCGCTCGGCGCCGTACAGCCTCACGGCCGCCTCGATCGCGTGCGGGCCGAACGAGTTGCAATCGACGAACACCTTCGCCCTGCGGAAGCGCGACGACGGCAGCTCCTCCGTCGGCGTATCGAGGAGGCAGCGGTGGTCCATGCGCTCGACCTCGTAGGGCAGGTTGCCGCCCAGATTATGGACGACGACCGTCACGTCGGGGTAGTCCGCGAGGCAGTCGGTGAGGCACAAGGTCACCATCACCGAAGAGAGGCTCGCCTGCATGTCGAGCGTGCCGTTGCGGCGGCGCGCGTTGTCCGTGTCGGCGGCGACCTTGGGGAAAGCATCGCCCGGCCGCGGGCCGTGGTGGATGAAGAGCACCGCGTGGTGGCGGTTCGCCACTTCCAAGAGCGGACGCATCGCCTCGGCGTCTTTGCGGGTAAGGAAGGCGTTGCCCGGGATCTGCGCGCCGATCATCCCCGGCAGCCCCAGCGCCCGATCGAGCTCGGCGGCGGCGGCGGCCAGGTCGGTCAAGGGCAGCGCGGCGAAGGCGGCGAAACGGCCGGAATGCTCCTCACAAATCGCCGAAAGCCCGTCGTTGACGCGCCGGCACAAGGGCCCCGACACGTCGAGCGGCTGAGACTCGATCCAGCAGAACGAGCCGAGCAGCGACAAGACGCTGACCTCGACCCCCTGGCGGTCCATCCGGCCGAGATGGAATGCGACGTCGTCGAACGCCTCGGCGAGCGGCGCATCGCCCATCCGTCCGGACTTCAGCACCTCGGCGCCGTCCGGGTTGCGCAGGATGCGCGGTTCCCGGGTCCGGGCGCGCAGAGCGTCGGCGACTTCGGCAGGCCTCCAATGGGCGTGCATGTCGATCATTTGCATTTGGCTGTTTCCTTCATGGAGCGTGCGCCAGTGTAACCCCGCGGCGGCCCGCCGCAAAGCGTCGGACGAAACCGCCCCTCAAAACGCCTTGCACGATCCATCGCACTCGTCGGGGAAGAGGCTCCTGCCGCAGCCACAAGGGCCACGATGACCCGCGACGCTGGTTTCGGTTGTGGGTTGCCCGCGCAACCTCTCCTGCCGCAGCTCCTCCATGCGAGTGCGGATTGTCTCGAAATCGTCAGCTGCCCGCGGCCGTGACATCAAACCCTCCGGGCACCGCACTAACATGCGTTGCTACCGTTCGCCAATCGCCTAAATTCGGGTCTCTTTCGTCTATTGCCGGAGAAGGTCGCGATGCCCGAACTCGAACGCATCGATCAGCGCCGCGCGGCGCTGATCGCTTACGACGTCTGCCGGCGCGCGCTGGCTCCCTCGGACCCCGCGCGCCGGGCTGCGATGCGTCCCGTGCTCGATGCCTGGGTGCAGATGATCGCGGCGGCGCGGGCGGCGGGTGTGCCGGTGATCTACACGACGCCGGTCAGCCGCGCCGATGGCGCCGACGTTGTCTTGCTGCCGACCGACCTGTCGGCAGAAACCGGCGTGCCGCCGCTCACCAACGGCATCGAGGGCACGCCTGAGGCCGGCTTCCCCGACGAGATCGCGCCGCATCCCGCGGATTACGTCTTCCTCAAGCGCCGCCCGAGCGCATTTTACGGGACGGGGGTCGCCGAGCTCCTGCACATGCTGCGGCGCGACACCATCATCATCGGTGGCGGCGCCACCAATCGCGGGGTCGAGACCAGCGTCCGCGAGGCCTTCAACCTCGACCTCGCAACCGTCGTGGTGCGCGAATGCTGCTGGAGCGGCGACCCGGCCGCCCACGCCCACAGCCTCGACAAGGCGATGAAAATGTACGCGCGCATTCGCAGCCTCGACCAGGTCGCCGCGATGCTGCGGGAATGAGCGATCGCCACATCACCCGGCGAATGGCGCGATCAGCTCTTGAGCATTCGGCAGTGTTTCCAATCGTCCGATTGCCGCCAGCACGGCATCCACACTTGCGTCCGTCAGCGGCGCCATCGCATTGCGCGCGCAGTCGCGGAACTTGGCCTCGAACTGAGATTCGGTGAGCGGCTTTCCCGGCGATCCGATCGGATCGCTGGCCTCGACGGTGACCGATCGCCCGTCGGTCCTTTGCACTGTGATGCTGAGCGCCCCTTTCGGCCGGCTGTCCTGCGCGACCCCGGCGACCCGATCCGCCAGCGCCAGGACCGAGCCATCCCCCAGACCGTCCACCTCGGCTATCCCGATCTTGCCGTGCACCAGGGCGGTGGCGACCAGGAAGGGCTGGGCGAACTGCGCCTCCACGACCTGGGTGGGGCGGCGCTTTGTCGGTCCGCGGTCGAATTGGTCGCTGTGGCCGGCGGGGTCCGCCTCGATCGTGACCGATCCGATATCGTCGGACCGCTCGATGTCGAGCTGCGTTCGTGCCGCCAACGCGGCATCGATCGCGGCGTGCAGCGGCCGGCCGCAAGGATAGGGCTTGTAGCTTAGCGCTTCGCCGCGGAAAGCCGTGCCGAGATCGCGCAACAGCACCGATGAATCGTACCCGTTTGGCTGGTACAGCTCGAAGAACCCAAAACGGCCGTTGAAGATGTTGCGTGCTCCGGTGAACCCGGTCTGTGCCAGGACGGCTGAGAAAACGCCGGCGCTCGCCGCCTGGCCGGCCTGCATCCGTTTGGTCAGCGCCCCGTCGAGGATGCATTGGCGGTTGCCGGCCGCGTGACTGTACGCGATGCCGAACGCGGCCAGCATTTGTACCGGCGTCAGGCCCATCAGCTTGCCCGCTGCCGCCGTCGCGCCGAATATCCCGATCGCCGCCGTGCGGTGCCAGCCCCGATCGAGCGTGCTCGCGAGCGCGATCCGGCATGATACGTCCAGCCCCAGCGCGACCGCCAACATGAGATCCCGCCCGGTGACACCCTCCAGGCTATCGCACACCGCCAGGACCGCGCCCAGCACGGAGACGCCGGGATGGATCGAGCCGCCGGTATCCAGCGTGTCGTCGAAATCGAGCGCGTGACCCATGCTGGCATTCAACAGCGCCGCCTGCGGCGCCGGCAGGCGGACCCCGCGAAAGAGGACGCGGCTCTCCGCCAGGCCACCCCAGCGAGAGCTCACCGCAAAGAGTTCGTCGATCCCCGGAGAACCGCTGCCGCCGAGCATGCAGCCAAAGGTATCGAGAATGTCGCGGCGGGCGGATGCGACGGCGCTCGCGGGCAAATCGGCGTAGCCGGTGCGGCAAACGTGCTGGGCGAGCGGCCAGGCGGCATCGTCGGTCATTGTCTGTTCCACGCGGTCGCCTCGCTGGCGAAACGAAAGAGGTTGGGCGCCAGGCACGCTGAGCATGCCTGGCCGCCACCCACCAGTTCAATCTCATGGTGCCGGCTGTGTGGATCGAACACACGACCTACCGCTTACAAGGCGCTTAACGGGATAACGTAGGGTAACGGCGGGAAGCGTCAACAACCTCCTCATAACATAATAAAAAGATTATCGTTTTGGCTCCGGGTAACGTATAGTTACGGCCGGTTACGGGCGTCCTATATCTGCCGATTTTCGCCCAATCTGTTACCCCGTAACGCCACGGGGTAACACCACCGAGGAGCTACCGCCTATGCCGAAGCGCGCCATCACACAGTTGTTTCTCGACCGCATCACCCCGCCCAAGGCCGGGCGGGTCGAGTACTGGGACACCCACCAGCCCGGGCTCGCGCTACGCTTCTCCTCCACCGGCGCCCGGTCCTGGGTGTGTATGTACTGGGTCAAGGGCAAGCAAGTGCGCGAAACGCTCGGCACCGTCGCCGCTATCCCGGAGGTTGCCGAGGCGCGCCGCCGCGCCCTGGTGTCGATGGAGAAAGCGCGGTCCGGCGTCAACCCGGTGGCCGAGCGACGCAAGACCGCTGAGCGAATTGCCGCCAACACGGTCGCCGCCGCGGTCGATCGCTGGCTGGATCACTGCGCCCGCAACCTGCGGCCCTCGACCGTGCGGGGCTACCGGCAACTATTCGGCCATGACGTGCTGCCGCGCTGGGGCAATCGGCCGCTCGCCGAGATTGCCAAGGGCGATGTGCTGGTGCTGCTCGACGACAAAGCCGGGCGGCGGGAGCGGACGCGCAAGGGGTTGACCGACGGGGCGGGCGTGCAGGCCAACCGACTGCTGACCCGGCTACGCACGTTTTTCGGCTGGTGCGTCGCCAACGACCTGACCGCTGCCGATCCGACGGCCGGCGTGCGCAAGCCGGCGCGCGAGGCGGCGCGCGACCGCGTGCTCGGCGATGCGGAGTTGCGCGCGTTCTGGACCGCGACCGCCGGGACGGGCGCCCCGCGCAGCGACGCCGTGCCGTGGGGCGCCCTATTCCGCCTGCTGCTGCTGACGGCGCAGCGGGAGGGCGAGGTCGCCGGGATGCGTTGGTCGGAGATCGACTTAGAAGCCAAGGAGTGGACTATCCCGGCGGCGCGCTCGAAGAACGGCAAGCCGCACACCGTCGCGCTCTCCTCCGCGGCGCTAGAGGTGCTGACGGGGATGCCGCGGGTCGGCGGCCGTGACCTAGTGTTCTCCGGCAACGGCGTCAACCCGGCGTCCGGGTTTAGCAGAGCCAAGCGGCAGCTCGATGCGGCGCTGGGCGGGGCGATGCCGGATTGGGTGATACACGACCTACGGCGCACCGCCGCGACCGGTATGGCGCGGCTTGGGATCGCGCCGCACGTCGCGGATAGGGTGCTGAACCATACCCAAGGTACGATCCGCGGCGTCGCCGCGGTCTACAATCGCTTTGAGTACCTGGATGAGCGCCGCGCGGCTCTCGAAGCGTGGGGCCGGTGGGTCGCGGCGCTGGTGGCGCCCGGCGGCGCCGGTAACGTGGTGCCGCTACGCGGCGTCGGGACGTAACGTCGGCGCGCTTTACCCGTAACCTAGCGCGCGCTATTATTACTACGGCGACGGGCTAACTGGCTCGTCCGTCATTCGGGGCAGGTGTCCCCATCGCCGACTGCGTTTGGCCCCAACTCGGGGCGCTCGGTCGCTGGTGGGGATTTTCGATTCCTGCTGCCCGGCCGGGCGCTCCGCGAACTGACGGAGTTGCCTTTGCCCGAGATCGCGAACACTACCAAGCTCGCCGGGCGTTTCGGAGACGGCACCAGCGCGGGCTATTTCGAACATGAGGTTAGCAACTGGGTTCGCTCCCGCGTGCGCGGCGGCGGCCCGGCGCTGCCGCCGCTGCCGGTGCCGGACTGCCCGACGATCCTCACCGTCCGCGAAGTGTCGCGCCGGGTTGGTTTCTCCAGAATCCATCTATGGAGATTGGAGCGGGCGGGCAAGTTTCCGAAGCGCATCCGCTTGGTCGATACCCCCGACGCGGCGGACTGACGCCGTGTCCGCCAAAGCCAGGCCACCGTGGCGCGCAATCCCTAAAAAGATGGTGCCGGCGTCGGCGATCCGTGGCGCCCCACCTAGGCCCGCCGTGAGGCGCGCTTTTCCCAACGTTGGAGACGATCAATGCGCTCAAAAAGGGCACGCCGGCGGGGACCAGCCGCCGGCGCGCGGGACTACGCTGACTTTTTCAGACGACGCGCGGAAGACGCGACGCGGCGAACCCTACCCCCGCCGGCACAGGGAGTAAACCGCGCCACGATGAGGCTCGTGCCGCCGTCGCGCATCCTCGCGGCTGCGACGGCCGACCCGGCGTTCCGGCGCTGGCTCGTTGACTGGAGGGCCGCGTTGCCGGTGACGCGGCCGCTGTGCGTGGCCTGCGCAACGGTCTTCACCCAGGAGCTTGGGCCGGCGGTGTGGCTACTGACCACCGTGCCGGGTCAAGTGCCGCGGTTGGCGGGCGTCTGCGACGCGTGCGCCTCGACGATGGACCCGGGCGCGATCTACGCGATCGCCGCCGCGGCGCTCGGTGTGGTCGTCCGCGATGCGGCAGGTTTTCATCCCGAGGGAGGGACGGCGTGAGCGGCACCAACCCGATCGCCGAGACGGCGAAGCTGATCGCCGGACTCGGCCGGCAGGACGATCATGCGGTTAGAACGCCGAGGGCGGATCAGAGCGACAAATGCGATTACATACGGGCCGGCGCACCGCTGACCGACGAGGTGCTTCACCGGCACCTTAATGGTGGGCCTCACGCCGGCATGTACCTGATTCCGGCCGGAGCGGACAAGGTGCGGCTGGCGGTATTCGATCTTGACGACCACGACGGCAATTTACCGTGGGCAGAGATGGCCGCCGCTGCACAAAAGTTATCGCGCCTCGCCGCACTCGGCCGTCTTTATCTGATGCCGCTGCGGTCGGGCGGTGGCCGCGGGATTCACCTCTTCGCACGCTGGGAAGCCCCGGTGCCGGCGCGGGATGTGCGCGCGCTGATGACGCGGGTCGTCACCGGGGCCGGCTTCAAGATCGGCACCGCGGGAGTCGAGAAAGGCGAAATCGAAATCTTCCCGAAGCAAGATGAGGTGGGTGCGCGCGAATATGGCTCCCTGATCGCGCTGCCGCTCGC
>Ga0182024_10019720_pt1 | contig 12396 bp, 9 predicted proteins | sample P32metaG_FD_120480 | JGI IMG/M metagenome (GOLD analysis project Ga0182024, IMG submission 120480) | Permafrost microbial communities from Stordalen Mire, Sweden - P3-2 metaG (Illumina Assembly) | ecosystem: Environmental > Terrestrial > Soil > Wetlands > Permafrost | place: Sweden: Stordalen...
AAATTGTCGAAATCCAAACGGCGTTGAAGGAGGAACCCGAGTGGATGCAAATGTCCTTTGAAATCGGTCTGCATACAGGTTGCCGATTGCGTGAAACCCGGATTCCGCTTTCATGCGTGGAATTTCGGGAAACCAAAATTACGTTTCCAAGCCCAAAGGGCGGCGAAGACAGGGCGTTTTCAATCCCAATGCCGACAGTTCTGATGCCGTTACTGGAAAAATTGAAATCTGAAAAAAGTTTATACACATTGGAGTTTCCTTTTCAGCCATCGCGCCGGTGGCAGCAGTTCTTCATCAAGATCAAGAAAACACACCTTTGTTTCCACTGCCTGCGTGTCACTTATGTGAACCGGTTGCGGCGTGCTGGCGTTCCGCGTGAAGCCGCGATGCGACTCGTCAACCATGCTTCACAACTCGTCCACCAAATCTATCAACGGGAAAAAGTGGATGACGTGATGCAATGGCGCGATGCCGTGCGATTTCCCACATCGCAAAATCATGCGCCACCTGTCCCCGAAGCATTCGATTCAGCAAGAATTTTAGCCACACGGTGAAATCCGTGCGGTTCCGAAACAAAATGGAAAATTACTCGGCGAGCTGACTGCTTGCACGATGGAGAAGCCGTTTTGAGAAGGCCAAGTTGCAAAAGCTTTTTGCGTCAGATATTTATTCACACCTATGGCGCGTCGTCCTGACCTCCCAGAAGATGTTCAACAACTCGTCAGCTTGATCCGTAGCGGCAAACTCTTCGCTCTACAGGACTGGATCAAAGCTGGCAAACGCATCCGCAGTAGCGAGATTTGTGATGACCGCGCGCGCATCCTTTGCCTCGCTGCTAAAACTGGGTTTCACAGTATCCTCGACGAGTTGCTTAAAGCTGGCGGTTGGGACTTGGGTGAGTTAACCGAGGCGCTCAGTTGGATTCTCGATTCCCGCCGGCTCGATCTTTCGGATCTTCTGTTTTTTCATGGCGCAAAAATTTCAGAACTGGATTTCGAGACTGTTTGTCGAACGATGGATTTTAGCTTGATGGAACGTTTCCTCCGCGAGGGAGGCGATCCGTCTAAGGACAATGCTTTTGGGCGGGCGTTGCGCGACATGAAGGCGCGTCCACTCCTGCGTTTTTATAAATCTTTTCGCGCAGATTTTCCCAGTCTCGATGACCAGGCTGCATTGGCTCTTTACGACGCGGTTGCCAACGAACAGGTGCGGTGGACCGCATTATTGGCGTGGGCTGGAGCCGATCCATTTCGGCCAGTTCCATGGAATTTCGACGATCCCTTTCCAGTAGATTCAGAAAGCAACACATGTGCGGCAACTCGTGCCACCTGGCGCTGCAATCCAGAAATCCTCAAGGTGTTAAAACTGCGCCCCACTGCTGCTCAAGCGATTGAACTATTGAGCGATGCCGGATCGAGTGCAAATGTAGAGCTGTTTCGCACCGTGCTGAAACAAGTGCCAGCAGAGCAGATCAACAACACCCCGCGCGGTTCGTCCGAGGCACTTGAACGCATCGTCAGCCATTGGGCGCATCGAGATGTATGGTCTAATATCCGCACGACCAAAGGTGATCACGAAAATCTTCAGTGTATGCAGCTGTTGCTCGATATAGGTGCCCGCTGGAATCCGGCTCCCGACGAGATCCGTCATGTGCGTCGCAATCTGAAGGAACACGAACCATGCTATATCGTGCAAGTGCTGCGACTACTCCTCTACACGCCTAAAGCCGCTGACCTGGAAAGCGTCCTGCAACTGTGCGATTCTACGGCGTTTCGGACAAAAATTGCTGAAGCTGACCAACCCCTGCTTCGGGAGATCAAAGATCTTCGAAAGCAGCACAAGAAACTCCCGGCCTAACGCCCACGGTTTTTTATCCAGTATGGATATTGATATGGTCGCTCGACGTAAACAGTGCGAACTTCGGGCGGCACCGGCTCTGGCGCCTTCCTTTCTTTGAGCGGTTTTATTTTGGGATATGGGCCGTCAGCGGGGACAGTGCTTGGATCAAACCTGCCATCCGCTGCTGGATCTGGATAACCTGGCGGATTCAATTTCATCGCTTCTTCTCGCGCCCAAGCAATCCAGGCGGACTGTTCAGATGAGAGTTCGCCTTTCTCACGCCAACGTCGTTCGCACTCATCCACATAAGCGTGCAACAATCCGCTTTCCATCCATGCGTGAGCCGCATCAAACAAATTATCACGTCGTGTCTCCGCGATTTCGGCCAGCTTTGCTTCATGCCGTCGTTTACGTTCCCGGTCGGCTTCCTCTTTCTGTTTGCGATCCCATTCCTCCGCAGCGCGCTTTGCTTCTTCTTCGCGCCGCTTGGCCGCCTCGATTGCCCATTGCCGCTGGTCCTCAAAACCTTTGAACGCCGCTTCCACCTTCTCGACTACAATTCCCAAGACTTCTTCCAGCGGCTTGCTGTCGCTCTCCGTCCACGTCCGGCGGCCACGCAATCCGGGTGCCGACACTTCGAAGCTGAGCCGTCCGGTGAGTCGCGTTTCTTTCAATTGCCACGTCCAGCTCGGCTTGCGCCTTTCTTCCTGCGTCGGTTCGTGTTCAATTTGTTCCCGGCTTTCCGAACAGGAAATGGACAGAACGTCCGTTCCTTTCGCAATCTGTAATGACGAAAACTGGTCAGAACCAGACTTCAGTTTGCAACCACGGGCTTCAAGCTCCATCAAGATTGCATGGAGCGCTCGGCACAACCGATTCACAATTGCCGGAGTCACGTTGCAGCGAAAAAGGTCTCTTGCATTCACATTCACACATCCATCTTCACCTGGTTTGTGTTTTTCCAGTGCACGCAAATGCCTTTGTGCAACGGGATGCAATTCCATTTCCTCGGGAGGCAGTGCGAGATCCACCGCAAGAGAATCCACATCACTGTTGGTTGAACGCCACTCTTCGCGCCGTTTACGATTCGCGGCGACATCAAAAGTCACAATTTTGTCCTGACCGGCCTGTGAATCTGGAAGTGGCGTCTTTGGCACCTTTTCACCCACCGCCACGCGCGCCCAATATCCGAGCGACGGCCTCGGGATTCCCATCCGTTTGCAGGTTTTGGCCAGACCGACATCCGAAATTCCCAAATCCGCTGCAAGCTTCTGACAAGTCTTGCTCCACACGGCGTCATATAATTCACGACGCGTGAATTGAATCACGGTCGGCTCGTTGGCAGTGGATTCAACAACTTCGGGATTAATTTTTGGAACAACAGGTTTCTCGACTGCTTCCCTCTTCTTTATCGGTTTGACAATGGGCGATTCGGAGGTTTTGACGGCCTCGGGAGGAGTCGTTGAAGAATTCGGCTGATTTCGAGCAATGTCTTCCGTCGCATTCTTACGATTTATGTCTACAGGCTCTGCTACGGATTCAGGGTTGTCTTTAAGACGCGGCCCCAACTCGATCTCAAGCGGCGCATTTGGATGTGGTGCCGGTAATGTGGCCCGCTCCTCCGCCTCTCCATGTTGCCGGCGATACCAATAGCCGCCGTCGGGCCGCGGAATATTTAGCTTCTCGCAAAGCTGCACCATTTCCAAATAGGAGTATCCGAGTTCCTTGCCCAGCTTCACGATCGGGGTAGCCCAGATCTTTTCGTATAATTCTTGCCGGGAAATCTTTTGTGGTGAATCGCTCATGGTGACGAAACTGCCCAAATGGAAGAACTCATCAAGCATGAATTATTCACCACCCGGATCTTGCGGAGCAGAACTGTAGCTGTGAACTAAAATGAGCGTTTAGCAAAACACAGCAAAAGCCCGCGTTGGTCATGGCGGACTCGCAAAGTGCCACGAATGGCGAGATAAGGCTTTGCCTGAACCGTAATCGTCTCAAGTGACGATTCATAATTTTAATCAAAGTTCGTCACATATGGCGAATTAGTTGACAAATAGAACATTATTCGCCATATTAGGCGTGTTATGAAAATAGCCAAACAAGCCACCGATGATGTGGTGATCGCGGAACTGGGTGGACGACTGGCCCGTATCCGGCTGGAACGCAATCTGACCCAAGGCCAACTAGCTGAGCAGGCCGGAGTTTCCAAGCGCACCGTGGAACGACTGGAATCGGGGGCCGTGGCAACCCAGTTGTCGGGTTTCATCCGGGTGTGCCGCGTGCTAGGCGTGCTGGAGCGTCTCGACACCCTCGTTTCCGAACCCGTGCCCAGCCCGGTCGCTCAATTAAAGCTGCGTGGCCGACAGCGGCAGCGCGCCTCCATCACAAAAACCGCCAAGCCGTCCGCTAAAAAATGGCAATGGGGGGATAAACCATGACGATGGCCGAAGTCAAACTTTGGGGACGCACCATCGGCGCGGTTTCACTGGAAGATGGCGGCAGCAGTGCGGCGTTCCAGTATGATCCGGCATTTGCCCAAAGCGGCATTGAGATTTCACCGATCACCATGCCGTTGAGCGACCGGATTTATGTTTTCCCAGAATTGCCGCAACGGACGTTTCACGGCCTGCCCGGTTTGCTGGCGGACTCATTGCCGGATCGGTTTGGTAACACCCTGATTGATGCGTGGCTGGCAACGCAGGGACGGACGCCCGAAAGTTTCAATGCTGTTGAACGTCTTTGCTACACCGGCACACGCGGCATGGGTGCTTTGGAATTCGCGCCATCCATCGGGCCGAAACCGCAGCGGGCCAAGAAAATTGAGATTGATGCGCTGGTCAAACTGGCCTCAGAAGTTTTGACGCATCGTCGGAATTTGAAAGCCACGTTTGCCAGCGAAAAACGTAAAAGTGCGTTGAGCGACATTTTGCGTGTGGGCACTTCCGCCGGTGGCGCGCGGGCGAAAGCCATCATCGCTTGGAATCGTGAAACGAACGAAGTGCGTTCGGGACAGGTCGAAGCCGGAAAGGGATTCGATTACTGGCTGTTAAAATTTGACGGCGTGACCGGCAACAAGGACAAGGAGCTTGAAGACCCGAAAGGCTACGGCGCGATTGAATACGCGTATTCAATGATGGCGAAAGCAGCGGGTGTGGACATGAGCGAGTGCCGTTTGCTGGAGGAAGGCGGTCGACGGCATTTTATGACGCGCCGTTTTGACCGACTGGCGGGCGGCGAAAAATTGCATATGCAATCACTCTGCGCGCTGGCACATTTTGATTTCAACCATGCTGGCGCATATTCCTACGAACAGGCTTTGCTGACCATCCGTCAGTTGAACCTGCCGATGGCAGCGGTGGAAGAACAGTTCCGCCGGATGGCATTCAACATCATCGCGCGCAATCAAGATGACCATGTTAAAAATATCGCGTTCTTGATGGACAAGGCCGGGCAGTGGTCACTCGCGCCTGCGTTTGATGTGACTTACAGCTACAACTCGGCGGGGGATTGGACGGCGACGCATCAGATGACGATGAACGGCAAGCGCGATGGATTCACACTGGCTGATTTTCGCACCTGCGCGAAAAGTGCGATGATGAAACGTGGTCGAGCCGAGGCTGTCATCGAAGAAGTTCGCGCTGCCGTGTCGAAGTGGCCGGACTACGCGGAGCAGGCGCAGGTGATGATCACTTGGCGGAAACAAATTCAAAAAAATCTCCGGCTGGATTTATCACACACATAAAAATCGGCCTGACAAATTCTGCTATCAAATTGCAACTGCGGACTTGTAATGCCAAGCGTTGGCATATCAGGTCGAGTTGAAAAACTCTTAATTGAGCGAAGCAGCCCGCTTCTTGGCAATCACTTTCATTTGCTTAATAGCATCAAACAAGGCCAGTTGTGCGGCAACCTCAGATTCATATAAAAAACGCCCGCGCTTCTCGTTGATGAAGCCCCGAAATTTTCCTGGCTGACCGATCTCCGCAGCAATTACAACGTGGTAGTCCCCGGCTTTAATCCATAAATTGCCTTTGGCAGAACGTCGCCATTTCCTTTCAAGCCATCTTGCCCGGCGCCCCGCCCGACTTCGTAGAACTTGTTCACGCTTTTTTGGAGCTACATAGCTGATGACGACATTATTATTCCACGCCGACAGTTTTTTTTGGATTTCTCCTCCGTTAATAAAGAGGTGTAAGTTAATAGTTTTCACGGACAAAAGTTTAAGCAGTTCGATTCCCTAAAGAGACAATTTTGAAGCTATTTCAAAAAGCATAGAAATCCACCAAAAAGCTATCGAAAATTAGATTGTGACTTGTAATACTTACCCCTAAATGGAAAGACCCTCCTGCACTTTTACATAAGTCATTTTTTATTAACAACTTGCACTGGCAGTGCTTTTCTTCTGTAAGTCGTTGATTACGAATGGAGCGGGTGAAGGGAATCGAACCCTCGTTTCAGGCTTGGGAAGCCCACGTTCTACCATTGAACCACACCCGCCTTCGCGAATTTTTTTACCACATTCCAGTGCCGCACGCAACCGGTTTGAGAGAAATTGGTAGTGTCCTCATTGCAATTTTTCGGAACGCGTGTTGTCTTAATCCGCAGCACGCCTCATGGCGAATCGCGCTGAAATCATCCGGGCGTCTCCGGTCTCGCCACGCGCTGCGAGTTGGGACAACTCATGCCCCGGTCAAATTAGGACACTATTTTCAAATTGTCGCGTCCAGATGACTGATGGCCTCACGCAGCTTGTTTTCAATCAATAAGCGTCTGTCTGGCGATTCGATTTTTTTGCCGTCTAGCTCGCGCACGTAGAAGCTGTCAATCGCCGCACCGCGCTCGGTCACGATGCGCGCGCCGGCGATGTCCACCGCCATCTCCGCGAAAATCTGCGAAATCGTGTAAAGCAATCCAAGCCTGTCCTCCGTCTCGACCTCGATGAGAGTGCGGCTGTCGGAGATTTCATTGTCAAAACTGATTTGTGTCTCCATCTGTTCGCCAGCGTAGGGCTTGTAAAACGTCCGCGAAAGAATTTGCTTTTTTATGAGCGCATTCAGGTCAACCGGCTCGCCAACCAGGATTTTTTCCAGCAGCGCGGCAAACTTGTCATGCTGCTCGCGCGCGGCAAGGTTTCCGGTGCGGGCGTCATTGACAAAAATCGTGTCAATCACGATGCCGTCCCTCCGCGTGAAAATTTGCGCGCTCAAAATGTTCAGCCCGGCGGCGCTCAACGAGCCGGCTATCTTGCTGAACAACCCGGCGCGGTCCCATGTGCAGATTTTTACCAGGTTGTATCCGCGGTTGGGTTCGTCCAGCCACGCGGTCACGGGCGCCAGAGCGCGGTTGCTTTCAAGGACCAGACGGTGCATGAACCGGTGGGCCAGCTCGACATCACCGAGGATTTCCGACGCGGTATGGATTTCAAAATAGCGGGCAGGCAGCGTCGCGAAATGCGCGTCCAGCTCCTCCTTGCTGATTTGTTTTGATGCGAGTTCGCGGACTTCCTGCATGAGCGACTCGCGCTGTTTCTGGCCGGCGCGTCGGAATTCCGTGCCGCCCGCCAGCAGCGGCATCGCGCGCGAATACAACTGCCAGAGCAGCGAATCCTTGAAACCATTCCACAACTTGTCGCTCGTGCCCTGCGAATCGGCGAAAGTCAGCAACGTCAACAGGTTCAAATTTTCCGGCGTCTGGATCTGCCGCGTGAAATTTTTTATCACCGCCGCGTCGTCAAGGTCGCGCCGTTGGGAAAGGCTCGCCATGAGCAGATGATTTTCAATGACGAGGCGAAGCGAGTTTGCCGCCGATTCATCCAAGTCGAGCCGTTTCGCCGCACGCATCGCCATTTCCGCGCTGGCCTGGGGATGCTTCCCCTTCTTATGGCTCGCGGATTTGCCTACATCGTGCAGAAGCAGCGCCAGATAAATCAGGCCGGGCCGCTCCAGGCTCTGAAACAGAGGCGCGTAGTTTTTATACGGCTGCTCCTTCGATTCCCAGATTTTATCGAGCTGTTCGATGCACACCAGCGTGTGCTCGTCGGCGGCGTATTGATGATAAAATTCGTGCTGCACCAGGCAGGTCAGCCGTCCGAACTCGGGAATGTATTTGCCGAGCAGGTTCACCTCGTGCATCGCCCGCAGGATCGGCGCAACCTCGCCGCGACGTTCCACAATGGTCAGGAAAGTTTCACGGACGTGCTCGTCGTTGAGAAATTCGCGGTCAACGAGCGAAATCTGGTTGCGGATCAATTGCGCAAGGTCGGGATGCAATTGCAAACGCCTCTGCTGCGCGTGCAGAAAGACGCGCATGAGACGCCTCGGCGAGTCGCGGAAAATGCGGTTGGAAGCCGCATGGATTTCCCCGTTGATGAACTTGAATCCGTCAACGGGCTCGGGTTCGCGACGTTTCGGCAGGTATCTCCGCAGCGAAAGCCTCCCCGGCAGCGGCGGGACCAGCTTCATGCGCTGCTCCAGCGTGCGCGTGATGAGAAAAATATTCCGCGTGTGCGTGTAGAGGTCGCGCATGAATTTCTCGATGCGCTCGCTCGGCGAGCGGTCGCCATAACCCAGCGCAAGCGCGACGGCCGGCTGCAGGTTCTTTCCAAGCACGTCGAGCGCACGAATGACCTCGTAATGCAGCTCCGTCCGCACGCGCAGCAGAAAACTGTAGGCATCCTCAAGCTGCTTGCGCTCCGCCTTGCTCACGAACTCCTGCTGCTCCAGTTCCGCCAGCGACCGTGTGCGGTATTTGAAGAACGTCATCCACAAAAGGTTTTGAAAATCACGCAGGCCGCCGCAGCCGTTCTTGATGTTTGGCTCCTGCATGCAGGCCGAGTTGCCGTATTTCGTCCGCCGCGTGGCCTGGTCGTCCAGACGCAGGGCGATGTATTCGTCCTCGAAGCCGACGACGCATTTGGCGACAACCGTCTTTTGAAATTTTGCAAACAACGCCGCGTCGCCGATGATCAGGCGTGCCTCGATGAGCGATGTCTTGGACTGCATGTCCGTGTTAGCGACCTTCACGCAGTCCTCAAGGCTACGCACCGCATGGCCCACTTTCAGGCCGACATCCCAGAGCGGATACAAAACGCCGTCAATCAATTTTGAGAGATACGGCAGCGGCTTGTTTGCGGCGATCTGGCCGTCGTGCAGAAACATGAAGTCAATGTCGCTGTGCGGGTTCAGTTCCGCGCGGCCGTAGCCGCCGATGGCCACGAGCGCGAGCGGCGGAAACTCCTTTTGCGCCTGCGATGAAAGGCCTGTCTTCGCCACTTCCCAAAGATGGCGCAGCAATGCATCGAGCATCTCCGCGCGCGCCGCGCAAATCTCGCGCCCGCCCGCGCCCGCGCGATGCTCCATCTTGAGCCGTTGCGTTTCCACCTTCAGAAACGTCTTGTAGCGCGCGAGCTGCTGCGCCGCATCGCCAACCGGCGGCAGCGGCAGCCGTTCCGCCGCAGCTTCCTGAATTTTTCGGATTAAATCGTCCATCGGGCGCGCATAAGTTGGGGAGAAAACATTTTGAAAGCAAGCCGCGTTGAAAATTTTCCGCCGCTCATGGTCTCTTCATCATGCTCATGCTCATCCTCGTCCTCATCGTCATGCTCACCGACCGGAAACGCGAGGTCGAGCATGACGATGAGGATGAGAAAAAGAAGGATGGTTTCGAAATCACAGCGAAACCTTGTTCCGCGTCCGGCGTTCAATAGACTCTTCAAACGATGTCTGTCCAACCCGATCCCGATGCTGCGTTGATGCTGCGCGTCAAGCGCGGAGACCGCGCGGCTTTTGCCGAACTGGTGGACAAATACAAGCAGCCCGTGATGAATTTCGTCTATCGTTCCCTGCGCGACGAAGCCGAGGCGGAGGACCTGGCGCAAAATGTCTTCCTGCAGGTCTTCAAATCCCGCGCCCGCTACGAACGCACCGCCAAATTTTCCACATGGCTTTTCACCATCGCGCGGAACCTTTGCCTCAACGAAATCCGCCGCCGCTCGCGCCATCCCGCCGAGTCGCTTGAGGAAACGCACGCCGAAAACGAAGACCAGCCGCAGCGGCAATATGAGGACAAAAAAAATTTCCTGCCCACGGAAAATGTTTTGCACGGTGAACTCGCAAAAAAAATCGAGGAGGCGCTGGCCGGCCTGCCGGAAAACCAGCGCACCGCCATCCTGCTCTGCCGTCAGGACGAATTAAGCTACGAGGAAATCGCCGTGGTTCTGGGCTGCTCGCTTTCCGCAACCAAGTCGCTCATCCATCGTGGTCGCGAGACGCTCAAGGAAAAGCTCAAGCCATATCTGCAAACCGGCGAGTGGAACTAATGACCGGACTGGTCGGCAACAGACGGGTTTCGTCGCGCTGCATTGTTTTTTAGACTCCCAAAGTTTCGGACACTTGAAGGCCGATCCATGCGATAAACCATATGGGGTGAACACCCCATGGTATTCGCACTCATTCCACGTCTATTTTTTCAATATTGAAAGCGAAATATTCTTCGGAATCCGGTGGAACAAATGCAGGCGGAATCCACCAAAGCAAGGAGATGACAAAAATTGTCATACATTTAGCAATAAATGGTGAGCACAAAAATGACCGATCCGGTAGATGTCATGCCGCAACGAAGATATGCAAACTATGAGAATGTTTTCTGGTTGTTTATTGATGTTGATGCTGGCGGCGGTGCCCGCCGCTCGCGCGGCGGACATCGTCGGCGTCGTGACATTCAAGGGCGCCCCGCCGGCGGAAATCCCGCTGACGCAGATGGAGGACAACCCGGACTGCATGGCCATGCACACCAACACGCCCACCACGCATCATTATGTCGTCGGTCCCAACGGCGAGTTCGGCAATGTGACTGTTTATTTGCAGGGCATGGACGGCAAGTCCACCGGCGCATCGGCCGCCCCCGCCGTGCTCGACCAGAAAGGCTGCCTCTACACGCCGACGATTCTGGCGGTGCAGACCGGGCAGAAGATCACGGTCAAAAATTCGGACCCCTGCATTCACAACGTCCATGCCATTCCCAAGGCGGCGGGCAACCAGGAATACAACGATCCCCAGCAGCCGGGCGGGGCGGATCTGACCTACAGTTTTCCCAAGCCGGAGATGTTTTTGAAATTCCAGTGCGACGTGCATCCGTGGATGTTCGCATGGGTGAGCGTGTTTGATCATCCGTATTTTTGCGTGAGCGGCACGGACGGCAGGTTCGTCATCAAGAACGTGCCGCCGGGCAAATACACGATAGTCGCGGCGCACCGCAAGGCGGGCGAACAGACCGCGCAGGTGGAGATCAAGGACGCCGCCGCAACCGTCAATTTCACTTTTGAGGCGAAGTAAAAACCAAACCCAAAACCCCGGAGACAAAATGAACAAACCCAAACAATTGAAAACGCTGATCCGAACGCCTTTGGCCCTGGTGATTGCCGCCATGGCGATGGGCGCGCTGGCGTCCGCGCTTTATTCGGCGGAACCGGCAGGCACCGCGCCAGACATTGGTTCCGCGTCGTCGCAAACCAATTCAATTGAATCCGTCACCAATTCGCCGGATGCAAAGCCGGTCGTGGTCAAGACGGAGATCAGCGGGGCGGAACTTTACTCGATGCACTGCAACCGGTGCCATCCCGAACGTTACCCGACCGAGCGGACGGCGGCGCAGTGGAAAACCATCATGCTTCACATGCAGGTGCGCGCGAACATTCCCGCGGGCCAGGCCAGGCAGATCCTGAAGTATCTGCAGGACAACAGCGGCCGTTGAAAAATTTATAATCACCCGAACAACGAATGAAAACCAAATTAAAAAACTGCCGCATGACGCTTGGACTGGTCGCTGCGGGCTGCGCGATCGGCACGGCTGTTCCCACACATGTTTCCGCGGCGGTCAGCGACGCGGATTTCGAAACGCTGAAAGAACAGGTTCAACAGATGAGCGGCGAACTCCAGTCGCTCAAGCAGACGAACCAGCTTGACCAGCAGACCATCCAGCAGTTGCAGCAGCAGCTTGGCGAGACTCAGACGCTGGCGACCAATGCCGTTCAAAAAGCCGAGGCGGCGGCGCAGCCGCAACCGCTGCCGCGCGTGCCCATTGACGAGGCCACCGTCAACCACAACTTCCAGATTCTCGGCGATGCCGAGTTTCAATTCTCCAAGGCTACGGGCCAAAATGCGGCGTTCTCGCTGGCCGATTTTGCGCCCATTTTTCTCTATCGCGGCGGTGACAATGTTTTGTTCGAGGCCGGATTTGATTTCATCCTTCAGAACAACGGCGGCACGCCGGGCACTTCCACTGACTCAAATCCCGCCAATCCCCCCGGCGACACCACGCCCACCGCCAACGGCACCGGCTACACCACCACCATCAATTTAAGTTTCGCGCAGTTGGATTATGTGATGAGTGATTATGTGACCCTGTGCGTCGGCGACCTGTTGCTGCCGCTGGGAACCTACAGCGAGCGGAGCGCGGGCTGGTTGAACAAGTTTCCGGACAATCCGCTGGCGGTGGATGCCCTAATTCCCGGCACCGGCATCGGCGCTGAATTGCGCGGCGCAATTCCCGTCGGTG
>Ga0182024_10019721_pt1 | contig 12395 bp, 11 predicted proteins | sample P32metaG_FD_120480 | JGI IMG/M metagenome (GOLD analysis project Ga0182024, IMG submission 120480) | Permafrost microbial communities from Stordalen Mire, Sweden - P3-2 metaG (Illumina Assembly) | ecosystem: Environmental > Terrestrial > Soil > Wetlands > Permafrost | place: Sweden: Stordalen...
CCTCGGCAACTATCTCGGCGCCATCAAGCGCTTCGTCGAGCTGCAGGACCGCTACGACTGCATTTACTGCGTCGTCGACCTGCACGCCATCACGGTGTGGCAGGACCCCGCCGAGCTGCCGAAGGCGATCCGCGAGGTGACCGCGGCGTTCCTTGCCTGCGGCATCGATCCCAAGAAGCACATCGTGTTCAACCAGAGCCAGGTGGCCGAGCACGCCGAACTGGCCTGGGTGTTCAATTGCGTGGCCCGGCTCGGCTGGCTCAACAGGATGACGCAGTTCAAGGAGAAGGCAGGCAAGGACCGCGAGAATGCCTCGGTCGGACTTTATGCCTATCCGACGCTGATGGCGGCTGACATTCTGGTCTACCGGGCGACCCACGTGCCGGTCGGCGAGGATCAGAAGCAGCACCTCGAGCTGTCGCGCGACATCGCGCAGAAATTCAACAACGATTTCAGCCAATCGATCCTGGACAGGGGCTATGGGGCGGCGTTCTTTCCGCAGCCCGAGCCGTTGATCACCGGCGAGGCGACCCGCGTCATGTCGCTGCGCGACGGCACCAGGAAAATGTCGAAGTCGGACGCCTCCGACCAGTCGCGCATCAATCTGACCGACGACGCCGACACCATCGCGCAGAAAATCCGCCGCGCCAAAACCGATCCGGAGCCGCTGCCCAGCGAGGAGAAAGGCCTCGAGACCCGGCCCGAGGCCGACAACCTGGTCGGCATCTACGCGGCGCTCGAGGGCTCGACCCGCGGCAGCGTGCTCAAGCAATTCGGCAATGCGCAATTCTCGACCTTCAAGGCGGCGCTGACCGAACTGGCCGTGGCCAAGCTCGCCCCGATCGCCGCCGCGATGAAACGGCTGCAGAACGACCCGACGGCGATCGACGCTGTGCTCGCCGACGGCTCGGCGCGGGCGCAACGCCTGGCCGGCGAGACCATGAAGGCGGTCAAGGATATCGTCGGCTTGGTGCGGTCGTAACAGGCTGTCGCCGGACAGCTATTTGACGATGAACCGGTAAGTTTCCCCGGAATTCCTATTCCGTCCCCAGGCGTAGGAATAGTGCTGGCCGTGAACGAAATCCGATTCGTCGAAACCGGCGGCGAGTTCTCGCGCCCGCTCGTATGCCGCATCCCAGCCGTCTCTGGCGTCCTTCATGCGCGGCCGGCGCACGGGTCTTGGATCGACTCCCGTCGTCCAGACTTCCTCGATGATCGGATGCAGCATGGTTCAAACTTTAATGACATGGGTGAATAAAGCGTTAACGCGCCGGCCGGACGCCCCGCGGGACGCGAAGGCCCTTGAACTTCCATCGCAATTCGCCACGTATTACAGTGAATTGACGCCTTTGAGCCGCGCCAACCCCCACCGACGCCGGAGGATACCATGTTCATCCAGACCGAAGCGACGCCAAATCCGGCGACCCTGAAGTTCCTGCCCGGCCTGCCGGTGCTTGAGGGCAGCACGCTCGATTTGCGCGAGCGCGAGCAGGCGGCGCAGTCGCCGCTGGCCGCGCGGCTGTTCGACATCGCCGGCGTCAGCGGCGTGTTCTACGGCTCCGATTTCATCACCGTGACCAAGAGCGACGGCGAGTGGCAGCAGCTCAAACCGATGATCCTCGGCGCCATCATGGAGCACTTCATGTCGGGCGAACCGCTGCTCAACGGCGGCGGCACGGCGCCGAACGACGGCGAAGAGTTCTTCGACGCCGCCGACGCCGAGACGGTTGCCACCATCAAGGAATTGATCGAAACGCGGGTACGGCCGGCGGTCGCCAATGACGGCGGCGACATCACGTTCAAGGGATTCAAGGACGGCATCGTCTATCTCAACATGAAGGGCGCCTGCTCCGGGTGCCCGTCGTCCACGGCGACGCTGCGGCACGGCATCCAGAATTTGCTGCGCCATTTCGTTCCCGACGTCACCGAAGTCCGGCCGATGTGATCGGCCGCCTTGCGTCGCTGCCGCGCCGCGCGCGGCAATATCCTGGGTTGCCGGCAGGCGACATGACCACCATCAAATCGGCCGATTGACCGCGCCCATGCGCGTCCTCGCCATCGATACGGCGCTCGGCGCCTGCGCGGCGGCGGTGCTCGATACCGAGCACGGCATCATCGCCAGCGAAAGCCTGCCCATGGTGCGCGGGCATGCCGAAGCCCTGATGCCGCTTCTGGCGCGGCTCATGGATCGCGCCATGCTGGCATTTCGGGATATCGATCGGATCGCGGTAACGATCGGGCCCGGCAGCTTCACGGGATTGCGGGTCGGCATCGCGGCGGCACGCGGCATTGCCCTTGCGGCCGGAAAACCCGCAGTCGGCCTGTCGACGCTGTCGGCCTATGCAGCCCCCCATCTCGCCGAAGATGAAACCGTTCCAGTGCTCGCTGCCATCGATGCGCGGCATGAGCACGTCTACCTGCAGGTCTTTGCAGCCGGCGGCCGCAGCGCCGACGCGCCGCGGCTGGTGCCGCTGAGCGAAGCGGTGCGCGCGGCGGCCGAGACGCGCGCCCGCCTTGTCGGCTCGGCCGCCCAGGCGATTGCCGACAAGCTTGCCGCCGCGGATGCGCCGCCGATCGTGGTCGACGCGCGCGCCGCGCCGGATATCGCCTGGGTGGCACGCATGGGCGCCGCCGTGCCGGAAGGAGGTTCGTCGCCGACGCCGCAATACCTGCGCGCGCCCGACGCGCAGCCACAACACGCCGCGCAACTGCCGCGCCGATGACAGGCTTTTTGGCGCGGCTGCTCGGTTTGGCCGATCCCACCTTCGCCGAGGCGAGGCCGCAGCATGCCGCCGCCATCGCCGCCCTGCACAAGGCCTCCTTCCAACGCGGCTGGGGCGAGGACGAGGTTTATCGCCTCCTGGTCGAGACCAATGTCGTCGCCCACCGGGCGATGGCCGGGGCGAGCATGGTCGGCTTCATCATGTCGCGACAGGCCACCGGGGAAGCGGAAATTCTCTCGGTCGCCATTGCGCCGGCCCGGCGCGGCCGCGGCTTGGCGCGGCCGTTGCTCGACCTGCATTTACGGCGTTTGGCCGGGCTCGGCGCCCGTTCCGTTTTTCTCGAGGTCGATAAAAACAATGCGCCGGCGCGCGCGCTCTACAAGCGCGCTGGATTCTACGAAGTCGGCCAGCGCCAGGGCTATTATCACAGCGGCGCCGCGGCGCTGGTGCTGCGCCGCGACCTCGGCTGACGCGCCGCAGCGGAGCGATTAGAATGCGCTGAATTCAATACAACAATCGATCCGCTGAAACCGGCGGCTGGGGGAGGACCATGACGAACTCAACGCGATTGGTGCGTGTCGCGCCAAGTTTTGTGCCAAGGCTTGTGCCAGGTTTTGTGCCAAGTCTTGTGCTCCGTCTTGCGCTCGGTCTCGCAATGGCGCCGGGCCTCGCCGCAATTTCGGCGGGCGCCCAGACCGCCGACTACCCGAACCGGCCGATCAAAATGCTGGTCGGCTTCGGCGCCGGCGGCGGCACCGATATCGTCGCCCGAATCGTTGCGCAGAAGATCGGCGAAATCTTGGGGCAGTCGATCGTCGTCGAAAATCGGACCGGTGCCAGCGGCATGATCGCGGCGGCCGACGTCGCAAAGTCGCCGCCCGACGGCTACACGCTGATGATGGGCAGCCAGACCACCTACGCGGTGGCGCCGAACCTTTACCGCAAGGTCACGGTCGATCCGGTGCAAGATTTTTCCGGCGTGGCGTTGACCGGCGCCTCGCCGCTGGCGCTCGTCGTCAATCCCTCGTTCACGGCGCATACGGTGGCCGATGTGATCGCGATGGCCAAGGCCAATCCGGGCAAGATCAATTTCGGCACCGGCGGGGCCGGCACCACACCGCATATGACCGCCGAACTGTTCCAACACGTAGCCGGCATCCGGATGGTGCACATCGCCTATCGGGGCGAGGCGCCGGCGATCAACGACCTCGTCGCCGGGCAAATCCCGCTGATGTTCGCCAACCTCTCGGCGGTGATGGGCCATATCAAAGGCGGCACGCTGCGCGGGCTTGCCGTGACCAGCGCCAAACGCTCGCCCTCGGTGCCCGACGTCCCCACGGTCGCCGAAACGTTGCCGGATTTTGCTGCCGAGACCTGGTTTGGCATCGTGGCGCCGGCCGGGACGCCCCGCGAAATTCTTTTGAAGCTCAATGGCGCGGCACGGCAGGCGATGGCCGCGGCCGACACCCAGCAGCGGTTCGCGGACCTCGGCATGACGACGGGGACTTCTAGCCCCGAGGAACTCGATGCCTATATCAAGGCGGAGATCGCCAAGTGGTCGGCGGTGATCAAGGACGCCAATGTCCAGCCAATGGACTAGGATTTCCTTTGAGCGGCAATGTCGGTAAGAGGGATGAGGTTCGTGGCACCCTTGCGACTCTCCTGGATGGAGCGAAATTTGCGAGCTGGAGAAACGGCTTAGGCTCGCCCGGCATGACCGATACCCGCAAGCTCTACATAAAATCGTTCGGTTGCCAGATGAACGTCTACGATTCGCGTCGTATGGCGGACGCCTTGGCGCCGGAGGGTTATGTCGAAACCGCGAGCGCCGCAGCCGCCGATCTTGTCATCCTCAACACCTGCCACATCCGAGAAAAGGCGGCCGAAAAGGTCTACTCCGAACTCGGCCGGATGCGCCGCCTGAAAGAAGCGGCGGCGGCCGATGGCCGGCGCCTCGTCATCGCGGTCGCCGGCTGTGTCGCCCAGGCCGAAGGCGAAGAGATCGTTCGCCGGGCGCCGGCGGTGGACCTCGTGTTTGGGCCGCAGAGCTACCACCGCCTGCCCGATCTGCTGGCGCGCGCCGCCCGCGACGGCAAGGCGGTCGACACCGAATTTCCGGTCGATGACAAGTTCGATCATCTGCCGGCGGCGAGTGCCGCGGCAACCCGCGGGCGCGGCGTGGCGTCGTTCGTCACGGTGCAGGAGGGCTGCGACAAGTTCTGTACGTTCTGTGTCGTGCCGTACACGCGCGGCGCGGAAATGTCGCGGCCGGTGCAAAAGATCGTTGCCGAGGTGTCGCGGCTCGCCGACGCCGGCGTGCGCGAAGTCACGCTGATCGGCCAGAACGTCAACGCCTATCACGGCGAGGGGCCGGAGCGGCGCCCGTGGTCGCTGGCGCGGCTTCTGGAAAGCGTGGCGCAGATCGATGGCATCGACCGGCTGCGCTATACCACCAGTCATCCGCGTGACATGGATGACGCTTTAATAGCGGCGCATCGCGATTTGCCGCAACTCATGCCGCAGCTGCATCTGCCGGTGCAATCAGGTTCCGACCGCATTCTGGCGGCCATGAACCGCCGTCACACGCGCGCTGACTATCTCGACATTGTCGCTCGGTTGCGCGATGCGCGGGCCGACTTGGCGCTGACGTCCGATTTCATTGTCGGCTTCCCGGGCGAGACCGAGGACGATTTCGCCGCCACGCTTGCGCTGGTTGGCGAAGTCGGTTTTTCCGGCGCGTTCTCGTTCAAATATTCGCCGCGCCCCGGCACGCCCGGCGCCGACATGAGCGATCAAGTGGCGGAAGCGACCAAATCGGAGCGCTTGCACCGCCTGCAAGCCGCCATCGACCGCAACCAGGCGGCGTTCAATCGCCGCTGCGTCGGCCGCACTGTCGATGTGCTGTTCGAACGCCCCGGCCGCCACCCTGGCCAGATCGTCGGCCGCTCGCCGTACCTGCAGCCTGTGCAGGTCGAAGCGCCGGCAAGCCTGATCGGCGAGACCGCCGCGGTCACCATCACGGACGTTGCCACCAACAGTTTGTTCGGCCGGCTTACGTCTTCCTCCCCCTGCAGGGGGGAGGTCGGCGAGCGCAGCGAGCCGGGTGGGGGTCTTGATGTGGCGCAGCGTATGGCCCCACCCCGAACCGCCAATGGCGGTTCGACCCTCCCCCTGCAGGGGAGGGTTAAAGTTGAGAGCGCAGGAGCCTGAATGCGAACACCAGGAACGGATGAATCGCTCGTCGTCACACAGGACTCCGCGACGCAAATCGGCCTCACCTTCGACGACAACCGGCTCGCCTCCGTGCTGTTTGGGCAATACGGGCAGAATCTGGCCTTGATCGAGCGCCGGCTCAATGTTGTGGCCAATTCGCGGGGCAATCACATCAGCATCGAGGGCACGCGCGAGGCCTGTGAGCAGGCGCGCCGGGTACTGGAAAGCCTCTATGAGCGGCTCAAGCGCGGCGACGAACTGGTGGCCGGCGACGTCGACGGCACCATCCGGCTCGCGCTGTCACAAGGCTCGCTGTTCGATTTCGATCCGGCAGCGGCCCGCGAGAGCTTCGAGGAAATCAATTTGCGCAAGCGCCGGGTGCGCGCCCGCACCGCGGGGCAAGACGCCTACCTTCGCGCGCTCAAGCGCCACGCCCTGGTATTCGCGACCGGACCTGCCGGCACCGGCAAGACCTGGCTTGCGGTGGCGCAAGCCGTGCATTTGTTCGAGCGCAAGGACGTCGACCGCATCGTGTTGTCGCGTCCGGCAGTGGAAGCCGGCGAGCGGCTCGGCTTTCTGCCCGGCGACATGCGCGAGAAAGTCGATCCGTACCTGCGGCCGATCTACGACGCGCTGTACGACCTGATGGACGCCCGGATCGTCGAGCGCGCCCTGCAAAGCGGCGAGATCGAGATCGCGCCGCTCGCTTTCATGCGCGGCCGCACCTTGTCCCACGCCGCGGTGATTCTGGACGAGGCCCAGAACACCACCGCGATGCAGATGAAAATGCTGCTCACCCGGCTCGGCGAGAACAGCCGCATGGTGGTCACCGGCGATCCGAGCCAAGTCGACTTGCCGCCCGGCCAAACCTCGGGACTTGCCGACGCCGTCCGGCTGCTGGAAGGCATCGACGGCATCGGTCACGTCACCTTCACGTCTGCCGACGTGATCCGCCACGAACTGGTCGCCCGCATCGTCGATGCCTATGACAAAGCCGCGGCGCGCAAGCGCGACCGCGAGCGGCCGGAATGACGCGGAGCAGCCGGCACGCGCTCTGCATCGACATATGCGTGGATTCCGATCTCTGGAAAGACCCCGGCGGGGCCAAGGCGTGCGTGCGGCGCGCGCTCGCGGAAGCCGCGGCGGCGTTGTCAAAAGCACCCGCCGAGCTTGCCGTCGTTCTGACCGACGATACGGCGGTCTGCCTGCTCAACCGGCAATGGCGCGGCATCGCCAAGGCCACGAACGTGCTGTCGTTCCCGGCTGCGGCCGGACTAGCCGCGGGCGATCCACCCCTCATCGGCGATATCGTGCTCGCTTACCAGACCATAGCGCGGGAAGCGCGTGCCAAGCGCAAGCCGTTTGCGCATCATCTCGCCCATCTTGCGGTGCATGGATACCTGCACCTCATAGGCTACGATCACGAGAACGACACGGACGCTGCGGCCATGGAAGACGCCGAGCGTCACGTCCTGCGACGGCTGGCGATCCCGGACCCTTATCGGCGCCGGCCTGCGGCCGCGAAAAAAGCCGTGAAAAAACCCGCAAACAAGCGCTGAAATCTGCCGCGAATTCCGGGTAAAATCGCCAGCGCTTCCGATCCCAACCCTCCGACCGAGCCGCCGACCCGAATCCATGTCGCAATCGCCAACACGCAACGAACCGACCGAGACCGAGCACCGCGGCCTGCCGATGGTCGTGGCGCAGCCGGACGACAACCAGCAGGACGGCTGGCTCAACCGCGTCATGCGCATTCTGTTCGGCTGGAAGGCCGCCGCGACGCGCGCCGATCTCGAACAGGTGCTCACAGCCGAACAGCCCGAGTCGGGATTCTCCCCCGCCGAAGCCGCCATGCTCAAGAACATTCTTGGGTTGCGCGAATTCCGGGTGGAGAGCGTCATGCTGCCGCGCGCCGATATCGTGGCGGTGCAACAGGACATCGCGCTCGGCGATCTGGTGCGGGTATTCGAGGGCGCCGGGCATTCGCGCCTCGTGGTGTATAACGACACGCTCGACGACCCGACCGGCATGGTCCACATCCGCGATCTGGTCGCCATCATGGCGCGGCGCGCGTCGCATGATCCGACCCACACCATAGCCGAGCAGCACGACGTCGATCCGGCAGAACTCGACTTCGCCAAGATCGACCTCGCGATGCCGCTGTCGGCAGCGAAAATCGTGCGCGAGATCCTGTACGCGCCGCCCTCGATGCCGGCGCTCGATCTGCTGGCCAAAATGCAGGCGACGCGCATTCACCTCGCGCTCATCATCGACGAATACGGCGGCACCGACGGGCTGGTCTCGATGGAAGATCTCGTCGAGCTGATTGTCGGCGATATCGCCGACGAGCACGACGAACGTGAAATGCCGCCCGTGACCCCGCAGACCGACGGTTCGTTCTTGGCTATCGGCCGCGCCAGCCTCGACGACGTTCGCGCGGTGGTTGGCGCCGACTTCGACGTCGGCGAAGCCTCCCAGGAAGTCGACACGCTCGGCGGCTACCTCGTCATGCAGGCGGGCCATGTGCCGGTGCGCGGCGAACTGGTGCCGGGACCGGCCGCGTTCGAGGCTGAGGTGCTCGATGCCGATCCCCGGCGCGTCAAGCGGGTGAGAATCTATCGCCGCAAGGAATTGCGTTCCGCCGCGGCGCGCGAGGTGGCGACGCTGGTGAAGCCGGCGACGCCGCGTCCGTCGTCGCCGCGCGAAGAATCCGGCCGGCCGAATGCCAACTCGCCGCGCATACCGTGACGCCAAAAGGGCTGTTTAACGCCATCGTGCTGGCGTGGGGCTGGCGGCGCTGCCTGATTGCCTGTGCGGCCGGCGCGCTGTCGGCGTTGGCCATGGCGCCGTTCAATGCCTGGCCGGTCCTGTTCCTGACGTTCCCGACATTGGTCTGGCTGATCGACGGCGCCGGCGTCGGCCGGTGGGGCGGCGTGACCGTGGCGGCATTGACGGGCTGGTGTTTCGGCTTCGGCTATTTTGTCGCGAGCCTCTATTGGATCGGCTTCGCCTTTCTGGTCGATGCGCCGACTTTCGGCTGGCTGCTGCCGTTTGCGGTGATTGGCCTGCCGGCGCTGCTCGCGGTTTTCACCGCGTTCGGCGTCGCGCTGGCGCGGGCCCTGTGGGTGCGCGGGGCGCTCCGCATTGTCGCCTTGGGCGTGGCCCTGACGGCATCCGAATGGCTGCGCGGACACGTGCTGACCGGTTTTCCCTGGAACGCCTTCGGCTATGCCCTGACCGTACCGCTGGCGCTGGCGCAGAGTGCATCGCTGGTCGGCCTGTGGGGCCTCACTTTCATCGCCGTTACGGTGTTCGCAAGCCCGGCCACGCTCGCCGATGACCGAACCGACATCCGGCTTCCGTGGCTGCCACTGGCACTCGGCATTGTCGTGCTGGTCGGTCTGGGCGGGTTCGGTGCGTTGCGCCTGCACCGCATCCCGACACGGCTGGTCGACAAAGTCCATCTGCGCATCATGCAGCCGAACCTGCAGCAAGACGTGCGCTTCAATTATGCGGCCAGGCAAGAGGTGATGAGCCGCTATATCGCGCTGTCGTCCCGCGATTCGGGACCGAACGCGCCGGGCATGAAGGATGTCACGCATTTGATCTGGCCGGAATCGCCGTTTCCGTTTTTGCTGACGCGCGAAGCCGATGCGCTGGCTCAGATCACCCAGTTGCTTCCACAAAACGCCGTCCTCATCACCGGCGCCATACGCTTGGCCGAGCCGGTCGAGCGCACTGACCCTCATGCCTATAATTCGATCTACGTCATCGATCATTCCGGCTCGATCGTCGGCCTCTACGACAAGGTGCACCTGGTGCCGTTCGGCGAATACTTGCCTTTCGAGCGCGCCCTCGAACGTCTCGGCCTGCAGGTGCTGACCAAGCAGCGCGGCGGATTTCTCGCCGGCGACCGCCGCCGGCTGATCGACGTGCCGGGCGCGCCGGTGGCGCTGCCGCTGATCTGCTACGAGATCATCTTTCCCGGCGATATCGTCCCGCCGGGGCAGCGGCCCGGTTGGATCGTCAATGTCACCAACGACGGCTGGTTCGGCATCAGCAGCGGTCCCTACCAGCACCTTGCGCAGGCGCAGCTCCGCACCATCGAGCAAGGTCTGCCGCTGGTTCGCGCCGCCAACACCGGCATTTCCGCTGTCATCGACCCGGTGGGAAGGATCATCAACTCATTGCCGCTGGGCCACGAGGGCGTGATCGATTCACCGTTGCCGCGACCGATTCCAGCGCCGCTCTATGCGCGCGTCGGCGATGCTCCCGCGGCCGTCATGGTCGCGCTCGCGCTCGTCGTTGTGGTGCGCCGGCGCCTGCGGTCGGATCGAATGAAACCGTAATGCATGTGGCGAACAAAAATTTCGATCTTGGTAAACGGCAGGGTGAGGTGTCCTGCAAGTTGCAGGAGCGGCGCATTTGCCGCCTCTCGCGCTCAACCGCGGCGCGCAAATCGGGTTGCGGATGATCGAAAAGGCAACGAATTGATCAGGTTTTTGCACAACCTCATGCGAAATAAGCAGAATTCCTGTTTGTAAAAAAACCGACGAATTGACCGGCCGCGCCCATTACGGCAAATAGGGGAGGCATAGGAGTTTGTTATTATGATAGCGAAGAAAGCCCCCAACCCGGTTGACAAGCACGTCGGCAGCCGCGTGCGGATGCGGCGGATGATGCTGGGAATGAGTCAGGAGAAGCTCGGGGACGCGCTCGGTCTGACTTTTCAACAGGTCCAGAAGTACGAGAAGGGCACCAATCGCATTGGTGCCAGTCGCCTACAGCAGATCTCGCATATTCTCCAAGTCCCGGTTGCATTCTTCTTCGAAGGGGCGCCAACGGTTCACCCCACTTCGCGCCATGAGGGAATGGTGGATGCGCCCTCGCCGGCCTATGTGGCCGATTTCCTGGCGACGTCGGACGGCTTGGCGCTGACCAAGGCCTTCATGCGCATCAGCGATTCCAAGCTGCGCCGCCGGATCGTCGACCTTGTCGAGCAGATTGCCGGCAGCGACAAACACTGATCGCGCTGCGGTTGTTTGCTCCGACCGCGCGCCGACCTCCGCCCACTTTCCGCCCACATCTTGACCGCGCAGGGGGAGGCTGTAACAACCCCCTCCGGAGATCGGCGCGGCAGTCAACAGCGCCGGCTGCTCGGCGATGCCATAATAGAGCGATGAGGCTCGAGCCGACCGGGGGCAGCCTGACGAGGGGAGTCTTTCCAGTGCCACGTGCAAATTACCTGTTCACCAGCGAGTCGGTGTCGGAGGGGCATCCGGACAAGGTTTGCGACCAGATATCCGACGCCGTTCTTGACGCCTTCATCGACAACGACGTCAAGCTCGGCATCGCCGACGAGAGCAAGGTCAATACCCGGCTCGGCTGCGAGACGCTGTGTACGACCAACAAGATCATCGTCGCTGGGGAAGGCCGCGGTCAAGCGCCGCTGTTCCACAAGCACGGCGCCAAGGCGGTGATCAACCGCGAGATGATCACCGAGATCGCGCGCGGCGTGGTCAAGGACATCGGCTACGACCAGGACGGCTTTTCCTATTACGGCGCCGACGTCGAGGTGCTGCTGCACGGCCAGTCGCCCGACATCGCCATGGGCGTCGACGCCAAGCAGAAAAAAAGCGGCCATGAGGAGGGCGCCGGCGACCAGGGCATGATGTTCGGCTTTGCCTGCACCGAGAGCGAAGTCTACGAAAAGGGCTCGTTCATGCCGGCGCCGATCTACTTCGCCCACAAGATCCTCAAAGTCCTGTCGGAGAAGCGCCGCTCCGGCGCGCTGTTCGACCTGCAGCCCGACGCCAAAAGCCAGGTCACGGTGAGATATGTCGACGGCAAGCCGGTCGGCTGCACCAAGGTCGTGGTGTCGACCCAGCACAATGCCCAGACCCGCAACGGCAAGAAGTATTCGCCCGGCATGGTCAAGGAGATGATTGCCGACACGGTCGAAGAGGCATTGCCGGAAGGCTGGATGGCGAAGACCAGCGATTTCCTCGTCAATCCCACCGGCAATTTCGTCGTCGGCGGACCTGACGGCGATTGCGGCCTCACCGGCCGCAAGATCATCGTCGATACCTACGGAGGCTATGCGCCCCATGGCGGCGGCGCGTTCTCCGGCAAGGACCCGACCAAGGTCGACCGTTCGGCCGCTTACGCGGCGCGCTATCTCGCCAAGAACGTGGTCGCCGCCGGCCTCGCCGACAGCTGCACCATCCAGATCGCCTATGCGATCGGCGTCGCCGATCCGATGTCGCTCTATGTCGACACTCACGGCACCGGCAAGGTCGAAGAGGCGAAGCTGCAAAAGCTGCTGCCCGAATTGTTCCCGCTGCGGCCGACCAGTATTCGCCGCACCCTCAAACTGAGCCGTCCGATCTATCGGCGGACCGCGGCCTACGGCCATTTCGGCCGCGCTCCGGATAAGGACGGCGGCTTCTCCTGGGAACG
>Ga0182024_10019722_pt1 | contig 12394 bp, 7 predicted proteins | sample P32metaG_FD_120480 | JGI IMG/M metagenome (GOLD analysis project Ga0182024, IMG submission 120480) | Permafrost microbial communities from Stordalen Mire, Sweden - P3-2 metaG (Illumina Assembly) | ecosystem: Environmental > Terrestrial > Soil > Wetlands > Permafrost | place: Sweden: Stordalen...
ATTCCCGCAACCACGCTATACATCCAGTCGCCGATGGCGCCAAGGGCGTAGTGGTTGAAAGAATTCATGCCCGGATCTTGAAATGTGCCGTCCGGCTTGATTCCATCCCAGCGCTCCCATATGGTGGTTGCGCCTTTGGTGATCGGATAGAGCCATGAAGGATACTCTTTGCGATTCAAGAGCATGTAGGCTTCATCGAAGTATCCGTAGTCGCTCAAAACATGGTTAAGCAGAGGCGTGCCTAGAAAACCAGTGGTTAGGTGTCCAAACGACCGAACATCCGCCGCCAGCCGCGCAGCCGCGTTCTTTCGCATGGATTCGGGAAGAAGTCCGAAAGATAGCGCGAGAGTGTAAGCCGTCTGGGTGTTGGAGGACAGACGTCCATTTGGCGTTACATACTCATGCTGAAATGCCGTCTTGATCTTCGCCAACAATTCCAAATAGGTGACAGCATCCTCCTTTTTGCCCAAGACCACGGCTACCTGCTGCAGCAAATCGGCGGAATGAGCGAAATAGGCATTCTTGATCAAGTCCTTATCTGTAGTAGCGCCTTGATAGTCTGAGTTGGTGGATGCGAAAGCCAGCCAATCACCAAAATCGAATCCGCTGCGCCACTGGTAAGAGTCGCCTGCTTCGTGGCGCATGTATTCAACCCAGGCTTTCATGCTGTCGTACTGCTGCTCCAAAATGCGGCGATCGCCATAAGTAATGTAGATTTCCCAGGGCACGATCACCGCAGCGTCAGCCCAACCAGTTGCGGCGGCAAAATCTTTGCGCGTGTCATGAGTAAGAACGTTTGGAATGACGTCTGGAACCGCGCCGTTGTCGAACTGATCGAGCGCTAAATCAGCCAGCCAATTCGTATAAAAATCCGCCACATCATAGTTCAACGATGCGGTGCGCGCAAATACTTGAGCATCGGCCGTCCAGCCAAACCGCTCGTCACGCTGCGGACAATCGGTGGGGATACCGAGAAAATTTCCTTTCTGGCTCCAAACAATATTGTGCTGAAGTTGGTTTAAGAGAGGGTTCGAGCTAGCAAATGTTCCTGTCGAAGCCACGTCGGAATGGACCACGATTCCGGTGAAGTTATCGAGCGTGGGCTCACCCGGCAAGCCGCTCACCGCAACATAGCGAAATCCCTGAAAGGTAAAATGCGGCTCGAAGGTTTCGACCCCTTCGCCTTTTGCGGTATAGCGGATCGTCTGCTGCGCTGAACGCAGATTTTGAGTGTAGAGATTTCCAGCTTTATCGAGAACTTCTCCGTGGCGCAAAAAGATAGTTGTGCCGGCGGAAGCCGCTACATGGAAGCGGATCCATCCCACCATATTCTGGCCCATGTCGATCACGGTCTCGCCAGACGGCGTTTTTAATATCGCCACGGGCTTAATCTCTTCGACCCTGCGAACCGGGGGACCGGCCGGGGCGACGAACTTTACCTTGGGTGAATCGAGAATGGTGACACCTTTCCAATTCGCGCCATCATAGCCAGCTTGACTCCAACCAGTTTTTTCCAGGCGAGCGTCATAGGTCTCGCCGTTATAAATATCAGAAACAAGAATTGGCCCGGTTGACGCTTTCCAGGTTTCGTCGGTAACAACGCTCTCGCGCGTGCCATCGATATAGGTGATCTCCAACTGAGCGACTAGAGCCAGCTTTGTACCGTAGGAATTCCGCTTGCCATCACCGTTCATAAAACCGCGAAACCAGCCGTCGCCGAGAATCGCCCCTAGGCAGTTTTCGCCCTTCTTCAGCGTGCTGGTAACGTCGAACGTCTGATACTGGTAGCGAAAGTCATACGCAGTCCAACCCGGCGTAAAGTATTCAGCTCCCACGCGCTGACCGTTGAGATGAAGTTCGTAGAGGCCCATGGCGCTGGCGTACAGGCGAGCGCTGGCGACCGCCTTTCCCACACGGAATTCGTGGCGAAGCATCGGAGACGGATTTGATTTTGTCGGATCCTCGACTAAATTCGGAGTGATCCAGTGCCCGTGCCAATCCGTAGGCTGCAGTAATCCCATCTCCCAGTACTGAGGACGGCTCCAGCCCGACGCATTCCCGTGATTGTCCCACGCTTGCACTTGCCAGTAGTAACGCACACTAGTCGTCGGCGCGGGACCCTGGTACGGAACTTGGATGGACGCGTCCGAAGTCTGCTTGCCCGAATCCCACAACAGTTTGCCGCCGGCAAGGTCAGCTTGCGAATCGGCTACACGAATTTGATAGGCAGTCTGCATCGTCGCGCGCACCGGCGAAACCAGCTCCCAACTTAGACGGGGCTGCAATACGTCGACACCGATGGGATTAGTCTTGTATTCACAACGAAGGTTGACTACAGAAAGTGGAGTTACTGCCGCCTCCATAGAGCCGAGACAGCTTACCGCGGTAGCCATGCATAGCAACGAGCGCACGAGCTTCAGGAGATCCTCCAGCAACGAATAATTCTGGTGTTGGTGCGAAGGCAGGCTGTTGATGCGTCACAAACACGGTCGACGGCAAATAGTAGCTGCGCGAGGAAATGGTTTGGCTCGCTCCTTCTCTCCAAGTAACTCCCGGCGTCTTTCAATCTTCGATGGATAACTGGCATGAGACCATCTTAGAGTTTCTGTAACCTCTGCACATCATGCACGCCAGGAATTTGCCTGACTCCATCCATGATCTTCTGCAGATGTTTCAAGTCCGCGATCTCAAGGACCACGTCGACACTTGCCTGGCCATTCTGGCTGCGCGCTTCGATGTTGCGAATGTTGGTGTGAGTATCGCTGATCACGGCGGTGATCTGTTTTAGCATGCCGAAGCGGTCATCACAAAGCAGAGTGATCTTTACAGGATAAGAAACAGGCTGCCCATCTTTATCTCCGGCCCACAGCACATCGATGCGCCGATCTGGCTCGTAAAGAAGATTCGTGACGTTGGGGCAGTTGACGGAATGGACTGCCACTCCTTTGCCGCGAGTAACGTATCCTACAATCGCCTCGCCTCGAATTGGATTACAACAGCGAGCGCGATATACGAGTAAGTCGCCTGCTCCACGCACAACGATGGCGTTGCTGTCGCCTCCGAACACGCGCCGTACCACGCTGGTAAAACCTTGCGATGCGGCGTGCTCTTCGGTGTCTGACATGGGCTGCGCTCCGGCGGGCGCAAATTTCGCCAGCACTTGGCGGGCAGAATATTTTCCGTACCCGATGCCAGCCATCAGATCGTCCGGCCGTCCCAGCCCGTATTCGCTGGCCGCCCTTTGCAGATCAGCTTCTTTTATTTCTTTTAGAGAAATGCGATATTTGCGCGCTTCCTTTTCGATCAGTTTCTTTCCAATTTCAATAGCGCGCTCGCGCTGATGAACATTGAGCCAGTGTTTGATCTTGTTACGGGCGCGCGAAGACTTAACAATCGCCAGCCAATCGCGACTCGGTTTATGGCCCGGTTGCGTAATGACTTCGACAATATCGCCGGAATGCAGCTTGTGACGCAGCGGAACCATGCGCCCGTTCACTTTGGCCCCCGTGCAACTGTGACCGACTTCAGTGTGAATCGAGTAAGCGAAATCAATTGGAGTAGATTCCCGCGGCAGCACCAAAACCTTGCCCTTCGGCGTGAAGGTGTAGACCTCCTCGGGATACAGATCGACCTTTAACGTGGAAAGAAATTCATTAGGATCGGTAACATCGCGCTGCCACTCGACAACCTGGCGCAACCAAGCGAGACGCTGCTCGTCCTCTGCGGAAACCGGGCCGTCCTTATACTTCCAGTGGGCGGCAATTCCCTCCTCGCACATCTTGTGCATCTCTTCCGTGCGAATCTGAATTTCAAAAGTCTCGCCCGTCTCGGTTATCACGGACGTATGCAACGACTGATAAAGATTAGGGCGAGGCATCGCAATGAAATCTTTAATGCGCCCGGGGACGGGACGCCACAAATTATGAATGATGCCGAGAACGGCGTAGCAATCCTGCACTGAGTTCGTAATAACGCGCATGGCGTAAAGGTCATACACCTGGTCAACACTAATGCGCTGCCGGATCAATTTCTTATGAATGCTGTAGAGCCGCTTGATGCGGCTTTCGACCCGACCCGTGATTCCGGCTTCCTTCAGTCCATCGCGCAATACTGTCTCCACGCGCGACATGAACGCTTCGCCCTCTTTGCGCTTGGATTCGACGGCAAGACGCACTTGCTCATAGCCGATAGGATCAACGTACTTGAAACCGAGATCCTCAAGCTCACCGCGAATCTTGCCCATGCCCAGGCGGTGCGCAATGGGGGCATATATGTCGAGCGTTTCGCGCGCAATTTTCTGCTGCCGTTCCGGATCGAGATGCTCAAGCGTGCGCATGTTGTGCAAGCGATCAGCGAGCTTGATCAAAACGACGCGAATGTCGTCGACCATCGCCAGCATCATTTTGCGCAGATTTTCGGCTTGCGCTTCCTCTTTAGTAGAGAAATCGATCTTGCTGATTTTGGTAACGCCCTCCACGATGTGCGCCACCTGCTCGCCGAATTCTTGCCGAATTTCTGCCGCAGTGACAGAGGTGTCTTCAACCGAGTCATGGAGAAGGCCCGCGGCGATGGAAACCGCGTCCATCTTCATGTCGGCAAGAACATTGCCAACTTCGAGCGGATGTACCAGGTATGGCTCACCGGAGGCGCGGGATTGTCCGGCATGATGTTTTTGGGAAAATTCGTAGGCTTTCTTGACGATATTTAAATCGTCATTCGGGCGATTCTCGCGCAGCTTCTTCATGAGCTCGCGGAAGCGGGTTACCGTGAGCACGTTGGTCGCGATCTGTTGACGCAACGTCGCCATGATGGATTTTAACCCAGCGGGAGCGCAGAACAGCCATTTCCCTGCTACTCGTTGCCTATAGTTTAGCGTTGTTTGGGAAGCGGCCAGAACTCTATACAATCTTCAGTCAACCGAATCTCAAGAAGTCGACGGGATGGCATTCATGGAGTTACAGCTCACAGAAACTGAAGTTCGCGTGCTGGGTTCGCTGATCGAGAAGGACATCACCACGCCGGAGTACTACCCGCTGTCGCTGAACGCGCTGGTGAACGCCTGCAATCAGAAGTCGAATCGCGATCCCGTAATGCAATTGCACGAAGACGCGGTGCGTGATGCACTCGAAGGCTTACAGCAGCTGCGCATGGCCGGACCCGCTCGTGGAGCCGACAGCCGCGTCACCAAGTACGAACAGCGGCTGCAGGAGATATTTAACTTCACCCGCCCGGAAATTGCCGTGCTCTGTGTGTTGCTCTTGCGCGGTCCTCAAACGCCGGGTGAACTTCGCGGACGCGCCGAACGCCTGCACCGCTTCGAAGCACTGGACGATGTGCAATCGGCGTTGCAGAAGTTGATGCAGCGCGAACCGCCGCTGGCCAAAGTACTTCCGCGGCAGCCGGGGACAAAAGAATCTCGATATGCGCATTTGCTTGCTGGAGATGTGGTGGAAGCGGGAGCGCCGGTACGGGTGGTCGCCGCGATTGAGAGTAATTCCGCGGATGGAGAGCGGATCGGACGGTTGGAAGAAGAGGTGACGGAGTTGCGGCGAGAAGTCTCAGAGATCAAAGACCAGTTGGAGAGATTTCGAAAGCAATTTGAATAGCGACGAAGCACCACACCGCTCTTAAACGACTCTCATCGAAATTGTTGCTCATCGGAACACAGAACTAATTACGGGGCAAACAGCGGCGGACAAAAGTGTCCGCTCCACACGATGTTACAGCACTCGTTCTTGCGCATACCCCGCCGCCCCCAGCGCCGAAATAATTTCCGCAATATGATCGGGCCCGCGCGTTTCCATTGTGATTTCGATTGCGGTCTCACCCAGACCAACGCCATGGTAGGCGCGGTCGTAGTCGGTCTCCACAATGTTGGCGCGATGCTCCGCCAAAATCGAAGTAAGACGATTCAGCGCACCGGGATAATCGGGCAGGTGAACTCGCAACCGCACCAGCCGTCCATCTTTAACCAAGCCACGCTCGATGATGCGTGACAGCAGCGTTACATCGATGTTCCCGCCGCACACCAGCACCGCAACTTTCTTCCCCACCAGAGGAAGCTTCCGGTTGACTAGAGCCGCGACTCCCGCCGCGCCCGCTCCTTCAGCCAAAGTTTTTTCGCGCTCCAACAACAGAAGAATGGCGTTAGCAATTTCTTCTTCTTCCACCGTGACCACGTCATCGACATATTTCTGAACCAGCGGCAAAGTGCGATCTCCGGCCCGTCGAACAGCAATTCCATCCGCTATCGTGGAAGCTGCTTTCAGCGTTACCGGCTTGCCTTCGGCGACGGCAACTTTCATCGACGGCAGCCGCGAAGGCTCAACTCCAAAAACCTGAATTTTAGGATTCGACTCTTTCACCGCGCAGGCAATGCCGCCAATCAGGCCGCCCCCGCCGATCGGAACGATGACGGCTTCCAGGTCAGGATGCTGCTGGATAAGTTCCAGCCCAATCGTCCCTTGTCCGGCGATAACCGCATCATCGTCAAAGGCGTGAACGAAAGTCAGATGCTCTTCGTGGCTGCGGCGCAGGGCTTCTTCGAAAGCCTCGTCATAATTAGCGCCATGCAGAACCACATCAGCGCCATATCCCCGCGTCGCTGAAACTTTAATGAGCGGAGTCGTCAGCGGCATGCATATCTGAGCGCGAATGCCAAGTTTTCCAGCGTGGTAGGCCACGCCCTGCGCGTGGTTTCCAGCGGAGGCAGCAATCACTCCCATGCTGCGTTCTTCGGCCGTTAGCAACAGCAGTTTGTTCAGCGCGCCGCGCTCTTTGAAGGACCCGGTTCGTTGCAGGTTGTCGAGCTTCAAATACACGGTGTTGCCGGTAGATTCGGAAAACGTTTCCGAGCGCGCGCAAGGTGAAAGATAGATGGAATTACGAATGCGGCCCAGCGCCGCCTGGATGTCATTGAGAGTGATCATTTTTCAGATGCTGTTTCCGCAAAAAACCATAACTTCAAAGTGGCAACATCTTACCTGAACGCCGCCCAGCACAGCGCGATTCGCCTGGTCTCCTAACTCACGAAACCGAAGGTTGCAGGCCGGAATTGGCCCAAATGACACTTTCGTAATAGCCCATTGGGACGGTCACTAGGTCCTTTCGAAACCTGTTCAACCGTCAAAAGCCGCGTCAGAATGGGCTTTTAGAGGAATTAACCCGGAACTCATGCCTACTACGACTGGTGCCACCCTTGCTCCTCCCACCGTTCATCGAAAAACCACCGCGCGCGTCGCGTTATTTGACTTGCCTTCGCTTTCGGCCCAGATTCTGACCGAATGTTTCCGTCAATTCGGAATCGATACAATTTCTATTCCTCGCGAACAGTCGAGCCGGCTCCAGAGCGAGAAGTTTGAAGCGTGCGTTCTGCCACTCGGTGAAAATGCCGGCAGCATCATTGAGTCTGCGCGAGGATCGGCTTCCAACAGCCGGATCATCATCTACGGTCTGGGCGGCACGGCCCAGGACGCAATGCGCTACTCCAAGCTCTGCCTGAACGCCGTGTTTCACGAGCCCTTGGAGCGGTCGGCGGCGATGAAATTGGTGCGCTCGACCCGCATGCTCGTCCAACACGAATTTCGCCGATACGTTCGCGTCCCGGTAATGACAGAGGTTGCGATCGTACTAGCCGACGGCAGCCGCACGACGGCCACCAGCCAGGAGATCAGCTCTGGCGGAATGTCGCTCAAGGGAATTCACGTACCAGAAAAAGGGAATCTAATTGAAGTCTCCTTTTCCTTACTGACCTTACCGCGGGTTTGGGTGCGCGGAGAAGTCACGTGGAAAAAGAGCAATAAGAGCTTCGGCGTTCGCTTTGACCCAACCGACGAGCGTCGGCAACGTCTCAAAGACTGGATCGTCGGATATCTCGACGCTTAAGAACGGCAAACAAACACTTCGGGACTTGGCTGACGTTCGGCGATCGTTCATCTGCAATCAACCGCGATTCAGCTAAATTTTTCTAACCCGCTACAATATCGGCGTGACCTCCCCATCCGCCACCGCCGATCCTGACCATGGTTCCATCGCGGAAGCGAGGCGATTCTCGCTGCGCCAGAAAATTCTGTTGTCGCTTATTAGCTGGTCTGGCTACCTGGCGATTCGGTTGATTGGGCCAACTCTACGGTGCTCGATCTCATGGGAGGAGCCGCCTACTCCACCAGACGCGACTTACGAAATGCCAGTGATCTACTCTTTCTGGCATCGTGCAGTATTCGCCGGTGCCTGGTTGTGGAGAAACATCGGAATTGCCGTCATGGTGAGCCGCAGCTTCGACGGAGAATACATCGCGCGGACCATCGAAAAACTAGGCTTCGTGGCGGTGCGGGGATCGAGCAGCCGCGGAGGCATTGCCGCGCTGCTTGGGCTGAGAAAAATTTTGGAGCGGCGTGTTTCTGTCGCGTTCACCATCGACGGCCCTCGGGGCCCAAAATATGTGGCGAAGCCGGGTCCAGTATTACTGTCCCGCGAAAGTGGCTTGCCGATGGCGGCATTCTATGTGGCTCTGAGTGACGCCTGGGTGCTAAAGACCTGGGACGCACTGATGATCCCAAAGCCATTTTCGAAAGCTTTGGTGCGAGTCAGCGCCAAAATACGCGTCCCCGCCAATGCCGGAGACGCAGAGATGGCTGATTACCATGCGCAGCTTCAGGCAGCCCTGGAACGCGTGACTCGCTTCGCGGAAGAGCATGTTAGTGACGTGGGGACGGCCAAGTTTACTCTCATCAAGCGGCAGCAAATGGCAACCCAGGAACACGAGTAGGAACACGACGAGAAGGACGAGTAAGAACAGGCCGGCACTCGGCGCTCCGCCTTCGCTAAATACGTCCGCTAAATCGCGGCTCTGTTTGCCCACCCCCCCGAACGAAGGATATAGTTAATGCGTAACGCGTTGCCTATTCTTATGTTCACTAACTTCACCGCCACTGACCGCTGGACCAAAAAATCCGTACACTGCATTTATCAGGCGCTGATCGTAGCCATCGCCACGCGTCACGCTGACGCTGTCGATATCAAGTTTTTGGTTGACGGGCATCCCGTGTGGGTCGCGCTTCCACATCCCGCTTGGGTGGAATACAAAAAGCGTACCGGCAAAACTATTACCGATCCCTTGGCTAAGGAGATAGCCGGACATTTCCTGAAAACAGCACTCGAATCGGGGGAAGGCCTGGGTCGAGAAATGTACTCACTTACTATCGACGAGACCCTCAAGCACCTGGAAGGCGTAGTAAACGCGGTCGAGCCTGCGGTTTCTGCCCGCTAGCAGCAATATTTTCCGAGTGTCCCCGCAAGGCTTAGCAAGTATGTTCGCCCGAAAACTCCGAGTGGATTACCGGCATGAAGATCAACTCCACCCCTGCCCGCTGAAATGGCTCGACAACTTTAGTATGCGCAACTTCACCAACGCCTCAGTTTTTGACGACACCCTGCCAGTCGGCGACGGCGCGATGGAAATAGGAATGAATGTGCCGCTTGCTCAGTTGCGCGACGCCATGGAAGATTGGTTTCGCCGCAAGAGTTATCTGCCAAAAGATGCAACGCTGGTGCTGACAGAGCGCTAGGCGTGGTCCAGACCAGAGATTCCCTTTGCTACGAAACGTGATCTCGCAGTTGCGAGAACTCAACCTATGCGTTGCCGCCCAAACTTGACGCCCGCTGCTCCAACTTGAGCAAGCGTACAAATAGGCGGACGATCATGCCGTCGAAATGCGTGCCGCTGAGCTTTCCCAATTCCACAAGAGCCTGCTCATTATTTTTTGGAGGAGCGAAAGCGCGGTCGCTCGTCATGTTCGCGTAAGCGTCGGCCACCGCTATGATGCGAGCGAACAATGGAATATTCTCCCCCTTCAACCCAAATGGATAGCCGCTGCCATCGAACGCCTCATGATGAGACTCGACAGCTTGCGCGACGCGTTCAATTTCAGGAATTGCCCGCAAGACTTCAGCTCCGACTTGGGGATGCGTCTTGATCACGGCAAATTCGCCTTCAGTCAGCGCGCCTGCCTTGTTCAGAATTCGATCGGGAACAAACAGCTTTCCTAAATCATGCACTCGCCCTGTAAAAATCACTTCTTCCACATCCTGCGGAGAGAGGTTGAGTCCGCGAGCAATCAGTCCAGCATAGTGCCCGCATTGCTCGCCATGTCCGGCAGCATTATGTTCTCGCAGTTCGGCAGCTCGAGACAAGGCTTCCAGGGCCTCCTTTATGCCCTTCTGATCTGAATTTTTCGTCCCTCTCTGATTCGCATCTGCATCGCGTCCGCACAGCTTGTGCAGAGTGCTGACAAGTTCTGCCAGGTGCTCAGGGCCGTTATGCTCGCGCTGCAGAAATCCTTCAATGTACCCGGAGACCAACTGCCGTTCAGAAGCTGAATTGCCGCCAAAGGCGTCCGCCGTCGAAACTTGATTACCGCCAGCATGCTTCGCGACGTACATACCCGCGTCAGCGACGCGAATCAAGTCTTCAAGAGAAAAGCCGTGCACCGGGAAACTGGCCACGCCAAAACTGCCGGTGATATGGTGCTCTTCCAGCATCGGATCCGTCGCCACCCAAATCCGCAGCCGATCCGCCAGCGCCTGGGCCTGTTCGATACCCGTCTCAGGCATCAGAATAATGAACTCATCCCCGCCATAGCGCGCCACAACATTGGACTGCCGGCACTTCTGTTCGAGCAGCCGCCCAACTCGCGCCAGCACCATGTCCCCTTCGAGATGGCCCAGCGAGTCGTTCACTTCTTTAAACTTATCCAAATCGATTAGAACAACCGAGAAAGGACGGCCGGAGCGCGATGCGCGCTTCCACTCCGAAGTCAGCGCTTCCCAGAAGAATCGTCTCGTCTTAATGCCCGTGAGGCCGTCAGTGATCGATTGCTGCTGCAGTTTCTGGAAGACGAACGAATTGTGCAATGCGGTCGCCAAAAGATCCGCGAGAGTGTTCAAAATCAGCACATCCTGCGGCGAAAAAGCATTCTCATCCCGGCTTTCGATATTCAATACGCCCAGCAGAGTTTCGCCGTAACTGATCGGCAGACATAGAACCGCCCGCGATTCCGGCAGCACACCCGCAAGTTGGCCGGGACCTGCGTTTTGTACCAGCGCGCTCACTCCGGTTCGCGCAACTTTCCCCAACACTCCGCTGCCAACCGATATTCGGCGCCCCAGCGTTTGCGTAGTCGTTCCGGCTTCCGCTTTAATCTCTATGTCTTTCGTGACATAGTCCATGATCCCAATGCCGATGTGATCGTAACGAAAGTTCTTCTGAATCTCGCGCACGATGTCGGCCATCATTTGTTCCGCATCTTCGCTGGAGATTGCCAGTTTAGAGATGCTGTTCAGGAACGCAAGGTGTCGCGCACGGCGTTGTTCATCGGTAAAGAGACGCGCATTCTCAACCGCCACACCGAGCTGCCCGGCAGCGGTTTGCATCACTTCAAGATCCCTCGGCTGGAATAACGACTCTTTCTCGGCGCTCATCGCCGCCATTACTCCTGCCGGCTTGCCTCCCAGAAAAATGGGAACCGCGCAAAAGGACCGAGCCTTTACCGGGGGCACGAAATCCACCCCAAGCTTTGACCGCACTTCTTCCATATCCTTCTCAATTAGGATCGGTTGGCCCGTTCTAATGACGTATTCGCTAAATCCGTTGCTAATTTTTCGCGCACGCTTCTTGAGAAGAACCCCGCCCTCCACCTCCAACTCGAAAAGAATTTCGTCCTCTTCGAGAAACGCGATGTAAAAACTGCTAGTGTCAAAAATCTTGCCGAGTTCAACCTGCACAGTTCGAAGCACCTCATCCTGATCAAGATGAGAGCTGATCGCCTGTCCGATCTCGGTCAGCAGTTCGTATTCCTTGGTTCGACGGTGTGCCTCATGGGTGACAACGTAGTTTTCGAGGGTCAGCGCGATCTGCAAAGCGAGGCCGATGAGCAACCGCAGATTTGAAGAGCCGAACATGTGCTTCTCGGCGTGCGGGAACAGTAGAACTCCGAAGTTGTGCTCGCGCGTCTGAAGGCTGACCGCCATCAGATCGGTGATTCCCTCCGACAGCAACGTTTTCCGGCAGACATCGAACTTCCCACCCGAGAGTGCCGGCAGGGGCTCTTCCAGTTCCGCTAGGTTGCGTAAAGTGACCACTCCGCCTCGCTTGTATGCGAGTTCGGCGATGTACTCACCGGTCTGCGATTTTTGCAACTTTTCCAGGAACTCGGATGAAAAGCCTTTCTGCACGGAAGGTAGGGTATTGCGCCATTGCTGGGAGACAAAAAATATCGCCCGGCGCGAAGGCAGCGGCGCCACTAGCCGTTCCACAAAAGCTTGGAGGCTTGGTACCAGGTCGGATGCGGAAAATAGCCGGCGCGGATCGACCCCCAGGGTCGAGAACGCCAGTGCA
>Ga0182024_10019723_pt1 | contig 12394 bp, 7 predicted proteins | sample P32metaG_FD_120480 | JGI IMG/M metagenome (GOLD analysis project Ga0182024, IMG submission 120480) | Permafrost microbial communities from Stordalen Mire, Sweden - P3-2 metaG (Illumina Assembly) | ecosystem: Environmental > Terrestrial > Soil > Wetlands > Permafrost | place: Sweden: Stordalen...
GTCGGCTATTTCATCGGCCCGCAGGTATGGGCATGGCGGCCGGGCCGGGTGCGAGTGGTAAAGCGACTAGTGACGAGGATGGTAGTGATCTTTCCGTTCGAGGAAAAGATCTATCGCGACGCAGGCGTGCCGGTGGATTTTGTCGGGCATCCGCTCGTTGATGTGGTGCGCCCGACAATTAATCGCGAGGAATTCGCGACCGCGCATGGCCTCGACGCCGCAAAACCCATCATTACCCTGCTGCCGGGAAGCCGCAGAAACGAAATTACGCAGAATTATTCGCGAATCCTCGGAGCCTGCGAGATATTGGCGCGAACGATGGAGAAAACGGGCGGCGTCCAATTCGTTCACGCTGCTGCGCCCGGAATTGGGACCGGAAGGCTCGCCCAATACGATCGCCCTGGGCTCGTTCTCAAGCGCGTTGAAGGTGACACTTACAATGCCCTTGCGGCAGCGGACTGCGCCATTGTGGCAAGCGGGACGGCAACCGTGGAGGCTGCTCTGCTCGGAACGCCCATGGTGGTGGTTTACCGGGTTGCGCCAGTCACGGCAGCCATCCTTCGCCGAATGATCCGGACACCGTTTATCGCCATGGTTAACCTAATCGCTGGCAAAAGAGTGGTGCCCGAATTGATTCAAGACGATTTCACGCCGGCGGCCGTGGAGGCCGAAGTGCGGCAGTTGCTTGTCTCCGCGGACGCGCGCGACGAAATGAAGGCCAACCTGGCGATGGTTCGCGCGCAGTTCGGTACGGGCGGGGCTATCGAGCGAGCGGCGGCTATTTTTGCTCGCATGTTGTAAACGAATTGTGCTCCGGGCAACTAGAGGCGGTTATCTGGTATCTTAAATACCTGAAAGTAACACCCACTTTCGAGCGGGAGTTCCTCTTGTTCAAGGTCCATCGATTGCTCAGAATCCTGCCACTAGTTTTGTTTGCGGCGGCTTCCGCGCTCGCTCAAGCCCCTCACGCGTTTCCGTTCCGCGCAACAAACTACAACGTGGAAGTAATTCTTCACCCGGAAGATCAGACGATCTCCGCGCAGGCCAAAATTGATTTCGTGGCCGCGCAAGTGGCGAAGACCCTCGTCGTGGAGTTGCACCCCGATTTGCGGGTCACGGACGTGAAATCCGCTAACGGGCAGATTCTCACGATCGATCGGGACAGCAGTTCTCCGTTGGTTTTGAGCGTGGCGTTGCCGGGCACGTCAACGCCGGGAACCAAAGTTACGCTAACGTTCGATTACAGCGGCCCGATTTCGAGTGAAGAAGACAGTCCTACCAGAGGCGTGCGATTCGCTTCGATCGACAAAACATCCGCATACCTCCTGCTTCCGGCACGTTGGTTCCCCCTCACCGACTATCCCTCGAATCGCTATACCGGAACATTTAAAGTGGTGGTCCCGGATTCATTCGCCGTGGCCGGCACGGGAAAAACCGACGCGCCCGTGATGATGCCCGCCATCGGGAAGGGTCAGCCGGGCCAGGCATCGTACGTTTTCCATTGCGACCAGCCCGGGCCGGTTGGATCGTTCGTTGCGGGCAGCTTGCAGCTTTCGCCAGTCCAAACCGAGGGCTACGAGATGACGGTCTACACGCCGCCCGCTCAAGCCGCGACAGCTGCTCCCTACGGGAATTCGCTCGCGCACGTGATGAGTTATTTCACCGATACCTTTGGACAGCTCTCGAATGGCGTGCCGAACCTCACTATTGCGCAGATGCCCGATGGATCACTCGATGGCTATGCGGCCCCCGGCCTGCTCCTGCTCAGCGCGCGCCAGTGGACCACGAAACCCAACGATCGAATGCTGTCGCGGCTCGCCGCCGCTCAGTGGTGGGGCAATCAGGTCCTTCCTGCAACATTAGGAGACTCATGGGTGACGGACGGCCTTGCGGTTTATTCATCGGCCATGTACGCCGAACAGTCCGATGGGGTGTCCGGGCTGCACAGCGCACTCGAAGATATGGCCGTAGGCGCCCTGATGTACGAACAATCGACGCCCATCGCGCAGTCGCAGCAGATGCAGATTTATTCGGATCAGTACCGGTCGGTCGTGTTGGACAAGGGCGCCATGGTATTTCACATGTTGCGCACCGAACTCGGGGATGACGCTTTCACTTCCCTCCTCCGCGATTTCTACAAGCAGCACGCCGGTAAGACCGCGAGCATCGACGACTTCGAAAAGCTCGCCGCCACGAAGGTTCCGCCGCCCAAGGACGGGGAGCCGCCGGTCAACCTGCTTTCCTTCTTTGCGCAATGGCTCAATTCCACGGGCGTTCCGGAATTCAGCGTCGACTACATCGTCTATCGCACGCCGAAGGGCTTCAAGGTAGTCGGGAAAGTTCATCAGGACCTCGATACGTTCCGCATGCCGGTGGATGTGCGCGTGGACACCGAAGGAAATCCCGAGCTCAAGAAAATTCTCGTTACCGGAACCACATCCGACTTCGAGATCGATACGTTCGGACGTCCCAAGCAGAACGGCATCATTATCGACCCGAATAACAACCTGCTTAAATCGAGTCCGAAGTTGCGAACTCGAGCCTCGGTGGCGCGTGGCGAAGCGCTGGCGCAAGTGGGCAAATATTACGAAGCCATCCAGGAATACCAGCGGGCTCTCGACGTGGAGCCGACCAATTCGCTTGCGCACTTCCGGATGGCCGAGGCCATGTTCTACCAGAAGAACTATCAGGCCGCCGCAAACTCATTTCGGTCCGCGCTTGGCGGTGATCTCGATCCGAAGTGGACCGAGGTCTGGGGCCATATCTATATCGGGAAGATCTACGACATACTCGGGCAGCGCGAACGCGCGGTGAACGAATACAGCCTGGCGCAGCACACGAATGATGATACGGCGGGCGCGCAGCAGGAAGCCGTCCGCTACCTGCAAAAAGCGTACAATGGCGACAATACGCCGGCTCCAGCCACCGCTTCAACCGTGGCTCCCGCGAAAGCGCCTCCAGCCCCGACCGACACCGGCTCCGGGAACCAACCTACATTAAAACGCCGCGTTGACGAGTAGCCCCTGCCTTAAAGAGGCGTGCGGATAAGTAGGCTTGCCTTGAAAACACGTCTTTGTGAGTAGCCATCTCCCAATGCTTTTCACAAGAAATTTGGCGGGTGCCTTGTGCTTTTCCTGCTTGAGCATCAAGCTTCCAGCATCCGGACGTTTTGAACAATCGTTCAGTATTTCCTTAGCACACCGACGACCTTCCCCTGAATCTTCACATCCGCCGCCGCAACAATCATCGGCTCCATCTGCGAATTGGCCGGCTGCAAACGAATCTTCCCCGCCCCTTCGCGGTAGAACCTCTTCACCGTGGCTTCATCTTCGCCCACCAGCGCGACCACGATTTCGCCGGGGTTTGCCACCTGCGTCTGCTCGACCACAATGTAATCCCCGTCGAGAATGTGATCCTCCCGCATCGATTCACCCTTCACCTGCAGGACGAACGTGTTTTGCCCCCGCGCGAAATCCGCGAGCGAAATCGTTTCCTTGTCTTCCACCGCTTCGAGCGGGCGCCCAGCGGCTATTCGGCCCGCGAGCGGAAGCTCGACCACATGCCGTTCGAGCACTTGCTCGCGAATCGGTTTCGGGAGCTGCACCACCTCAATCGAACGGCTCTGATTATAGCCGCGCCGCACGTATCCTTTTCTCTCGAGAGTCGAGAGATGCTTGTGCACGGTCGCCAGCGAAGTCAGCTTCAGCGCGCGCGCAATTTCCTCGAAGCTCGGCGAGTAGCCGTTCTTGTTCATGAACCCGACCAGATAGTTCAGCACTTCCTTTTGCCGCTTCGTGAGTGTCATCGCGATCCCCTCGGCATTGGATCAAGTGTCCTTTGCTGGGGCGGACTATAGGCGAATAGAAGGCGAACTGTCAATGGTACTTCCGAACAGGGTGCTTTAGCGGCGGGATGCGCAGCGATTTACGTGCGCAAAAGCGCGATTACCATGATTTCTTGTGAACCTTACGCACGATGTGTGCGCGCAACGGGCGTTTCGCACGTAATCGTGGAAACTCAGCTCAGCCCGCTTTTCGGCTCTGCTTCTTGGCAGGTGCCGCTTGCTCTTTGTGATCCTTGGGCACGACCCGTAGAAGCGACTTCTTCTCCGCTGCCGGCTTCTTGGTTTCGCTGAGGCTCTTCTTCAGGGCCGCCATCAGGTCGGCTGCCGGCGGCATCGAAAGGTGCGGTGGCGCGATCACATCCTGACCTTCAGCTTTCGCCGCAATAAGCGTCCGCAGGCCCTCTTGATACGTATCGTGGTACTTCTCAGGCTGGAAAGGCGCGGCAAGATTCTCGATCAGCTGCATCGCCAGCGCGCGCTCCTGCTCCTTGATCTCCGATTTGTCCGTGTTGCCGAATTCCACCGCGGGGCGAATCTCGTTCGAATAGAACATGGTGTGCAGGGTCAACCCATTTGCCCGTGACCGAATAATCACGATGTACTCACGGCTGTGCATCGTCACTTTCGCGATGCCCGCGTAGCCGGATTTTTGCATGGCCTCCAGCAGCAGGTGGTACGCGCGCTGCCCACCCTCTTCCGGGGCCACATAGTACGAAGAATCAAAATAGAGTGGATCGATCTCGTCCGCCTTCACGAATTCAAGAATTTCCATCGTGCGCGCCGATTCCGGTTCGATGTTGTCGATTTCATCCTCGGTGAAAAGAAGGTATTGGTCCTTCTGGATCTCGTAACCCTTTTCGACTTCGTTACGCTCCACGTTGCGGTTGCACGTGGGGCAAAAGAGGGGCTGCTTGAGCCGCGTGTGGCACACCTTATGTAGTTGATTGAAACTGATGCGCTCGGTGCGAGCCGCCGGCGAAAGCCGGATTGGAATCGAGATCAGTCCGAACGTTAGAAAACCCTTCCAGGTGGATGCAGCCATCGTCGCCTCCCTATGGAGCACGCGATGTTACAGTTTTTCTTGCCGTCCCGACAATACCGCATACCCTCGATGTCGTTTGTGCTATGGCGAATAAATAGCGAAATGGGAGTCCGTGTACGTTGACATCCGGGCTTGTGGCGTGCGTCTAACCGTGGGACCAGGAAACCCACAACGGCAAGGCTGGCAGTCGAATAAAGTTTGAAAGAAACTTGACGCACCTAAAACAAAGCGCTACCCCTACGGGGATGCGACAAGGAGAGTTAGGCGCCCTAGCTAGGCGCTCTCGATTTTTATTCTTCCGTATTATTCAATGTGCTACCCTACTACCAAGCACGGGAGGTAAGCATGACCTCAACACAACGGCCCAGTAGGGTTGTGTCCACCTTCCGCATCCCTGCCCCTAACGTGAGGACCCTAAAGGCCTATGGCGACCAGCACTCTTAATATTCCCCAACGCAAGCGTGAAGTAATCGAGCGAGCTGTGATCCGTTTTTGTGGTGATTCGGGCGACGGCATGCAGATCACCGGAAGCCAGTTCACAAACACAGTGGCTCTGTATGGAAACGACTTAGCGACGCTTCCCGATTTCCCTGCCGAAATTCGCGCCCCTGCGGGCACGCTCCCAGGTGTCAGCGGCTTTCAGGTCCATTTTTCATCAAACGACGTGTTCACTCCCGGTGATAGCGTCGATGCGCTGGTGGCCATGAACCCGGCCGCCTTGAAGACGAACGTCGCGGACCTGAAGACGAATGGAATCCTGATCGTCAACCTAGACGATTTTGGCGAACTCGATCTGCGCAAAGCGCAGATGACGGCGAACCCTCTCGAGGACCATTCGCTCGACGGCTACCGCACCTTTCCCGTTAGCCTCACTAAGCTCACGCGAGCCGCCCTCAAGGATCTAGGGCTCGATGCGAAAAGCATGGACCGCTGCAAGAACTTCTTCGCGCTCGGCATGTGCTACTGGCTCTACAACCGATCGCTGGACAACACGCTTCGCTGGATCGAGGATAAATTCAAGAAGAACCCCACCTTAGTGCAGGCCAACAGGCTCGCCATGCAAGCCGGTTACAGCTATTGCGAGGCCACCGAAGCTTTCCAGATCAGTTACGAAATTCCGCCGGCGAAACTGGCTCCCGGGACCTATCGCAACATCAGCGGAAATACGGCGCTGGCGATGGGCTTCGTAGCTGCTTCGCAGAAGGCGGGCATCCCTCTGTTTCTGGGCTCGTATCCAATCACGCCTGCGTCGGATATCCTGCATGAATTGTCCGCTTACAAAGATTTCGGAGTGATCACGTTTCAGGCGGAGGACGAGATTGCCGCAATCACTTCGGCTATCGGCGCTGCTTATGCGGGCTGCATCGGCATCACGAGCACGTCCGGTCCGGGAATGGCCCTCAAAACGGAGGCGATGGGACTCGCGGTCGCCGTCGAATTGCCGCTCGTGATCTGCGACATTCAGCGCGGCGGTCCGTCTACGGGTTTGCCCACCAAGACGGAGCAAGCCGACCTCCTGCAGGCGCTCTTCGGCCGCAACTCCGAAGCTCCGATTCCCGTGCTCGCGCCGGCCACGCCCGGCGACTGTTTCTGGATTGCGATGGAGGCTACCCGCATCGCCATCAAATACATGGTGCCGGTGATCATCCTTTCTGATGGCTATCTCGCGAACGGCGCGGAGCCCTGGAAAATCCCGGGCATCGCGGATCTTCCCGAAATTCCCGTTCACTTCGAAACGAATCCGGTGGATTTCCATCCTTACCGGCGCGATCCCAAGACACTCGCGCGTCCGTGGGCAATTCCCGGGACGGCCGGACTTGAGCATCGCATCGGCGGCCTTGAAAAACAGGACGTTACCGGCAACGTGAACTACGAGCCTTTGAACCACGAACGAATGGTTCGGTTGCGCGCGGAAAAAGTCGCTTCCGTTGTGCAGGACGTTCCCGACGCTGTCCCCGCGGGCGATCCTTCCGGCGACTTGTTGATCGTTGCGTGGGGATCGACTCATGGACCCGTTACCGCGGCTCTGCGGGCGCAGCGCGCCAAAGGACGCAGCATCGGCCACGTTCACCTGCGCCACCTCAATCCCCTGCCTAAAAATCTCGGTGAGATTCTCGGACGCTACGACAAGGTTCTGGTTCCGGAAATGAACATGGGGCAACTCGTGATGCTGCTCCGCGCGAAATATCTTGTTGACGCGCAGGGCTACAACAAGATTCAAGGCAAGCCGTTCAAACAGTCGGAGATCGAGCATAAAATCGAAGAAATGCTCGATTAGCAAGAGCTGGACGGAAAGAGTAATCGCACGTAAAGTCGGCGCTTGTAAGAAACGAAAGGCGGTAAAAAGAAAATGACAACAGCCACGTTGCCAGTCTACACGAAGAAAGATTTTCAGACGGACCAGGAAATTCGCTGGTGTCCCGGATGCGGCGACTATGCGATTCTGTCGGCCGCGCAGAGTGTCTTTGCCGAACTCGGCATTCCGCGCGAGAAATTCGTCATTATTTCGGGCATCGGCTGCTCCAGCCGCTTTCCGTATTACGTGAATACGTTTGGATTCCACACGATTCACGGTCGCGCCCCCGCCATCGCCACTGGCCTGAAAATTGCCCGCCCCGACCTCGAGGTATGGGTCGCCACCGGCGACGGCGATGCCCTCTCGATCGGCGGAAATCATACGATTCACATGCTGCGCCGGAACGTCGGCCTCAAGGTGCTGCTCTTTAACAACAAGATTTACGGGCTTACGAAGGGACAGTACTCGCCCACCTCGGAAATCGGAAAGAAAACGAAGTCGACTCCGTATGGGACCACGGACCGCCCGTTCAGTCCGCTTTCGCTCGCGATTGGGGCCGAAGCGACGTTCGTCGCCCGCTCGGTCGACATTTTCCAGCAGCATTTGAAGGACACGCTCAAGAAGGCAGCCGCGCACAAGGGGTCGGCGTACGTTGAGATCCTTCAGAATTGCAACATCTTCAATGATGGCGCCTGGGAAGACATCACCGAGAAAGACGCTCGTAGCGAACACGTCGTACAGCTCGAGCATGGCAAGCCGCTGATTTTCGGCAAGAAGCGCGACAAAGGCGTCCGGCTCAAGGGCTTCGAACTGGAAGTCGTCGAACTCGGCAACGGAATCACCGAGAGCGATTTGCTCGTGCACGACGAACATCATCCGAGGCCGGCATACGCTTTCCTTCTCGCGCACATGGAGCAGACACCCGGCTTCCCCACACCAATCGGAGTCCTCCGTTCCTGGCCGGACTACCCGCGCTACGAAGACTTGGTCAACGCGCAAATCCAGGACGTACAAACGAAGCGCGGCAAGGGCGACTTGGCAAAGCTCCTGCGCGCCGGCGACACCTGGGAAGTCCGCGCCTAGGCGGGGTCTCGGCCGTCATTTCGAGCGAAGCAAACTACGGTTTTCCATTCCATCGCTCCATACATCAGCGATGTATCTCTCGGTTAGCTCTTGATCTTATTTTGGTGAGGCAGCGGCAGCAAGCTCTATGACCGTGAATCCCCCGCCAATCGGCGGAGCGCGGATTGAGTATAGGGCGCTAAGTATCTCGTTTCGGTCTCGTTAATCGCGAGTGATGGCGTTGCAAAAGCCGATGCTCAGGACCTCAGTGATAAAGAACTCGCTCGCCTTCAACCGTTGGAGAATTTGGAGGAAATCACTCACCAGCCCCATCACATCAGCGCGTTCCAGGACACCCAGCGTTCCCGAGAGCGGGAGATTCCGGCCCAAAGCAATCGTGCGCCAATTTATTCATCAATTAAGAGCACATCCGCCCGAAGTGCTTCCGCCAGCAGAATCGCTTCCCGCTCGCCGCGATGCAACGTGACTGAAAATGGGCTCGTCTGAGTTTCCGGCAGCGTCCGAACCTCAAACCCAGGAAGGAAGCGACATTACGCGGCGGCGCACGATTTCCGGCGTTGCGTATCCGTCAATTCCTCGTGCACCGCACCGGGGACAAAAACCTTCTCAAATAGCTTTTCGAGCAGATGGTCTTGTTCGATGGCGATCAAATACCGGAGCGGCGTAGTGTTGGAAACTGCTTTCATCCCGCGAGCATGCTAACGCGGCTTGCGATGTGACGCCGCTTCGAATAATGCAGCCTCGCGGTCCAGATCGGCTTCGTCGAGCACAGCCAGCGGAATATGGTGCCGACCCAGAAAGTCTTCCGTCTCGACGCGGGAAAGGCCGAGCATCTCCGAAATCTGGTACAGCGTCAGACTTTGATCGCGGTAGCCTTCGAGAGCGATCGCCTCTAATGCGCTTGCGACGACGGCCCAAATGGATGCGCTGCCCTTACTTAGTGCGAAGCGCCCGTTGAGGCCGAGAATCCGGAGGTCCGAGGCGAATCCGAGTCAACGAAATAGTTGCGTTGATAGAGGCCGCGGTAAATGCGTCCGGCGATTTCCGACGCATGCGGGCCGCTGATAATGCGGGCGCCCCCGTGCAGCAGAACTACGAGCACGATCTTCGGATGCGCTTGATCCGCGTAGGAAGCAAACCACCCAAGTCTCCCGCCGACGCCTTCGTCGTTGCACGTTCCCGTCTTGCCCAGAGCCTGTTCGCCGTACGGGTCGTAACTCTGCTTTGCTGTGCCGTACATCACCGCGCCAAGCATGCCGTCGCGAATGTCGGGAAGCAGCGCTTCGATGTCGAGCTTTTGGCGAATGCGCGGTTCAAAATTCAGACGGTTCTCCGAACTGCGGGGATATTGAAGGTAATACTGCGTCCCGCCGTTCGCCAGGGTAGAAACCAGAGACGCAAGCTGGAATGGTGTCATGCGAATGCCCGAGCCGAAGCTCGACATGCGAGCGACCCCGCCGAAAATAGGCGGATGGGTCGGCAAGGAACCCGGCTGCTCTTCCGGAATGTTGTAGCCGACTCGTTGGCCCAGCCCTAAAAGAGAGTCGTATTTAATGACGCGATCGAACCCGAGACGAGTGCCCACTTCCTGGAAGAAATTGTTGTTGGAGTGCGCCATCGCCTCCGTAAGATCCATGTAGTGCCGCGGCGCAACGCGAATCATGGTATCGCGGGTAATCACGCCTTCCTGCAAACCTCCGAGCGCGATGAACGGCTTGATCGTGGAACAAGGTTCAAGCGCCGATGAAAACGCCATTTTCTGGTTCACAATCGCCAGGATGCGGCCGCTGGTAGGATCAACGGCGACGACAGAACCCTTTTCGTGGCCCAGGGCTTCGAGCGCAATTTCGCGAACCACCGGATCGTCATAGCCGGCGATGTCATCCTTCGCTGGATTGTAGGGATCGATCAAGACGCGAGCGCGATGCGTGCGGGAGTTGCGCGTGGTTGTCGGCCGCGCGGCACCGAACGCAGGTACTTGTGCGCAGGCGACGAGAAGACACAGAACTGATACCAACTGCTTTACGGTTGGGCTCCGCTTCATATGGGTGACCTGGGTCCCTAACAACCTCGTTCTAATCAACTTGCCGCGTTAGTTTACGGAATTGTGACATCTCCATGCAACTAAAATTACGCGGTATCTTTCCTGGTCGCAATAGGAAGATCGTACAGCTGTACTAGCCGACAGTTTAGGCTCCCCCGTCCTTGCCGCCCTCCCGACGTAGACGCTTGTTCAGGTCGGTGTCGTCGTTCAGATCGATAGTTCGAATCGTTGCCCGATCTACGCGATGTACGGCGGCAGAGAATTTAGCGAGGCACAGCGCGGCGCCTTTCACGGCACGAAGCGCTGTGTTAGACTCCGCGAAGCGGTCGTGCAGTAAGAAAAAAATGCCGCGCGACTGTCGATCGGTGGAACTTCGGGCTCTGTGCAACGATTCCCCGCAAACCCCGCCAGGCCCGGAAGGGAGCAACGGTAGCGGGTCAGTTTCGTGTGCCGCGGAGTACCCGAAGTTCCTCTTCTCGCGGCCCGGAGCCTCTCGCACACTTCATGAGCTATAAAGTCATTGCCCGGAAGTATCGCCCGCAAACCTTCAGTGACATTGTCGGTCAGCAGCACGTCACCAAAACTCTCGCGAACGCCATTCAATCGAACCGCGTGGCCCACGCCTACATTTTCTCGGGTGTGCGGGGAGTGGGAAAGACGACCACCGCCCGCATCCTGGCCAAAGCTCTGAATTGCGCCAAAGGAACGACGGCCGAGCCCGACAACACCTGCGATTCCTGCCGTGAGATCGCCGCCGGAACATCTCTCGACGTTCTTGAAATCGACGCCGCATCCAACCGCGGTATCGACCAGATTCGCGAACTGCGCGAGATGGTGCGCTACGCGCCCGCTTCCAGCCGCTACAAAGTCGTGATCCTGGACGAGGCGCACCAGTTGACCGACGAAGCCTCGAACGCTCTACTCAAAACGCTCGAAGAGCCGCCGGAACGAGTCGTTTTCATTCTGGCGACCACCCGATCCGAAGATCTGGTCGAGACAATCAAATCGCGTGCGCAGCTTTTTCAGTTTCGTTCGTTGACTTTTCAGGAGATTGCCGGCGAGATCGAGCGCATCGCCAAGGCTGAAAACCTCACCATCGATTCCGGCGCCGTGGCGGTTCTCTCGCGCGCCGCCGAAGGAAGTTTGCGGGACGGGCTTTCGCTCCTCGAACAGGCAATCGCCTATAGCGGAGAAGCAGTCACGGATACGCAGGTGCGCGAACTGCTCGGCGTCGTTTCCGAAAGCGTGCTGGATGATCTGGTGGAAGCAATCGCGACGCAATCGGCCGAGCGCGCGCTGGGATTGGTCCACCGGCTCATCGGCGACGGGCAGAATTTGCAGCATTTCTGCCGCGAGTCCATCCGCCATTTCCGCAACTTGCTCGTGGCGCGCGTTTGCGGAGCCGATTCCGCTCTGGTCGCCGCGCCTTCCGATGAACGTCCGCGTCTGGCGATCCAGGCGGGAAAATTCAGCGAAGAAGATTTGACGCGCTTTTTCAATATCCTGCTCGTGACGGATGAAGACTTGCGCCGCAAACCGGACCCGCGCCTGCACCTTGAACTCGGGTTGCTGAAGCTCGTGAACGCGCAGCGCCTTGCGCCGCTCGAGGAAGTGATTGCGGAGTTGCGCGGTGGTTCGCTCGAAGCGCCGGTTCGCGCGCCAAAGCCTCCCACACGCCCGGCGCGCGCCGCGGACGCCGCGCCAGCGCTCTCGCGTTCGAGCGAGGCTGCCGCGGCGGTCTCGACAGCCTCTACTTTCGGCGCGAGTTCCACCGGAACGGCGACAGCGGCGCGGATGGCGCCCGAAGCAAAAGCGTCTGGCTACGCCTCCGGCACTGCCTCCCCCGTCGCAATACCGAATCGCCAGGGATCGACCGCCTCTGCTGCGCCCCCAGCTGGCGCTCACACCGCGCCTGCGCTGTCCGACGCGCCCGTTCCGGCATCGCCGCCGAGCATCGCGGCGCGAGTCGCCGAAGACTCAACGGCCACTCCTGCTGCCGTGGTGACAAGCGCTGAACCGTTCCGCGCGACATCCAACGCCCCGCTTCCGGAATCTGCTCCAGGGGTCGTGGCGCTTTCCGCTGAA
>Ga0182024_10019724_pt1 | contig 12393 bp, 14 predicted proteins | sample P32metaG_FD_120480 | JGI IMG/M metagenome (GOLD analysis project Ga0182024, IMG submission 120480) | Permafrost microbial communities from Stordalen Mire, Sweden - P3-2 metaG (Illumina Assembly) | ecosystem: Environmental > Terrestrial > Soil > Wetlands > Permafrost | place: Sweden: Stordalen...
CCAAAGTCAAGCGCCCGTCCTGCCTTAGACACAATGATCCCCTTCGATGCAAGCCGCTGCATCACGACGTTGATTTCGGCCTCACCCGTGGCGAGAAAGGCGTTCGTGTCCCAACGCCCTCCTTTGCTATGTGGATCGGTGAGAGCCGCCCACAGTGGATCACTTTCCCCGAATCTCTCCCAGTTGTCGCGCAAGTCGCGAAGGATTGTGTCCACTGAAGATCGGGCGGCCATCGATAGAAATATACCCGTAGAAGCGAGGCATAGCGCCAGCGTTCGGCTGCACCGGCGCGTCAGTCCTCGACCGATGACGACGATAGACTGTGAAGAAGGGGTCAGGTTCGCTTTATGCTCGCCTACGTGGACGAGACCATCGCTCGGCCGATGGCAGGCGCCGACCGGGTAACGCAGCTCGAATGCGGTCGGCTGGGTAGCTCGCCATTGCCGAGCGAAGATCCGTAGGTTTCTGTCGAGCCCATCGAGGCGTCAGGCCGCCGGCCGACTTTGATCTGTCGGCTGCATCCGACCCGCCCGCGTGCCATCGTCAGGCTCACGCGCTCCCAACCCGGCGCGCGACTCGGTCCTGCCAGCTAGTTCAAGTCGGTCCCACTCGGTGCCCTACGCCGTTTGTCAATCGCTCGCCGGGCAACTGCGGGAGCGGCGTACGCCGCCATAACCAGCGCGACGGTCCGTAGACTTGGAGCGAGGGCAGCCGCGCGGCGCGCGTGGCAACGCGCCGCACGGTTGTTGCGATTCCGCAGCAAGTCTGTTGCGAGACGGAACTCCGCAGCGGCAAGCCGCCGCTTGAGATCGGGGGTCCACACCGCCAACGTCGCATCCTTGAGAAGCCGCTCCCAGCAGTAGACTCCGGCGCGGGCATTGGCGGCTGTGCCCGCAGCCGTTTGGCTGGCCGCGTGCGTACGGTAGAATGCGAGTTTTTCTGTCACATACCATGCCGCTCCGCCACTGCTCGCGAGCTGGTATGAAGTCCAGATATCGTAAAGCGGACCGACCTGGGCTGGAAAGTCGGCCAGATTAAGGGCATTCCTGCGAAACACAGCTGCGCATTGGAGTGGAATGCTTTGGTCAATGACAGCAAGTTTGCGGAAAGGGCAGTGGAGACCCTCGCGAAGTGTCGCTCGCCCCCACATCCGAGAGACCGCGTCCGTCTGGAGTTCGTCTATGGCGCCGCCTTGATCCACGACATAGTGGTCCGCGAAAGCGACCACCACATCGGCGTGGCTCTCCAGGATCGGCACTAAAGTACCGAGCAACGCTGGCGACCATCGGTCGTCATCGTGCAAGGTGGCGATGTACTCTCCGCGCGCGCGGCGGAACGCATCCAGGTTGTTCTCGAGCATGCCGAGTCGCTTCTCTCGCGTGATCCACTTGATACGTGGATCGGCAAGTTGTGCTCGGGCGACCGTCAAGTCTTCCTCGGTCCCGTCGTTCACAACCAGCACCTCGAAGTCTCGATACGAGCTGCTGACGACGCTGACGAGAGCCTCGAGAAGCATCAGCGGTCTGCGATACGTAGGCACTACTACGGTCACGCGCGGACTGTCGGTCGCAGGACACACTTGGCGAGAGCAAAGCCTACTGAGCCTGTCGATACACAGCAATGAGCGAAAATGGGGCGGTCGAGGCGGTTGGGTCGTCTGTTCACCGGAGAGGGTCGATCATGACGCCGACGACGCAGAGGAGACGACGGGGGATCAGCAAGGCGGCTGAGCGGAGCCCGAAACTGAGGTCCGAGATGCGGCGGATGCCGCCATCGAGGCCTTTCAGGCTCCCGTTGGATAGACCGAGACGGATGGAAGCGACAATGCCCGCTGTGGCGGAGAATCCTGCGCGGGACCTCGGCTACACTCGGCGAGACGTGGACACGGGCAAACCTGAGGCCGTTCGAGGGGCTCGATTGCGGAAGCACGTTCCGTGCGTCGACGATGCGATCCGCTCTCGCTACGCCCAGCTCGTGATCAAGGCGATCAGGCGGTGGCCCGTACCAGGGGACCGCGCTCGATTCGCTGCCGCCGAACTGTTTGGCCCGCGCGGTCGAGTGCTGGTCCACGAGGTTCTCGACGGCCGAGCGCGGGTCGCACTCCGTCACAGGACGCGCGATGTAGGCATCTTCGACGAGATCTTTGTCTGGCACACCTACGAGCCACCGCCCATGATCGCCGCAGTCCTTAATGAGCGACCGCCCCGAAGGGTGCTGGACCTGGGCGGAAACGTCGGACTCTTTGGCGCGTACGCGCTCGCACGCTGGCCTTCCGCGACGATCACGTCCGTCGAACCCGACGCAGCAAACCTACCCGTGCTCGAGCGCTGTGTCGCCGCGAATGCCACCAGCCAGTGGACGGTCATCGCAGCATGCGCGGCAAGCCAACGAGGGACTGTGCCGTTCTCGGGCGGCAAGTTTGCCGACTCGACGATAGCTCTGGACGGAGAGGCCGTCACCGCTCAAGTGGCCGCGGTCGACGCGTTCGGTCTGCTCAGCAATGCAGACTTCGTAAAGATTGACATCGAGGGCGGAGAGTGGGACTTGATACTGGACTCGCGGTTCAAAGATGCTCGCCCCGACGTGATAGTGATGGAATGGCATGAGCGTGGCTGTCCGACAGACGATGCTTTCACGACGGCCTCAGACGCGTTGCGACGGGCTGGGTACCACGTTGCCGGAGAGGCACCGCTGGGCGATAACTACGGGATGCTTTGGGGGTGGAAACCGACCGCCATCTAGGCGGTGTGTCTCACGTTCTGAGATCGTGTGCTGGACTTCGCCGCCGCGGCCGGGCGACAGACACGAGATCCCCATCGACCGGTCCCGCACGTAAGCCGAAGGACCGCCGTGCGCCCGAATATGCGGCAGGCTCTCTGGCTCCCTCGGCCTCTCGCGTGGGCCCACGACTGCTCGATACGGATCCCGGGGATCGACCCCTGAGGTCGAGGTCACGCCAGAGCAGAGCGTTCAGCTCACCGCTGGCGCCCAAACGCAAGCCCCGAGCGACCGCAAGGCTCAGCGCCACCGGCTAGGAGTTGTCGAAGCCAGCCGCGGCGGTCAGCGAGACGAGCACCGGCCAGGTGAATACGCCTAATGCGGCTGACCAAGACGACCACGCCGCCGCGATCACATAGGAGCCGCTGGGGGGGCCCTCGCGCGGCCCGGCCGATCATCCCGGATACCGCCGTACCCGGGCGCGAAGACGCTGCTGGTCGAGGGTCCCAGGCACCGCCGTCTCGGCGTCGACGCCGCGCTGGGAGGCCTCGCTCAAGGGCTAGCGCCGACCCAAGCGGGGACGCAGACAACGCCAGCCGTTAGCCCGTAGGCGCGCTTTGATCACATCGGGCGTGATGGTGGCGACATAGGTTTGGGCGTCCCAGCGTGATCGTGCCAGTTCGCTGCTCGGATCTACTGGCTCAGCGCCCCAGAAGCGCTCGTGCAACCCGAAGATAGTGAATCCGGAGCGTTCTAGGAGTTCGGTTACCGGAGTCGGGAACGGTCGGTGTTCCTCGAAGAGAATGTGTTGGATCGCGTGTGCTGCGAGCGCGTCCTTCATGCCGGTGAGCGCCGCGATCTCGTGATGTTCCACATCGAGCTTGAACAGCACAACGTGGCGTCCGCCGATTAGCGTGTCCAGTGCGACAGTTGAGACTTCGACGCTCTCCGCGGATTCCACGCCAAGGCTTGATGTCCCCATGTTGGTGGAGAAATCGGCCGGGACATTGAGGTGGGCGGTCCCAGTCGCTTCCGACGCGGCCCTGGGATCGACGGTTACACGGTCGGAGCTTCTCCATCGCGCCACGTTCTCGCGCAACTGCGCGACGAGCATTGGATGCGGTTCAAGCGCGAGCACAGTGCCGCCGCTCCCAATCCTGAACGCCATGAGGCTCGTGAAGTAGCCGACATGCGCGCCGACATCGACCGCAAAATCACCCGGGCCGAGCAGCCGGTAGACGGCTTCGGTGACCGGGAGTTCGTGTACCCCGGTTCGTGCGATCCCGCTGCCGATGCTTTCGGTAGCCGTCACGGCAAGCCGCAGACCCCACGGCAGCTTGACCACCGGGGTTTCGTGTCCGCGGATCATCATGCGGCGTAATGCCTGACCTGGCCGGTACAGGTACGCGGGTTTGTTCAGACGACCCAAGAGACCCGACGGCACGCGGCACACCGTAGTCGATCAGATCGACAGACGCCGAGTCTTCCCTCGGTTACAGATGGTGGAGTTCCGGTAGGGCGCCTGTTCTGACTGACTTCCGAGCGAGACGCTGTGATGACTGCCCCTCGGGCCGCTACGATGGAGGCACGATGGACCTGAACACGATGGCGGCCCGCGTGATCAAGGCCACGGTCGAGGCCGATGAGCCGAAGCCCGTTGAGTCGGCTGCGCAGGTCAACGGCCGCCAGGGTGGCTTGAAGGGCGGTCCTGCGCGCGCCGCGAAGCTGACGACGTGCAGCGTCGCGAGCCGGCTCGTAAGGCCGCTCGCGCACGCTGGGCGAAGCGCGAAGGCTCCTAGCCGCCTGTAGTGTTAGGGCGACCCGATGCAGTCCTCGGGCCGCCGGTTGCACCGCTACTAAGGCCTCCTGATGATGGTCAGGAGGATCAGCAGCTCGATGTATTCGCATCGAGCGTAATACCTGATTCCTCTCCTCTCTTGGCACTGACTGCGGGCCAGTTCTCCGAACGGCACGATGCCGCCCGAAGGCGTCAGAGACGGCGGGATCGGCCCTAGCTACGCATCGTCGGGGTTGAAGGGCGGTCCCGCGCGAGCGGCGAAGATAACGACCGCAGAGCGCCGTGAGTCGGCGCGTCAGGCCGCGCGAGCACGCTGGGCGTAGCGCGATGTGTCGCCTGTTGAGCCGGGACGATCAGACGATAACCCGACGAAACCCGATAACCAACTAACGCTGAGGCCACGCAAATGGCGTGCGGCTGGACACCTACTTCTCGCCAAAACCGGCAGTCGAGCGCTACATTCGCGCGGTGAGGACATCGGACGTCCCCGCCGTTGTCGCTCCCCCCCCGGGCAATCCTCGGTTCGCACTATTCGACGGGCTTCGCGCTATCGCGGCTCTGGCTGTCGTCGTGTATCACGTGCCGGTAGTGAGCGAGGAACACCACGGCGTCTACACGAGTCTCGGAACCGGCTTTGCCTACCAGATTCTCGGCCACCTTGATTGGGGCGTCACGATCTTCTTCCTCATCTCCGGGTTCCTCCTCTACCGGCCGTTCGTGGCTGCGCGGCAAGGGAAAGCCCCGAGACACCGGCGCGCACGTTTCTCCGCCGGCGAGTGCTGCGCGTGATCCCCGCCTACTGGCTCGCGCTCACCGTGCTAGCGATCTATCCTGGGCTCGGGCTGACGGTCGGCAACGCATGGGTGTACTTCGGATTTCTGCACATCTATTCCAAAAGCACGTCGTACGGCGGCTTGGACGTGTCTTGGAGCCTATGCGCGGAGGCAACTTTCTATCTCCTGCTCCCGGTCTACTCGCTCTTGGTTGCGCGGTTGACTCGGCGCGTCGGAAAGGTGCGTGGCGTTCGACGCGAACTGTCGGTGCTTGGCGCCCTCTCTGCGTTTGCGCTGCTGCTTCAGGTGTATATCACCGACGGCGGCCACACGGCCAGCCTGTTCTTCCTGACTCGGATGCTCCTTTGTGCTTCGACTGGTTTGCCCTTGGGATGGCCCTCGCCCTGGCGAACACAGTCAGCCCGGAGACGCTTCGTGGGGCGATTCGATATACGGGACGGGTGCCGCTATCTGGCAGTCAGTGGTGGGCCGCATCGGCGGCGGTGTGGCTGGCGTGTGTCGCGATCGAGAGCAGATATCCGTACCAGCCACTGCGGCATCTCATGTACGGTGTTGCCGCCTTCTGCCTCCTGGTGCCGGCCGTGTTCGAGCGTCCCGGCATAAGCACGCGCATACTCAAGGCGAAATGGCTGGCGTGGCTCGGACTCATCAGCTACGGGATCTACCTTTTGGCATCTGCGCTTGCTGTTCCTACTCCACGACTGGGGACTAAACGCCAGCAACACTGCAGGCGGAACGCTCTTGCTCGCCAGCTGCGGACTCGGAGCCACAATCGTGATAGCGGCTGCAAGCTACTACCTTCTCGAGCGGCCCATTTTGCGCTTCAAATACCGGCTTGCGTCGCCTGCCGGCGGCTTAGCCGGCCGCCAGGAGAGATAGGAATCACCGTTCGCCGGACCCGAGGACGTAGTTCCCGCGTTGTAATGAGCCAACACGCGAGTGGACGAAAGGACCGGGCCGTAGACAGATCGTCCAACTGTTGGCGTGAGTAACTCCGGCGCCACGAGGCTGTGGCGTGCCCCCAGCACCGTCAAGATAGGCGATGCAGTTTGCGCTCGGACCGGCGCACGTGAAAACGATGTGGTGAAGCGCACTGAGCGTGATCGTCGCCGGGAATGCGAGGGCTGCCACGGTGGCCCCTCCACCGATGAAGTAGACATCATTGGCGGCGCCTGCGTCGAGAAGGGCTGAGTGTGTTCGGCCAATGTCATCGACGAGTCCTGCATATTCGGCCCATGATGTCAGGTTGACCATGCCTCGAACGACCACGCCGCTGCGCCGAGGTCGAGGACTGCCGCGGAGACTGCCATCTGAGCCACCGGTGAACTTGGCGCAGGTGTCAGGCGAGCCGGGTAGCAGGCCGGCTTGGGCGAGAGCGAACAAGCCTGAGTAGGTGCCGGCGTTCCCGTTGCCTGACAGGTCGTTTGCCGACGTGCCGGATGCGTCGTTGGGGGGCCAGTATCCGGCGGGGCTGTCTGCGAGGACGGTTGCTGCGTAGGTCATGCGACGCCCACGCAGCGCCACTTGCTGGTGACCGCCTTCCAGAGGAATCCGGTGATGAGCATGAAGCATGCGCGTTGGCGCGCCGACGCAGTCCTGCCCGAATACCGGCATCGCGGAGTTGTCGCCGCGCGTCGTTGTCGCGCATCGGCAGGCCGGCCGTGGGGCCGGTGAGGACGCAGAAGATCGCGCCCTACGGAATCTGCCCCCGAGCGTCAAGCCATGGCTGAAGTTGGTCCCAGCCCCAGCGATCCATTCGCACGATGTGGCGTTTGCCGCCTTTGCCGCACCGGACGGTGATCGCCTGGTGTGCAAGGTCGAGGTCGCGCGACTCGAGCGCGAGCGCTTCGCTGATTCGCAGTCCGGTACGCCAGAGCACGATGAGCAGCGCGCGCAGACGCACAGCGGACAGCTCGGCGGTCAGACCGGGGCGCAGCGTTTGGCAGCGCGCGTCCAGGAGCACCACAAGGTCCTCAATTGTGAACGGATGCGCCGGGTAGGTGCGCGCTTTCGATGCTGGCGTGCGTCCGGCTTGGGCGCCCGGGAGGGTTACTGGGCTGCGTAGGGCTCCGCGACGGTCGCGCAGGCGGGTATCGTTCCTGATGCTATGGGCGGTACCAGCCGCGCCGGGGCGATTTATGGGCCCGTCACGATGACAGCCAGCATCTGGGCTGTCGGGTTGTTCCTACCCTTCGACCAACGGAAACCGCCAAAACCGGCAGTCGAGGGCTAAGCTGCCCCGATGTCGGCGCAGCATGCGACGCTCGGCTCATCCGCTGTAGCAATCCACTCAGCCGTGATGGCGCACGCCGAACCCGTCCCCGGACTGCGCTGGGCAGACGTCGGCTGCGGCACAGGCGGCACCATCCGACAGATTCGCGCCTACGAACCGGCGTTGCTTATCGCGAGCGACCTGCTCCCGTGGCTCCCGGACGACCTATCCGACGTTCAATTCGTGCAGGGCGACGCCGTAGACGTACTGGCCTCGCTGCCGACCGTCGATAGGCTTCTAATGGTCGAAACCATTGAGCACCTGGATGCTCCGTGGACTGCGCTCCGGCTGGCGGCACGGAAGATCGCGCCCGGCGGCCTGCTTGTAGCCACCACACCGAACATTCGATCGCTGCGCCACCGGCTCGAACTTCCGGTGCGCGGTGCACTGACAAGCTTCCGATCCAGCGACACGGCCCACCTCACACCGGTGCTTTTTCACGTGGCACAGCGAGTTCTCGGGGAGGAAGGACTGGCCGCATCCGCGTTCTACGCGATGTGCGACGTGATCCCGTCCACAAGGGGCCATCACTGGCCGCAGTCCCTCGCAGCACGGTTCCCGGTGCTTCTTAATGCGAGCCTCGGGATCGTGGCGCGTCGCCCCTATAGCAACCGCAATCAGGGCCTAAGATGAAACGGGGATGTATCCGGCAACAAACCCACGAGTCTCAGTCCCCGCGCAAAGACGGCGGCGCCCCAAAGAGCGAGCCTCGGAGCTACCGCCGATGCGTCACTTCCGATTCACAAAGCCCAAGACGATCAGCAGCGCGACCGTGAAATCAGCGCTGATCATTTCCCCGTTCGAGAGCATTGCGTGTCCTCGGTTCTCCCTGCCCCCAGTAGGGCGCCCGAGGTCTTGGGGAGGGTCTAGCGATGACCGGACGCCGACCGCCGAACCTTGCCGTCCGCTCTGCCGGCATTTGCAGACCGGGCCAGTATCAACAAAGGGGCGAGAGGAGGCGCATGCACGCCTGGGCGGACGGCGGCCTCCGCCTGGTGGGGGCTCTCGCGGTGGCGCCGACTGAGAGCGCTACGACATTCTTGCGGTGGTGCGGACGATGTCCGCAAAGCGGCGCGTCATCGCCTCCCGTGTGAACCGGCTCTGCACCAGCGCGCGCGCGGCTTCCCCCAGCCGTGCCCGCAGATCGGCGCTACCAACGAGACCCATTATCGCCTCGGCCAGCACGCGCGGCTCGCGACTGCCGCAAAGAAGTCCACTCGTCCCATGTTCGATCACGTCGCGCGGGCCTCCTTTGGACAAGGCGACTACGGCGCAGCCCGAGGCCATCGCTTCGACGACGACGAGGCCAAACGGCTCCGGCTCCGAAGCATTTACAACCACGTCGGAGGCGGCCATCCAGCCGGCAACCTCGGTTGTGTGCCCGGTGAAAACCGTTCGCTCTCGCAAACCCAGGCTTGACGCCAGCCGCTCTAGTTCGTTTGGGTAGTCTCCTTCCCAGCCAAGGATGGCCCCGCCGACCACTGCGAAGTATGCGGACGTGTGGGAGCGCGCAACCGTAGCCGCAGCCTGCAGAAACTGGCGTTGGCCCTTCCACGGCTGAAGCCGTCCAACGATGGACACGAGTGATGCGTCCAGCGGAATGCCGTATCTTTGCCGCAGATTGGGATCGGCCCGGACCGTAAAGTGCTTGATGTCGATACCTGGATGCATCAGGTGAACTGTGCGATGAGGTGTGAGGCGCTCCTGGGCCGCTACGGCATCGCGAGACTCAGCAATGATCGCGTTGGCGGGTAGGGCACTGGCTAGGCGGTCAAGCCAGTGAGGAGGGTCCGGATAGCCCGCTTGACACCACAGTGTAGGAATGCGCTGCCGCCTCGCTCCCCACGCCACGTACAAATGCGCCTTCGGCATGTTTGAGTAGACGGCGTCGAAGTGTCCTTGCATCATTGTGGCGCGCAATGCACGCACCGTTCTGACGAAATGTGCCGGTTGGCGGAGCCGACCACCCTCGATCACTTCGACCTCGACATCCGCCGCCCTTAGGCGCTCGACGAGCGGGCCGTCGTGAAGCGATATCACTCGCGGGCTGACGTTGAGGGCCGGTAAGCAGGCGGTGAGATTAAAGAGAATATCCTCTTGACCTCCAGGCGCGGCCGTGGGCGCCACCATGAGTAGCCTAAGCGATTCGGTGTTGATATGCGCTCCCGTCTCCATCGATGCTCTTCCCGCTATTCAGTTAGCCGTGACAATAGTCGGCGCGAGCGCGGCGCAAAACCGCCGAGTACCGTTGGCCCTGCGCGCCGAACGTTAGCCGCGTTGCTGTGGTCGCAGCGCGCGGGAACACGGGCAGGCCACTTGTAGGTCTGACGGTAGCCGCAACCAAACGGGCCCACCGGTGCGTACGTCGGGGCGCAGCTTGGGATGCGCGCGCCTTCTGACCCGAAATGGGATGCCTCGCCTCCGCGCACGGAGACGGCCACTGCGCGGTGGGCCACGAGCCGGGAAGCGTTGCTCTCACCTTCGCGTCGGCGACGTCGAAAGCGCGCCGAGCACAATCTGAGCGATGAGCTCCCATGAGAAACGCCGGTCGTACAGCTCCCGCGCCGCGGCGCCGCAGCTTCGTCTCAGCGCCGCATCGCCAGCGAGCGCGAGCGCGGCTTCTGCGAATCGCTTCGGATCTCCCGTGGGCGCCCAGCGGATAGCCGCGTCCTCAGCGCGAAGGTCGGGCTCGGTGAGTCGACCCTCGGTGCCCACGACCGGCAGAGCATGTTGAAGCGCTGCCATGAGGGTCGTCCTGCGCGTTGACAGCCCGTCGACAAACGCAGCGAGATAGATGTCCGCCGCGCTCAACCCCGCCGCCAACTCGTCAACTGACTGTCGGCCGGGACGATAAACGGTCACTGCGGGGTCGAGACCCTCGAGTGCGCGGGTCCCGATACCCAAGCAGAGCAGCATCACTCGCTTGTGCCGCGCGGCAATCGCATTCGCTGCGGCCACCACGTGGTCGAAGAGCCGGGACGGATGGTCGGTGCCGAACGTCGCGAGCACGAGCACTTCGTCATCGGCTCCAAGTGCTCGGCGCCGATCGTTGCGCCGCGCGCGACGGTCCGGAAGGTTTGAGCCGGCCGGAGCCGCGATGGGCTCACAGCGCGCGGGCAGAAGAGGAATCCACGAAGAGGTGGACACCATGACTACATCTACGGCGGCAAGCACTGCGCGTAGTTGAAATCGTTGCCATGTGCCCATGACGAGCGACTTGACTGAGTCGATCGCGACAAACGGCTCATGCACCATGACTGCCAGACGGATGTCGGGGCGTCGGCGCCTGAGCAACATCATGTCCAATGGGAGCCGAGGCGCGAATCCCCACCGTCCGAAGGCAAACGGGTTGTACTGAAGAATAAGGTGCCCCTCACCCGCATCGATTCCGCGAAACCGCCACGGCACGGTTCGGACGTCCACACCCGTTGCGCGGAGCGCGGACCCGAGCCTCTCGCAATAGTCGCCGATGCCATCGATCCTGCCTTCTTGATCGCGGTACAGCAGCGATATCGATGAGGCCGGGGGCTGTTGCGCGTCACGCACCGAGGTCACTTGCCGTCATTCGCACAGCCCACGGGCCCTAGCCGGAGTCCACGGCAACCAAACGCGTGGCAGGTCACGCCAAGCCTCGCGTGCGGGCCACTGCCTGAATTGTATTGCTCGACCGTTCGGCCCTGAGCAGCCGGGTGAGTGTGGCCACCCACCCGGTCCATCTACCGCGTGGCGAGACTCGCACGGAGACGACGGGGACGGCGGGGTGCGCGGCCACGGCGCATCTCCCCGTACCAGTAGACGATGGTTCCAAGTGCTAGCCATATAAACGGCGACGTGGGCGAGTTTGCGGTGTCGGCGCCTACCACCCAGATGGCGCACAGAGCGACAAGCACGGCGGTGACCGCAGCCAAGGCGACCTGTAGCCGCCGCTCCGCCACCATTCGAAGACCGACGCCCATCCTAATCGCAAAGAGCACCAGTGCAAACATCGCGACCAGCCCCGGAACGCCGAGCTCCACGATGAGAAAAGTTGGCTCGCTCTCCGCGTCAAGACCGCTGCTGACGCTACCGCCGACGCCACTTCCACCCGCCGGACCGTTCTCGCCAATCCCGGCTCCGAGTGGATAGTCGACGATGTACGTTGGTATCAACGCGAGTGTGGTCTGTCGAGAGCTGATCGTTGTGGAGATCACCTGCGTCGGGGCGATGCTGCTGTAGCGATTTGCGGACGTCGTGACGCTTCCAAAGAGGCTTGTTAAGCCGACGTAGCTGACGAGCGCGAGCATCGTCGTGACCACGACAACGGCGAGGCCGCGTCGTGATGTCACGGTCAGCAAGAGAAAGGCCAAGACCGCAACGGCCGCGGAAACCACGGCTGTGCGCGACTGTGATGTGGCAAGTCCCACCGCCGCCAGAATCAGGCCGGCGCCGACCAGGGGTAGGTACCGCCGGTAGCTTCCGCCGGCGACGGCGAGAGCCAGCGCGCCGGGCAGGGCCATCGCGGCGAGCACGCCGCCATCCCCGAAATCCGCGCCGAGCGCCGGCGGTCGGACGTGTGACACTCCGGTCGTCGTATCGACGAACGTCCGCCCAACCTGGGTGGCGGTTCCGAGCACCTCTTTGGCATATCCCGGCCCCCATGCTGCCAACTGCGCCGGGCTGAGGTGGCTCTGCACGAGGCTCACGACCCCGTTGGCGGCTGCGACGAGGAGCAGAAGTCCGAAGAGGCCCATCAGACGCCGCTCACTTCGCATGACCGCGTAGCCCAGGAAGAACAGCGGTACGAACTCAATGTGCTGGCGCACTCCGGCGAA
>Ga0182024_10019725_pt1 | contig 12390 bp, 14 predicted proteins | sample P32metaG_FD_120480 | JGI IMG/M metagenome (GOLD analysis project Ga0182024, IMG submission 120480) | Permafrost microbial communities from Stordalen Mire, Sweden - P3-2 metaG (Illumina Assembly) | ecosystem: Environmental > Terrestrial > Soil > Wetlands > Permafrost | place: Sweden: Stordalen...
ACTCATAATCCCTCGGTCGTGGGTTCGATCCCCACCGAGCCCACCGAGCCCACTGCGGCGCCGTCCGGCGCCACCTGGAGCCCTGGGCACGGGCTCAGCGACGCCAGTTGTACGGCGTTGTGGTGGAGACCTTGACAAAGCCCGATCGTTCCAGGATCGGACGTGAGTATTCGGTCGATTCGCTGTAAATCAACGTCTTTCCCGCCGTCATTGCTGAGCGGGCTCGGGCAGCGGTGAGCGCTCTGTAGATACCTTGGCCGCGCCAACCGGTGTGGGTGGCTCCGCCCCAGATCCCGGCGAAGTCAGTTCCGGCGACGGGGTCGAGGCGACCTGCGCACACGATCTGCCCTTCCGCCTCGGCCACCCACAGCTCCAAACCGTCCCCGATCGCCAGGCGACGCACAAGCTCCTCCGCCATGTCCTCCGCCCTGGTGCTCCCGAAGACGACATCCTGCATCGAAGTCATGGCTAGGACGTCTTCATGCTCGGTGACGTTCCTCAGTTCCACACCGGCCGGCAGCGGGACTTGGACATCCAGCATCCAGGCGTGCCCGATCATGATCGACTCGGGCTCGTCGGGCTCGAAGCCATGGTCCAGCAGCGCTTGATGGAGCCACGGGGCACGGTCATGACCCCGGGCCTTCCATTCGACCCAGGTGATCTCGGGATCCCGGCGGAAATAATCGAGTGCTTGGCTCACCAGGCGAGGAGTTTCCTCGTCGCCGCCGCAGTCGAGGTCTCGGTAGGTGACGAACCCCCGACCGCCTGCATGCGTGACGAGCAGCAACGGTCCAAGGCGGGTCAAGGCGATTGCCCCAACGATCTCCGCGTCAGTGCGTAGCTGTTCGTCGTAGGCCAACAGCAACTCTTGGGCTGTCACGATCACAACGGTGGCTTTTAGCGGCTCAGATCGCGACGGGTCGCCAGGTGTGCGGCCCGCCTCCGGATCGAATGCCAAGCGGCCAGTTCAGTCCTGGCTCATCCAAGCCGGGGCTGACTCGAGGAGCCACTGGCTGACGGCCAGCGCCTTGTCGAAGATGTCGCACAGCAACTCCTCGCCAGCGAGCACCCGAGCCAGGGAAACCTTTTGCCGGGCGATGACCGTGAGCCGCCGTTCGGCTGGGTCGGTCGCCGACGGGTAACTGTCGATGGCCGAGGCCTCCACGGGGAAGTCGACGCCGCCTATGCCGGCCAGGTCGATCGCAAGGTGGAGCAGGTCCGGCCCATGGGGGAGCGGCGGCAACGCCCAGGTGAACGTCAGGGGGAACTGGAAGTCGTCGGGTGGGTCGGCACCTTCGGCTAGGTCGACCACCGCGTCTTCGAACGACAGCAGCACCCGGGGGTCGACTTCGAGCGCAAGGTGCAGGTCGAGGGGGCCGTTGCAAGCTTCCTCGGGGTGGAGGTCCACTTCCCATGCCTGGCGGAGCGAGTAGGTTTCGACGAAATGCCTCTCGTCGTGAACGTGGAAGCCATGGTCCACGGCGTGGTCCTTCAGCTCCGCAACGTACCCGGCAACATCGATCACGGCCATTCCCACAACGCTAGCGGGGGAAGGTCAGTCTGGACCGAGACGATAACAAGCCCATGACCGATGAACTACTGGCCGTCTTGCATACGGCCGCGGACGCCGTAATCGATGTTCTCGCTCGCCAAGAGGACTGGAGCCTGACAGGGTCGGGTAACAACCAGTACCACCACGACACGGTTGCGGACGCGGCTGCGATCGCGGTCCTGGACGCTGCCGGTCTGGCCATATTCTCCGAAGAGTCGGGTGTTCACAACCCCGAGCGCCCCGTCATGGTGGTAATAGACCCCGTGGACGGCTCTACAAACGCCTCCCGCGGACTGCCGTGGTGGGCCGTCAGCCTTTGCGCCTTGGACTCCTCCGGCCCGATAGCGGCCGTGGTCGCGGGCCCGCCGCTGGGAGAGCGGTTCGAGGCGGTTCGCGGGGAGGGCGCCCGCCGCAACGGGAGGACGATCGCACCGAGCAAGGCCGTACAGCTGTCTCAGTCGATCATCGCCTTCAACGGGTACCCGGCTTCCCATTACGGTTGGGCCCAGTACCGGGCCCTGGGAGCCGCGGCTCTCGACCTTTGTGCCGTTGCTTGTGGGGCTCTGGACGGCTTCGTCGATTGCAGCCCGGCGTCTCTCGCCCCTTGGGACTATCTAGGCGCCTTACTCGTTTGCCAGGAGGCGGGAGCCCAGGTCACAGAGCTGTACGGCCGCGACTTGGTGGTGCGTCAACCGGGAGAAAGGCGGGCTCTTGTCGCCGCCGGGACCCCGGCGTTGCTCGACCATCTCGTCGCTGCGCGCCTCGAGCGGAAATTGGGTTGACTTCCGTCGCGCGACGTGCTGCGATGGTAGGAGTACGAATATCAGGGGCACAGCGCGCCCAGAAGGAGGTCAGCCAGCTATGGGTTACACCAAACAAGCAGCAGAGCTGACCGGCGCGCGCCTTCGCAAGTCTTCGTGGACGTCTGCAGTAACCCCGTCTGTACCGTCGGGGGCTAACGGCAGGATTCACGCCATGGCGGGGGCAGCCTTTAAGTCCAATTGGTACCGCCCTGGGCGGCTGATGAGCCAAAGCGAGCGATTACCGAGTTGATCGGGATCACTCGCAGGAATGGCCCAGAGGCCGCCGGGGAACCCCCCGGCGGCCTCTTTGTTTGTCTGGCAGCGAGCGATGGTGATTCACACGACAGCGACGAGACGAAAGGAAACGCAAGATGTTCGCCTACAGCTGGGCCGAGTATGAAGACGACGGAGAACAGTCGGCGGCTGTCATTTGGGAGGACGCGGCATGCCGCGACGGGTCTGGCGCGCTTACGGCCCTCTATTTCTCCGACGAGATCCCCGACATCGAGCTGGCCAAGGCGATCTGTGCGTCCTGCGCTTTGGTCGAGCCTTGCCTAAAAGGAGCTCTTGCCAGGCGGGAACCGGCCGGTGTTTGGGGCGGGCAGTTGTTCGCCGACGGCGAGGTCATTGCCAGGAAGCGCAAGAGGGGCCGGCCTCCCAAAGTGGCCGCGGTGGTGCCGTGCGAACAAACTTTGCACGCTGTTAAGGGAGCTCAAACCATCCGCCGCGTCGACTACCCGAAGACGGCCTGATCGTCCAATGGTGCGCCTCGATTAGCCGAGCACCGTATAACTAAGCGGAAGTAGTGCCGCCTCTGCAAACCCCGGCTCCTTTGCCGCCAGCAAAAGGGCCAAGGTAACCTTTGGCGGCACTGGCGGTAGTTCGTCCCGACGAACTGAGCAGTAGCATGTAGCGCTCGGGCGCTTAGCTCAGTTGGAAGAGCGCCGCCCTTACAAGGCGAAGGTCGCGGGATCGAGGCCCGCAGCGCCCACTACGGGGAACCTTAAAAATGGATCTCCGGAACTCCCTTCGGCAACGTGGGGTAAGTTCTCGGAGATCCAAGTAGCCGGCGACTGGGCGCGCCAGAATTGTCAATTGGCGCGAGCGTGATCTACTATTGGCTATCGACGCCGCGGCGAACATGCTCGCGGCCGACAAGCCGAAAGGGGATTCCTAGTGGCCCGTATCACGCAAGTCGTAGTTACTTGCGACCTCGAAGATGGTGACATCAACGCTGCTGATTCTGTGTCATTCAGCTACGGGGGTAAGACGTACACACTCGACCTTTGCAAGAAGCACCTCGACGAGGTGAAGGGCGCTTTGGAAGGTTATGCGAGCGCTGGTCATTCCGCGGGTCGAGGCCGTGGCCGTCGGCGTGCTGCCACTACCGGTCGTGCTCCCCGTGCTTCTCGTCCCGCGGCTTCACCGCGCGGAGAATCGCAGGCGGAGATTCGCGAATGGGCCCGCGCACAGGGTTACGCGGTTGGTGACCGCGGGCGCATCCCGGGCGAGGTCAGGGCGGCTTACGAAGCGGCCCAGTCCAAGGGCCGGCGTCGCTGAGCATCCGGCCGAAAGGCTGCCATAGCGGCACCCCATGAAAGTCGTAGTACCAAAAGAACGCAGGCCCGGTGAGCAGCGAGTAGCACTTGTCCCGAGCGAACTGGCGCGCCTTGCCAGCGTGGGCGTTGAAATAGGAGTCGAGCGAGGGGCCGGGGACCTGGCCCTATATCCCGATAGCGATTTTGAGGCTGCCGGGGCAACGCTGGTCGACAGCGCCAAGGGCCTCTATAACGGGGCGGACCTTGTCGTCAAGGTGCAACCACCAACACTCGAGGAAGCCGACGAGTTGCCAGAGGGCATTGCTTTGCTCAGCTTCTTGGCTCCCTCAGGCCATCTCGAGCTGGTCAGGCACTTGGCCAACCGCAAGGTGACGGCATTCAGTTTTGAGCTCGTGCCCAGGATCAGCCGGGCGCAAGCGATGGACGCTCTATCTTCTCAGTCGACTTGTGCCGGTTATCGGGCAGTATTGATAGCGGCGAACAGGCTCCCCAAGTTCTTCCCTCTGTTCATGACGGCGGCCGGGACGGTGCCGCCAGCGCGCGCCCTGGTTATGGGGGCGGGCGTCGCTGGGCTTCAGGCCATTGCGACGGCGCGCCGTCTAGGTGCGGTCGTCAGCGCTTACGACGTCAGGCCGGCTGCCAAGGAAGAGGTAAAGAGCCTCGGGGCAACGTTCATCGAGTTGCCTCTCGAGGCCGAGCAAGGCGCGGGGGGATATGCAGCCGTGCAATCCGATGAGTTCCTCGCGCGCCAGCAAGAAATGATCGCCACCCACGTTGGCGCTTCGGACGTTGTGATAACGACTGCAGCGGTGCCCGGACGGCGCGCTCCTGTGCTCGTAAGCGCTGCGATGGTGAGCCGCATGCGACCGGGTTCGGTCATCGTCGACCTGGCGGCGGCGACCGGTGGCAATTGCGAGCTGACCAAGGACGGCCAGGAGGTGACCGTGGGCGGGGTCCACATAATAGGGGCGGGAGAGCTGGCTTCGTCCATGCCCACGCATGCAAGCAGCCTTTACGCGCGCAACGTCAGCTCTTTTGTGAAACTCCTCGTTAAGGAGGGGCGGCTCGCGCCGGACTTTACAGATGAGATCGTGGACAAGAGCGCGGTCACGATATCCGGTGTGGTCCATCACGAGGCCACCCTTGCCGCTCTCGAGGAGGCCAAGCTGTGATCAATGACGCGGTCGACCTGTTGGTCGTCTTCGTGCTGGCAGCCTTCGTCGGTTTCGAGGTCATTTCCAAAGTCCCGAGCATCCTGCACACGCCGCTCATGTCGGGCAGCAATGCGATACACGGGATCATCCTGGTCGGCGCAATGTTCATCGCTTCGCAGGCGGAGGGCGCTTTACAGATGGTGCTCGCTTTTGTTGCGGTGTTCCTCGCCACGCTCAACATCGTCGGCGGGGTCGTCGTCACCGACCGGATGCTGGATATGTTCAAGGGCCGCCAACAGGGGGAGCGTAAAGCGCCTCCCGACAAGGCCGACCCGAAACCATGATCGGGGCGGTCCATATCAGTCCCGATGGCCTTACGGGTATATACCTGCTTTCTGCCATCTGTTTCATCCTGGCCCTAAAAGCGCTCAGCTCACCGCGCAACGCCCGCTACGGGAACCTCGTCGGTGTTGCCGGGATGGTCGTGGCCATTGCTCTTACCTTTGTTGTACAGAAACCCGGCCACGATTGGGTCATAGGTGCTGGCATGGGCCTCGGGGCACTCGTCGCAGTACCGGCTGCTCGCAAGGTCCCGATGACGGGCATGCCTCAAATGGTCGCTATTTTCAACGGCGTCGGAGGTGGGGCGGCGGCGGTCATATCGTTGTCGGAGTACCTGCACGAGTTGCCCCTGGGGGTCCCGGCGCAAAAGGGCGTCGAAATCCTCTTCGCATTGGTCGTGGGTTGCCTTTCGTTCTCGGGCAGCGCGGTGGCGTTCGCAAAGCTCCAGGAGCTGATGACCGGCGCGCCAGTCATTTACCCCGGCCAGCAGGTGGTGAACGCGATCGTTGCGCTCGCCGTGGTCGCCCTCGGGGTGACCATAGTGGTCACGCCGCACCTTATTGCCATTGTCCTGCTATTGGTCGTGGCACTCGTCCTGGGGGCGGCGGTCGTGTTACCCGTAGGCGGTGCCGACACGCCTGTGCTGATCTCGTTGCTGAACAGCTTCACAGGCCTGGCGGTAGCGGCGGACGGCTTCGTGCTCGACAACATGATCCTCGTCGTTGCGGGCACCCTGGTTGGGGCATCGGGTGGGCTGCTCACCAAAATGATGAGCGACGCGATGGGACGCTCACTGCCGAACATCATCCTGGGTGGGTTCGGTGCAGCCCCGGCCGGGGGTGCAGAGGTGGCCCCTGGGGCTGAAGGGCGTAGCGTTCGAAGCGGCGACGCCACAGATATCGGGACCCTCCTCGCCTACTCGCGAAAAGTCATTATCGTCCCGGGCTACGGCTTGGCCGTGGCCCAGGCCCAGCATGTAGCGGTCGAACTGGCGCGCGCTCTGGAAGCGCGCGGCGTCGAGGTCGCCTATGCGATCCACCCCGTCGCGGGAAGAATGCCCGGCCACATGAACGTGCTGCTCGCAGAGGCGAATGCTCCTTATGAAGACCTGGAGGAAATGGACCAGGCCAATGACGAGTTCCCGAGCACCGATGTGGCCCTGGTCGTCGGCGCCAACGACGTCGTCAACCCCGCCGCGCGGGACAACCCGGGCAGCCCGATCTACGGGATGCCGATACTGAACGTCGACCGTGCAGCCAATGTCGTGTTCTTGAAGCGCAGTATGCGCCCCGGTTTCTCGGGCGTGGACAATGCTTTGCTCTACGACCCGAAGACGATCCTTCTTTTTGGCGATGCGAAAGATTCGCTGACCAGACTTTTGGCTGCGGTCAAGGCAAGCTAAAGCGGAGCGCCGCGTGCGCGGCGTCCTGCTTGACGTGTGACCGGTTGACCGGTCGCACGGCAGGCCCGCAAGGTTGTCGGTCCGTGCCGTCGAGGTCGTCGGGAGGGTCGGCCCCGCCGGCCGGACCGCACCGCCGTACCCCGCCAGGCGCCTCCGACCGGGAGCCTCCTAGAATCAAGGTGTGCGCAAGAGGTGGCTGTCTCGAAGGGCCTTCGTGCTGCACTTCCTTCTTGTGACGGTCGTCCCGGGGTGCCTGTTCGCGGGGTGGTGGCAAGTCCACAGGGCGCTCAGCGGCAACCTGATCAGTTACTTCTACTCGCTCGAATGGCCCCTGTTCGCGGTTCTAGGCGTCCTGGCTTGGTGGCAGTTGGTCCACGACGTGCGTTTGGAGACCGAGTACGACAAGCCCAGCCGGGTGCGCCGGTCCCTGCTGCACCGCGACGACGAACTGCCTACGCAGCCTCTCATATGGGACAGCGCTCTCGAGACCCCCGAGTTGAAGGCGTACAACGAGTACCTGCGCACTCTCGCAACGGGGCGCACCCGCAAGACCTGGAGCAACCCGAGGGGCCTGCCAGAGATACCGGATAGTGGGCCCGGAGAGCAGACCGCTGTGGCCTCGTGAGCGGACGGCTCAATAGGTTCCTCACTCTGGGGGGCACTGCAGGAGCCTTGGCTCGTTACCGGACGATGGCGCTGATCGTGGGTACCGGGCTCGCAGTCTTATGTTTTGTCGGGATACCGCTCCAGCTAGCTGGTGGCGTCCCGTTGGGTGACAACAAATGGCCCTGGACGAGCGTCGTAGAGATCGTCGGCCCCCTTCACGGCATCTTTTACATCGTGTACCTTCTCGCCTGCCTCGACCTCGCAAGCCGCGCCAGGTTCAAAACGACCCAGCTGCTCGGCATGGTCTGTTCCGGGCTGTTGCCGCTCCTCGCGTTCTATATGGAACGCAGGGTCACAGAACGGGTACGCGCTCAGTTAGCCCTTGGTGAGGACGCCCCACCCGGCCCGGCCGCCGCTATTTGGGCCACGCTGTCGGGCCAGTCCAGAAGGGAGGCCGAGGCAGCGGCGAGAGCTCGCCGCCAGGCCTCGCAACCCGAGCACGCTGACCGTCCTGCTGACCGCGTCGAGGACGCCCGCTGACCGGGCCAGGTGAAGGGCCCGGGTTGACGGCCAGGATCTCTCCCTTCGGCACGTGGGCCTCTCCGCTCGCGGCATCTGACCTGGTCGAAGGAGCTCTCGGTCTCGGGTACCCGACGCAGGCAGCCGGCGTCGGCGGGGCGCGACCGAAGTTTGTCTGGCAAGAAGGCAGGCCCTCCGAAGGGGGCAGGGTGGCCCTGGTGGGCTGGGACGGCCCGGGCGCGACCTACGACGAGTTGTTACCTGCAGAAATGTCGGCCCGGAGCACGGTCCACGAGTACGGCGGCAGGGCATGGGCGATTGGCGGACCGGGCGGGAGCGTCCTTGTAACGTCCAATTTCTCGGACCAAAGGATGTGGGACGTCTCGCCCGGGCGGTCACCTCGAGCTTTGAGCGCGGAGCCGCCGAGCGAGCGCTCGGTGCGTTTCGGGTGCCCGCTGGTGAGCCCGGACGGGCGTTGGGTAATCGCGGTGCGCGAGCGTCACGTTGACGGCGAGGTCTACAACGACCTTGTGGCAATCGCGCTCTTCGGTGACCTCGTCGAACCCAGCGTCCTAGCTGACGGCCACGACTTTTACTCCTCACCGGAGTTGTCCGGTGACGGCGAGCAACTCGCGTTTGTTTGTTGGGACCACCCGGACATGCCTTGGGACCGGTCTCAGTTGTGGCGAGGGCGCTTTTCGGGAGGAAAGCTGTCAGACCTTCGCAGCGTCGCTGGGCAAGACGGCGCAGAGTCTGTGCTGCAGCCGAAATGGGCGCCCGACGGCAGGCTGGCCTACATTTCGGACAGGACCGGCTGGTGGAACCTTTACATCGAAGACGAGGCGCTCGCCCCGATGGGAGCAGAATTTGCGGGGCCGGCATGGAACTTCGGTGACTCGGACTACGCGTTCTTGCCCGACAGGCGCCTTTTTGCCACGTGGAAAAGCGCCGGGACGGCCTACCTCGGGGTCGTCGATGGCGGGGCCGCCCATCCGTTGCACCTCCCCTATACCTACTTTGCCCATTTAAGCCCTGCGACCTTGGAGGGCGAAGATTGCGTCCTGGCCATAGCGGCGGGACCGGCTTGTTCACCCGAACTTGTAAGGGTAAGCGTCGCAGGGAACGTGGAGGTGCTCCGCCGCAGCAGGCCAGAGGTCCTCGGCGAGGAGTGGATCTCAGCGGGAGAAGCGTTTGATTTCCCAACCGGCGACGGCGAAGTTGCCCATGCCGTCTACTACCCCCCGCGCAACCCAGGCTACGTTGCTCCCGAAGCGGAATTGCCCCCGCTGATCGTGACCAGCCATGGCGGGCCGACGGCCAATGCTTCGAGGGTGCTAGACCTTCGGACCCAGTTTTGGACGACACGAGGTTTCGGTGTCGTGGACGTCGACTACCGGGGCAGCACGGGCTATGGCCGTTCCTACCGCGGCGCCTTGGACGGGCGGTGGGGGTTGGCCGACGTAGAAGACTGCGCCGGAGCTGCACAGTGGTTGGCGGAGAGCGGGCGCGTGTCCCCCGACCGGATGATGATCCGGGGCGCCAGTTCCAGTGGCTTGACGGCAATGGCCGCATTGGCCCGCCACAGAACCTTTTCGGGTGCTGTCGTCCTGTTCGGAGTGGCTGACCTGAGGTCGTTGACTGCGACTACGCACAAATTCGAAAGTCGCTATGTTGGCCGCCTAGTGCCCGATTCGGAGCTGGTCGCACGCTCTCCGATCGAACTTGTCGGGAAGATCACCACCCCGGTGCTCTTCGTCCACGGCCTGGACGACAAGGTTGTCCCCCCAGAGCAAAGCCGGCGGATGGTATCGGCCTTGCGCCAAAACGGGGTGCGGGCTCTTCTCGTCGAGATCGAGGGGGAGAGCCACGGCTTCAGGAAGGCTCCCTCTTTGGTGCGCACGCTCGAGGCTGAGCTCGCCTTCTACGGCTCGGTCCTCGGTTTTGACCCGGGCGGCGACCTGTCGCGCGCCAAAGCCGACCTCGCCGACGCGGAGACGCCGGCCGGGGCGACCTGGCGTTAGGATCCCCATGTTGTCGCCAGAGCCCACCACGAACCACCTGGTATTCGCTTGGCAAACGCAGTGGACTTCTATTGTCGCTGTGGTCGTGCAGGTAGCGGCATTGGTGTGGTACTTGCGTGGCACCCGTCGCTTGGGTGCTATGGGCCGGCGCTGGTCGCCGCTGCGGACGGCGAGTTTCGTCGTCGGGATCCTCGTGACTGCTTACGCTGTTGAGGGCGGGATCGCTTACTACCAGCAGCGGACTTTCACGACCCACGTAATCCAGTTGTTGCTCCTCATCGACGTTGCCCCTCCACTGCTGGCCATGGGAGCGCCTCTTAACTTGGCGTTGCAGTCGTCGTCTCGGCGGGTGTCAGCGGCCTTGTTCAACGTGCTTCACGGCCGCACGTTGGGCGCCCTGTTGAGCCCGCTGGCCGTTCTCGCGTTGTCGATGGGCACGATGTACGTCTATTTCCTGACGCCCCTGTACCGTATTTCTGAGGAGCACCCGGTCTTTCTTGCCTATGTCCACCTGCAGTTTTTCCTGGTCGGGTGCGCACTGTGGTGGCTAATAGTCGGTCGGGACGCGCTGGCGCGGCGCCTGGGGATGGGGATGCGGTTCGTCCTTGTGCTCGTTCAGATCCCTTGTGACGCCGCCCTGGGCCTGGTGGTCGCGATGGCGACCAAACCGTCGTACCCCGCCGGGAACACCCTGGCTGACACCCAGACCGGGGGGAACGTCCTTTTGGGGCTTGCCGAGGTACTTATCGTGGCCGTTCTCGCGCTGATGTTCGTCGAGTGGGCCCGCGAGGAAGAACGCAAGGCCGTCGCGGCCGACCGTCAGCTCGACGCGGCCCTGGCGGCGGCGCGAGAGGTTGCACGGTCGCAGAACCCGGACAGCGACCAGGCCGACGCGGGTGTACAGGCCGCTGCGGCGGGCCACCTAGGGCCCGCTTCAGAACTTGAGCGCTGAGAGCTCGGGGATCCAGCGTTCAGAACGCGAAAGGGCGTCTTTCCACCGGGCGCGCCGGTCCTCACCGCTCGGTTCCACGACTGTCCGGGGTTTGGCGACTGCGGCAATGTCCTCGTAGCCGTCCCAGATCCCTGCCGCTAGGCCTGCAAGAAAGCCTGCCCCGACAGAGGTGGCTTCCAGTTCGGCGGATAATTCGACAGGTCGCTGGCAGGCGTCGGCAAGCTCCTGGACGAAGACCGGGTTAGCGGTCATGCCCCCGTCGGCGCGGAGGTGCGCCACCTCTTGGGCGGAGTCGGCCTCGGCAGCTTCCAAAAGGTCTGCGGCCCGCTGCGCCACCCCCCGCAGCACGGCCCTGACAAGCTCGGGGCGCCCGGTCCCTGCGCTCATCCCGATGAACAGCGACCTCGCCCCGAAGTCCCAGTTGGGCGTGCCGAGGCCGATCAGCGCCGGCACGAACATGACGTCGCCAGTGTCCGAGCAGCGCCCAGCTACCTCGGCTGATTCCGCTGCGTTTGACAGAATCCGCACATCGTCGACTAGCCACGCCAAAGCGGACCCCGCAGAGAGCATGATCGCTTCGACTCCCCAGGTGAGCGCCCCTGCGCGTTGCCAGGCGATTATCGGGAAACAGCCATGGTCCCCGCTTTTGCCGAAGGCTCCGAAGGGAGGAGGCTCGCCGCCAATATTGACGTCAAGAAAGGCCCCCGTACCGAAGGTTGCTTTCGCGTCGCCGGCTCGGACACAACCCTGCCCGATCAGCGAGGCTTGCTGGTCGCCCACTATGCCGCAGATGGGCGGGGACCCCTCCAAGGCACTGGCCTCGGCGACCACACCAGAGGAGGGCACGATTGCAGGCATGCAGTTGGTGGGGATGCGGAACCTCGCAAGCCGGGCCGGGTCCCAGGCGAGCGCATCGGTCCCGAGCAGCACCCCCTCGGTCGGCAGCAGCCCGCTCACCCCTGCGTTGCTCGGGTCGGTCAGGTGTGCTCGGCCGCCGGTCAGCTGCCATATGGCCCAGGTGTCGAGCGTCCCGAAGCGAAGGTCCCGCTTACGCTCCGGGTCATAGGTGTCGAGGAGCCAGGCGAGCTTTGTAGCCGACTCGTTCGGCGCCAACCGGAGACCTTCGCCTTGGAGCTCGAGGCAGGTGCCGGCGGTGCGTAGATCCTGCCAACTGAGGGCGGGGCCGACAGGGTCGCCGGTGACGGCATCCCAGACGATGGTCGACCCTCGCTGGTTCGTCACCCCGACGCCAGCGACCGGCCCGACTTCCTCCAGGCAAGCGCGCGCCACTTCCATTACGGCGCTCGCTATCGCAGCGCCGTCAAGCTCGACAAGGCCGGGGAAGGGATGCTGGGGGGCTAGGTCGACCTGTCGTTTGGCCGTGAGAGCCCCGTCGGGGCGGACCACACCGGCCCTCACCGCGCTGCTGCCTATGTCGATCACGAGGATGCTGATGGCTGGCCCCTCTCCACCTGGTCAG